>Ga0315268_10000002_pt1 | contig 320679 bp, 330 predicted proteins | sample C1_top_MG_FD_204535 | JGI IMG/M metagenome (GOLD analysis project Ga0315268, IMG submission 204535) | Sediment microbial communities from Yellowstone Lake, YNP, Wyoming, USA - C1_top | ecosystem: Environmental > Aquatic > Freshwater > Lake > Sediment | place: USA: Wyoming | collected 2017-08-01
TCGTCTTCAATCCTCCTCTGACGGTGTATCCGCTCCAAAGCCCGTTAATGTTCAGCGTCGGTTTGTAGAAAGCTTCCGTCAGCGCGGTCGAAACTGCCATGTCTTTCTTCAGCGTAAAGCCGAATGATTCTTCCAAGCTTTCTCTTTTGATTGCGAATCTGGCCAGACCGTACTTCATCTTTTCTCCTATACTGGGCTCTTCCGCTCCGTCATAGAAATGAGGGATGACCACCTGATTGCCCTGCTTGAGAGTCATCAGCGCTGAGATGAGTCTCCAAGCCGGATTTTCAATGACTCCTGCGTACATGCTATGGATCTCTCTATCATCAGGCGACTTGACCGATAGTTCTAGGAAAAGCATACCTTTCAAGCCATACATTATCAGATTCTCACCGGTCTTGTTCTCTCCACCTCCGTCACCACATAGGATAGCGTCGCATTTCGAAAGCTCCTGCAAATGTTGCTCAATGAATGGTTTGAGGCTTGGGCTGCCGATCTCTTCTTCGCCCTCGAAAAGGTAGATCAAGTTCAATGGCAATGATTTTCCGGTCTCAAGAATAGCTTTGACAGCGTGAACGCAGGCCATCAAGTTGTTCTTCATATCAGACGTTCCTCTCCCGATGATCTGGCCGTCCACGATTTCCGCAGCAAAGGGATCTGCCTTCCAGTCGTGTCGATCTCCTGGTGGCTGAACATCGTAGTGGCCGTATACAAGCAACGTGTGTTCAGCTTTCCTTCCGTCGATCTTGCCGAGGATTATCGGGTGTCTCGCTGTCTGGAAAACCTGAACGTCTGCAATTCCATTCTTCTTCATTTTCGCAACAAGCCAATCAACCGTTGCTTGGATTCCAGAGTCCTCTGTGCTTATTCCAGGCTGGCGAACAAACTGCCTGAACTCGTCCAATAAAGACCTCGAGTTATCTTCAACGAAGCCATAAATGCTTTTCAACGAAACCATAGAGACAGAGTTAGCACCAGTGAGCTCATAAAACTTACCTTAATTAGCGCGCTCCTGTTGTGTGTTGCTTCGGGTTTTTGTTACAAGTCAAGCAGGTTTGCCGCGTTGCCACCAAGAATTTTCTGTTTGAATTCTTCGCTGATGGGAAGTTCTTGCACCGTTTGAACTGCTTCCTTCGGAGTTTGGCCGCAGGGATAGTCACTACCTAGCAGTATCTTGTCTGGAACGGTGTCTTCGAGGAGCCGCCATGGTATCATGTCTTTGTAGAGTGGATTGAGAGGCCAAAAGCAGAGGTCAGCGTAGACGTTGCGGTGGCGCACTAGCATGTTGTAGGCGTCCATGTATTGGTGTCCTCCCATGTGGGCGCAGATGATTTTCAGGTCAGGGAAGTCGAAAGCTACGTCGTCCACCATCGTGGGTTGAGCGTATTTGATTCGGGAGCCCATGACTAAGGATGAGGCTCCGGTGTGGATCGTGATGGGCACTCCCAGTTCTTGTGCTTTGGCATAGCAAGGATAGAACGCTTTGTCGTTGATGTCTAGTTCCAACAGGGGAGATACAGTTTTGAGTCCCTTGTATCCAAGGTCTTTTATTGCGTGTTCAATGTCTGCGACTGCCTCTTCGCCTCGGTTGGGATCGAAGCCTGCAAAGCCGATGAACTTGTCCGGAAACATTCGCAGAAGCATAGATGCATACTCATTCACGGGTCTGGCTGGAGACCCTTTTGAAGTGGCAATTTGCAGAACAACCTTGTCAATGCTTGTTTCTTTCATTTCTTTCTGGAAATCGCCAAGGGACAGGATTCTCTGACTGCGCCGGAAATAGTTCTTGGAGGTAAGTTCAAGACTCTGAATCATTTGGATGGTTTCGGGAGTTTGGGGTGTTTCCTGAAATATCGGATGCACATGCATGTCAACGATCATAGTAAATCGTCTCCTCTAGATCAGATGTTTATGTTCTTCATATATTAAGTCGCTTAGAGCGCGCGCTAACTACATGGCTATTTCGGTTCAGCTATAGCTTTTCCGCCAAAACACCTAAGTTTTTGTTTGTCTCTGTCTGTCTCTGTTTCTTTGTCTCTTAGAGAGAGGAGGTAAAATCTTATCCCACACACAGCAAAATTGGAGGGGCTCTGGAATTTTAGCGTGAGATTTCTAGAGGTTGACAGTTTCAAACGCTCAGGTAAGACGTAGTGCGGGGGATGGGGCCCCCACCTGAATTTACCGGTAAAAAAGCATACTAAATATGATTGTTGAGAGTTCGAACCTCCACCCGGCTACGGCCACCGTCACATCATGGACAGGTCGAGGTTCAAATTCTCGATTTGGTTTCGTTCTGTTTTCACATTTTATACTGCTTGCACGCCCTTCAAACGGTTTTTCGGAAGAAATCGCGTATGGAAATGGTTTTCATGCGGGGTCATTCAGGTTTTCTTGCTTTAGATCGGCAAAACTGTCGAGTATCCATTTCTTGATGTCATCTCTTGTACGTCGAAAGGCCGCGATCTTTTCGTCATCACTTCCGTCCACTTCGGAAGGATCATTGAATCCATGGTGGAGATAGTGTCTTGCTCCAGGGATTGACGTGGTGATTATCTCTGGTCTACCCATGACTATCGGTGAAGAACACAATGAACACGTTAACTTAGTGCTGCTCCGGCACACGGATACAACTAGGTCAATTTCCTTGTTTCGAAACTCTTCAATGCTCTTGGAAACTTGCTTGGAAATATCTATCCCAATCTCGGCCATAACTTCAATGGCCAAGGGATGAACCTGCGTCGGGTCCGAACCTGCGCTAAAGACTTCGTATTTTTCACCATAAAAATGCCTAAGCAACCCTTCAGCCATTTGCGACCTGACTGAATTGTGTGTGCACAAGAACAGAACTCTTGTCTTATTCAGCCGCAAACACCTCCCAGCACGCGCTAAACACTAGTCTCGATAATCGATTTTAGCCTTGCGGAGCACCTAGTCAGTGCACTATTCCAATACAGATTCCACGTTCAGATTAAGGACTATCTCCGCAATGTCGCTGGCATACTCAGCTGTTCTTCTTATGCTTTCTATGAGCAACCTCAGACTAGCGTTTTCTCCTATTCCGCCTTCTTCAGAGCAAGCGATGGCTTCTGCCTCCAGCTTCGCAACGTCTCTTGCTTTCTCTATGACGGTTTCTGCCTGATTGAAATCACGCTTGAAGAGCGAGTCTATCGCGTCGTCGAACATGGAAACGGCTATTTTACTCATGTCTTCGATTTTTCTGAGAGCCTCTTCATAGATACGTTTCTTCAGAAGCAAAACGTTCTCTGCAATACTTACTGCGTGGTCAGCTGTTCTCTCTACCGACTTTGTTATGAGTCTGTAGCCGAGACAATCTCTCGCGTTTGAAAGCCCGATTTCCTTGATGATTCGTGGATTACTGATTGCCAGCTTGAGTTGACGTATTATGTAGAGATTGAATCTGTCAACTTCGGTGTCTGTATCGACCACAGACCTGGCCAGTTGATGATCCAGCTCTCTAAACGACGTCATCGCGTCCCTGTGCATGGAGGAAGTTATGATAGACATCCTTCTCAGTGCACTTTCAACAGTGAGTTCAGGATAATTGAGCAAAATCTGCAGGGTCAACTCACCAGGTGTATCTATGACTATCTCCGTGCCAACCAGAAAACGCCGTGCAAATTCCTTCAAAGCATTTCGTTGCTGTGACGAGAGCTGCTGTTGACTTTCGGCTCTTACGTGTATCATGCTGTAGCCGACTAGATAGGCCGAGACTGCCTTTCTAACTATCGCGTTCGATTCGTCCTTTCTAGATACTCTTATGAAGGCATCTTCCTTCTTCTCTTGTTTTGCGCAGCCGGAAGGTACTAGTGACAACGAGCCATCTGCTTCTTCTCTGAGAATCAGAGAGCTTCCTTTTCGCAGTTGATTTCGGATCACCCATTTTCTCGGCAGTGAGATGATGTAAGTTGATCCCCCGGTGATTTGCAGTTTTCTGGCTTCTTCCTCGCGCGTTCCTGCAACAGTGGTCATACTGAGCACCTATGTACGTATGTGACACCTCTACTGATAAATGCTTTGTCTATATAGACTCAATATATTATTGGGAGAATCTATATAACAAAAGACAACGTTCTACATGTTTGAAAAACCAGAAACAAAAAAGGAGATGTTTGGAAAATGAACTACAAGATTGTTGCAATCTTAGAAGGTATGGTTCTCATCGGCCTCATCGCAGGCTTCTCAATCTACAGTCTCTACTTCACTAGTCAACCGATCAGGCTGAGCGGTGCAGGAGCAACTTTTCCAGCACCGTTGATCCAGAAGTGGAGTGCGGAATTCAAAGACATGACAGGAGCCCAAATAAACTATGAAGGAATAGGAAGCGGGGGCGGAGTGAAGCAATTCACCGACAAAACCGTCGACTTTGGCGCAAGTGACCCACCAATGAAAGATTCAGAGTTTTCCACAGCACGAGGAACACTACATATTCCCATCACAATTGGAGGAGTTGTGCCCATCTACAACATCCAAGGAACATCAAAAGGACTCAACTTTTCAGGACAAGTGCTCGCAGACATATTCAGCCTGAACATCACCAGATGGAACGACCCAAGACTCGCAGCTCTTAATCTCGGCACAGCTTTACCAGACACCGAAATAGTTGTCTGCCACAGATCAGATTCCAGCGGAACAACCAACGTCTTCACAAGCTTTCTCTCAGATGAAAGCGCAGCATGGAAAGCCACGTACGGAGCATCCAACGTCATCAACTGGCCCTCACAAACCGTGGGCGGAAAAGGTAACCCAGGCGTAGCAGCTGCAGTACAGCAAAACCAGAATTCGATCGGCTACGTAGAGCTTTCATATGCCCTGCAAAGTGACATCCCATACGGAAAAGTGCAGAACACGGCTGGTAGGTTCGTTGAACCCACAATAGAAACACTAGCGGCTGCAGCATCCGCAGTATCGTTGATTCTCCCGCCAGGAAACGCAAGTTGGGCTTCAGTGGGAAGCTACTTCAACCTACACAACGTGGAAGAAACCAACGACGCCTATCCGATCACTAGTTTCTCATACGTATTGGTTTACCAAGAGCTCAACGTCAGACCGGGAATGACTTTGGACAAAGCTAAGATTCTGACTTGGTTCCTGTGGTGGGCGATTCATGATGGACAACACTACGCTCCCGGGCTTTCATACGTCCCATTGCCGCAAACGGTCGTAACGCAAAACGAAGCCACACTAAGAATGATATCTTTCAACGGTCAACAAGTCAATAACTGGACATAGAAGAGAAAAACAATGAAGACCAGCAAAAAAACACCCAAATTTTCTTCCAAAATTACGGTCAATTTCCAAGAAGAAATTGTCCGGTGATTCAGCATTCAAAATAATCAGCATGCTGATAGCATGCAATGTTTTCGTAGTCCTAGGGCTCATGTTCTACGAGATTATCCAGAATTCATTATTATCAATTCAAATGTATGGCGCGGAGTTTTTGCTGGGAACGAAATGGCAACCCTTTCCTCCAAACCCGAATATCCTGCCCTCTTTTGGAGCACTACCACTCATTTGGGGCACTCTCGTCACATCGGCAATTGCTCTTATCTTGGGCGTTCCACTCAGTCTAGGCATAAGTCTAGCACTTTCAGAGTTTGCACCAAAAAGCTTCAACTACATAATTTCCTTTTTCGTAGAACTGTTAGCTGCGATCCCAAGCGTCGTCTACGGCCTATGGGGGATATTTGTTCTAATTCCATTTCTTCAGACCAACGTGTATCCATATCTACAAGGGGCGCTAGGCTTCTTGCCAATTTTTCAAGGCACGATACGCGGCCCCTCTATATTGACTGGAGGCATTGTTCTTGCGATAATGATCATTCCAACAGTGTCAGCCATATCGAGAGACGTTTTTGCGGCGGTTCCTAACAGTCAGAGAGAAGCTATCGTGGCATTGGGGGCTACTAGATGGGAGAAAGCAGGAATTGTTATGAGTTATGGACGATCTGGCGTGATAGGAGCTATAATGCTTGGGTTGGGCAGAGCTATGGGAGAAACAATGGCGATCACGATGGTCATTGGGAATTCATTTAATTTGTTCGGTTCACTTTTTGAACCTGGCTCCACATTGGCATCGATCATAGCAAATGAGTTCACAGAAGCCAGCTCGCCTCCAGTCTACGTATCTGCGTTAATGGAAGTGGGGCTCATCCTATTTGCTCTAGCAATAGTGGTAAACGCTTTGGCCAGACTGATAATTTGGCGTTCAACGAGGAAAATCAAGGAAGCAGGGATGGTTTGAAGTGAGGAGTTATAGGCTCAGAAAACTGGAAGACCGAGTGATGATTTCGCTGGCTTACTTAGCTCTTATCGCTGCACTAATCCCGCTAGCAAGCATTCTGGTTGAGACGATCTTCAGAGGATTATCGGCAATGAATTCCAGTTTCTTCCTAGAGGAAATACCTCCTTTGGGTGAGCCGGGCGGAGGGATTGGACCCGCGATTCAGGGAACCCTAATAGTGGTAGCATTGGCATCCGTTATGGGAGTTCCAATCGGGGTCTTCTCAGGAATATATCTAGCAGAATTTCGGCAAGCTAGAATTGCTTCGGTAGCCAGATTTCTCAACGATGTTCTAACAAACGTGCCCTCGATAGTGTTGGGCATTTTTGGCTGGACGTTGATAGTTGTCGCAATAGGTTGGTCCGTTATAGCTGGTGCAGTCGCTTTGGCAATTATAATGATTCCTATAATCACTAGAACTACCGAGGAAGCAATAAAACTTGTACCAATGACGATGAGGGAAGCGGCAATCGCCCTCGGCGTGCCGCGATGGAAAACGACTCTGACTGTGGTTTTGAGTAACGCCAAGAAGGGCATTGCCACAGGGATTCTTCTTTCAGTCGCAAGAATATCCGGCGAAACGGCACCCTTGCTCTTAACGATACTCGGTAGCAGATTCTGGTTCAGCGGTTTCACCCAGCCCACGGCAGCACTGTCCGTAGCAATATTCAATTTTTCCCAATCACCATATAGACTCATCGACTGGCCCCGAGCTTGGGGCGCATCTTTGATCCTCATTTTCATTATTCTTGTAATCAACATAATTGTAAGATACGCGACAAGAGAAAAATATGGATGGGCTAACACATGAGTTTCAAGATCGAGATCGAAAACTTAAGCGCATGGTTCGGAAGCAAACAGGTCTTGAAAGACATAACAATGAAAATAAGGGAAAATGTGGTCACAGCCATAATAGGTCCATCCGGATGTGGAAAAACTACGCTTATACGGTGTCTCAACAGAATGCATGAGCTGACACCAGGATCAAAAGCCACTGGAAAAGTTCTGCTCGATGGAGAAGACATTTATGGCGAAGGTGTCGATCCTGTGACGGTTAGAAGAAGAATTGGCATGGTCTTCCAGAAGCCGAACCCCTTTCCAATGATGTCAATCTATGATAACGCTGCGGCTGGACTGAAGCTGAACGGTGTTACAGATAAGCGTAGATTGAATGAGGTAGTTGAAAAAAGTCTGAGAGTAGCTCATCTGTGGGATGAAGTTAAAGCAGAGTTAGGCAAGTCAGGCGCAAGCCTGTCTGGAGGACAACAGCAAAGGTTGTGCATTGCGAGGGCTTTGGCAATTGAGCCTGAAGTGATTTTGATGGATGAGCCTACTTCGGCTCTTGACCCTACGGCGGCTGCGAAAATAGAGCAACTCATACGGGTTTTGATCGCGGATTATACAGTGATCATTGTTACTCATAACATGCAGCAGGCTGCAAGAGTTTCGGATTTTACCGCTTTTCTTTATCTTGGTGAGCTTGTGGAATATGGGTCAACCAAAGACATTTTTGAGAATCCAAAGAGTGAATTGACGGAGAAGTATATAACAGGAGAATTTGGCTAGGTGAGGAAGCAATGAGCAGAATAATAGATGTTGGTTTGGAAGAACTATCAGTAGTGCTTTGCAGAATGGGGGAACTCACATACGACACGGTTTCACTATCGATCAACGGATGCCTTCACAATACGGACGTTTACGCCCAAGTTCGCGAAATGTCGGATTTGCTTGTCTCGATGGCTGATCAGGCTGAAGACAAGACTTTTGAACTTATCGCAAGGTTTCAACCAGTTGCATCTGACCTGAGAACAATAAAATCCTACATGAAAATAGCCAATGATTTTGCCCGATACGGAAGATATGCCCTCGACATATCCTTTATCAATGAACGGCTAGGCGGACTAAAAGAATGCGAAGCTTGGATACCACAGTACATTGAAGAAATGAGTGAAAAGGTTCTGAACATGGTTCGAACAAGCATCGATTCGCTCAGGAACCACAATACAGAACTCGCGAAAACCGTGTCCAAGACAGAACAAGAAGTGGACAAAATGTACTTTGAATTTCTTGACAGACTAACCGAAAAAGCACATGCAACTAGCAGATGCATCATTTCAAGTGTACTCATAATAAGGTATCTCGAAAGGATAGCCGATCATGCAACATACATTTGCGAGTCAGTAGTCTATCTCACAACAGGCCAAAAAGTAATTCTCAGGTGAAAAGTTGTTACTCAGATTAGTGAGGTTCAGAAAGGTCGTAAACACTCTGCCGAAGAATGCTAACGGAGGTGGAGACTTTGGAAAAAGGAAGTTATACATGGTTTGAAAAGCGTCGAAGAACCAAAGCGTTAGACCTAGCTCAGGAACAGATAGTAAAAGCGCTAGATACTGTAACTCTATTGAATCAAGCAGCCCAAAGCTTAGCACAGGGAAAAAAGAAAGAGGCAAGCCAGCGCATCCAATATGTGTTCAGAACTGAGGAAGAGGTAGACAAATTACGAACAGAAGTTTTCAAGGAATTGTCAAAGGGTGCAGCTCTGTTGGCCGACTATCGCGAGGACCTGTTGCACCTTGTCAAAAGGCTTGACACCCTTGCTGACCATGTGAAAGACGCAGCCAGATGTATGGAAATGCTTGAAGACACCCAGCTACCACAAGAACTAATCGAAAGCACAGTCCACATGACCTCAACTCTAGTCGATTGTGCTTCCGCTTTACGTACTAGCATAGAGAAGATCTCAGCCGCTCCCGAAGAAGCAATTGAAGGCTCAAAGAAAGTTGAAGAAATCGAGTACAGAATCGACGAAGACTATCTGAAGACAAAGAAGTTATTCATCAAATATGGAGAGAAAATGAATATCGGAGCCGTTGTGATTTTTGACGACCTGATCGAATTCATTGAGCAAGCTGCGGACATGTGTGCAGACACAGCCGACTACATAGTAACCCTATCCAGTAGAGAATGAGTGAGCGATGGAAACCTCCTAAGATGCGTATAGCATGCCCCACAGCATATCATGCTCGTGAAAAGTCTCGACCTCTCCGGTGAATAGCCAAAACATTAGTAAAACGTAGCCTTTTCAATCGCGATTAAGCTAGTTCTTACTCGCAAATTGATAGTATGCGGGAAAAGTTTGAACGAGAGTTTGAAGCTATTCCAAAACTATCTGAACCAAGCAATTTTACCGGTAAATAGGTGTTCAATTCTTGACCCCCGCACAGGTCTTCCCCAACGTCCTGAATTAAGTTTGATTAGCTGAAATAAGCTCGAAACATGCCTGAAATTTTGGTGCGGGGGATGGGGTTTGAACCCATGCAGCCCTGCGGCAGCAGGTCCTAAGCCTGCCTCCTTTGACCAGACTCGGACACCCCCGCAATTTCCCGACTAAATGCTGAAAGATGTCTTGTCATTTATATCTATTTAACCTTCCAGAAACATGTTTGCCCTCTGCCTTAGCATGAACCGAAAGCTCTAAATATCTTCCAAGTCGAGCTTCTCTTCAGAAAAATACGCCAAAAAAGGGCCGGTAGTCTAGCTCGGTTAGGACATCTGCTTGACGTGCAGAAGGTCGCCGGTTCGAGTCCGGTCCGGCCCACTCATATTTAGATTAGCGCGCGTATCTTTCTTCTGGAAGAATGTTCTATAGGAATGTCTCAAAAATGGTTATCATTGGGTTCACCCTTGATTTATGTGAGAAGGGAGAATGGAAGAGAAGATACTGGTTTCTGTGAGGCAGAGTAGCTGCAAACATTGGAAAAGTAGAAAATACACTGAAAGAAGATTCGATATCTCGGATGGGTTCGAGCCTGTAGCTGAAAGATACTGCAGTTGCCACAAGATCCTTGAACTAAAAATCAGGAGCCTATGTCATCCCACTCGATTAGCACACGATAGATTCTCCATGAATCTTTGAAACCAAGGTTGAATCAGAATGAACGTGTTGAAAGTCTTTTGTTTCGCTATGGTCTTCATAATCTACAACGTCTTCTTTATCCTAGTTATGGACGGATATCCAATTATTCAATTGGGAATCGGAATCTTTACCATGTTCTCAATCTCAGCGTCAATTTACCTTGGCTATTGCTACAACAAAGGTGAAAAGCGATGAATGGAAAAACGATGAATTGATGCTATTCATAGTGATGACTCCCTTAAGCGCGCGCGAAACCTAAAATCGTAGTCTAGTTAGCCAGTTTTAGTGAAACTAAATGCACTAATTAACGTGCGCTTTTCATTTGATGCGAAACGTGTAAGATGCTTTTTCATACTAGAAGATTGTATCACAAGTTTTATTTACTTATTCGACTACTTCGTTATTGAAGGAGAGAGGAGTAATGAAAAAGCTGTTTTTCTTATCTGTTGCCTTCGTTTTTTTGCTTACAATGGCGATTATTCCAGTGGCTCTTTGTTACCCGCCTGCTGGTTTGTATCACCTGGACCCCACAACAGCCACGATAGAACTGCAGATAATTGGACTCTTCAATGAAACCATAACAGTAAAGGGTCCCACTGACATTTACAATAAAGATAATCCGTATGACCCTGGTGATGGTCACATAACCATCAACACTGAAATCGTTTCTATGAATTTAGTGGGAACGAGCATGCATATAGGAAACGTTACAGTAGCAGAAAGCCCAACTAAAGCATCGAATGGGACTGTTCGACAATGGTACGTTGGTCAAGACTATCCTGCAAACAGCTCTTTCAAGGTGTTTATTGAAATTCAGACTGTATTCGGAACTTTTCACAACGACAACCCAGCATTCATGAGCGCTAAAATCGACGAGATCCCACCGTGGGGAGCAACCTATACGTCTCCTCCCAACCAAACTATTCCTCTGAAAAACGCGACTGACTTCACCATTGGGTTCATTAAACATGTTTCGCACAAACTACCACCCAAGGCCGCACCTGTTGGCGGCACTTCTGTTCCTATTATTGCATCCCCTGACGTTTTTAGTTTGCTGGCTCCTTACATTGGTTTAACCTCAACGATGTTAGTCGCAACGGTTGCAACAGCTATCTGCGTTAAACGTGTTAAGCATAGAAAAGAGAAGCGATGAGCAATTTTCCCTTTCAAATTCCTTCTTTTTACAGCATTAGATGACTCTTAAACGATCGATAACAGAATCAGCGCACGCAGTATGCAAGTTTTTTATTCATGTGTGCATGGGGCACGCGCGATTAACAATAAACAAGGAAAAGAACCATCTGTCGCCCAAGCGCAGTACAGCGGAGCAAGTCCCCCGTGCAGAAGGTCGCCGGTTCGAGTCCAGTCCGACCCATCAACATCGTGGGCGTCGCTGATTATCTAAATAGGAAAGAAAAATGAAAATTGGAAAAGTGTCTTGAACCTATGCTCTCTGGTTTTGTTTGTTTAGATGATGTAACGGTAGGGCGGGTTCAGCAGTAGGAATGTTTTGACTGTTTCTATTCGGTTCCAACGAATGACTTTCTCTTCCATCTTTTCGGTCATCATGTTATCCCTGTGATACTATCGTATATCTTAATAAATCAGTTCTTTCAACAATCGACATATATCAGAAAACGGAATATGTCAACTAGCGAAACACGGGTCTTTTGAAATTTATCCACGAAAAAGGTTCATCTGGTTCATGGAGCCTACTCACTTTCTTATCTCGAACAATTCGGATGCAGGTTTATCAAAGAGCTCCAGCGACAACTTTTTCGCCTCGTCTTCAGATGTTATGCCCTTGATATGGTCTAGTACGTTGCTCTTCAGTCTCAATTCGAGTCTTCTGTTTTCTTTCAGGAACAACACTGAAACGCCCTTACCTTTCTTGAGTTTAATGTTGCCTTTCCCCATCGTGCAGCCAGTAGTAAATTGAACGCCGTCAACGAAGCATGAATTCGGAGGCGAAGGGTCAGTTATAACAACCGCCTTTGTTTTGAAACAATCCGTTCCCAGCAAAGAGTTAGCCAGCAAACCTGCCTTTGCACCTAGCACTAGAAAAGGACCTAGATGACCATGAAACTCCACGATGTTCTTGACGAGTTCTTCAGGAACTGAAGCGTCTGCCGACTCCGGCCTCATTCCTTTGCCTTCTGGCTTGTCCATGCTGCTTGTTCATTTTTCATCTTATTTATGTCTTCTCGAGCATATTAGGGAAAACCTTGGAGTGAGCCTGCTTCGAACATGCTGCTGAAATGTCTTCTTTGATTCTGTTCTTCCCCCAAGTTGTGTAGGGCTTGTGGTCAACGCTTGATGCATGCTAAGCGCAAAAAAGATATAATCGCGGCGTATACTTGTGAACCGTGAGAGACAAGCAATGAGCATGGATAATTTATTTGAACTAGTGTTTCTGGTTGGAATTGTGTTGATCGTTGCTGCGTTCTTTGCGCCTCCATCTATAGCTCCATCAATGGTGGTCTTTGGCTTCTTAGCAATTCCGGTTGGAGTATACTTATGGCTTTTTGGACGTAGTAAGAGGAACCGCTGACAATCCAAAAGAGTTAGCGGTTACTTTCATTCTTTTAATTACACACTTAGCTTCCATGGCATAAGGTCATCTCTGATTATTCAGCGACAGACAAGCAATGACGCACGTTTATGTGCAAAACAGATTGTTAATTCAGAACACTTATTTTTTTGGCTTTTATAAGAAGATTTTCTGACGCAGTTTTAGGTGTTGAAATGAAACCTGTTTCATCGTTTAGGATCCTGCTAAGGAGACATGGGTACTCCGAGAAATCGACTGGAGAAATATGGAAATGGTATGATTTTTCAGAGAGAAGAGGCGCTGCAAATTTCTAGGTCGTCGATTCAAGTAAAACAGACTGTCTACGCAACTTACGTTTTCTTTTCTTTCGAAGCAAAACTGCGAGGGACAGGGTGATGGCTACGAGCGTAAGAAACAGGGCAAATACAGTAGTTTGGGTTGGGTATTCTGGGATGCTAACGAGACGAACGTCTGAAACCTTTGGAGGCTCATTTTTTGAGGCTTCGATGAGGTCAAAGTCGTCTAGCAATGTCCAGTTGCCTTGAGTGGCTGATGGGTATTGCGAAGCTATTGCCGTCGTCTGCGTAGAATTCCCGTTTTGGGTAGCGTAGCAATAATAGAGGCTGTGGCCTTTGCAGAAGCCCCACAGTAATTCTCCGTTTGTGAGTAGAAAATTCATGGTTGCAAGATTGTACTTTTCGTGTATGGCGATCGTTGCTTCAGCTATGCCCCTCGTAACGTTCCAGCCTTGCTCTTCAACACATTTCAGAACGTATATGAAGTAGAGCTCTGAATCTATCCACTGGTCCGTGTTGTTGCCAACTTGAGGCGGGTTTTCGTTCAAGTATTCCTCACCGATGAGACCGATAAGCACGGTCTTGCTTATGCCGCCGTTATGTGCGAATAACCACCATTTTCCACCTTTAAAACGTTTGAACGGGTGGGGGTCTGAAATGTTAATAAGTCCTGAAGTGGCCATGCGAACGTGTCCCATCGCAACTTGGGGTTCGCTATCAGCAGTTTCTTTTGCAGCGTCGTCAAACGCTGAATCCTCGCTTGCGGGTAATCTTCCTCTGTGGACCATTGTATCATTGGAAATCGTGCAGTTGTAATAAGCAAGTCCCCACCCGTTTCGATTTGAAGCCCCAAGCGCCTTCAACGAGTTGGGCATGTTCAGAAGATGGTCTTGTACAATTTCTGCTGGGATAGGTTCACCTATTGCACCCCACAGGCGACAAGCATGATGACCACACGCTTCAGCGTTCGAGGAAAACTGCAGTATACATGGTGCTAGAAGGCACAAGATTAATGGAAAAAGCAGCATAATTCTTGATAAGTGCATACTACACTCTCCTCTACAACAAGGGAATAGGCGTTTTTTTCCCTAATAAACCGAGCATCTAAAGAAACTGTCTCTTTGATTGTCCTTTTGTTCTCACCAAAAGGAATAAAAACGAGTGAACAAACCATGAAGTACCGAACAAGAGGATGAAGCGATGCCGTCAGAAATCTTGGATGCTGAAAAGTTTGTAGCGTTAAGCGGACGTGCAGAATATTGCTCAGTAAAAAGACTGAAGGACGTTGTGAAGCTCAAGCTTCGCACTGCGAGCATGCTCTATACTTTGAGAGTTGAACCCGTGAAGGCTGAGGGAATCATAAAGAAACTTCAATGCGAAATCCGCGAAACCTAACGAAAGGCACAAAAGGGCTAGTTTGTTCCAAGATTGCTTGTGGCTTCTTCTAGTTTTTCGGCTATCGTACCACACAAGGTTTGTAGTTTGGCATAATCTTGGTTTCGTCGTCTTCAATTTTCCTTATTCTTTTCTTTTTTAGCCTATCCACTGCTCTGTTAAGAGTTTGTGAAGCCCTTGATGCGTAGCCTTGTGCTTCCAATTCTAGACGGAGTGCTTGCGTCTCGTTAGGTTTCCTTGTTGCATGCGTCGATCAAATAGTTGAATGAGAATGGTTTCATTTGTACGCTGCCTTTTACGCTGATGAGAAACGTTTTGAAGTTTTCAAGTTGTTCGCCCCAGTCTCTTCTGAAAATATGGTAGAACTTGACAAAATCAGCGTAGTTCTTGTGCACTGAAACCATAATGGCGTCTGCCTCCATTCCCTGTCCCGTGCTCAAGTATACGACGTTCGGCTGTTCTGCACCCCATTTTTTTCCTTTTTCCCAGAGGGGATGAACGAGCTGTTTTGTGCGGGCAAAGGTCAAGGCTATTATGTCGAAGCCACAATAGGAAAAGTTTGGAATTACCGTGTACTGTCTTATCGCTTCTTTCTCGAGAATCTTTCTCAGTCGCGTTATGGTTGGTTGAGAAATCCCTAAAGTTTTTGCAAGTTCCCTATCGCTTCGTTTTGAATTCTTTATCAACGCGAAAAGTAGCTTAGTCAAGTTTTCTTTCTTCATAAATAGACTTATAGTGAAACTTTTTTATGAAACTTTCCATTGCTGCATTGAAGTCTAACAAATCTAAAGTTGCTTAAATCTTCTCCATAGCTTGTTCTAAATCATCTATTATATCTTCAACATCTTCGATGCCAACAGAAAGCCTCACTAGGCTATCTGTAATGCCTGATTTCACTCTTTCTTCTTTCGGAACGACTGCATGAGTCATTGACGCTGGATGTTGAATTAATGTTTCGACGGCACCAAGGCTTACGGCTAAAGTGCAAAGCTTGACAGTGTTCATCAGTCTTTTTCCAGCCTCTAAGCCTCCCTTCAATTCGAAAGATATCATCCCTCCAAACCCGCTCATCTGCTTCTTTGCCAGCTCATGTTGTGGATGTGATTCCAAGCCTGGATAGTACACTTTCTGAACTTTTGGATGTTTCTCCAGAAACTGTGCAACTTTCGTCGCGTTTTCGTTGTGTCTCTCCATTCTCAGCGCTAAAGTTTTTATTCCTCGCAGGGTTAGCCACGCCTCGAACGGTCCCAACGTGGCACCAGTGTTCTTAAGCATCGGGTCTAGTGTTTTGATGAAAGTGTTGTTGGCTACGATTATGCCGCCGACTACGTCGCTGTGTCCATTTAGGTATTTTGTTAAGCTATGAACTACTACGTCGATTCCGAGTTCTAGGGGACGCTGAAAATAGGGTGACATGAATGTGTTATCCACAGCAGTTTTTATGCCATGTTCTTTGGCAACCTTAGCTACTGCTCGGAGATCTGTCAATTTCAAAGTGGGGTTAGAAGGGGTCTCGATAAAGATTAGTTTCGTATTCTCTTTCATCGAAGCTTCTATGTTATCCACGACAGAAGTGTCGATGAAAGAGAATTCTATTCCGAATTTCGGGAGGATGTCCGAAAACAGTTTCTGCGTGCCTCCGTAGAGGCAGTCACTTGCTATCACATGGTCGCCTTTCTTAGCAATCGAGGTTACAGCCATGTTTATCGCAGCCATCCCAGAGGAGCATGCTCTTGCGTCTTCGCCGTTTTCAAGTTCAGCGACGTTTTTTTCTAAAGCTCTTATCGTTGGATTGCCGAGCCTCGTATAGATGTACCCGTGCTCCACGCCGGCAAATCTTGCAGCGCCTTGCTCAGCGCTCTCAAAAACAAAGGTTGATGTTTCGTAAATCGGAACAGCTATGGAACCTGTAAAAGGGTCAGGATGCTGTCCTGCGTGAACTGCTTTCGTAGTGAACTTCCATTTGCTCATGTTTTTCACTCACTGTAAGCTGCTATTGTACGCGTTTTATTTAGCGTTTTGTTCATGAAGCTGTTTGTTCTTCACACCCGCAATGGCCGATAGTTCTGTCAACACTGTGTTCTAAAAAACAAGTGTAGTAAGCCAGCCTGCAGCCAGACCGAAGAGTATTGGGAATGGAAGCCCTGGAAACATCCCTTTCTTCTCCAGCATCTTGAAAGATAGAGCGCACCCGCACAGGATGCCTATCGTTGAGGCTATGAACGCGGTGTAGCCGAAGTTGAGAAGCATGTGTCCTGAGAGCATTGAATAGAACGTGAGGTCGCCAAGACCCATCTGTATGTCTTTGAACGAGTAGCTTAAGCCACGAAGGTTTTCAAGTCCACCTCGAGCTATTTTTCCTACTGGTCCACGGTATACTGCGAAGGTGTCGTACACTGCGAGGAATCCCAAGATCAGTATGGCACTTAGGGTTGGGATTGTGCTTCCCAGAAACGTGCCTAGTGCTCCGCCCAGCAAAATGATTGCCAAACTGCTGATCTTGCCAGATGTTCGGAAGATTATGAAGACGGTTGTGGCTGTTAAGAGAATGGATGGAATCAAGCTTAGAGCATCGGCGTATGGAATGTTTAGTGCTGAGAACATGGTGGTCAGGTAGATTATTGAGAGCATGAGTGTTGCTGCTGTTAAGGCGAAGCCTGTTATGAAGGTTATTATTTTCTGGTTTCTGCGTTTTAACAGGATGTATAGGACGGTGGCGCCTATTGCCACTAGGATGACGAAGTATAGGGCGTTGCCGAATGAACCGATGCCTTCTTGGAACGGTGCGACTGGGTAGAATTCCAAAGGCGCTGTCAGAAGTGTTAGGGCGCACAGAAACCCGAACACTAAGCTTACGATTATTGGGGTCAGGTGTATTATTCCTGTCTTAACCTTGCTGTTCAATGCTCTCATCCTGCTTTTTTTCGATTTTTAAGTAACATTTGTTGCAGAATAAGCTTTGTTTTCTGTCGGTTTCGAATATGGAATTGGAGAAGTACATAACACAGAACGGGTTAGAGCAATGGTTTAAGCCTAGTGTGTGTCCTATTTCGTGTACGGCTTCTTTTGTGCTTCTTTCTATGAATAGTTCCACGTTTGGTTTTTTTCCGTAGAATTCGGGTTTAAGTCTCCACAGCGATATTAACGCTGCTTTGCCTGGGCTTTCGGCTTCTCCAAAAACATAGTTTAGGGGTGGAAGAAAGATGTCAACGTTCACGATTCCTAGAATTTGATCTATGTTTTTTGTTTTTGTGGCTTTGAGTCGGATTTTGTTTAGAATTATGGTTGAGTGGTGTTGTTGTCTTTCTTCGTCGTATGCTTCTTTTGGCAACGACAAATTTTTGGTGATTTGGCTGATTTGAGCCTTGGGAAAAGTTGTGCTTAGGTTTTCTTGGATTCTGTTTACTACAGCTTGGTCGACTTGTCCTATTCGGATGATTCCGATTTTCATCTTGTTCACTAGATTTTGAATGTGTCTCCTGTTCTTGGTGCAGTGGCTTCTAGTCCTAGTTCGTCTCTTGTCCATTTTGCGAGGTATTCGCAGTTTCCTTCTGCGCCGTGTACGACGTAGATTTTTGGTTTTCCGCCGAGTTTTTTGATTGCTTCTTTTAGTTCGGTTGCGCCGCAGTGTGATGAGAAGTCGAAGTGCTGGACGCGGGCTTTGACTTTGCGCATTTTTCCGTCGATGAGGCATACTCCTTTTTCAAGCAATTCCTTGCCGGGTGTGCCTGGAATCTGGTAGCTGACGAGGAAGATGGCGTTGTTTGCTCTTTTGCCGATTTTTGAAAGATAGAACATGGCTGGTCCGCCTTTGAGCATGCCTGCTGGGGAGATTATGACGCCTGGGGTTTTGCAGGCTTTTCTTCGGTCTCTCCATCCTTCTATCCAGTAGGTTGCGTGTAGGGCGTCTGTGACGGCTTTGGGTTCTTTGAGGAATTGTGGGTAGCTCATCATTATTCGGCTTACTTCGCGTGCCATTCCGTCAAGATAAACTGGGTATTCGTAGTGGTGTGCGGCTAGGACGCATGCGAGTTCTTGTGATCGGCCTACGCCGAATGCTGGGACGAGTGCGGTTCCGCCTCGTTCGGCTATGTTGGTGCATTCGTCTACGAAGTGTCGTTCTAGTTCTGGTCTGTTGGTGTGTTCTTCGGTGGCGTAGGTGCTTTCGGTTATTACGGCGTCTAGGTTGCCGTAGTTCATTTTTGCGCCTTCTAGGAGTTTTGTGTCGGTTGTGTTGTAGTCGCCTGTGAAGAGGATGCGTTTTCCTTGGGTTTCGATGAGTGTTTGTGTGCTGCCTGGGATGTGTCCGGCGTTTTTGAATTGGAAGGTGATGTCTCCGATTGTTTGTGGGGTGTTGTAGTCTGTGAATTTGCTGTTGTTAGTCATGGCTCTGAGTTCTAGGTATTCGAAGGGTAGGTAGTAGCTTGAGAGGTGGATGAAGTCTGCGATTAGGAGTTGGTTTAGTTCTGTGGTCATTCTGTTTGTGTATAGGGGTTTTTTGCCTTGGACGTAGAAGATGGGGATGGCGCCTGAGTGGTCTAGGTGGCTGTGGGAGAGTATGATGGCGTCGATTTCTTTTGGTGGGATGTGTCTTGGGAAGCCTGGTTCGTGGTTTAGCATGGCGCCGTAGTCGAGCAGGACTTGGGTTTTTTGGGTTTTTACTGTTATGGCGGTTCTGCCGACTTCGCGGGTTCCGCCTAGGAACCCTATTTGTACTTCGCTCATTTTTGTTCAACTGGTGAGTGTGTGATTAGTCATTTATTGTGGTTTGTGGTGTTTTAAAAATGTATTGACTTTTGGGTGGTGTGTGTTTTGGTTTTTCCGTTTTTTATGGCTTTTAGGATGACTTCGACGTTTAGTGTTGCTTGGATTTCTGTGTATACGTTCCACGGGTCTGTTGGGTCGTGTGAGTCGGTTCCTGCGGTTTGTGGTAGGTTTCTTGTTTTGGCGGTTTGTTCGGCTTTTTTGTTTAGGGATGTGCGTTTGCCTGTTAATGCGGCTTTTTCTCTGTTAGGCGCGCTTTTGACTTTAGACCCCTCTATAAATAGGTTGAATATTAGGGGTTAGTGTTTAGATGTGGGTTTTGTTGATTCCTCCCTTATGATAAAAAGCGTAGTTTGGCTGAGATTTAAACGAGGTCTCAGAAGTATAATTCGTGGGATTAGCTTGCAGGGTTTTCGATGACGGTTTGAGACTGAAAACAGTCAATACCGCCTACCCCGTCATAATTTCTGTTTGGGTTTTCAATGCTCGTTTAGCGTGAAAAACAGCCAATACCGACCTACCCCCCAAGGGTTTTTTGGGAAGTGCTGTCTTGAAGCGTCTATCCCTCTCTTATTCACAGATTGAACTATTCCATGAAGCCTTAGGTTGGTAAAAAAAGAATGCACAATATGAAAATCATAAAAACTTCCAAAACCCAATCTCTTGTTCAGCCCTGTACTCGCTGTCTCTTACAAAACTCGAACGTACACACGCGAAAATCGTTCAGACCCAAGAAACTACAGTCAGTTCTTTACAATACATACCTACTCGTTAATGTTTTCCTGACGGCCCATATATCCCAGTTTTAAGTTGTTCATGCGGGAGCGGACGAGTTTGCAAGTAGGCTTGAGTAAGCAATTCCATAGCATAGTCAACATGCTCTTTTTTGGTTACGACGAATTCTTTTTCCTGCTTCCTTCCCAGCAACCACAACAAGTACGTCTTGAACCCATTAGTTCTAGTCCATCCATTAGGGTCTTCGAAAGGCACCGCCGGGTCTGTTCTCACCCTAACCCTCAAGACGTTTTCAGTCAGCCAGAAAGTTGCGAAGAGATTCTTTTCACTCGCTTTTCCATGATAAAAAAGGTAGAATCGCCCACTAACCTCAGAAACGACTTCGAGAAGGTCCGTGGTACGTCTAGTCAATTCTCTTACAACATCCTTTAAGTCATCGCCAGTCAACGATAACGCTGAATTCCAATCTTCATGCTCTCTCGGCGTACTCTTTCCAACCTACACTGAGAAACATAGCAATACACCAGAGATAAAACTTTACCCTCAACCGATCAGACCAACTTTCTGCAGAAGAAAAAGCAACAACAGTTTACAGTGTATGATGTTGCAGTGGCTAAAACTGTATTGTCGAATAGCATAGCTGAAGTAACAGATGGAAAGATGAAAACTGCTAGAATTAATATTTTATGTTTAGTTGTTGGCAAAGTTTGTTCCTCTCAGAAAACAGTTCCATGTTCCATTGTAGTATTCACTGCAGAATACTTCGAATCCAGATGCTTTATCACGGTTCATTATTGCTACGCTTGAGCATCCGCAAAGGACGGGAAAATCTGTGCTTCCTGTTAAATCTGTATATGTGTCTTCAAATGTCATATAGTGATTTATGTTGTTTGCCATTCTAACACATCTTGTCATGTAGTATTCTCCATTTGGAGTTTTTAGTCTCATCCAGAATGTCGGTTTTCCTTCTGTTAAGCCTAGATATGGGTCTACATAGTCACAGTATGTCATTATTAAGAGGTTGTCTTGTTCATCTTTTGCAAAATCTATTTTCCATTCACCTGATTGCCCTAATTTTGCTGTGTAGTATACTATTTTTATGTTGTAGTCTCCGAGTAAGTACACTGGATTTGATTCGTCATACCTATGGTACTGTGATGAGTTATAACATAAACAATGAATTGTTGGTCTGTCATATTCATCCAATATGCATGGTAGGGGAAGTGTGGATACTGGTGAGTTAAAAATTTTTGCACTGGTATTCATCGGTAAATCAAATTGTGTACCATTTACTTTTTTCCATGTTGTTCCATAATTGTCTGACCATGAAAAGTATATATTTTCACCTCTTCCACCCATAACTGCTCTTGTTTCGTATCCTGTTAGTAGCAACTTTTCTTTTGCTTCTGTGACAAACATGTAGAATCTGTCTGGAATATATGAGAATATTTTTATTGGTTGTTGCCATGTTGTTTCGTTGTATTCTGTTCTCCACCATGTTGTTTCTCCACTTTGGATTGAATAGATTACTGCTATTTTTCTTTCGTTGTCGAAAGGAAAGATTTGGTAGTAGTTTATCATTCCTATTTGTGGGTTGTAGGTATAGGTGGTTTTGTCCTGCCAATATTGTAGTCTTGTTTTGTTTTGTTTTATTTCTGTTATTGTGTATTGTGAAAGTTTGCAATTTATCCCATCGCCAAATACGAAGGCTATGAGCTTATCATTGATTATGCTTATTGCTGGAGACCAATGCATGTCAGGCGAAAACATTCTTAGTGTGTCTACGATGTAAGGTTGAGTAATATTGTTCGTTCTGTAGTCATAGCATTGGATGTATGAATCGCCATTTTCCATGCTTTCGTAAATCATGAAGGTTAAGCCCTCTTTCTGTATTGCTTGCGGTCTGTGCGCGTTTGATGTTATCGCGTTTGTGGCTACTAGCATTTTTGTTTGCTTGTAATATTGCTTTGATGCTATGATGTTTATGCTGATTGCAGCTATAGCTGATGTGATTATGATGATGAGCACAACTGCTACTATAGCCTTACTTACTGCATTGTTGTTTGTTTTCATCATTTTTGTCTTTTCTTCTTTAGTGTTTTCTCTTTTTAATGCTTGCGACTATGACGCAGATTTCTCCGACTGCGCAAATCACGATTACGCACAAAGAAACCGTGTGAACATTCAAGCCAAAACCCTCCGTCCAAAAAAAGCTAAACCCCGCACCAACTCGCAAATTGGCTTCGTCAACTCGCTAACACTAAAAACATTCTCTATCAGCTTTTAAGCAACTCCCTAACTACTTTGAAGCAATAACGAGGAAAACACGTGGGCTATCTGGCTGTCTGGAAAATTCAAGAAGAAATGGTCGCTGACTTTCGAAAAAGAGGAAAAACAATCCCAGAAAAAATCATGAACGACTTGAAATCAGCCAGAACACTGATAAAAATGTTGAAACCCAACACAAACCAAGAAGACACAATTCAGAAGATTGAAATATATCTCACAAACGTCGAATCCTACCTTGTCTCTGAAGGAGAGAAACTTTTCGGAACAGAATACGTTAACGAATGGCTCAAACACCTAAGCGAAGCAAGCAAGAAAAAGGCTGAGCCAGACGAGGAAGAAACACGATTCGTGCCAGGGCTCCCGCGAAGACAAAAATGGGTTCGTGTCAAACCTTCAGCCAAACTGTCCATAGAGAAAGTAAAGATGTCGGCTGAGGAATCAGGACTTTTATACAAAATGCAGAATGACGGCAACCTACTCATTTATGGCAAGGATGAGCAAGTGAAGAGCTTTGTAAAGAAAATGGCTACCGAACACGGGTTCAAAGCCAAAAAGTAGCGCCGAAAAGTACATAATCGTTTTTAGGCTCATCAACGCAATATTTTTTTATAGAAAAATGTTACAGAACTGTCTTAAATAAGAAACCTCTATATGTGCTGCCGAGAAGACGAGGGCGCAGACTGAATGCCCTATATCAAGAAAATCGAGCTTAAAGGCTTCAAATCATTCGGACCGCAAATCGTTAAAGTAGCCTTAGATAAAGGCTTCAACATAGTCACAGGGCCGAACGGAAGCGGCAAAACAAACATCCTAGACGCACTACTCTTCGCACTAGGCGAGCTAAGCACGAGAAGGCTTCGCGCTGAAAACGCAGCCAAACTAATCTTCCACGGCTCCGAAACGGCTGGGTTAGAAAAAGGAAAAATGGCAAAGGTAATCATACAATTCGACAACGCAGACGGCCGCATGCCCGTTGACACCACAACCGTAACGGTCTCACGCGAAGTCTACAGAAACGGACAAAGCGTCTACCGACTGAACGGCAGAAGAATCTCCAGAGCACACATCCTAGAAATCCTCTCCATGGCAGGAATAAGCTCCACCAGCCAAAACATAATCCTGCAAGGCACGATAACCCGTCTAACCGACATCGCACCGACAGAACGCAGAAAAATCATCGAAGACTTAATTGGAATCGGCCAATACGACCTCGAGAAGGCAGAGGCAGAAGAGAAACTGCGAATAGCAGACATCTCCATACGAACAGCCATGGGCAGAATAGATGAAGTACAAAAAAGACTAGACGATCTGGAAAGAGAACGCAACGAACTGCTCAGACACAACTTCATCCAGAATGAAATTAAAAAGTTTGAAACCATCAAAATCTCGCATGAGATGGCTCAGCTCCAGCAAAAAATCGCGGAAACTTCCTCGCAAGCAGACAAAGCCCGAAGCCGACTTGAAAAAATAAGGCAACTACGCGATGAGCAAAGACTGAAAAGAATAACGGTTGAAGGACAATGGCGCAAACTAAGCTCAGAAATCGTAGAAGAAGGCGGCTCCCAAGTACTCAAGGTTCAGATAAAAATCGGCGAAATAAGATCAAAACTAACCGAGTTAACAACCAAAGTTAGCTCAGGAAAAACAAGCCTCGAAGGCCTAAAACGAATCAGAGAAAACAATTCTCAACAATACCAGTCTATCCGCAACGAGATCCATGAAAACCGCCTGAAAATCAGAAAATTCAGAACCGAACATGATGATATGTCCAACCAAATAGCCATAAAACAAGCCGAGCATGATACTCTTGCAACGGAAGCCGCACACCTCTGGAAAAACGTCGGCGAGAACAGCAAAAGAATCCGCGAACTGGAGCTACAGCTCGACAGCCATTATAAAAGACTTACTTTCTTGCGGTCAGAATACGTGAAAGGCCAAACTGCCATCAGCACCCGCACGCGAAGACTCAGAGACCTCAACGAGCGCAAAGAAAGGTTTTCAGGTACACTCGCTGAGCTTGAAAAATCAGTCGCCGAACTCGAAAAGGTGCAGAGGGAACAGAAAATCCAGTTTAAAAACTTGGAGCGAACACTTGACCGCAAAATCGCACAGAAAGAAGCCGTTGGAGTGGAGATTGCTGAAGCTGGAAAAATTGCTGATTCTGCAAGAGAAGCAGTCATAGAGTTTGTAACGCAGAGAGAACTTGCAGAAACCGTGGCTGCAGAAGAAAAAGCCCTCCGCAGCATAGAAGAACTAGGCGAATTAAGCGTCATTTCAGGCGTTTATGGCAGATTACGCAACTTGATCAAGATTGACAAATCTTACCAGCATGCGATAGAGGCTGCAGCATCAGGATGGCTTGATGCAATGGTAGTTAAAGATTTTGACGCAGCCTTTGCATGCACCGAAACTCTGAGAAGAATGAAGCTGGGAAGGATAAAAATAATCCCTCTCGAAGGAAGAGCAACCCAAAAATCGCTTAAAATTCCAGAAAAAGAGGGAATCAACGGCGCAGCTTCACTCTTCCTAAGATACGAGAGACAATACGAGCCTGCAGTGCATTTTGTTTTCGGAGATACACTGATTGTTGCAGACGATAAGGCGGCTTTCGCCCTGTCGAATGAAGGCTACCGCACTGTCACGATCAATGGTGACCTCTATGAATCAGGTGGTGCTTTTGAAAGCGGCTACTACCGTGCCCCAATAGACTTTTCAACCATCATCCCGAGCGAACAAGCCATCAAAAGCCTTGACGAAGCCGTCAACGCGCTTCAGCAGCATCTTTCGCGAAGAGGCAATGACATAACCACTTATGGAGAGGAGATAGACCGAACCCGCGTTGAAATAACCCGTTTATCCGACGCCATAGCCACGCTCGACAAGGAACTTGTCAGAATCAAGAGAAGCGTTAGAAGAACAAGAGCCAACGTCAAACGCGCCGAAAACACCATCATAAAGCTCACGAAGGAAGTTGAAACTGAAAAATCCCAGATGTGGGTACACAGGGCTGAAAGAAGCACGATTCAAAAAGAAATGCGCAAGTTCCAAACCGAACTCGCATCCCTAAGGCGCAAAACAGACCCCGCAAATATTCAGGAAATGGAAGTCAAACGAGAAAAACTTGCCGAAGAAATAATCACCCTAAGACAGAAACTTGGCACAATACAAACTGAGCTTTCCACACTTCAATCACAATTCGACAACGTTCTACGAGTGGGCTACCAGAACGCAAAAATCCAGCTTGCAAAAGTGGAACAACAGAACAGAAGAGTTGAAAAAGAAGTAGAAGATGCACTCAAAGAAAGAGAATCATTAAGGCATGAACTAGTTGAGCTAGAGAAAAGCCGCGTTGAGCTCTCAAAAAACGTTTTTTCAGCAAGAGAAGAAGCCAAGAAATTCACGGGACAAATAGACGAAATCGACAAGGAAATACGCAAGCTAGACCCAGAATACGAACAAGCTGATCGTCTACGGAACCAACTTGAATTGAGCATCCAAACCTCGTTCATCCAGCTTAACCAGTACCGAAACCAACTTAGACAATTCGGATACGAACAACCACTAGAAGTGACGCTGAAACAAGTAGAAGACGCCGAAACATCCATGAAGATGATGCAGTTTGAACTGGAAAGAATCGGTGCAGTAAACCAATTGGCTTTATCGCATTACGCGGAACAAATCTCAAGGTACAAAGAACTCTCGGTAAGAATGAACGAGCTTGAAAAAGAAAAACAAGCCATCGTGCAGTTCATGGACGAAATAGAACTGAAGAAACGCAACGTCTTCATGGCAGCGTTCGAGAAAATCAACCAGAACCTGCAAAAATACTTCACGAAAGTCACTGGAGGCGGGATCGCCGAGCTGAAGCTTGAAAACGTTGACGAACCCTTCTCCGGCGGCATAGACATGATCGTCCAGTTTCCCAACAAGCCCTCAATCGTGGTAAGCGGAGCCAGCGGCGGCGAACGCTCAGTGGCGGCAGTCGCGTTCCTGTTCGCTCTGAAAGATTTTACTCCTGCGACTTTCTACGTGCTCGACGAGATAGACGCGCACTTGGATGCTTTTCACGTTTCAAGACTAGCTGACCTTCTTCTGGAAGAATCTGAGAAAACTCAGTTCATAGTCATCACGTTGAAGCCTGAGATGGTGAACAAAGCCCAGAAAGTCTACGGCGTCTACGGACGCAACGGCGTGTCAAACGTCATCTCCGCCAAGTTTCTGGAGGCTCAAAGCCAATGACAACTCCTGTTTCTAAGAAGCCGTTTTACCTGTTTCCTCCGTGGAACATTCTTTTTGAGTTTAACAAGCTTGAGAAACTCACGCCGTGGAACATCAACATCTCATATTTATTGACATCATTTCTCAAGGAAATGAATAAGAGTGGACATGTGGATTTCAGAGCGTCAGGCGTGGCTCTCGATTCTTCAGCGCTCATTTACTTGATGAAATCAAAACTTCTCCTGAAACTCGAGGAGCCACCACCGCCTTCAAAAGCGCCACAAGATTATCTGCCGCCACCACTGTTTCTGCCCCTAAGACATGAACTAACCTCAACAACCATAAGCCACTTGCTCGAAGTCTTGGACGACGTCTTAAAAAACGAAATGTTGATTCACCCCGAAAAATTCGTTCCCGAACCCGTTCTTCCAACTGCCTCTGACATCATGCCACAGTTCGAAGATTATTTGATGCAGATTGAAGTTCAGATGGAAAAACTGTATGCTTCACTGTTAGAAAAAGTAAAGGGCGCTGGAATCGTACAGTTTTCGGCATTGACGAAAGACATGTTGCGGATTGAAAAAATAACAACGTTCATCCTTCTTCTGTTCTTAGCGCAAGAAGGAAAAGTGAAACTGTTTCAGGAAGAAGAGACTGAAGAAATATACATAACGGTTGGAGAGTTGAACCTTGCAGAAAGCGGAAAAACAACCACTTAACGTTGCTGAAACTCTTCCGCAAAGGCACCCTGCTGAGAAAACGCAAGAAGACCTAGTCTTGCTGGAAGCTGCATTATACGTTGCGGGACGCCCGTTAGATTTAAACGAGTTATGCTCAGTCTTGAAGACCCGCTCGAAGAACAAAGCTCGAAAACTTGCGGAAACGCTCAAGAAGAAGTATGCTGAAAGAAGTTGCGCCCTTGAAATATTAGAGTTGAAAGACGAAAGATACGTCTTGCAACTGAAAGCCGAGTTCACGCCTCTTGTCAAAAAACTTGTCAACAGACCCTTGTTGTCCATGGGACCCTTGAAAACGCTTTCCTACGTTGCTTACAGGCAGCCTCTTTCTCAGAAAAGAGTCATAGATGTGCGTGGACACCATGCTTATGGGCACATTAAATTGTTGAAGGAGATGGGTTTGATTGCCAGCGAGAGAGTTGGTCGTTCAACGGTTCTTCGAACAACCGAATACTTCGCAGATTACTTCGGTCTAAGCCAAGATACAGTCACGATGAAGCGCGAGTTGAAAAACGTTTTCGAAGACTTTTCGAAACAAGAGAAGACTGAAACATGAAACGGATAGGTTTATATGGAAAATAACGGTGATAGTGAACACTCTAGTTTAACAGTCGTTAGGAGAAAATGAAAAAGTGTCAGTCTGGCACGGCAGTTTGCATAAGAAGAAACAGTCAGGTGGCAGAAAACCAGCTTACCGAACAAAACGAAAATTCGAACAAGGCTCATTCCCAGTTGAAACAATGCTTGGCGAAACAAAACGAAAGATTACAAGAGGAAAAGGCGGAAACACCAAGTCCAAAATTCTAAGCGACAAATATGCCTACGTAACAGACCCCAAAACCGGAAAGACAGAGAAAGCCGAAATCACCCGCGTCATAAAAAACCCAGCAAACATCGACTACAACCGCCGGGGCGTAATGACCAAAGGCGCCATAATAGGAACCCCACTGGGACCAGCACGCGTCACCTCACGGCCAGGACAAGTGGGCATGTTAAGCGCTGTCTTGACTGGCGAAGAAAAAAGCTAATTTTGACAATTACTGCTTCGCTGTAACAGTGCTTCTGATCTTCAACAGTTGCATTGCGATGTTTCTGATAGTCTGTTCTTTTGTTTCCTTATTCTTCTTCACGAGAACCATGCCTGTTTTCAGCCATGGTGTCTTGGCGTAGCCAACATCTGCAACAACTTCGCATTCTAGCCGAAGCTTATCGGCAGCCTCCTTGATTTCTGCAGCCCGAGGCGCCGGAACTGCTAGGCTCTTGGCAACTCGTCTTCCGTCTTTTCTTGTCTTTGCCACATCAAAATATGCCGGCCAGATGATCACTTTGTCTTGTTTCCGCATCCTTTTCAACCCTTGCTATTTTTGAGCATAGTAAGCCGTTAGCTTCTTGTTAACCTTGTCGATTCTAACGAAGCCAAACCGTTCAAACTGTACGATGCTGTTCGGCTTTAACTGTTTGCATATGCTTTCAGCAACCCCGTCCACCGTGGTGGCGTCGGGCATGATCACTTGGCAAGGCATGTCTTCTTTGACGGGTATCCAGTGAATCAGTTGTGCTTTGGTTTTTCTTGCGTCTTCGTACGATTCGCTGATGAAGGAAGCGTCTGCGGAGTACACGTTTGCTTTATCGATTTGAATGTTAAACAGTTCCATGAGGCGAATCGTGTTTCCAACTTTTGAGGCGTCTACGTCTTTTCTTGAAACCCAAAAAACTGCAGTTTTATCGTCTCCTTCAGGAGTTATCGTGTGTTCTCTGAACCCTTTTTCAGGATGCTCAGGGTGTAGATGAAGCTTAACGTTGAAAACTTTCGGAACATGCTTCACAGTCAATTCTATCGGGTCTTGCACGAAGAAATACCTGTCAGCCGTTGGGTCCAAGATTTTACGGTTATAAGCGTTCAGGTTCTCCCAGCTCAGAATGATGTCCGAAGTCTTAGGACCGATGTCGATTATCATCTTCTTTATGGCTTCAGGAGTTATTCCGCGTCTTCGCAAAGCCGCAAAAGTTGCCAGTCTAGGGTCATCCCAACTCTTATACAACCCCTCTCTCATTCCCTGCACAATCTTTGACTTGCTCAAAGTGGCGCCCGTAATCTTAAGCCTGCCATAGTGTATGGCTTCAGGATACTTCCAGCCGAAATACTTGTACATGTACTCTTGCCGAACTTGGTTGGTAAGATGCTCTTTCCCACGAATTATGTGTGTTATCCCCATCAGATGGTCATCAACGCCGCATGCAAGGTTGTAGAGCGGCCACACATGGTATTTGCTTCCGACACGCGGATGCGGATACTTCTTGGCATCGATAACTCGCAACGCAGGCCAATCTCGAACCGCGGGGTTCGGATGGTTCAAATCAGTCTTCACACGAACTACCGCTTCGCCTTCCTTATAATTGCCCGACAGCATACGTTGCCACCTCTCCATCTGTTCTTCTGGCGACAAATCACGGCACTCGCAAGGTTCAGAGGCTAAGGTTTTCTTGCGGAAGCTTTCCGGATCAGACGTGCAAACATAAGCGTTGCCTTCCTTCAGCAGTTTCTCCGCGTATTCATAGTAAAGGGGTATTCGGTCGCTCTGAATATACTCTTCATCTGACTTGCACCCAAGCCAAGTTAAATCTTCTCGGATGCTGTCATAAAACTCTAGGACGGGTCTCTTAACTTTTGGGTCTGTGTCCTCGAAACGCAGTATGAATTTCCCAGTATACATGTGTGCGTATTCATGGCATAGGACTATGGCTCGGGCTGAACCTAAATGCAGGACGCAATCTGGGTTTGGCGAATAACGGGTAACAATCTGCGCATACTTGTCCACGTTAGGCAGGGGCGGAAGACGTTTTTCCTCTTCACTCTTTTCTTTTGTAAGAGCTTCAGGCCATTTTTCCTGAACGATGCGTTTTTGTTCGTCTTTTGAGAGGCTGTTGACTTCTTTGACGAGTTTGTTTATTAGAACGGTTATTTCTTTGACTTTGGTCCTGAACTCTGGCTTCTCTCCCAGTATGGTTCCGATAACTGGTCCTGCTTGCGCTTTGCCGTCATGTTTAACGGCGTTTAACAGGGCAATTTTTCTGACAAGCTCTTGAAGTTCAGTGTCTTCCTGCGTCAATTATGCAACACGCTCATGTTCAAATGTTTCTTTCGATTAGAAAAGTGGCGAAGGCATTTAGTCTTTCCTTTGCTTCAGAAGCAACCAAAAGTTTTTCAGCTTCCCGCCAGCTTTCTTTCACAGTTTTTCTTGCAAACTGCTTCACGTAATCTATGGAACCATACTTTTCCATGATTCCGATGGCTTCGTCTCTGAGCTTCTGGTCTGAAGTGTGCATGTTAAGAATCTTAACTAGTCTTTCCTTATCCTTAATGTTGGCAACTTTCAAAGTGTGAATGACGATCAGGCTTCTTTTTCCCTCAGTTATGTCTTCCCCACGTCCGCCTTTCTTCTCAGTGAACTCGGCACTCGTCAAATCCAGCACGTCGTCTTGCATCTGGAAAGCCACTCCGATGCTTTCGGCGAAACGCCCAAGTCTATCAACGAGCTTTTCGTTTGCATCTGCCAAGACAGCCGCGATCCTAGCAGACATTCTTGCCAGAGTGCCCGTCTTGTAAGCACACATCTGCAAATAATCCTCTTCACCAATCCTGTCAGCATCCGCCAACCCTCGATGCCACGCAATATCCATGGCTTGTCCAATGCTTAGGTTGATCATTTCTTGCACGTAAACCTCGTAGATCCTTGAAAGCTTCTCGCATGGAATTTTTTCTTTGTTTTTCATTAACGGTAGAAGCGGTAAGTAGTACATGGCGTTTCCAGCGTTTATGGCGATGTCTAGACCGTAGATTCTGTAAGTACACGGCTTTCCCCTTCGCAGTTTAGATGAATCTTCGATGTCATCCACCATCAAGGTTCCGTTGTGAACTACTTCAGGAATTATGGCGAAATCCACGAATTCAGCAGCCTTTTTACCCAATGCTTCGCAGATCAACAAGAAAAGCGCGGGACGCCACCTTTTCCCGCCCCTGTCAAGGAACTCCCAGATAGGCTCTGCAACAGCCTTGTTTATAGTTTCAAGGTTAATCGAGTAGTTTGGAGGATTGGTTTTGAAAAGAACTGCGTCTTTTGTGAATTTTCTCGGAATGTACTTCTCAATTGTCTTGTCGATTAAGGCGGCTTTCTCTTCAAGAAATTTGTCGATGCTCAAAGGTTATTTCCTTCCTCTCCGCGCATAGCTTGTCAAGTCAAACCCCCTGTTTTTTAACCATTCCGCCGTTTTGCCGCTTACCACGAGGGGTACTCGACGCAAATCCTGCACTGACTGTGCACCCACTAGAAACATCACGTTTCTTAATTCTTCTATCAAAAGCAAAAGAGCATCGAACGTTTCCTTCACTCCTCTATCGGCGGCTTGGAGGATAGGCTGCGAAAGACTCGTTAAGCTTGCGCCCAAGGCTAAGGCCTTAGCTACGTCTACGCCGTTGCGTATTCCTCCAGAAGCTATTACTGGAACGTTCACGCTTTGGGAAACTTCAACGATGCTCTGAGTCGTCGGTATGCCCCAGTCCCAAAAAACGTCGCCCAACCTGCGTTGAAAACCGCTTTCTTCTTTTTTTGTGCGGTAATACTCGACTGCTGCAAAGCTCGTGCCTCCAACACCGCTCACGTCAATGCCTTTTACGCCTATGTTTTCAAGTTTCTGAGCCTCTTCAGCAGCTATACCCGCACCTGTTTCCTTCGCAACCACGGGTTCATCTAATCCTCTAGTGATTTCACCTATTTTCTCGAGTACACCGTGGAAGTTTGTCTGTCCTTCTGGTTGAACAGCCTCTTGAAGAGCGTTCAAGTGCAACGCAAGCGCGTTTGCTTCAATCATTTCCACGGCTTTCTTTGCCTCTTTCAAGCCGTAGCCGTTGACGAGTTGCACGCCGCCCATGTTTGCTATCAAAAAGGCTTTCGGAGCCTTCTTTCTCGCTACCGTGAACGTTGTTTCAAGTTTTTTGTCTTCTAACGCAGCGCGTTGACTTCCTACGCCCATTCCTAAGCCTAGTTTTTCCACGGCCTCAGCGATCGTAGCGTTGATTTTTGTGGCTTCTTCTGTTCCGCCCGTGATGGCTCCGACGATGATTGGCGCTGCAAACTTGTGGTTGAAAACAGTGGTTGCCAAGTTTATTTTATGCTTGTCAATTTCGGGCAGAGCCTTGTGAACAAAGTGCACGTCTTCAAAGCCCGTGGTCACATTTCTTGCCTGCACGTTTCTACTCAGGGAAATGCGTATGTGTTCTGCCTTACGTTTTCTCGTTTCCTTCGCCAACATTATTCCTTCCTGATTAACGTTCCTTTCACTCTTTCTCCAACAAGAGCTTGATACACACGGTCAGGCTCTGTAGCGTTCAAAACAGTCACGGGAACTCCGTGTTCCAGAGCTGGCAAAAGCTCGGCTATCTTGCCAAACATGCCGCCTGTTACGTCAACAGCCGTTGACTTACTGAACTTGCTCTGGAGCTTTGTAAGCTCTTCCAACGTTAGATTTTCAAGCATGCTTGCTGTTTTTTCAACTTTAGGATCAGCACTGTAAAGTCCATCTACGTCAGTGCCTATTATGATTCGTTCAGCGTTAAGCCTCGTGGCAAGCGCCGCCACGAGTTGGTCGCCTGACAGTATCGTGAAGCCTATTTCGATGTCCAAAACCGCGTCGCCGTACATGACTGGCAAAAAGCCCATGTTTAGAAGCTTTCTTAAGGATGCCTCCTCGAAAAAGTCGATTCTGCCGTTCTTAGTCATTATGACTGATGATGGTGTTATGCTTACGGCTTGAACGTTATGCCATACTAATGCGTCCATTAACAAGCCGTTTAGAACCGTCATAACATGATGTGCTTCACAAAAATGAATTTTCTGCGACTCCTCTTTCAACCCGTCTTTTATCGCGTACCGCTGTGCGATCGGGTGTCCGAAGCTTCCGCCGCCATGAACAATTACTAGATTGTTTGTATTTGCCCTTTGTATCTCATTTGCCAATCGGTCGATGATGTTTGTTCGCGCCTTGAGCTCTTCTCCCTTGTCCGTAATTACTGAACCGCCAATCTTCAGGATAGTAGGTTTAGCTTTGCTCAACCCTGACACCTTCGTCTGTTTTTCTAGCGATGAACGGTCTTCCACCCGCCCTTTGAATGGCTTCCAGAACGCCATCAAGCCTTTCATTCTTTGCCAGAGCTATCATGCAACCGCCACCGCCAGCGCCAGTCAGTTTTGCGCCTAAAGCTCCGGCCTTCCGAGCAGCGTTTACGAGCCACTCTAAAGACTCATCAGAAACTCCTACACCATAAAGCAACGCGTGGTTTATGTTCATTAAATTTCCAAGTGTTTCCAAATCATTCTCTTTCAGAGCAGTTATGGCTCTTGAAACAATCTCACGCGCTGCCCGCATCATGGGTTCCATGATCTGAGGAAATTGTTTCTTAAAGTCCTGTACCTTTTCAACCTGTAAGCGCGTGGATCTTTCAACGCCCGTTTCTCCGATAATCAGGGGAATTTCGGTTTTCACCTCTAACGGCTTAAACCCGGTATCCATTTGAAAGAACAAAGCTCCGCCGAAAGTCGAGATTGCAGGGTCAACGCCAGAGGGTGTGCCATGCACTGTTTTCTCGGCTTCGAAAGCTATCTTGAAGATGTCTTCCTTTGACAATTTGACGTTTAAAAGAGCCCCAACCGCCGCCGTCACAGACGCAACTACAGCCGCTGAAGAACCGAGCCCAGCTGCAACTGGGACAGCAGAGCTGATTTCAATGTCCAAGCCCACGTTTTCTCCGCAAGTTTGCAGGAGTTTTCCCACGACATGCCTTATTGGCTCAAACTTCAGTTTGGCTTCTTTAAAATCGCCCTGTTCGACATTGAATATGCCGTTCTTGATGGTTGCGGCAAGGTTAAGGTTTGTTGAGCGCAAGTGAAGGGTTTTATCGTTGCGGATTTCAGCTTTGGCATAGGCTCTTTTATCTATGGCTAGCACTATGGCTGGTTCACCGTAAACTACGAAATGCTCCCCGAAAAGTATCACTTTTGCGGGAGCTGAAGCAACAACACCCATTCTCAACCACTATTTCTTGAAACACACGGCGGCGTACCCGACCACAGGTTGGGAGTAGTCGCCAATTACATCTCCACTGGTCTTATAACATAATAATTTTGCCTTTTTCCCACCCAAAACCCGAGCTGCCGTGATCAACGCAGCTATTGGACCGTACCCACAAGCGCTTACGTTCTGTGATTCAACAACAGAGTAAAACTTCGCCTCGTCCATCGCCTCAACCGCTTCAAGAGCCAGCTTATCCTTTCTTCCAGCACGCTCTTGCCGTTCATAATGCGTCATGTCGGAAGAAGCAATCACCAACGCGTTTTTCCCCGACAAAACTCTACCGACAGCCTCCCCAACTTCTCTCGCCGAGACTAGGTCTTGCATCAAGAAACAGATGGGCACGATCTTGAAATTTGAGCCGTAAAGATATTGAAGAAACGGAAGCTGAACCTCAACTGAATGCTCAAGACGATGAGCCGAATCATCAACATCAACAATACGCGATTCCCGAACGATCGCGTTAGCTGTTTCGCCGTCAACTTCAACATCACCCAAAGGCGTGCGCCAAAACCCTTCATTCATAACTGCCAGCGCACTACCATAACCCGTGTGATTCGGACCAAAAATAACAACCACATCTGGTTTTCCATCCAAAGCCAACTCATAATACGCATGAGCCGCTACAGGACCAGAATACATGTAACCCGCATGCGGGCAGACCAAACCAACAACATGCTTTAGCGCCATCTTGGCAACTGTAGGAGTTTTTCCAGGACCGAGTTTATGGAGAAAGCAGTTTTCTACCTGTTTTTTAAGTGCTTCAGACGTCCCTTCGTAGAAAGCTCCAGCTTGGCATGGACGCCGAACCTTCGCCATCCGTCTAGATTTCCTCCTCCTCTCTGACCATTTTAGCCTCGAAGTCATCAATAGTCATAGGCAGGTCCTTGTCAGTCGGCAGTTCCCCTCTTTCTCGTAGCACCTGTCTTGCTAAGAGCCAGTAGATTACGGCCAAGGATCGTCTACCCTTATTGTTCGTAGGGATAATGAAGTCTACTCCCGCGAACTCGTTGTCCGTGCTGCATAAGGCTATTACGGGTATGCCCACTGCGCCTGCTTCTTTGACGGCTTGAGCGTCTGCTCTGGGGTCTGATACGATGAGCACTTCTGGTTCGATGCGATGAGGATACAGTGGGTTTGATAAGAGCCCTGGGATGAAGCGACCTACGACTGGGGTTGCTCCTGTTACTTGGCAGAATTTTGTGACTGGTTCTATCGCGTAGAGTCTTGTTGAAGCCGCGGCAATTTTAGGCGGCTCAAACCGTGCGAGGAATTTAGCTGCTACTCTGATTCGGTCGTCCGTCTTCTTAACGTCCAAAACGAATAAGCCGTCAGGTCTGACACGGTATATGAATGGCTCCATGTCCACCGTTTTCATTCTCGTCCCAATGTGTATCCCCGCCGACAGCAGTGTGTCACGCGCCATCAGCAGCTCTTCTTCTGCCACGACTGGCGGTGTTGCTGTTGTTGCAGGTGTTTCACTCGGTTGTGGTTGTTCAGTTTTTTCTTCTTCTTTCTCGCTTTCCTTGATTTCTTCATCTTCCGACATACATTCAGTCATCCCTAAAGCTTCTTAAGATCAGCCATCTTGGCCCTGTCTCCTAAGAACTCTTCGATCCTTATTAACTCGTTTATCTTCGCAACTCGCGCTCCTTCAACGATTCCTGTTTTTACAACGGGGCATCTGAAGGCTACTGCCAAGTGGGCTATGTGCCAATCACACGTGTCGCCTGAACGATGCGACATCACTGGCACGTACCCATTTCGTGTTGCCATTTCAATCGTTTCCCAGGAATCTGTGATCGTGCCGATCTGGTTAACTTTTATTATGATCGCGTTTGCAGCGTGCACTTTTATTCCACGGCTTAGGCGCTCACTGTTCGTCGTGAAAAGGTCATCGCCGCAGATCAGACAATTTTTCGTTTTTTTAGCAATTTCAGCGAAGCTTTCGAAGTCTTCTTCGTGAAAGGGATCCTCAACATAAACTAAATGGTATTTCTTGATTAGATCGAGAACAAACTCTAGTTGCTCTCCGGAACCTCGTTTTTTATTCTCTTTCTGGTAAACGTAAATTTTTTCCTTCTCGTTCCAAAGCGAGGAAGCAGCAACATCGACGCCTATACCGCAATCAAATCCCACATTGTTGCCAACTTCTTCAGAGGCTTTGCTCATAACTTCCAAGGCTTCTGTGCTTCCGATGTTTGCAGTCCAAGCGCCTTCATCGCTTTTTCCACTGTTAAAAAGTTTGTCTTTCTTCCTCAAAGTTTCTCCAACTTTTTTGTGCACTTGGACGTTTGCGCTTGCGGCTTCAAAAAAGGATTCAGCTCCATGCGGAAGCACAAGAAACTCTTGAATATCAGGAGACTTTCCATACGCATGTTGTCCACCGCTTATGACGTTTCCAAGCGGATACGGAAGCTCATAAGCAAAATGCCCTCCTAGATACTGAAAAAGGAGTAGACCGTACGAGTTTGCTGCTGCTTCGGCGCTTGCCAGCGAGATTGCGAACGCCGTGTTTCCGCCTATGACTCTGAAGTCTTTCGAGCCGTCAATCTCGTGCAGTGTTCTGTCCATTTCTTCTTGAAAATCAGCGTTTAAGCCCACAAGCTCAGTGGCTATGTGCTCCTCAACCTTCTTGACCGCCTGGTCAACCCCGCCTTGCGGATAGTAAGCTACCTCAGTTTTTCCACGGCTTTTTCCTGCAGGTGCTGCTGCTCTTCCAAAACCTGAAGTGGTTATAACGTCAATCTCGATTGTTTCTTCGCCTCGGCTGTTGAAAACTTTTCTAGCGATTATGTCCTCAATGACTGTCGACATGGCGTTCTCCTTTTAGCAGCTTCAATAATTGTTACGTGCCTCTTTACGTTTTTCTGCCTCTTCATGAAAGCGTAGGACTTCATCGATGATTTCAACGTGTGACAGCAACATGCGCCTGCAACAATAACGCTTAACACCCAAGCTGTCTAAAACGTCACCTGCATTTTCTCCGGCTTTGACACGTCTGGAGAATTCATCCCATTTGTCTCCAATCAACTTGCCGCAGGTGAAACATCTCACGGGTATTATCATTCAACTCGCCCTCTCATCTGTAGCTTTTCTGGTTTCTAGCTCGCGCGCCTCTTCCCCCGAATTTCTTCGACTCCTTCTTCCGAGAATCACCAACAATCATCGTTCGATCGTACTCAGCAAAAACCGTGCGTAGATGGGTGCTTTTCGACCATTTCAACAAGCCGTTTGCTATAGCCATCCTTGCGGCTTCTGCCTGACCCATGTATCCTCCACCCTTCACCTTTACATCCATGTCCAACTCCTTCCAAACGTCTTCTCCTGCTTGCAAGAGCGGTTCTTTTATTTTTTGCCGGGCGATTTCAGGTTCGAATATTTCTATGGGAACCTGGTTTACGCGCACTCTTCCCATTCCGGGTCTAACAACGGCTCGCGCCATGGCTGTTCTTCTTTTGCCACTAACGACTAAAACTTTCTTGGTCGGCATGATTATTCACCTTGGTTCCATCCTATTTCTTTCGCAAACTCTCCTAACGTGAAGTACGAGCAAGTTAGCTTTTTAGCTTGAGCCTCTTCTAAGGTTTCTGTTTTCTGATCTTTAATCTCGTCTGGTGTTCCAATAAAAACTTTAAGTCGTTTGTATGCTTGCTTGCCTTTCGGCTGTTTGAACGGAAGCATTCCTCTCACCGTTCTTCTCAGTATCCTGTCGGGTCTTCTGTAGTGGAATGGACCAGTGACGGGTTTCCCCACTTCCAAGAACAGATGAGCTTCTTTCACTTTGCTCGTTCTTCTTCCTGAAAGTATGGTTTTTTCAGCGTTAACGACTATTATTTCTTCGCCGTTCAGCAACCTTTTGGCGATCTTGCTACACATCCTGCCGAGGATGAGCCCATCCGCGTTTATTACCACTGCTGTCTTACTCGTTGTTTGCATTTTTTCACCCAATTATTTTGATGCTTGATCCTTTCGGGTTCTTCTTAACCAAATCAGCGAAAGACATGATTTTGCCGCGTGCCGTCTCTATCTTCGCTTTGCCTTTTTCGGAAAAAGCAAAAGCCGCCACCGTTATCGGATGGTCTATCTCGCCGGCACCAAGCACTTTGCCTGGAACAACAACGGTTTCATTCTTCTCCGTGTGTCTATTAAGATGGCTTAGGTTCACAGATATTCGTTGTCTTCTAGGTCCAGCCAAGTCTTCAGCTATGTCCTGCCAGATTTTAGCTTGGTTTTCTTTACCTTGTTTTCTGAGAAAACGAATCAGCTCTATCAGTTCAGGGTTCGTTGTCTTACTCTTCTTCACTCTTTTTCACCTTGATTTGGCTTTCAAACTCTTTCAGTTGCCCTTCCAAGATTTTAACGGCTTCTTTCACTATTCTTTCAGGAGGAAGCGCACCTGTAGATTCTAGATTAAGTATAAATGCGTTTTCTTCCCATTCAACTTTGATGGCTTTGGATTCTTGTGGGCAAGCTTCAACGCAGTCTTGACATAGAGTACAAGCCATCAAGTCTTTTACTTCAACCTTGTTGCCGGTTTTGGCGAGAACCTTTCTTGGACAAATGTCTACACATTTTCCGCATGCATCACAACGTTTAGCGAGAATCTCTATTTTCGGAAAATACTTGTAGGCACACATTGAAACAGGTTGCCACTTAACGTGGTTTCTTCCTTTTCCCAGCCTTGCATACGCCTCAAGCCTTATCTTCTGTCCCTTCGCCAGCTTTGCGAGCGGAATCTTGTCGCTCACTGGTACCGTGCTCGGATTTTCCGAAGTTAGCTCGCTCGAATAGATTGTTCGAGTTCCTTCTTTTGCTTCTGCGTCCAATGTTAGTGTGACTCTGCAGAGGTTGCATCCGAACTCGCTCTTGCATGGACATTCTTCGGGTAAGTTGTAGCTTTCCAAATCAGTCTTTAGTGGGATAAGCCCGAATCGATGGGCTATGGTTTCATCCGGCAGTACTGAATAATTCTCAAGCATCACCACTTCGTCCACTGCCATGCATGGAACTTCAGAGATCATTATCCTCCGCAAAGCATTCATGAATGGAACATCAACGTCACGAATAAGTAAACGTAAATTATCGCCCTCTTTCTCGAGCACTTTAACTTCCACTTGTCTTAACACTCCATGATAGTCTACGATAATCGACTGTGCCGTTCAATAGAATACGAGTGCATTATTTCAATTTTTCTATCAGCAGAACAACAACAGCCTTTTAAACTCTTCTTCCTCTTCTGCCGCCTGGTCTTCTCGTACCATCATGAGGAACAGGCGTAACCTCTTCGATGCGTTCTATGCGGAAACCCGCCCTAGCCAAGGCTCTGATAGCGGCTTGCGCACCAGGACCTGGCGTTCTCGGTCCTGAGCCTCCTGGGGCTCTTACTTTAATGTGTATAGCGGTTATTCCCTTGTCTTTAGCGGTGTCTGCTACGGCTGTGGCTGCACGCATAGCTGCGTATGGAGAAGATTCCATCCTGTCGGCTTTCACGAACATCCCGCCTGACGTTCGCGCTATGGTTTCTGCACCTGAGATGTCGGTCATGTGAATTAACGTGTTATTGTACGAGCTGAAGATGTGCACGACTGCCCATTTTTCATTCTTCTTACTGGAACTCATTGTTCTCCCCCAGTTTCAGTTTCTCCTGAAGGCGTTTTAGTCGTCGGAGCAACCGATACTAGCTGACGTAAAGGATGTGCTTGGTTTGAAATCGGGCTTTTACGTGCGTACGTTATTTGCTTTTCCTCTTCAGTGGTAACTATGTAGCTGGGCACGGTGACCCGTTTGTTTCCTATTGCTACGTGCCCGTGAGTTATCAGCTGCCGAGCTTGATGAATTGTTTTAGACAAGCCTTTGCGAAAAACGATCGTTTGAAGTCGGCGTTCAAGAATATCCTCTTTAGTCAAGTCGAGAACATCGTCTAACGCGGCGGTCTCGTTAAGTATACCAATCTTCTTCAAGCGGGTTAGAAGCTCGTCTTCCATTCTTTTGCGTTCTTCAGGCGGTCTGCCAATGAGTGAACGCGCTATGCCCCTGAACCTTGACAGTGTCGTTTCATGTCGCCATAATTCATGCTTGTTTCGCAAACCATACTGACCTAAAAGTTTGAGTTCCTCTTGAAGAATGTCCGTTCGCCAAGGAAAGCGTGGAGTGTCATATTTTTTTCTCTGCTTCTTCGGATCGCCCATAACTACTTACTCTCCGCGGCAGCAGCTGCTCTCTGTTGCATGATTGCCTTCTTCTTAACCCCGAGGGCTTTACCTGACCTTCCCGTGGTTTTGGTTCTCTGCCCACGCACCTTCAACCCATAAGCATGACGGTATCCCCGCCAAGATTTTATGTCCTTCATCTGCTCTATGTCCATCTTGGTCTTCAAAACAAGGTCCGCACTGATCAGATGCATGTCTTTTCCAGTGTCGGGGTCTTTTCTCCTGTTCAGAAGCCAGCTTTGCAACCCATATTTTGTTGGATCCTTGACCATCTCTTCTATTTTTTCAATCTCGGCTTCTGTTAAAAATCCGGCTCTTTTGTCAGGGTTTATGCCTGCCTTTTTTAATATGGCGTTTGCAAGGCTTAGGTTCAACCCCTTGATTTTTGCCAACGCATAAGAGGCTTTTAGCGTGCCTTCTACGTCTGCGTCTATTATTCTGAGTATGTGACGGTATTCTTCTGACATCCGTTGACTTCCGTTGTTTGAAACTAACAACGAAATGAACCGTACTTTATTTAAACCTTACTGGTTACGGTATACATGGTTCAGAATGTAAGAAACCTCGTTAAACAAGTTTTAGTTTACTCTTGATTTTCTGTTTTCAAAAGGATTCTCAGGAAAACTCGTTCATCAAAACAAGGTTTATTAGCAAAAAAGAGAGTCACAAGACACGCAGGTCAAAAGAATGAATAAGAGAATCATCATGCTTGTTTCTTTGCTCGTCATCTTGATAATCACGTTTTTCTACGTGATCATAAGTAACTACTTTATCGCTACGGTTCATAACGTAGCTATCACCAAAGTTGCAGTTTCCACAACTCAACTTTTTATCGGCGACACTCTCAACATCACTGCAACCGCAAAGAACAAGGGAACCATAGCCGAAACCTTCAACGTCACTTCCTACTTCAACGAAACCGTGGTAGGAACAAAAACTGTCACAGGTCTTGCCCCTGGCGCTCAGATTAATCTGACGTTCGGGTGGAATGCTGCAGAGATTTCTCCAGCCAACTATATCATAAAAGCTCAAGCCATCCCAATTCAAAACGAAACTGACACAACTGACAACACCTACATTTTTAGCTTTGTACAAGCAAGACGCAAACCAAACTTGCAAGCAACGCTGTTTACAGATCCCGAGGCAATTTGGAGACCAGTAGGTCAAGACTTTACGATCAAAATAAACGTCGCAGACATAATTGACCTGTACGGTTGGGAATTCAGACTAGGATGGAATGTCACAGTCTTGGATGCAACGAGTGTTGTGGAAGGCCCGTTCCTGAAAAGTGGAGGCGCAAATACTTTCTTCTTCCCTAGCGTAAACAGCACTGCAGGTCGTATGCTTGTGGAGTGCACATCGTTGGGTAACAGACCTGGAATCAGTGGCGGCGGAACGTTGGCAACCATACAGTTTCATGTAAAAGAAAGTGGTCATTGTGATTTAGACCTGTACGACACAAAATTGCTAAGCTCGTTTGAACAGCCGATGATTCACTTGGTCAATGATGGCCACTTTAACACATAAATCAAACCGATTTCCCCTCGCAAGCCATATTGAGGCAAGAAATTCAGAACAAACTTTTCAATGCAGAAAAGTAGCAGCTTTATTAAGACGCCCATGTGGTTGATAAACGTAGGCGACAAAATTGAAAACCTCAAGAATATCCGCGAAAGCTTCGCTATTCTGCATTCTGTTTTTCCTAGCATCCTCGTATGTATCGAACAGCGTCAAAGCTTCTCCTGGCACAGTAGTGAAAGTCGAACCGCAAACAACCTCCGCACAAGTGGGTGAAACCCTCAACGTAAGCATTAATATAGTTGATGTCCAAAACCTTTACGGCATTGCGCTCTTTCTCCATTGGGACCCATCAATTCTTGAAGCGACTAACACTTACGTCAGATTGGGTGTTGAGGACTATCCAGATGGAGTTCTCCACAAGCAGATTCTGCCTCTAGCAGACAAGATTAATCAAACCTCCGGAACATACTCTGTTGCTGCATTATCGATTTCTCCTGCTGGCTCTTTTAATGGAAGCGGAACAGTCGCGATCATCACATTCAGTGTTATCAAGAAAGGAAGCTGCGAGTTGGAACTCGATCCTCAAAGTACGCTTGCAAGCAGACTTGCCACAAGAATTGACTATACAATTGTTAACGCTTCCCTTAGTTCACAATCGGCACCATCACCACCATCAGAAGGAGTCGACTGGAACAGTCTAATAGTACCTGTTGCCGTTGTAATAGTCATGATAATTGCAGGAATATCGATAGTTTACGCTAGAAGAATACGTGAACGCCAAACTCATTCCACCAAACAACTAAAACAAAAAGAATCAGGCAGTTCTTGAAAACTGTTCAGCAGCGGATCGCAGTTTTTCCACATGTTTTTTATGGTCGTATTCCCACTTGTCCTCCTTGAAGTATTCGTAGGAGATCGTTTGCCTCTCCGTCTTAGTCATGTCTTGAATCACATATTCATAGGTCTCCATGAACCCGCTTCTAACCAACGTTGAGAGAACCTCGATAAACCTTCTCAATTCTTGTCGTGGCAGATAAACTTGGACAAAGAGCTGATTCTTACCGTATGCTTTTCCCATGACTCTTATGAAGGGTTTGTTCAATAGCGAACTTGAAAATTTGGCGAAGTTTTCATGGTTTTTGAAATCAAACTTGAAATAGCATGTGTCGGTTGACAAACCTATATAGTGGTCGGCTAGTACCTGGTTTCCTTCATACATCTTCAGCTTAATGACATGGTTTTCATAATGGTATTTTACTCGTTGTAGGCTTGTGTTAAGCTTCTTTGCGATTTCTTTCAGCTTGACTGTGCAGTTCTTTTCAAGCTCCTTCAGTATAATGATGTCTGTCAGATCTGCTTTTTGAACATACGCGTCTGGATCCTTCAGTGTGTAGGGCAACTCTCCCTTGTTTGCCTGGATTTCTGCCAACCATGAATCCCAAGGAAAAACCCATTGTTCCGACTCGTTATCAAACCACACGCTCGTGGTGTTCACGTTTTGAAAACATGTAGACCAAGAGAACTTCAAGTTATTCATCGTGTCATGCTCTTCAATCTCTTGCATGAATTCTTCAAATTCAGCCTCTTTCCCAGCAGGAATCCCATATACGGCTAAGCATTTCGAACTCCCAATGCATTGACTTACGTAAAGCCAATAATCGTTGGCTTTCAAGAAGCGATAGAGAAGTTCTTCATACCCAGGTTTTGATTCTGCAAAAACGACGACTTTTCTTAATCCGATGTTCGTATGGTATATAGTTCCTAGTAGGCGGAGAGAAAAGTGGGAACGTAGGTGGTTGATTTTGTAACGTAGGGTTCCAAGCGGCATGCCGAGCTTTGCGGCAAGTTGCGACTTGTTTCTTGGGTTGTACAGCGCTAGGCCTTCCAACAGCTTAACGTCAACGCCGCGCACTCTGCTTTGCGGAATTGATTCTACCTGTTTGGTCACGTGTCATCGTTAGTATAAGATGCGAAACGGGTTTTTAGGATTTTCTATCCGATCGTTCCGTTTAACGTTCTGTTTCCGCTAGGATGACCCCCGTCGACAGGATCACCGACAAAGATCGCAGTTGGATGCCCACCGTCTACTGGGTCGCCGCAGTTTTTCAATACCACCATGTTAGTATGCAGAGCAGTTGAAGTCGCTGTGGCCATGAAGACTGTAGAAAAGATTACGGCAGAGAGTACTAAGAACTCAACAAGTTTAAAATTCATAGTTTTTCACCTCCCTTTATTTCTAACTAAATAACTACTACTCTGCGTAAAAAAATAAAACTGTGGATCAGAACTCAAAACAGGAGGAACGAATCGAGAACAGCATCTTGCGAAAACTAGCATCGACTTGAGAGAGGAACCATCGTGATTATATTCTTACAAGTTGAGACTGCGACTACATTTTTCTCTCTATTCATACATCTTAGGCTTATACACCATCGAAACCATGTAGCAGCTTAGCCAACTGAAAACCGAAATAAATGCCAGAGAGCTTGAGCCGAAAACCAGCCTTCTATAAGAAAGGTTTCTGCTACACTATTGGAAACATCTCAGGTAGCTCTTTTTTTCCTGAGGATCAGCGAGCGCTGTGTTCATCTTGGCAAATCGTCTCGGAGTTGTTCCCAGCTTTCAACGATTCTCGTGGCACCTTTTTCAATGTACTGCTGTGATGAATATCTTTTTTGACGCAAAAGCCCTATCCTATCGGGAACACGGAACCGCTCATAAATAGGGAAGTAACTGGGATAGTCATCAACGACTCTGACTACGTTGTATTTTTGGCTTATTGAAGAGAAGAGTCTGAACCTTGCATCTACTAGCGTTGGACCTGAGGGATTTACTCCACGCACTCTCGCGAAATCTTCAACGTCAAACATGACTAATTGAACGTTACTCGTAGGAAAGCGAAACCTTTCTAGTTCATCTAGAGTCATGTCACGCGCAGTTTCAGGTCGCCCTGTAAAATAGACTAACATACAATGTTTGCTCCATTGTTGAAGAACATCGGCTGCAAAAGGAACTGGTTCATGGAGCTTAAGCAGTTCAAACCCAACATCGTCTAAACAAAGCACAATATCCCAAAATTGTTTTTGGAGTTCGTTTGCTCGAGTCTTTTGTTTCGGGGAAGCAAACTTCATAAAAACCTGCTCCAGACTAAGAGCCTCAATATCCTCCAACGGAATTTCAAGCCCTAGCACCTCACGCCATACACCTTGCATACTACGATGAGTGCTAACCAATGTATCATCAACGTCAACTACAACACTATTCAACGTGCGAACCACATACGCCTTTTGGGGAGTGCACAGTATAAGTTTTTGGCTCTTAGGGCGTCAACAACTGCCTGAACAGTTTTCGCTAATATAAATCATGAATCTTCAGAAAGCGTGATTTGGGAAACTTGATGCAGAAAGCCGATGGGAAAGATTTTTAGTCTAACGAATAGATTTTTCCGCACATCTTGTTTTCAGATTATAATTATTTCTTGCAAATTATCATGAAATGCTGACTGATGTCAACTACGCTTGGATGTGTGCAAGTTGTCAAGTGAAGTTCTAACCAGTTTTTCCAAGCCTTCGGATATTTCCTGGCAAGCCTATTTGTTTCCTTTTGGTGACGCGTGGCAAGTCCTTCAAGACCAACCATTTCCAGAACCTTCACATTCGTTTTTCTGAAGGTATTCTCTAACTCCTCGCGAGAATAGAGATGGCAAGGTGCAAAACTGCGACCCTTTGTGTAAATGCCACGATCCTCAAGGTAATCTCCCGTGTTGTAGATTTTCTGATAAAGCCCATCAATCTCCAAGTCTTTTGGCCAATAGACTAAAGCACAAACTAGAGTGGCAAATCTTCCATTCACAGATGTGAAGATTGGAGCGTTCTTTTTTGCGACTCTAATCAGCTCGTCAACTGCTTTTTCTCTTCGCTTTGCATCTATGATGTGCGCCAACGCCCCACCTAAACAAAGCACGACATCGAACGTATTATCGTCGAACATGGAGAGGTCATCAACAGAACCCTGCAATATCTGTTTCACTCTATCTCCAACTCTTACCCTCTTAATCTGCCTGTCCGCAATCCTCAATAATTCAGGAGTCAGATCAAGCAAGACAACATCATACCCCAACTTTGCCAATTCAACCGTGTATCTGCCAGGTCCTCCACCAGCATCCAGTACTAACCCTTCAGCTGGTGAATGTTTCTTGAAGAAGTGCATCGTTGTGTCAAATTCCAGCCGATGATAAGCGTCCCTGACGAGCCTTCTCCATTCCTTCATACCCAACTTAGAATAATATTCTTTGACCGTTCGCACAGCCATAAGAAAACCCTCATATGATATGTGACAGACTTCTTTTAAATTCATACGAGTTTTATAGGAAAGGTTTTTAGTTTAGTTATCGTATGAAAGACTGCAATTAAGTAGAACGTACTGTGAGGAATGAATGAATGTCAGTATTTGCAGCACCAGGCGCATACGACCGTGCCATCACTGTATTCTCACCAGATGGACGGCTTTTTCAAGTTGAGTATGCCATGGAATTGGTTAACCGAGGAGCCACGATCTTGGCAATACGCTGCTCTGAAGGAGTGGTTCTAGGATCAGAAGAAAACGTTGAACCACTCGAAGAAGCAGAATATTCATGGAAAATCTTCAAGGTTGACGACCACGTAGGAGCAGCCATAGTGGGTTTAAGCTCAGACGCACGCATACTCATCGATCAAGCAAGAGTAAACGCCCAGAGCAACAAGCTAACCTACGATGAACCAATAGACGTTGAAGTAGTAACCAAGAGAATATGCGACGTGAAACAGCTTTACACGCAACACGCAGGCGTAAGACCCTTCGGCGTCTCAATAATCTTCGCCGGAGTAGACAAAACTGGAGGCCGCGTGTTCGGAACACACCCAAGCGGAACCTACCGAGGGTACAAAGCCACAGCCCAAGGCGCAGGAAGAGACACCGTGCTTGCCATAATGAAGGAAGAGCATCGCGACGACATGAAGCTTGAAGAGGCCACAAAACTAGCCGTCAAATGCCTAACCAAAGCATTAGAGGCACGACAACTGCCGCCAAGAATAAAAATAGCCGTGATCCCAGCAGAAACTAAGAAACTGGAAATACTAAGCGACGAAAAAACAGAGGAATACATGAAACAAGTAGGTTCCGGCAAGTGAAATAGGTAATGGGCGAAAAACACACAATTGCGCGCATAACAAAAGATAATGAGCATTTCGAAATTCTCGTAAAACCTGAGAAGGCGTTAGACTACCGCATGGGAAAAATCGCCGCCATAACTGAAGTCTTAGTGGCTGACACCATATTTTCAGATGCAAACAAAGGCACAAAGACGTCAGAAGAAAACATCCGCAAAGCCTTCGGAACAACAGACACACTCAAAGTAGCGGAAACAATACTGAAAAACGGCACCCTACAACTAACGACAGAACAACGAAGAAAAATGATCGAAGACAAGAGAAAACAAATCATCGACTTCATCTCAAGACAATGCGTCGACCCAAAAACAAACCTTCCACATCCACCAGCACGAATAGAAAACGCTATGGAACAAATCCGCTACTCAATAGACCCGTTCAAATCTGTAGAAGAGCAAGCTAAAGAAATAATCAAACTCTTACGCATAATCCTGCCGTTAAAAATGGAACAGGTAACCGTCAGCGTTAACATACCTGCAGAATACTCGGCAAGAGCCTACGGATCGATCAAAGAGTTCGGAACCATAAAACGAGAAGAATGGCGCGGAGATGGCTCATGGCACGGAGAAATAGAAATGCCCGCAGGCTCATACGCCCCATTCCTAGACAAGCTTGGAAACATAACAAAAGGAAATGGAGAAGCAAAAATCGTCGCTTAAAAAAAGTTTGTTAATAAAAAAGTATAGGAGAAAAAGAAAAAATGCCAACATTTTTTGAAGACAAACAAATCGTAATACCCGGAGATTTGCTAGCAGAAGGCGAATACGTAGCCGGCGAAAACACGTACCTAGAAAACAACAAAATATTCGCACAACGCACCGGACTAGTCACATATGACAATAAAAGAGTCAACGTCGTAGCACTAAAATCCTTCTATGTCCCAAGAGCAGGAGACATAGTCATAGGAACAGTGGTAGAAGTCGGATTCACCGGCTGGACTGTGGATATAAACGCTCCATACCCAGCCCTCTTGAGAGCATCGGAAGTATTGAACAGACCCTTCAAACCTCAAAAAGACGATCTGCCCCAAGTGCTTGATGCCGGAGACTTGATTGTAGCGAAAATAGATTCTTACGACCGAACACACGACCCACAACTGAAGGTCGGCGAACCAGGGTTGGGAAAAATCACCCGCGGACAAATAATGAAAGTCACGCCGACAAAAATCCCCAGAATAATAGGTCGAAAAGGCTCAATGATATCCATGATTAAAGAGGAAACAGGCTGCCACATCATCTTGGGACTCAACGGAATCGTGTTGATAACGGGAAAAACTTTGGAAGACGAACGTCTGGCTATGATGGCTATTCGCAGAATCGAAGAAGAGTCTCACACAAGCGGCTTAACAGACCGCATAACCCAGATGCTTAAAACAGAAAAAGGAAAACAGGAGGAAAAGAAAGAATGAATGAAAAACCAGAAAAATTAATCGACAAAAAAGGTTTAAGATTAGATGGAAGAAAATTCGACGAGTTAAGACCATTAAAACTTGAAGTAGGCGTAATAGGAAATGCCGACGGCTCAGCATACATTGAACATGGAAAAAACAAGATTTTAGCCGCCGTGTACGGTCCAAGAGAGGCGCACCCCAAACACTTGGCGCTTCAAGATCGAACGATAATGAAGTGCCGCTACCACATGGCACCGTTCTCGGTTCAAGAACGCAAGTCACCCGCACCTTCAAGAAGAGAAGTGGAACTCTCAAAAGTCATCCGAGAGTGCCTAGAACCAGCAGTTTTCGTTGAATACTACCCGCGAACAATGATAGACGTTTTCATTGAAGTCTTGCAGGCGGATGGCGGAACAAGATGCGCGAGCATAACTGCCGCATCCTTGGCCCTTGCAGACGCGGGAATTCCAATGCGAGACTTGGTGGTTGCTTGCGCTGCAGGAAAAGCTGACGATACAATAGTGTTGGATTTGGATGACACCGAAGACAAGCTGGGAGTGGCAGACGTTCCAGTGGCTCTGATGCCGAACCTAAACGCTGTTACGTTGTTGCAGATGGATGGAAAATTGTCTCATGACGAGTTTGAGAGCGCCGTGAACCTTGCACTCGAAGGATGCAAGAGAATCTATGCGATGCAAAGAGAGGTTTTGAAAAGCAAATATGCAAATGTCAAGGAGGTTGAAGAGTAATGTCATCCATAATCACAAAAGTTAAGAAAAAACAGATTGAGCAGTTCATCGCTCAAGATAAACGCCTAGACGGAAGGGAATTAATGGATTACAGAGAGATAAAAGTCGAACAAGGCATAATCGAACGCGCCGAAGGATCAGCAAGAGTGCTCCTTGGAAAAACCGAAGTGGTTGTAGGAGTAAAAGTAGAAACGGGCGAACCGTTTCCAGACACACCAAACGAAGGCGTCTTGACGGTAAACGCGGAACTAACGCCGATAGCTTCACCAGAATTTGAAACAGGACCGCCTGACGAAAACTCTGTGGAGTTAGCCAGAATCGTGGACAGAGGAATAAGAGAATCAAAAGTCATCGACACTGAAAAATTATGCATCGAACCAGGCAAGAAAGTATTCGTCGTGTTCGTGGACCTTTACATACTTAACCACGATGGAAACATGATTGACGCTTCAGCGATTGCTGCCATGGCTGCATTGTTAAACACAAAAATGCCTAACTACGAAATTGAAGATGATGAAGTAAAAATTAAACCAGGTTATACGCAATTGCCCATAAAGCAGCATCCCATAACCGTTACGTGTGCCAAAATAAGTGACAAACTTGTTGTAGATCCATGGATAGAAGAAGAACAAGCCATGGACGCCAGAATCTCGATGGCAATTGATGATGATTTCAACATTTGTGCAATACAAAAAGGCGGCGCAGGATACCTTGAACCGAAACAAGTATTAGAAGCAGCAAAAATAGCTAAAGACAAAGCTAAACAACTTCGCAAGCAACTAGATTGGTGAAAAAACGTTGGGCAGAACCAAGAAAGTGGGGTCAACACGAGGGTTAGGAGTTCGTTACGGGTCTACTGTTAGAAAACGTTACATGAAAGTGGTCACTGAAATGAAGAAACCCCACCGATGCCCACAATGCGGGTTCTCAAGAGTGAAGAGAGAAAGCATCGGCGTCTGGAAATGCCAAAAATGCGGTCACACCTACACGGGTGGAGCGTACACTCCGACCACGAAGCTGGGCATAGTGGCAAAACGAGTGGCAAAAGGAACCCCTACGGCAGAGGCTATGAAGGTAGAAGAAACGGAAGCAGCAAAAACCGACTAAGTTTTTTCAAAACTTTTTTTTATAATCATCTATATTTTTATTTTGACAGAAGTCCGATGAAATGAAGGCTAACGCAAATATATGTTTCAAGTTTCCTTCAGAAAAGCAATTAAACATAATTCTTGAAGCTTTGGCACCAGAGACGAAAACCTTAACCACACGTTCAAAAGCAACGCTGAAGAAAGAAGGTAACTGTTTAGTTTTGAGAGTTGCAGCTAAGGATACTGTTGCTTTGCGCGCGGCGTTAAACGCCTATTTAAGATGGGTAAGCTCGGTGTTTAACGTCTTGACGGTTTTGGAAAGAGCATAGCCTCTATTGACCCGCTAACATGCTATTGTGAGCAAACCTATTCAATAGTGCCTACCCTCATATGTTTTTCAGCACTCTATTGCTTTTCTAGATGTTTGGAGCTCTATGGGTTAGAAGAATGTTTAATTAATGGCTGTGCTTAGTTGCTGTGCAGAACATGAAGGGTTAACAACATGAGTGATGAATTACAAGGGCTTCCGCCCCAAGTTCAGGAACGCTTACTAAGGCTTCAGCAGCTTCAACAAACATTAAATTCGGTTTTAGGACAGAAACAGCAAGTAGAACTTGAAATCTCCGAGATTGACCAAGCCACCAATGAAGTGCAGACCCTTGGCGACGATGCAGTCATCTATAAGGCAACAGGCTCGCTTATGGTAAAAGCAGAAAAAGCTAAAATAACAACCGAGCTTGCCGAACGAAAAGACCTGCTCAATACACGAGTTACGATTTTAACAAAACAAGAAGAACGTTTACGCAGCCAACTTAAAGAAGTACAGACCAAGCTTCAGCAGGATTTGAATCCAGTTTCTCCACAAGCATAAGAAAACAGCTTGTCAGGTGAAGCTTGTGGAAGAGTTAGACATACCAGAGCTGACCAGCAAGCAAGTAGAAGAATTATGCTCGGTAGCCGAGGAAGCAGCCAGAAAAAACATACTATCGAAGGTTCCTTCAAAGAAGATAGAAACACTGAACATATGCGCTGAAACTGAAGGCACCAAACCCACAAAACTAACCGTAGACATCGAGGTCATTCTATCGCCCTTAGTAGAAGACGTTGACGTGAAAGAGCTTGTCGATAAAGCCGTGGATGCAGCCTTCAGAACAGCCGAAAAATACTTGAGGGAATTAAAATGCCGCTCGCAGAAATAACCACTCTTCTGGACAACTTGAACGCAAAATTAGTTGTGCTGCTGTGCCATCATAACGCAGATCCCGACGCAGTCTGTTCAGCTTATGCTTTTGCAAGCCTGTTAAAACAGACAAGATCAGGAATTGAGGTTGAAATCGGCGCATCGCAAGGAATAAGTCGCCTCTCGAAACATCTCCTCAAATTCTTGCCGATTGACGTTAGAATGCAGCCTAACGTGGAAAAAGCAGACGCTATAATCTTGCTTGACACGAACACCATTCAACAACTAGACGTTGTAGCTGAAAAAATAAAAAAATCGCAAGCACCAGTCATCGTGATCGACCACCACGCCGCTCACCCAGAAACAAAACAGTTGGCAAAGGTCTGCATAACAAACGAAGAATCCTCCTCAACATGCGAAATCGTCTACAACCTCTACAAAGAAGGAAACGTTAAACTGGGCGAAAACGAGGCTAAAGCACTGTTTCTGGGCATAGCGTTCGACACACGCCATTTTGTCCTAGCAAACTCGTCCACCTTAAAGAACATTGCAGAGCTCATTGATGCTGGCGTTAACGCGCAAGAAACTTTGCTTTTGCTTTCTCTACCGATGGATTTTTCTGAACGCGTCGCAAGGTTGAAGGCTTGTCGAAGAATCAGACTTTTCAAGGTCGAAGAATGGATAATCGCGCTCTCCCACGTTAGCGCTTACCAAGCTTCAGCCGCAAGAGCCATAGTAGAACTGGGAGCTCACGTCGCAGCCGTAGCGGGACAAAAAGATGAAAACATAGAAATCAGCTTACGGGCTCAACTTGAGTTTAACACGAAGACAGGCATACACTTGGGCAGGGACATCGCAAAACCGTTAGGAGAATACCTTAACGGCATGGGCGGTGGACACGCAACTGCGGCAGGCGTCAACGGAGTGGGCGATGTCGACACAGGGCTTAAACGGTGTTTGCGACTTCTGAAAGAAAAGATCACGCAATCACGCAATTGAGTAGCTACTCTTAAATGAAACGGCAACCCGCTTAGAACTAGGTCGGCAACAGCAACATGGCATTAATCGAAACAAAAAACGTTACCTACACGTACCCTGGCAGCACAAAACCGTCCATAAGCGACGTTTCCATCCAAATAGAGAAGGGTCAATTCACGTTAATAACTGGACCGAGCGGCTGTGGAAAAACAACTCTTTGCCGATGCTTCAACGGGTTAATTCCACAATTTTATCAAGGCGAGCTTAAAGGCAGAATAACAGTCGCAGGACTAGATGCTGTCGAACAGCCGATTTATGAATTAGCAAAGCATGTAGGACTTGTTTTTCAAAACCCAGAAAACCAGCTTTTTGCGCTCTCTGTCGAGAAAGACGTAGCGTTTGGACTTGAAAACCTAGGCGTCTCCAGAGAGGAAATGCGGAAAAAAGTGGATTGGGCGTTAGAGCTTACGGGGATTACTGACTTGAGAGAGAGACCGCCTCATGAGCTTTCAGGCGGACAGCAACAACGTGTCGCGATAGCATCAGTTCTGGCGATGCAGCCAGAAGTCATAGTCCTTGACGAGCCAACTTCGTTTCTTGACCCGTTAAGCGCTAAAAAAATATTCGAAGTAATCCACGATTTGAACCAGAGATTAGGCATAACCGTGGTGCTTGTCGAACATAGGTTGGACTTGACAGCAAAGTACGCTGACCACATCATCATAATGGACGAAGGAAAAGTGGTTCAAGACGGAAAGCCCCATGAGATTTTGCGTTCAGAAGAAGCCCGCTTGATCGGCATCGGGATTCCAAAGGCAACTCGACTTTATCAGATACTTAGGAAGAGTGGGATAGATTTGGGCGACAAGGTTCCGTTGTCTTCAGATGAGATGGCGAAGCTGCTGGAGGAGGCGCTTAAGGGCTGATGATTGAAGTTGAAGATGTCTGTTTTTCTTACCCAAACAACGTGGAGGCGTTAAAAGGAGTATCATTAACCATACGGAACGGTGAATTTCTAGCCATCATGGGACAGAATGGCGCTGGTAAAACGACTCTGGTCAAACATTTTAACGGAATACTAAAACCAGCAAAAGGAAAAGTGCTCATAGACGGCGTGGACACCACAAGAGCAAGCGTTGCAGCATTAGCCAGAAACGTAGGTTTTGTCTTTCAAAACCCTGACAGCCAACTTTTCAGCGAATCAGTCGAGGAAGAAATAGCCTTTGCGCTGAAAAATTTCGGTTTCGAAAAAGAAGTGATAGAGAAACGTGTAACATGGGCTTTGAACCTGTTAGGCTTAGCTGAATACAGGAAAACCTCTCCGTTCATGCTGAGCGGTGGGGAAAGAAAGCGGGTGGCTCTGGCTTCAGTTCTAGCGTGGGATCCACAGATGCTGGTTTTGGACGAGCCAACTATAGGACAGGATTATCAGCAGAAGGAGAAGCTCAGGCAATTCATCTTACAGATGAAGACGCAACAGAAAACGGTGGTCATCGTTACCCATGATGTGGAGTTTGTGGCTGAATGCAACCCGAGAGTCGTGTTGATGCGGGAAGGAAAAATCATAGCTGACGGGGAAGCACGAGACATCCTCACAAACCCCGAAGTTCTGGCTCAGGCATCCATCGTGCCGCCGCAAATAGCCCAAATCTTCTTCGAATTAGCTGACTTGGGACTTCCGAAAAACGTCATCGACGTCTATGAAGCCCAAAGAATACTGCTGGAAAGGATGGAGAGAAAAACGTAAATGAGCGTCTTTAACGGTCTCAAGTTTCGCAAAGTCTACTCGCCGATCCATAACTTGGACCCGAGGATAAAGTTTGTTTACGTCTGCACAATCTTTGCAGCTGCCATAATTTTCTCGGAGATACTGCCCCTACTCGTACTTTTCTTAATGCAAATTCCATTCGTGGTTTTGGCAGGAGTCAAACGTGAATGGTTACGTTCAATGCGTGGCGCAGCCTTCCTAGCCACGATTATCTTCTTGACAAACTTCGTTGCTTCATTTATCGGCGCAGGATACGTAGTCACGGCGAAGAACGTGGAAAGTGCAGCTGCCATGACGCTGCGTTTCATCGTGCTCGTCGAATCATTCTCAGTTTTCTTCCTAACAACCTCACCTGACCATTTGGGGTTAGCCTTAGAACAGGTGCATGTGCCATACGAGTTCGTCTTCGCCTTCACAACTGCCGTGCGTTTTGTGCCAGTTCTAGCTGAAGAAGCGCAAACCATTATGGATGCACAGAAAGCAAGGGGATTGGAGCTTGAGCGTGGAAACTTTCTAAAAAGAATCAGAAACTACATTCCCATCCTTATCCCCCTAATCGTTAGTGCAATCCGCAGAAGCCTAGAGTTGGCTGAAGCCATGGAATCCCGTGCATGGGGAGCAACCAAAAACCGCACAAACTTGTACGTGCTTAAAATGCACAAAGGCGACTTTGCCTTGATAGCCATAACCATCATGGTGCTAGCAGCCGCAGTTTACATTCGTCTCTTTATAACGATTCCAACTCTAAACGAACTTCTACCACGCTTGCTGTAAACCGTAAGACTTTTAATACAGACGCCTGTGTAATGGGTTTCTCGAGGTCTCGAAAGAAGTTGAAATGGTTAAAAGCAGCGGCAGAAGAAATCGTTTCCTGCATCGAACGTTCCATCAAAGACCTCAACATGAAACAAGTTGAAGACTTTATAGAGCTGCTGCTGAAATCAAAAGATAAGAAAATATTCATTGTAGGCATGGGAAGAAGCGGGTTCGTCGGCAGAGCCTTCGCGTTACGTCTCATGAACTTAGGCTTTAACGTGTTCTTCTTAGGAGAAACCATAACGCCCGCAGCAGAAAAAGGCGACCTGCTAATCGCCATTTCAGGAACAGGCTCCACGAAAATGGTGCTAACAGCCAGCTCAGCGGCAAAAGACATCTGCGCAACCGTCGTTGCAATCACCTCTTTTCCAGAATCGCAACTAGGTCAGATGGCAGATCACGTCGTCGTGATTAAAGGAAGAACAAAGGAAGGGTCGCCCAGAGAAGAAGATTACTTGGCTAGACAAATCATCGGAGAGCGTGAGCCCTTGACTCCGTTGGGAAGCGTTTTCGAGAACAACTGCATGGTGTTCTTGGACAGCTTGGTCGTGGAACTGATGCAACGCTTGGGACAGCATGAATCGGATTTGAAGCGGAGACACGCAACAATAGAATAAGTATTTGCCTTGTTTATTTTTTAATGTTTTTCTTCACATACTCAGCTCTGAGCTTTTCAGCTAGCTTGCCGTCTTTCAGGATTAATGCACCGCGGTAACCGCAGTGCCGGCAATCCCAGATGGACCACAATTGTGGCAGACCCGAAGCCCAGAAGACATCTGTGGAGCCACATTTCGGACAAAAAGTTGTGCTTCGATGTGGATTTTTTGTTTTGCGGTTCAAACGATTGTCCCTGTATAAAAAATGTGCAACGGGTTTCTTTAAGGTTGTTTAGTTTTAAGCATGCTCATGATTGAGAGTGCATATAACTTATTAAGACTCACTACACACTATATCCTATAAAAAGTACACCACACCCTAAACAAAAACAACATCGCAAACGGAGAACAAACCAATGCCGGAGACTCCCAAAATAGTCGAAGAAACAGAGGCAAGCATAATCCTAAAAGAAGAAGGCAGAAAAACAGCCGCCTTCAGGGAAGTCTACCCCATACAGGAACCCTACGTCTATGCCGCTATAGTTAAAGAGCCGAAAACTCAAAAAACGCTTTACGAAATAATCGAACCAACATTACATGCTGAAGAAGAAAAACAGCTTCAAGAAATAAAGAACTTTCTGATGGAAGAAGTTGACGTAAACCTGAAAGAGATCGAAACAAAAGAAAAAGCAGAAAACTACTTGAAAGAAAAAACTAGGGGAATAATCAAAAAATACCGAATTAAAGTTGCGTCCAAAGCCGTCGACAAACTCGTGTATTACGTGATAAGGGATTTTTTAGGCTACGGAAAGATCGACCCGTTGATGAAGGATCATTTGATTGAAGACATATCTGCTGATGGTGTAAACATACCTTTGTATGTTTGGCACAGAGTGTACGAGTCGTTGCCCACAAACATCATCTTCAAAGGCGAAACAGAACTGGACTCCTTCATAATCCGCATGGCATACTTGGCTGGAAAAAACATCTCCATAGCCTCACCCATCCTTGACGCGTCGCTCCCAGAAGGCAGTCGTATACAACTGACTTATGGAAACGAGGTTACAAGAAGAGGCTCCACGTTCACCATTCGGCGTTTCAGGGTTGACCCGCTAACTATTTCGGACTTGCTTGCGTTAAAGACGATATCTTCAGAGATGGCCGCATACCTATGGTACATTATAGAAAATCGAGCGTCAGTCATGGTGGCGGGTGGTGTGGCTTCTGGAAAAACAACCATGCTAAACTGCCTGTCCATGTTCATAAAACCTGAGATGAAAGTGGTAAGCGTAGAAGACACGCAAGAACTCAACCTTCCACACGAAAACTGGATACCTTCGGTTGTAAGACTGGGGTTTGGACACGAAGACAAGAAGAGCGGCACCATAACTCTTTTTGATTTGCTGAAAGCAGCGGTCAGACAGAGACCTGATTACATTATCGTCGGTGAAGTTCGTGGAGAAGAGGCATACACGCTTTTTCAAGCCATGGCTACTGGGCATCTAGGAATGTGCACCATCCACGCAGAATCAGTCGAAGCCGTGATAAACCGTTTGGAATCTGAACCGATGAACATTCCGAAACCACTCATCGCCATGATGGACGTCATAATGGTGATGGCAAGAACCGAGATCGAAGGGAGACCTATAAGAAAAGCAACCGCCGCCGCTGAAGTTTTGGAGCTTGACCCGAAAACAAAGCAGATCCTAACCAACAACATTTTCGCATGGGATCAGAAAGAAGACAGATTTACAATGCTTGGTCACAGCGCTATTCTGGAAGACCATAGGAAAAAACTGGGAATCAGCGAAGCGGATGTTGAAAGCGAGTTAAACGCGAGGAAAACGGTTCTTAGATGGATGGTGCAGAAAGGAATCCGCCGCTACATGGATGTTGCAAACGTGATTCGAGAATATTATGCAAACCCAAAACGTGTTCTGCAGAAGGCCAGAGTGGGGTTGAAATGAAAAGCAACAAAGCTGTTGGAAAAATCAAGATGTTTCTTGTGCATCTCAGCAAAAAACTCGGGCTGTCAACGCCAAAATTTCCAAAACTTGTTGCGAGAACAAAAGAGGAAAAGATCAAGTCCACCTCAAGTTTTTCTTCCTTCGCTTTCAAACTTTTAGGAGGAAAAACGACACGTGTTCTACCGCTTTTCGATGACTTAGACTCGATCTTACAGCATTCAGGTTTAAAAGTGAACTTTAAAGCGTACGTTAGTTTAACCGTCATCGGTGCATGTCTTACCGCGATCGGCGCACTAGCCTTAATTCCGATTCTAGCGCTCATCATGTTTAATGTACCCGTTCTAGCCGCATTCCTGTTCGGCGTTGGCGGAAGCCTGTTCGCGTTCGCCTTCGCAACCATCGGATTCTACGTCTACCCAATCTATCGCGCAGATAAGCTCAAGAGAGAATTGGAAGACGAGCTGCCTTTCACGACGGGTTACATGGCAGTTCTAACGAGCGCCGGTGTTTCTCCAGAAAAAATATTCTATTCACTCTCGAACCTAAGCGTGCCGCTTGTTGTTTCAGGCGAAGCAAAAGACATCATGAGAGACGTAAACCTTTTTGGAAGAGACATAATCTCCGCTCTAGAAGAAGAGTCCAAGCGAACACCTTCGGAAAAACTAAAAGAAATGATGGAAGGACTTATTTCAACGATACATTCAGGCGGCAACCTAGCTGCTTATCTGCGCGAAAAATCCAAGCAATACATGAGACTTAAGAGAATAAGCCTGAAAAAGTTTTCAGACACACTGTCCATTCTAGCAGAATTCTACGTGACCATGCTCATAACGGGCCCGCTGCTTCTGGTGATAATGCTCGCAGTCATGGCGATGCTTCCAGGCGGCAGCATGCCAGGCATACAGAACCCAAGTCTCATACTCAATTTGCTGACTTACATTGGCATACCGTTGGGCTCTATAATGTTCTTGATAATTCTGGACGCTGTTTCACCTAAATGGTAGTTGAAATGCCGAAAATAACGAAAAAAATGAAGAAAACTGTGTGGATTGCCTCAGGTTTGCTAGCAACCGCCATAGTGATGTCTGCATATCTGTTGTTTGAAGGAAAACAAACAGATGACTTCGTCTTTTTCGCTTTCATAGCAGCCATTACTCCGCCTGCAATCTTGGACTACATTGAGTATAAATGGAGAAAATCCTTGGACGAGCGTTTACCAGACCTTTTCAGAAGCATAGTTCAGGGTCAAGAAACGGGAATGACGCTTCCTCAAGCCTTGGAGAACGCAGCCAAACGCGATTACGGACCATTAACAGTTGAAATGCGGAAAATGACGGCGCAGATTTCATGGGGTATGTCTTTTGAAGACGCTCTCTTAGCTCTGGGAAGACGTGTTAACACCGTGCTTGTGCAAAGAACCGTGCCGCTGATAATAGAGGCAAGCCGTTCAGGCGGACACGTGGAGAAAGTGTTCGACCCCATGGGCAAATTCATCCAGTCAACATTGCTACTTGAGAAAGAGCGCAAGAATCAGACAAGACCTTATGTTGCAATAATTTACGTAGCTTTTTCTGTGTTCATATTTACCATAGTACTGCTATTCAAATCCTTCTTTGCAAGCGTGGAAGGATTACCGCTTCTTGGAACAGCGGCGATGTCGGCTGAAGAGATGCGACGGATATTCTTCCACATGACATCAATTCAGGGTCTTTTTGGAGGACTTGTTGCGGGAAAGATGGGGGAAGGAACGCTTAGTGCTGGGTTGAAGCACAGTTTGGCTATGATGCTTTGCGGTTACATAATCTTGAAGCTTTTCCTTTGAGGTGCAAGAGAGATGACTAGAAGAAGAGGACTCATCCATGACAGACGCGCCATAACGCCTGTGCTGAGCAACCTGTTGCTTACGGTGGTGGCTGTCGCCGTCATGGCTCTTGCCACAACCGCGACCTACGTTATATCTACTAATCTGCGGGAAAACATGAGCGAACGGCTCGTAATAGAGGATGTATGGTTCAACCCTTCAACCGGAAACATACACGTTTACTTGCACAACATAGGAAAGATTTCAGTCAAAGTTTCCGCAGTCTACGTTAATCACACTTCACAAATCTTCACTTCGCTCCAGAAGCTAGAAATAAACGAACACGGGTGGCTCAACGTTTCACAAACATGGACTTCTCAAAGCCTGTACTACATAGACGTTGTCACATCAAGGGGGACGCACGTTGGAGGCTATTATGAAACGCCTTAGACTCGACAAGCGAGGAGTAAGCAACGTAATAGTCGTCATGCTAAGCCTCGTTCTAGTCGTGATAATAGTTGCTAACGTGGTGCTTTGGAGCTATCAGATGAACCAGCTGGATTGGGAAAAGAATACGGAATCGATAAAACTTGCAGACGTTAGTCCGGTGACTAACTCATCATGGTTTACAAACCAGAACGAATACACAGCAAATGTTGGAAGTTGCGTGAATGGCACCTATGCGGGCACACAAAACGTGGGTGATGGCCTATGGGAAACGTTCCAAGAAACACAGCAAAACACGTTGGGCACTACAGGCACTAGCACGACGAGCCAAGCCGTTCAATACTTGTACCAACGAAAAAGCTTCCACGCTAACGGACGCTTCTGGGTCTTCTACAGTGACGGCGCAAACTTGGTCTATCGATCATCCACTGATGGCTTGTCTTGGGGTGGTACCACGATTGTTAGAGCAAGCTTTATGGGCTATTATTTTTCTGTTTGGTTCGATGGAACTTATGTTCATTACGTGTGTGGAAGAGGAATTGCTGGCGAAGCACTGCTTTATAGAAGAGGAACACCAAACACAGACGGAACGATCACATGGTCAACTCCACTTGAGCAAACAGTGTGTCAAGCCGTGCCTACGGTTAGCTATTACAGAAGACAAACACGGGCAGAGAACAAGCTTTGGGTTATGGATGGGTCTTATTCAACCACGGCGAACTATACGACAGAAATCGTGACTGGCAACACGTCTGCTAGCAATTATTATCTCATTAATCCTTTCACGAATCAAACCATCGCAAACGGAACGAGTTTACCATCGAATGTTCTTTTGCAGGGATGGCGAACCTCGACAAGGGTGACTCTTAAAGAATCAGGCTACAGAGTTGACGGCGTTGCCAGAAACAGGGATGCTTCTGCTCACGCAGGACGCGTGTACGCAAGACTTTGGAAGTCGCAATACTCTAATATGAGCAATAGTGTAGCCATAAGCGGTTGGCAGTACGCCACAGTAACCTTCACGGCTACAGCAGGAGAAGAAAGGTCATTTTCGGTATATTTTGAAGTAACAAACCCGCCCAACAATGAATATTTGTACGTTGAATTCGCATGGTACATAAGTACTGCCTCATCCTCTCAAACTGCAGGCCTGTATCTCAGAGCAGAAACCTCAAACTCCTTTACTCTGCAATATGGCTGGGCTTATAACTATCCTTACGTTTCGACTGACTCGAACGGTTTTCCGTTCATATCATACACACGCAGCAACTACTATGCTTACCCGTTTGTCGTCAAATCCTCTTTAAACAATGGAACATGGCAAACCAGCTCAGGGTTTCCGTACAAATTGCAGACGTCATCAAGCACCAACTGGAGAACTACTGTTCTGCCTCTGGCAGCAGGCAAAGCCTACGTGATTTATACTGAGAGACTTACTGTATATGGAAGGTTATGGGATGGTTCAGGCTGGAGTACTGAAGAAACCATAACCACCACAGACTTGCAGTTGCCACAGTATTTTTCAGCCGTGTGCGAAAATGATAATATTCATATTGTCTTCCTGACTGCTTCGCCATACAATATTAACTATCGCAAGCGCACCTATGGAACAGGATGGGAAACTGAAACCACAATACAAGCCTCAACCACCTCCACCTCAGCCCCCGCCTTATCAATCAACACAGCAAACGGTGACCTGTACTGCCTCTGGGCTGGAAGCCCGACTGCATCTTGCATATACTGCAAGAAATGCGTGCATGGATTGTGGGACACTTTTCCGACAAAGTGGGTTGAGGGACAACCCACGCAAAGCCTAGAGACTGGAAACGATTTAGACGAAAACATCTTTGGACCTTACTGGAAAGCACAGTCGTTCACCACTCTCAAGAATGACACGGTATGGCGAGTCGAGACATACGCGAAAAGAGGACTAGGAACCGCGAGCATCCCGATAAACGTGGCAATTTACTATGCTGATGCCCAAGGAAAGCCAACCGGCACACCGCTAGGTTCTGGAACCATCGCAAGTTTTACAGGAACCACGTACGCTTGGAGAACCTGCGTTTTTTCAAGTCCAGTGAGCGTTTCAGCGAATCAAAAATACTGTCTAGTGATAAGCGCTCCAACAGGTTCACCGACGCAGTACTACAATTGGGCGGTTGACTCGACTTCTCCGCCATACGTGAACGGTAATTGGGCATATTCCGACGACTCTGGTTCAATATGGACGGCTGATGCATCGAAGGATTGCCTTTTCAGGGTTTTGTTTGAGTCTAGCTTGGTCGCCAATGATTGTTTGACCAGTTATTTCAAAGATACTGACGGTAGAACAGCCGCAATTTTCGTTACAAAAACTGCAAGCCCCTACGATGTGAAACAGAAGTTCTTGAACCTTGCACAGCCCATGCTTGATTTCAACGGCACGTTCAGCATCGACATCAACTCTTATCCCCTACCTTATGTCCACGGAATAGAAATTCAGTTAAGGTTCAAAGCACGGTACGGAAGCGAAAGAGTGTACCTGAAAGCCTTCAATTGGACATCAATGACCTACAGCGACAACGGTTTTAACCTCACGACAGGTCAGACGCCCACAACAAGCTGGAGCTACTATTGCGTAAAAGTAACGCAAGCATGGAGAAGCTACGTGAGAGACGACGGAACAATTCGAATAAAACTTCAAGACCAAGGACTTGACATAAACCAGACAATAATAGACGTAGATTTCTTAGGCGTCAGGGCACTTCTTAACGGGTCAAGGTTTACGTTTAGAAACGATGGAGCATTGACAACCCACGTAATCGCCATATGGATAAACAACGCAACGCATGTACGTTATCCCGCGGATCTCTTCATAAACTCTGGAGAGCAAACTGTGCGGGTCAGAGTTGACATCGCATTATCATCCGATAAGTTTGTGGCTAAAATTGTGACCGAAAGAGGAAACATGGCCGTATTCGCAAAAGACTAAGCATAGCTAATCATGCTTCTATTTTGTGAGTAGCTTTTCTTTCAACGCTTTAATTGCATCTTTCTGATTTTTAGCCTCTATTATTTGAATGTTGTATAATTCCGCCATCTTCTTTCCGTTCTCACCCAACGTGGGAATCGCAATCAAGTATGCGTAGTCAGGTGAAACGTCATAGACTTTTGCAAACAAAGCGATTATCGGCTGTTCTGGCACAGCGCTTTCTGTGGAGGTTGCCAAGTCAATCACGGTTACTTTTCTAGATGTTTCTCCTTTGAAGGCGGCTATGTCAAAAATGTGGTTTGCACCCGACTTGCCCTTCAGAAAGGCAGGGCTTTCAACCTCAAAACCGTTTTCACGCAGGAAATCTCTTATCGGCGTGATAACAACCCAGTCTAACGATACTTCGTCTTTGACTTCCTCTCTCAAAGTGTAAGTGTAAACATCCTTAATCACAGCATCCTCAAACGAAGAATTTGCATGGCAGTCTCGACAGAAATGCGCGGTCACAGGTATGTCAAAGCTTTTGTCGCATTCTCTGCAAGTACACCATATACCAGCTTGCCTGTAATCTATGTCCAATTTCTTCAATTCTTCATAGCATTTGGGACAAACGAGCTTGTTCCCCTTCTGGAAATTCTTCTCAACATCCATATAGCCACATTTAACATGCTCGATCAAAGAGCTCTTTTGAATGTCAAACGACCTGCAATACGGGCAACAGTAGCGAGTGGAAATGCTTGCAGAACCACATTTGGGACAGTAAAGGATCTTGTCATAAAGTCGTCTGTTCAACACTCCAGCTTCATAGAGTTTGTTCAGAAAGCCTTCTGCGTTTACAGCGTCGCCGAGAATGGCTTCAACAGTCGTGTACCTGTAGCCTACTTTGGGGTCATAGACTGGCTCGAGCTCCGTCATTTCGCCGCTCAGAAATTTACTTAGGAAAACTTGAGTGTTTCGATCCTTGTACAGGTCTGCACGTTCTGTCTTGCTTGACATCGGCACTCTCGACCGGGCCATTTTATGAATTATATTCGAGCGACCATCATTTTGGGGTTTTACCATTAATAATTGTTTTCATTTCTGCTGAATCTTTTGCAGATGCTAAGTTGAGTCGGAAAGCAAAAACTCTTTTCTGGATTAAGAAGCCCATTATTCCGCATAGTCCTATCTGATTCAATTCATACAACCTATCGTTATCGAAAATAAAAGGGTTTAGGAACTAACAATTCAGAACTAGAATAAACAGTCAAGGTTCACAGTCACGTTTTTTAATCAGAACAGCAATATTCCAATTCAACATATTAATAAAAAGCTTGACACTGATGGTGGGTTAGATGTCAGTCAAAAACCTTCCTAAACAACCGATGAATCGATGGACAACGTTGAAAGGATTGTCCGCGATTATTCTTTTCTTGATCATAGCAATTCTGGCTGAATGTGTTGTTGTTCTCTACGCCTTGAGCTTAGGCACTGAAGACTCATCGCTACTACAGTGGAGTTTCCAGTTTCCTAGCACAGGCTGGAACATCGTGCTGGCAATTAGTCCCTTGTTCCACTTGGTTCCCATAGCGGTCATACTCACTCTAACCGCTAGCTGGGTCTACTTAACGAAACACACGACCCTAAGACCCCAGCAAACGTGGAAGGGAAAAGCTGGACAGGTTCCGAGAACGGGGAAAAAGTCTCAATCTAGAGTAAGCCGTGCCATTGGGCGGTTCTTTGGAAGGATAAAGGCTGGATTGATGAAGGTTAAGGCTTTTGCGTACTTAGGGGAAAGAGTTCATTCTTCGAGAGCGACGATTAGAAGCGCGTTGATTGTGCTTCTGCTTTTTGCGTTTTTCACTGTCTTTGTTTCTTTGCTGACGTATCCACAGTTGATTTACCGAGGGGTGTCGAGTGCCTATCAGAATGACCCTTCGATGCTCGGTTTTGTCAAAGGCGCCGGAGAAGCTTTATCGCCGATCGGGAACGTTTTCTCAAGCTTGAACAACGCATTGTTGTCTGCTGCGCCAGGTTTCAGAGACTCTGTGACAAGCCTAGGAAATGTTATCAAACCATTGTCCGAGTTGGACAATGCTGGAAAGTACTTGGTCTTCCAGAACGCGGCGGCTTGGGTTTCTGTCTTTTTAGCTCTTTTTCTAGTGGAATTCTCACAGAAAGGGTACGGATACCGTAAAAGATAGGGTAAGTTAAGTGGTTTTGATGGCTGACCGCCCCAGATTTGGTCCTGCTGGGGTTCCTCCAACGTTTAGGTTGTTGAAGGCAACCTTAGAGGATGTCCCTAGGCTTTTGCGAGAAGAAGGGTTAGACGCTCTTGAATACGAGGCGATCTACTGGGGAACAAAACCGCAGATTAAAAAAGAAGAGGCTGAAAAACTAGGCGAAGAAGCCGGAAAAGAGGATGTTTGGCTCAGTCTCCACGGTTCTTACTTCGTGAACCTCCTAGGCGAAGAACAAGTCGTTGAGGCAAGCAAAAAACGTTTAATCGCATGCGCAACTGCAGCAGAATGGATGAGAGCGCACATCGTTGTCTTTCATCCTGGGTTTTATGGCAAGCGAACCCCCAGAGAGGCTTTCAAGAAGTGTGTGGAAGTTTTGAAGGAAGTCGTCGAAACCATGAAAACTCTTGGAATCAAAAACGCCAGACTCGGCGTGGAAACCATGGGCAAACCTTCACAGCTTGGCAGTTTAGAAGAGGTGATCGGGTTTTGTGAACAGGTTGAGCAAACTCAACTTGTGATAGACTGGTCGCACCTGCACGCCAGAAACCATGGCAGGTTCAGGAAAGTTGAAGATTTCCGCAAGGTTGTAGAAGAAATCGAAAACCGACTCGGCAAGGAAACCGTGGAAAACATGCATTGCCATTTCACGAAGATCGAGTACTCTGATAAGGGCGAGAGACGCCACCATGTGTTAGATGAAGCTGGCTATGGACCTAGTTTTGAGATGCTCGCAAAAGTGATAGTCGAATTCAAACTCAAACCCGTCATAATATGCGAAAGCCCACTGCTGGACATCGACGCAATGAAAATGCGCAACATCCTGGAAAAAGAGCTTGAGAACTGACACGCATCTTATGCGATACTTTTTTATGCCATCTCATGATGCTGTCTATGGGTTACCGTTTGGCAAGATTGAAAGGATTTCAGAAACTCACACCGGTCGACAAAGCGCTCGGGACGTTTCTAGCCACGATGCCAGCAAAGAAGCCGAAAACGGTCACGGTTGCCTTGTCTCCCGCTTTGAATCATGTTTTGGCGGAAAACGTGATAGCTGAAGAAGACTTGCCACGTTTCGACAGATCAGCCGTTGATGGTTACGCAGTCAGAGCCGAAGACACGGTTGGCGCTTCACAGTTTAAACCAAGAGTCCTTAAGATTGTTGAAAAAGACAGAATTGACAGTAAACAGGTAAAACAAGTGTGGACGGGAAACCCGATTCCAAAAGGCGCAAACTCGGTTGTGATGCTGGAAAACACCAAGAAAACCGATGACGAAATCGAGGTTTGGGTTCAATTAACGCCTGGCGAAAACGTTTCTAGTAAAGGTGAAGACTTGTCGAAAGGAGAAACAGCCCTTAAACAGGGTATCCGCTTGAAATCGCATCATCTAGGGTTGATGGCCGCTCTTGGAAAGACAAAGGTGAAAGTTTTTGAAAAACCCTTGATAGGTATCTTGGCAACAGGGAATGAACTAGTAGAAATAAGAAGCAAACTGCAAGCAAACCAAATTTTTGAATCCAACAAAGTCATGCTCTCATCCTTGTGTCACGAGTTAGGCGTCGAACCCGTGGATTTGGGCATAGCCAAAGATGATATTGATGATATTGTAGGAAAGCTGAAAGAAGGATTGGAAAAAACAGACGGCATCATCACCACAGGTGGAACAAGCGTTGGAGTAGCCGACCTCGTCCCAGAAGCCGTTAACAGAATCGGAAAACCAGGCGTCATCGTGCACGGCGTAGCCATGCGCCCGGGTATGCCGACTGCTCTTGCGGTGGTTAAAGAAAAGCCTGTGATGATTTTGTCAGGAAACCCAGTTGCAGCAATCATCGGCTTTGAAGTTTTTGGCAGACCAATGATATCTAGGATGCTTGGTTTAGAGCACACTGAACCTGGATCAATTGTCGAGGCTCGAATCACGAGGAGGACGACTACAGCTCTTGGAAGAAGAACCTTCGTGCGTGTCCACGTTTCTCGAAGCGAGCATGGCTTTTCAGCAGAACCCGTCAGCGCCAAGGGTTCAGGTTTGATTTCAACGATGACTAAGGCTAATGGCTACGTAGTGGTTCCAGAAAACCGCGAAGGACTAGAAGAAGGCGAAAGCGTTCTTGTACACTTGTTTGATAACGTGGAAGTAGGTGGTTGAGACGTTTAGGAAGCTTCTGACGTTAGAAGAAGCAAAAGAAGTCATCCGTAAACATTTCAAGCCCAAACCATTAGACATTGAAGAGGTCTCGCTACTTGAAGCATATGACCGTGTTTTGGCGGAAAACGTGATTGCGGCTTTAGACATCCCACCTTTCAACCGCTCAACAGTCGACGGGTACGCAGTCAGAGCACAAGACACTTTTGGCGCAGAAGAAAACAAGCCTGTGAAGTTAAGGGTTTGTGGAACGGTGAACATAGGGGAACCGCCTCGAACAGAGGTTGATGGTGGAGAGGTTGCTGAGATTGTCACGGGTGCTCCGATGCCGACTGGCGCTGACGCTGTCGTTATGATGGAAGACACGGAACGAAAAGGCAATCAGGTTTATGTTTTCAGTGCTGTAGCAAAAGATGAAAACGTCATGAAGGCTGGAGCAGACATCAGGAAAGGTGAGGCTGTTCTGGAAGCTGGACAGTTGCTGGGTTCTCGAGAGATCGGAGTCGCAGCGGCAGTGGGCTTGGCAAGAGTGAAAGTTTACGCCATTCCACGCATAGCAGTCCTCTCAACAGGAGCCGAAGTGACACAGCCGGGCAACAGGCTACCATCTGGAAAAATCTACGACATAAACGCTTACAGTTTGAGCACCGCAGTTCTGGAAAGTGGTGGGCAACCTGTTTTTCTAGGAGTTTTTCTTGATGACAAAAATGCCTTGTTAGAAGCATTAAAGAGGGCTTTGTGTTCGGCAGACATGATCATCACTTCAGGCGGCGTCTCAGTAGGTCCAAAAGACGTTATTCCGCAGACAGTAGATTCGCTTGGAAAGCCGGGTGTTGTCGTGTCAGGCATCGCAATCAAGCCTGGAAAGCCTGTGACGGTAGCAGCAGTGGATTGTAAGCTGGTTTTTTCGCTTCCTGGTCATCCGGCTTCGGCGTTGTTGGTTTTCCATTTGCTCGTTCGTCCGCTTGTTAAGGCTATGAGTGGAAGAAAGGCTGAGGAGAGTTTGAGAGTGGAAGCCGTTGCAGGTATGAGGATGTTTCCAGCGAAGGGTAGAAGAACCTTTGTCATGGTTAAGTTACGGAGGGACCGGTCAAAGCGTTTGATCGCTGAACCCGTTGAAACTGGGCTTTCAGGAGCCATAACGACGCTTGCAAAAGCCGATGGTTTTGTTGAAATCGCCGAGAACCAACAGTTTATCGATGCAGAAGAAAAATGCACGGTTGAGCTTTTCAAAAGCCTCAGAGAAGGTGAAGTTCTAGCTTTGTAGTTTAGTTCTTCTTACTGCCGTGTAGGCCGTGGCAATCCATGTTAGGATCAGGTAAGCGATCATGCTGATGTTAACGATTAGGTCTGTCATGAACAAGTAGTAAAGTATGTATGCGGCAACTGTGGTGACGGTGAAAAACAGGATTATGACTGTGTAGAGGGCCCAGCTTCTCTTCATGAAAAGCCCGTAGGCTGTAACCAAGCTTAACACACCGATTATGGCGAATTGCGGGGGATAAAGAGTTAAAGGCAACACTGCAAGGTTTATTATTCCAGCGATTATGAAGAAGACTGAAGTCAGCAGCATCCCAACGTTCTCAACCCTCATCCTTGACATTATTGACATTTTCCAGTCGACCTTAACCTTAATGCAATTAACACCAACGTTAATAAATTTAATGTTTAAAAGGCTTTAGCATTCCATAACGGCAGATTTTAAAACCAAGCTTCTCATACAGCTCTACAACAGCCTTATTTTCTGTCAACACGGTAAGCCTAACAGCGTCCACACCCTCGGCCTTCATCTTGCTTAGGCATCTCTCCACGAGTTTCCTGCCGATGCCTCTTCCACGTAACTCTGGCAACACGTACACGTCGTTTATGACGCCTATTGTTCCAGTAACTTCCAGCGGAAAATCCCGAAACAAGCTAGCGTACGCAAACCCAACAAGCTTGTTTTTGTCTTTTGCAGCTAACAGAAAGTTCTTTCCGCTAGTCAAACCTTCACGCACAAACTTGACCCATCTGTCACCGTTAGCCTCTGAGGGCACGGTGTAATGCTCGATCTCGAACATCTCGCTGGCTAATCCCAACCACAACGCTCTCAAAGAGTTGTCTACATCTTCGGGGCAACACTCATAGATTTCAACTGAATCAGTCACCGGTTTTCACCTAGAAAAAACATCAGACGCTTAGGTATAAAAGTAAACTCGTTGAATTATATAAAGCATCAAAACAAGATGATTGCGTTGCCTTTCACTCCTTTTCATCTTGGACCTGCCCTACTTTTGGGAATGATGTTCTTGACGACTTTCAATTTGCCTACAGTTCTTATAAGCAGTGTGATACCCGATTTGGAGCCTTTTCTTATCCTCTATTTCAACATTCCTGGGTATCCACTCCATGGTTTTTTCCATTCGTACTTTGGTTCATCCATCTTAACAATTCTAGTCGCTGGCATTGTTTATCCGTTGAGAAATCTATTCAATCGTGCTCTGTCGGTTTTTCAGATTTCGCAAAAATCTTCTTTCAAGAATATTCTGTTCACGTCTTTTGTGGGGACTTATTCACATGTTTTCTTGGATTCTTTTCTTTACGGTGAAATGATGCCTTTCTATCCTTTTACAACGAACCCTTTTCTTTTCGTGTTCTCTGATGGTGTTAGCTACGCTGTTGTTTATGGGTTTTGCACTATGGCTTCTTTAGTGGGTGTTTTCGTTTATATTTACAGGATCGTTAAGAAAGCCAAAGCTTAATTCTCACTTCTGTTCAATGAATTTTCTGGGACACCCCTAGTGAAAGAGCGACCTATTCTGTTCGTTAAATCTGAAAAGGTTGAACAACTAGAATATACTGTGCCAAATTTTGGCCATTACTGCAGCGCAGGCTACAGAGCCACTGGAACAAATTGTGCTCTCTGCGAAGAAGACCAAAAAGCCATCGAATTGCTCGAAAAAGCAGGAATAAGTTACGTCCTCGTTGACCTTGGACAAGCAAGCACGGCTATGCGGCTTAAGACAAGAATAAGAGGAATCAAGACAACACCCACACTGGTTTATGAGGGACAGAAACTGGAGAAGCTGCAACGAATCATGTTAACAATCGAATCAGTCGCTCAGAAACAAAAGGCAGAAACCATACCACCATAATTCTTTGAGACGAGCGAAAGAGTTTAGAGCTTAATGGCTGAATAGGCTCTAAAGATGGGACTGTGAAGCAGATGAGTAATCATGAACTTTTTGTATCCCAAGCCAACGTTTTCAGCGGTTTCCAGAAGCCCTTCGAGAAGGCAGATTATGTGATCTTCGGCGTTCCGTTCGATGTGACGAGCACGTATCGTACTGGAGCAAGGTTCGGTCCGAACGCGATTCGGCAGGCGTCGCTTAACATTGAGACCTACAGTTTCAGAACTGGCAGGGATGTTGAAGACCTTTTGTTGCATGATTTGGGCGATTTGCACGTGTCAACGGACACGGAGAAAACGTTGGAAAGAACAGAGCTTGTCGTAAAAGACATTTTAGATGCGGGGAAGATGCCGATGACTATTGGGGGGGAACACACGATAACGCTCGGCGTCATGCGAGGCTTAGGCGAGAAAGCAAGGAAAACAGCCATAGTGAGCTTTGACGCGCACTTGGATCTACGCGATAAGTTCATGGATCTTAGGCTTTCGCATACGACTTTTATGCGTAGGATAAATGAGCAGCTAAAACCCGCGAAAATCTTTGAAGTGGGCACTAGAGCCGTCTGTAAAGAAGAGTTGGCTTACGCGAAAAAAGCAGGGATAGAGTTTTTCACTGCGCAACAAATCAGAAAAGAAGGAACAGGACAAGTTATAAAGAAGCTTGAAGAGAAGCTTGCAAAATACGACCGCCTGTACGTTTCTGTTGACATGGATGTTCTCGACCCAGCTTACGTTCCGGCAGCACAAAACCCAGAAGCTGACGGGTTGGAGCCGTGGTGCTTGCTTGACATTCTAGAGGGTGTATGCGACAAACGGGTGGTAGGCTTTGATGTTCTGGAAGTTGCGCCGAACTATGATCAAGGGGTTTCAGCGATTCAAGCGGCGAGAGTGATTTTCGAGATGCTGTGTATTTTGGAGAAAAGGCGGAAAGCACAGTAAAGATGGAAGAGATAAGAGCATTTTATAACGAGAAATCTAGGAATTACGATGATGGTTTTCAGATGTTATGCTTTAAGGTGCTCGATGCTGTGACTTGGAAATATCTTGAGCCGTACGTGCCAGCACGCTCTGATGCTCTGGTTTTAGATGCTGGAGGAGGAACGGGTCGGTGGGCGGTTCAGATGGCGCAGAAAGGGTGCAGAATCGTCTTGATGGATGCTTCAGAAGGAATGCTGCAAATTGCCACTGAAAAAATAGAGAAGCAAGGGTTGCAACACAGAATCACAGTGAAGAAGGGTGACATTCTCAAATCAGGTTTTCCAGACGAGACCTTCGATCTGATTTTCTCTGAGCAGACGCTTTTTCTTTTTAAGGAGCCAGACGCTTTTCTCGTGGAGATGAACCGAATTTTGAAGAAAAAGGCTCGGTTGATTGTTTCAGCGCAGAATCTTTATGCGCAATGTTTAGCTGGACTTTCGGAAAATCCCAACGTCGAAAATGTGAATAGTGCGTTGAAAATATTGCGTCGCGAAAAATACAACTACATGACCAAGGAGGGCAGTGTGAGAATTCACACGTGGACTCCTGACGAGTTCCGAGTGATGTTGGAGAGAAACGGGTTCTACGTCGAGAAAATCGTTAGCAAAGGAATTACTTTTCCTTTGAGAATCTCCCAAGACGTGTTTAGAAAGAAGGATTTTTCTGAAGATTTGTTTAAGAAAATATTGGAGTTCGAGTTTGCTTTGTGTGAGAAGCCAGATGCGTTGGCTTTGGCGGGACATTTGCAGGCAATTGCATATAAACCATAGCAATAAGGCAGTGAGGCAGTTTTTCGGTAAGGTTAGTTTTTAGCTAGTTTGGCGATGAAGAAGCCGTTGCATTGATGAACGTGCGGATAAAGCCTTCGGCAATGGTCTAATCCTCTTAAGCCCTGCAGACCTATTTTGGGGGTTATCTCTGCGAGCGAGAAGTCAGGATGCCATTTTAGAAACCGTTCGATAAGCATTTCGTTTTCTTCAACCGTTATGCTGCATGTGGAATAAACCAGCGTGCCGCCATGTTTGACGTTTTCTGCGCAGTTGTTCAGCATTTGCCATTGTATTTCAGCCATCTTGTCGATAGAACGTGGCGTAAGTCTCCATTTGGCTGAGGGCAGTTTTCTGAACGTGCCCGTGCTCGTGCACGGCGGGTCTAGAATTACCACGTCGGCTTCCAACGTGAACGGCAAGGACTGGCGTGCGTCGGCAAGCGTTGGCTCTGCAATGTTAACGCCCATGTGGGTGGTTTCGTTTTTCCAGACGTTCATTCTGCGTTTTGAAAAGTCGACTGAGTAGATGATGCCTTGGTTCTGCATTAGCTGTGCGAGATAGGTAGTTTTGGCTCCTGGTGCCGCGCAAACGTCTAGGATTGTTGTTTTTGGTTTTGGGTTGGCGACTTCGGCGGCGAAGCAGCTTGCTTTGTCTTGTATGTAGAATAAGCCTTGCTGGAAGCTTGTAGTTTGAGTTAGAGGCTGTTTTGTGGATAAGAGTTTGTATGCGTGTTTTAGCTGTTCGACTTTTTCGAGGGTTATTCCTTCTTGGGCGAGTTTTTGCAGGGTTTCGTTTTCGTCGCCTTTTAGCGTGTTTAGTCTCAGGTAGGTTGGCGGTTGCTGCATGTCTGCTTCTAGCATGGTTATGGTTTGGGTTCTGCCGAACAGTCTGAAGCAATATTTTACGAACCATGCGGGGTGAAAAGTTGAAAGCCCAACTCTTTCCTCATCGCTTGCGCCTTCGAACACTACGTTTGGGTTCTGCGTTAACAGCGTGCCTAGGACTGGTTCGATTACTGTCATGGTTTTCCATCCGAGGATTGAGCGGGCTAGTTTGGCTGTGTTTTCGGCTTCGTTGATGTCGATTTTGTTCCAGTTTTTTGTTATGCGTGTTTGGTAAACGTAAAGCCTTAGGAATGCTTGGATGCCTAGGTTGTATTCGTTGATTGTTGTTGGGCTTATGGTGTGGTTTATGTATTTGTCTATGAAGTTTTGGCGTCTTACGGTTTCGAACACGAGTGATTGTGCGAGTCGTGCGGCGTTGTAGTCGTTTATGCCTAGTTGTTTGATGGTTTTGGTTAGGGCTAGGCGTTCGCTTAGGTTTTGCATTTCCATCCAGCTTAGTGTTTCGATGGCAAGCGTCCAAGCTTCTTTGTGCAAAGGGTTTTCACGTGTTTAAGAGAAGTGAGGGATGGTGTAGATAAGATTATGGCGGGGCTTGATGGAGCACTTTTTCCACGTAATACTTGGAGATTAGTTCAGGAGTCAAGCCTGTTTCGCTCTTCAGTTTAGGCAGAGTCTGTTGCCACATCGTTCTCAACGCACGCAGTCTTCGGTTAAGGTCACGCTCAGAGAAGCTCTTAACAGTCATTGTTTCTTCGACGAGTTTCCTGTAATCCTTTGGTAGCCATTTTAGGCTGTGTGAGTAGAAGATTCTCCATTTCTGCGGGGGCAAAAACTCCTTGTTCAAGGCAAACAAAACACATAGCATTAAGTCGAAAGCATAGTTCACACAGTAATGTGCAGAGACCAAATCGTCTCTGGCAACCCACGCGTCTACCATGGTTTCAAGGTTTTCCTCGGGAGGGCAGCAGTACCATTTGAGATATTCGCCGTAAACTACGATGCGTTTGAGCCAGAAGTTTTTGGGGATGCGTAGGTTTTTGTTGAAGAATTTTTTGATTTTTCCTTGAGGGTCGTAGATTATTTTGGCGTGGGAGAAGTCCCATCGGCTTATCTCGTTCCACTTTTGTTTCTGGAAGTCTTGGAAGAAATGGGTTTCTAGGTCGATGTCAACGTGGGAACGCTGTTGTTCGTTGGAGCCTATTTTGCGTAGTTGCTTTCTTAGGTTTTCGTCTTTTTTGTCTAGGAAGACTAGGATGTCCACGTCTGAGTATTTGTCGGCGTAGCCTCTGGTTAATCCGCCGATGAAGATTACGCCAGTCACGCCTTTGAATGAGACTATCTTCGACACTAGTTTTTGAGCTATGCCCTTGAACTCTTCGATCTGATTATCTCCCCGCAACTCCACCATAACAAAACCACCTAACGACTGGTAAGTGTCAATAGTTGGTTCAATCTGTATATAAGGGAGGAGGTAGACTTCGCAGCATGGGACGGCTTTGCCGCTTGATGTGGAAACGAGGGAATGCGTGGCTGAGCAGGTTGTGGAGTATGTTAATCTAACGGGTTAGGAGAAGGTTATGTTGTTTGATGATGACGAAAACTGGGGTAAGACAGTAGTGAACACGCTTAAGAAAACGTGCAGAAGAAAACACACACAACTCATCAAATGAGCATTCTCTTGAAAACTTTGCATTAATAGGGAAAGGTGATTTCGAGCTTTTGGCTTATTCTGCTATTTTTTGCTCGCGTTCTACGTCGTTCTTGTTTCTTTCTTCTCTCTGCTTCTTATAGTATTCTTCTTCACACTCGTTCTTGCGTGATGCATGTGCTCCTACAGCGTGTAGTCTACCGGATAAGGACATGGCGAGAAACGCTATCATCCATACTATAAGCCGTATTGACAGTTTTAGTGCATCTATCCAGCGGTTGCCGCTTTTTTCTCTTTCTTCTTCAGTCTTTCGCATGACAATAAGCATATCCACTGTCAATAAGTATACAGTGTTACTATTAATTGTATCGCTTTTCGCAAGGACATCCAATCACCACAGTTAAAGAATTGTCTCTTCATATGGTTCAGAACGTCAGTTTTAAAACATGCTTGCTAGTCCGCTTTGGCGGTGATGCTCACTGTGCTGCCTGCAATGGTTTCTATTTCCACAGTGTACATGTGACCTTCAACCCATGAAAAACTTTTCTGAATACCACTTGAACCATCATTTACATCTAGCCACAGCCGTGGGTTCACAGTGAAGGCCTGCCCATTGATTCTGATGATCTTGATGATGACGTCGGTGCCTCCTGTATCATTAACTTGTACGCCCACATAAGGATTCCAACTACCTGGTGGAACGTGGTAGAAGTAGCACCCGCTGATGGTCACGTTTTCGGTCCTCGTGTTGTTCTCACTCATGTTAAGCACAAAACTATAGTGATTCTTGCTGGAAGTGACGACCGTCAAGTTATAATCAAGACCGTTCTGAAGTGTTACATTCCTAGGAACCACATAAAAATAGTCTCCATCTTTTGGGTCTAACTCGTGTCCGCCTGCCCATTCTCCCCAGTCGGAAGAACCCACTCTAGACCCGTCAACCCAGATTTCGTCTACGGTCAGGCGTCGTGTTCCATTGTTCAGGAGAACAGCAACGAGTTGTCTGACTTCGCCGTGCATGTTAGCAACCCAATAATAAGAACGCACGCCTAACTTTTCATACTTTCCAACAAACGGCAACACGAAATACCACAAAGCATACCCACAAATCACAACAATGAAATATAAGACAACAATTTTAAACTTCAAGTCTCTGTGAGAAGGCTTGCTTTCAACGTCACCTCCACCCATACCCATCCCACATAAATGTACAGAACAATCAAAGATTTGAAACTTGCGCAAACATAATGTTATCGATCTCATATAACTCAAAATGTAATATTTAAGACTTGATATAAGCGATTTACTTTCATTCATCTAAAATTGTTTTATTTAACTTTCTATGTATTGTATTTTGCTGAGTACCAAAAATTTTATTAACAGATTAAATCAATAGTAGGTGAACACAGGTAATTGAAATGATAAAGAAATTCAGAAGCTTTTTGTGCTCTCTCTGATTTCATACATGCTTTTGTCCGTGTTTTCTATTCCTTCAGTTCGTGCACAAACACAAAAAGGTCCGAGAAGCGGACAACTAGACATCGTCTGCTTTGCATCGCCCTTTTCTTGCTTTAATGCTTTACAGGCTGGGATGATAGATATGATGACTTGGCCACTTGACGACAACCAGTATGAACAGGCAATCTACGACTCCAATATCATACTTACGCCATTGACAAAAACCTACATGATGTACGGAGTCAACTTCAACGTAAACAAGACAATAGATACATACAGAGGTGTGGATTCTCCATTAAGTGATGAAACGTTTAGAAAAGCTCTAGCGTGTCTTGTAGACAAGGACTATACGATAGCTAACTATTTTAAGTTTAAGGCTGAACGGATAGATGTTCCAATTCCTGTATCGCAAAGCGATTGGTGGAACACATCTGTTACTTATCCTAATTACCCATATGAATTCAACATTGCTAGAGCTGAACAACTATTAGACAGCAGAGGATTTGCCGACACAGACGGTGATGGTTGGAGGAACTATCCTCTTGATTGGAAACCCCCCCAAAAAGCTGGAGCAAACTTGGATCCGATAATCTTCTACGTAAACAGTCTGGACGACATAAGAGTGCATATGGCAGAAAACCTAAGAGACCACATGGAAGCTATAGGAATCAAAACAGACTTACGAGAACGCCCTGCTGGTGTATTATATGTCCCTATTTTGGTCGACCATGACTACCACATCTACATGGGTTCTCAAATGGTAAATAGCATGCCAATATATCTGGCTATACTGGGTGTTTTTGTATTCATGTATGCGTCTTTTGGGAATCAAATGACATACGCTAATCTATGGGAGTATTGGTCAAGCGATTACTTTGAAGGCAAAATTGGGATAGGAGACATTTTACAGCAAGTTGGGCTTTCTGATTTGTATGACCGGCTCTGGCAGTCGATGAGTTATGACGAAATCATGCGATATGCCAAGTTAGCTCAAGGCATCTACACAGAGAACTGTTTTGAAGTTCAATCTGCAGCGTAAAAACCTACTTCGCCTACCGCAAAAACATCGCAGGAACAATCAATGAAAACGGCTATGGAATAGACAATCCTTACACTTACTTAAACGTCTACAGAACGAATGGCTCAAACGAGCCGCTAAGGGTTGGACTTGTTAGAAGCCCCTTTATGCTTAATATACTGCGATCAGTCGACTATTTTGACTACCAATGCCTCGACAAAATATATGCAGGGCTCATTCAAGAAAACCCCTATAACCAAGCAATAGATACGCCATGGATTGCCCAAGACTGGACTACAAGCTCGTGGATCGACCCAGATGACGGACAAAGCAAAACTGTTGTGACTTACTATTTTAGAAAAGATGCCTACTGGGTCAAACCAGTAACTGGCGCACAAGACGGATTATTCACGGCTAAAGACTATGAATTCACCTGCTACTATATCTATGCTCAATCTCCCTTTATTCCAGAACTATCTTGGGGATGCCCGCATGTTGACAAGTTCAAACACATTCACCATGTTCAAGTTATTAATGATTATTGCGTCAAAGTCTATATGGACATCTCCAGCGTATACGCATACAAGTTGCCAATCTATCCCCTGTTGCCAAAACACATGTGGCTAAAAGAACCCCTCGCCCACAACAACTCAGCCACCTTCGACATAAGCCAAATATACAATAACGATGGAACGATTCCTTTGAATGAATATGTAGTAAGTGGCTCACAGGACACCAAGATCAAAGCACACCTAACAAATGGTCAAGAAGCATGGCTAACCTACGGCGACGATTTCATGTGGAAAAAAGGCGATCTAGTCCTCTTAACTTACTCGATAAACGGCGTTAACATCGACCGACTCACGGTGTATTATTGGACAACAGGTAGCATAACTGGATATTTCCCAGGAGGCCAGAATTGGCAATACATCTTAGAAGGCTGTGGAACTCACTACGTAGTAAACCTAAACGAGGAAGTCATTGCATTGAACGCCAACAGATGCTTCTTCCTAGAAACGCCCATACTTGGCGAAATTGACTGGAGATACAACTTCATACCCGGAGCCATGCCGCGCAGCGGATACTTCAAGATCGACGTACTAGATGTTATTAAGGCAAATGCTGCCTACGGTAGCCGCGGCATCTGCGGAGACGGCCAAGGTCCAAGCAATAACTGGTTCCCAGGAGCAGACTTAGCTTCAACCAACGTTGGCAAAATAGATGTCCTAGACCTAGTACAAGTGACCAACAATTACGCAAAAACATTCGGAACACCACCATAACACATAAAATCAAAAATACCATTCCCTTTTTTATCAATCAACATTGCAGATACCATCTTAAACCAAATTAACACTAAAAAACAACATCCAATCTCTACATAAGAAAAGACAGGCTCTTGCAGAATAGAAATACCTTTTATGTTCTATCAGTCAGATTTATGAAACCCTTTCGGCTATTGTAGAACCCTATAGGGGGTAGGTCGCTATTGGCTGTTTTTCGCGCTAAACGAACATGGAAAAACCAACACAGAAATTATGACGGGGTAGACAGTATTGACCGTTTCCAAAGCCAAACCGTACGCATACAACAAGTCACACCACTGAGACCTCCCTTAAGTAGCAGACACACCACAAAAAATCATCAAACAACAAGAACAGGAGGAACCAAACACAATCAAGCGTTCAACCTATAAATAGGGGGGTCTAGGTCTCTCCGAGAGGCAGAGCAGTCAGCATAAACTGTATAGAACACTTCTGCCGTCAAGGCTTATGTATGTTGTTGGATGCAACAAGGAATAAATAGGCTGATACAATTCTATACGTGCTTGGTGCTTGCAAAATGGGGAATCACCAAACACCACTCTAAACACGTTCTCAAACCTAGAGAACACCCTAAAAACCCCCCGAACTTTTCAGAAAAAAACAACAAGGAAAGAGAGCTTTCAGACGCAGACCACCGAATCATCGGACAACAACTAGACCTGTTCTCCATAAACGAACAAGTAGGCGTAGGCTTAGTCCTCTGGCATCCAAAAGGAACAATCATCCGCAACCAGATACGCGACTTCTGGGAAAAAGAGCATTTAAAAAATGGTTACCAGCTAGTCTGCACGCCACACATCGCACGCGAACAACTATGGAAAACCTCAGGACACCTAGACTACTACAGACAAAACATGTACCTCCTCACAAAAGACGGCGAAAACTACGTAGTAAAACCCATGAACTGCCCCTTCCACATCCAAATCTACAAAACAAAACCCAGAAGCTACAAAGAACTACCAATACGCTACGCAGAATGGGGAACAGTATACCGCTACGAACGCTCAGGCACACTCCACGGCTTAATGCGAGTAAGAGGGTTCACACAAGACGACGCACACATCTTCTGCACCACCCAACAAGTCGAAAACGAAATACTCAAACTACTAGACTTCACAGAGCATCTGCTACAAAAATTCGGCTTCAAAAAATACCACGCAATACTTTCAACCCGAGACCCAGAACACCCAGAAAAATACATGGGCTCAGAACACAAATGGAAACTAGCACAAAAAGCCCTAGCCACAGCACTAAAGAAAAAGAAAATCGCCTACACTGAAATACCAGGAGAAGCCGTGTTCTACGGACCAAAAATCGACCTCAACATCGTCGACGCCGCAGACAGAGAATGGCAATGCACGACAATACAGTTCGACTTCAACCTTCCAAAACGCTTCAACACCCGCTACGTAGCAGCAGACGGAAAAGAACACGAAGTAGTAATGATCCACAGAGCATTACTCGGCGCAATCGAACGATTCTTCGCCATACTCATAGAACACACCCACGGAAACTTGCCAGCATGGCTTGCACCAACACAAGTAACCGTGCTACCCGTCAGCACAGATTACGCGCCATACGCAGAGAAAATTCACAACGAACTATTGGCTAACGGCGTAAGATCAGAACTCGACACTAGCACCGCAACCATGAGCTACAGAATCAGACAAGCCGAAACCCAAAAGATTCCGTACATGGCTATCTGCGGCAAACGCGAAGCCGAAACAAACAAAATATCCGTACGAAAACATGGCACCGGAAGCATAGGAACGCTAACAGTCGGAGAACTCGTACAGAAAATCAACGAACCACCATGAAAACGCATTTTTCAATGTTTGCATAGAACCAACAACACCCTCTTTTTCTAAAGACAAGGCTTTCACCGACAACCGGTTTTTAACAAAAGACAAAACACTACCAGAAGCAAGAGTTTTTTACTCTACTCCACACATAAACCCTAAACGGGTCAAACACAAAAATGGCACAAAAACACTTAGACGACTTCCAAAAAAAAGAAATAACCGCACTTCCAAAACCAAAAGAAAAAACAGCAGAAGCCATACCCTTCACAGAAACCATAGCAAACAAAACCAAAAAACACGTTTTCCCACCATTAGCGCCAAAAGATTTGCCCCCCTCATACATCGTCTCAGCCACATATGACGGACACGCAGGAAAAGCAGTAATCAAACTCTACGAACCCATCTCCAACCAAATCTACTTCTGGTACGACAACACTGGTCATCAGCCATACTGCCTAACAACCCTCTCACCCTACGAACTCGAAAAACTCAACCGCGTCACCCAACACCAAGGCTTCGACCGTTTCGAAATAGTAGAAAAGTTTGACCCCTTGTTAGATAAAAACGTGAAAGTAACCGAAATCATAACAAAAGACCCACTGGCGATAGGTGGACGTCCAACAGGATGCATCAGAGACATAATCCCAGAAGACTTCCCAAAAGTCTCAGACACACCCATCACACCACAGGAAATCAAAGTCTGGGAATCCAACATAAAATACTACCAATCCTACATCTACGACCGAAACCTCCTCCCAGGAATGATCTACGAAGTCAAAAACAGCAGCTTAACCCCGAAAAAAGTGGAAGACGCCGAAACAATGGTCGCAAAAATAAGAGACACTTTTAAAGAAGCAACAGCTGAAGAACTGGAGTTTATTGAAGAATGGGCTAGGCTGCTGGAGTATCCAGCGCCGAAGTTTCGCCGCGTAGCCCTAGACATAGAAGTGTTAGCGCCAATCCCAACGCGGGTTCCTGACCCCCGAGAAGCAGCCTACCAGATAGTATGCGTCTCCTTCTACAGTTCAGATGGAATGAAAAAAGTTCTGCTCTTGAAACGAGAAGGAACCCGCGAAGGAACAGAACACTTGCCTGCCGATGTGGAAATAGAAGAGTTTGACTCCGAAGACAAGCTCGTAAAAGCTGTTTTCGACGTGCTGTGGGAGTATCCTTTCGTCTTAACCTTCAACGGCGACGATTTTGACCTTCATTATTTGGCTAATAGAGCCGAGAAGAAACTCGGAATCAAAAACAGCGAAATTCCGATAGAAGTCGGAAAACGCTCATGCCTACTCAGCTACGGCGTGCACATCGACCTGTACAAGTTCTTCTACAACCGCTCAATCCAAATCTACGCCTTCAACAACCGCTACCGAGACGTAACACTAAATGAAGTAGGCAAAGCACTGATAAACCTGGAAAAAATACCCTTACAAAAAAGCATGGGTGAACTAACCTACACTGAACTTGCCAAGTACTGTTTCAGAGATTCCGAGATCACCTTCAAACTCACAGACTTCGAAGACGAACTAGTAATGAAGCTAATCCTAGTTTTAGCAAGAATCAGCAGCATGCCCATGGAAGACGTAAGCCGCCAAGGCGTCTCCCGATGGATAAGAAACTTTTTGCAACGCGAACACCGCAAAAGAAACATGCTCATCCCAACCCCACAAGACATACTCGCCGTGAAAGGCAAAACCTCGACAAAAGCCATAATCAAAGGCAAAAAATACAAGGGCGCCATAGTCGTCGAACCCGTACAAGGCGTACACTTCAACGTAGCAGTCATGGACTTCCCAAGCCTATACCCCTCGATAATCAAAGTCTGGAACCTCGGCTACCAATCCATCCTATGCCATCACCCAGAATGCAGAAAAAACGTTGTGCCAGACACTACAAGCTGGGTCTGCACCAAAAAACGCGCGCTAGAAAGCCTCCTAATCGGATCACTAAGAGACCTGCGCGTACAATGGTACAAAACCAAATCCAAAGACAAGACTCTGCCTGCAGAATTGAGAAGCTGGTACAACATAGCCCAAGGCGCGCTAAAAGTCATCTTAAACGCAAGCTACGGAGTCTTCGGAGCAGAAAGCTTCGACCTATACTGCCCACCTGTAGCAGAGGCAACAGCCGCCATCGGAAGACACTCCATAACCCAAATACTCCACAAAGCTGAAGAGCTTAACATCCAAGTGCTCTATGGCGACACCGACAGCCTCTTCCTAAAAAACCCATCAAAACAACAAACCGAAGAACTAGCCCATTGGACAGAACACGAGTTAAAGATGAGCTTGGACGTTGACAAGGTTTACCGATACGCCGTGTTCAGCTCACGCAAGAAAAACTACCTCGGCGTCCTAGAAGACGGAACAGTCGACGTTAAAGGGTTAACAGGCAAGAAAAAACACATTCCCCTCTTCATAAAAAAAGCCTTCAACACAATGAAAGAACGACTGGCAAAAGTGAAGAACCCAGCAGACTTCGAGAACGCAAAAAAAGACATCACTGAAATCGTTCGCGACTGCTACATGAAGCTGAAGAGACGAGAATGGGAAAACATGAGCGACCTCGCATTCAACGTAGTCTTAGGCGAAGAACTAGACAGCTACCGAAAAACAACCCCCCAACACGTTAAGGCTGGAAGAATGTTAAAAGATAACGGCAGAGAACTGCGAGCAGGCGACCTCATAAGCTTCGTCAAAATAATCAAACCGCCCCACGTTAAACCCATTGAATTAGCATCAAAAAACGAAGTAGATGTTGACAAGTACATAGCCTACCTGCATTCGACATTCGACCAAGTCTTAGATGCATTAGGCTTGGATTTTGATGAAATAATTGGACTAACAAAGCTTGAAAGATTCATGTAGACCGCTTTTATCAAGCAAGGCTTAAGTACAAAAGAAACAGGAAATATAGCGGAAGCGCATAAATATGAACTCTAGTTCTAAAAATTTGATCGGTTATTGTGGCTTGCACTGTGGAGCCTGCGGAATATACCAAGGAAGAATAAAGCAAGCAGTAGAAAACTTGAGAGGAGTAATACAAGCCTACGGCTTTGACAAAATATCTGCAGAGCTAGCAAAATGGGAACCATCCTTCGAGCACTACGCAAAGTTTGAAAACGTCATGGACGGACTAGTAAAGATTTTCGGCGGATGCCCAGGATGTGTAGGTGGTGGCGGAGACCCAACCTGCGTAATTCGTGAATGCTGCAAACCAAAAACGTACACAACTTGTGTAGATTGCAGTACGATGAATGAATGTGATAAGCTGAAACAACGTGAGTGGGCATTGAAGAGACTGCGAGAGATTAGAGCTTTAGGCTTCCAGAAATGGGTTGAAGAAATGCAGAAGAAAATCGATGCTGGCTACTGCTACTTAGATGAGAAAAAAACCTAAGTTAGCCTTTTTTTATTCGCACTGTGTTACGTTGTCACTTTTAATCCATGCGACTTTAGCGGCTCAATGATGCTTGGTCTGCTCATAATCAATAGCAGCAAATACCCGATTCCAGCTATTGCGATTAAACTGCTGATGGTTATACTGGCAATCATGGCAATCCACACTGGCAAGACGCTGAGAACTTCGGGCGGGGGGAAGAAAGTCCACAGATAACCTCCTACGATAAAGCCTACGGGTAATGCTCCGATAAGACATGCCAAGAAACGATGTTTCCTCAAGAGGAAGATTATGGTAGCTGCTATCAAGTTGGCAATCGGTCCGAACACTACATCTGGAACGCCGAGGAAATAGAAAGCATTGGTTAGGAAACATCCTAAAGTCACGCCACCAATGACTGGCAAACCAAGTAAAGCAGCAAGCGCAATCAAGCAATCGGCGACCCGCAACTGAACAGGCCCATATATTGTAGGATTGCCGATTGAGAACGTTTGAAGCACGTTGACTGCCACGTACAGGGCAGCGAAAATAGCAGTTAAGACCAAGTCTCTCGTGTCGAATTTCACTCTTTCACCTCCTACATCCCGGGGTTTATAGTGGCGGAACGGGTGGAGGCCCACTCACCCGCCAAACATTCCTAAGCAAACAATCCTAAGCTATTAAGTCTTGCTGGAAACAGTGGCTTCATCCTTTCCTTCAGGCTCTGTCGCAGCTTCTATCGTCACTCCATTAGCTTCCTCCGCCGCCGCACCCATCTCGACACTAACACCTTCAACAGGAGCAGCCTGTTTGTCAGAATGAAGCAGGTCGTTAGGAGGCGGAGGCGTGTTCATGATAGCCGACATCAGGTACATGCCCGTGAACACAAACTGGTAGATGCGTTGAAAAAGAAGTGGCATCTTGTTTTCAGGATCAACCTCGAGCATCTTTTGAATGTCTGCGTCTTTACCAGTTAAGGTCGCTGTTCCTCCAACTTCAAACTTCACGATACTCGGTCTAGTGGACAGGAAGAGAGTGAAACCGATTATGCTCATCTGACTTTTACGTTCTTTCTCTTCCAATTTTGCTTTAACATCAAAATTCACGCTTCCAACTGCACCTTTAAAGAATATTCTGTTACCTACCAGATTCATGATTTCTATCTTGACTGAAACGTCTGGAACAACAGATTCTGGACTGATAGCCTATTCCCCACACTAACCAAGCATAAGATCAGCTGAGCCTTCTGACCTCCGTAGCTAAGCCTCGACATAAACCGATTTTTGCCTTTTGTGTGTAACACACTACTACACACACTGCGAATCAGAGAAAACTGGACACCCACGGCTACGACAAACTAATAATCACTGCAAGAGAAGTTGAAACTGCCACAAGAAACGATATTATCATAACGACTTGTCTCTCGGTCAAAGGACGGCGATAAGTGACAAGCGTGATCAAGCTTCTTCTATGGTCCGAAACAAGTTTCTTCCCGTCAAAAGAAACGTTTGCTTTGGTTCTGAAGAAGAAGTAAGTCAGCAGTATCAGCGACGAATTGAAGATGTAAGGCAAAACAGAGATCACCAAATCGTACTTCAGGTCTGAAATGATCGCGAAAGCGACTAGCGTTATTCCTATGGCGAAGGAACCTGTGTTTCCAACGAATATTTTGCCGCGAAAATTCATGAACGACAACACAAACCACACAACGAGAGGAATGTACAAGAGGATCGCGTTTGAACCTGAAATCAGCATCAGTCCAACCATGACTATAGCAGGACAGACTGTTTCTAAACCGTTCAGTCCGCCAAGCTGGTTCACAGTATTTGTTATTATGGTTACGAGCAAGGGTATTATTAGGAAGAAGTAGTAAACACCGAAATCTATTGTTCCAAAAAAAGGAAGCGCTATAGACGTGCGCACTTCAGATTGAAATGCCCACGCCAAAGAAATAAGCGGTATGGCAGCGATTAACGGAAGAAAAGCCTTGTAACGCCATTTGAGGTCTATCCAATCATCGAGCAAGCCGAGAAAACCACCAAACAAAATGCAAACTGCCAAGGTTAGAACTGGAGAAAAACCGTTTGAAACTTTGATAACGTTAAAAAAGTAGATCAGGAAAAGGTATACGACGCTGATTAAGACGTAGATTACACCAAGACCGTTTGGGATTAAAGGTTTGTTTGGTTTATGCTGGTCAGGAGCTTTCGGAAACACGCAATCTCTTCCTTACCTGTTTGGATAGTCAGTGTTATACAGTTCCCAGTTGATTTTGTAGAGGCATACAAGCGGAACAATTCCGCCATATTTACTGCTTGAGTCAGATGCTGACAAGGTTTCTCCAGAGAAGAATGCTTCATAGAAATATTTTGGCACGCTAACTGCGGCTTCGTCTGGGTCTGTTACTTCGTTGTATTGGCACCATTTATACTTGCCATAGCTCATCAACTTGTAAACTGTCGAGTTTGTTCCTGCGCTATTCCATTGCCACTTTCCGGCTGTTGAGTTATAGGACCCGAACGTTGACTCGTTAACCCAAGAAGATGCATGGTCGATAAAGCCGTCTCTCACGAATCTATCACTGGCTTGGCCAGAGATTCGCGCCATCCATGTCCATTTTCCGTTGTCACCACCGCCGCCGTCAAGCCAAGTGCCATCCGCTTGGAAAGTCACGAACACGAGCACGTATTGAACATTATACAGTTTTAGCATCTTTAACGAGTTAGTCTCGTTTGCCATGAAAGAAAAACCTAGGTTTTGTATCTGCGTGCCGTTTATCGTGGCGTTATCCGCGAGCGTCGTTACGTTGCCCAGTATCGTAAGCCAATACCCATAATCCCACCAACTGCTCACAACCGTGTTTGCTTTAAGGTTGTTCTGCGTCCACTGAAGCATGTCTAACCATTCGCTTACTTGTTGAGCAGGCGCGATTGGAAGACTTCCTGCAGAAATAGTCGTTGGAGTATAAGCCTGCCTGTAAACTCTAGGCATCGGAAAAGCAAAGTTAGTCATCAGAATGAGGAATATTAGCAAAACTGCAGCGCCGCTGAATTCTTTTCCAACAGACTCCAAGCTGTACTTCTTTTTAACAGTGATCTTCGGCGTTTGCTTTAACAGAGCGATAAACGGCTTGAGCATCCCAACTATACCGATCGCACCTAACAGCCCGAACGCAGGAGCCATAAGCACGAGTAGACGCACCATGGAACATGCAAAGTAGAGCGCGGTCAAACCAAATATCAAGACGAACAGGTTTCTATTATTTAGATTCCTTGTGATGAAGTACAAACCAGCCACAAAGAAGATTATTCCTATCCCAAACTCGTAGTATACCGAGCCCCACGCAGAGATTCTGTGTTCTGCAACAGATTCGATGAGAGGGAAGCTTTCGCGTATGAACGGATCAAGGACAGTCATGAACTTTCCAGCAATGTTCTGCATGTATCCAAGTTCCCAAAGCACGACAAACCCACCGATCAGCAGGGCAAGTAACGACACAGTAATCAGAAACTTGGCTCTTGTAGACTTGAAAGCCCTGAAAACTTCAAACAAACAGAGCAACATAAAAACTCCAGCGACTGGCAAAACAACAAAAGTTGTAATGTAACCAGGAGAGAGTTTGGGAACATTGATTGCCATGAATAAGCCCAATCCAAAAGTCAAGCTGTATGACAGGAGCAATTTCTGTGTGTATCTTCTAAGTAAGATTAGTATGAAAACGTAGAGCGTTGTTAGACCTATAGCGAAGTATGCTGCTCCCCATCCTGTTATGAAATAGCCCAAGGCCAATCCTGCGCCGACTGCGTACTTCACGGTTGATTTCGTCGATCGATCATTGTCAATTGAGCGTAAAAACATCAATATGAACAGTATTAAGAATGGAATTCCTATTATTTCGTCATCAAACCAGCCGACATCCGAACGTTGGATAAAGGAAGGACTTAAAGCAACAAAAAGGGCCGCAAACAGTCCGACAGTTTTACCGCCTATGTCTTTGCCTAGGAAGTAAATGAAAAGACTAGCCAGCATACCGAATACGGCTGGAAGAAGCGCGCAAAAAGTCATAAGGTCGATGTTTATTCCCATCGCCGTGACTATATCGTACAGAAAAGCTGCGGTCATGGGTAAACCCGGGTACCCTGCCACTGCCACGTTTATGCCGTATGGATACCATCTTTGAGTGTCAATCCATTGTGTCGGATAAGTCCATGAGAGAAAACCGTTGTTCACCATGTACTGTGTGAATCGATACTGAAAGTAACCGTCAAACTCGGTTATGTGCACCGTGGTAGCTTGGACTTCCCAACGCAGAGGAAACAAACGTATGCCAAACGAAACAAAAAGTATTAGTGACAAACACGCCCAAGTTACTAAAGAATCGTGGCTGATCCTAATTCGCAGCTTCCCAACACTCTTTAGACTATTAACGACGCGTTCTTTCGTGAAGATGCTTCGTATTCCCATTTTCGAGCCTGTCTCTCCTAATAGATTACTACTGACAATGCCAAGGTGTTTTATTATCCTTACGGTTAGGTAAAGGATTACAGGGCATAAGCCATCAATATATAGGTTTCCAGAAAAGAAAAAGATGCTTTCAAGCTGCCTTCCGTTTAGACCCGTATCTTTCAACATCATAAAATGGAAACGGCACTATCTTTGCCTTGGTCAGTTTGTCGCGTATCTTTACGTTCACCATGGTTCCTTCTTGGGCTTGAAGAACTTGAACGTAGCCCATTCCTATGCCGTATTTAAGCAAGGGCGAGAAAGTTCCGCTTGTCAGATGCCCTATCTTCTCGCCAGCTTGGCTTAGAATTTCGAAGCTTGGTCGCGGTATTCCTTGATCTATCATTTGTATGCCAACACGTTTGCGCTTAATCCCCTCGGTCTTCTGTTTCAGCAAGGCTTCTTTTCCTATGAAACTCTCCTTTTGAAGCTTCACCACGAAGCCCAGGCCTGCTTCTAACGGCGTTGTATTCTCGTCTATGTCATTCCCATACAAGCACAAGCCAGCCTCAAGCCTCAAAGTGTCCCTTGCCGCTAAGCCACATGGTTCCATTCCCAAAGTTTTGCCTGCTTCAAGAAGGGCATTCCACAGGTTTACGGCGTTGTCAGGCTGTGCTAGTGAGGCATTCCATACAAAAACCTCAAACCCGTCCTCGCCCGTGTAACCAGTTCTGGCAAGATAAACATCCACGTTCGCTAAACGAGTACGTCCACATTTAAATCTTTCAATCTTGCTCAGGTCTTCGGTAGAAATTTTCTGCAAGGTTTTCTCGGCGTTCGGACCTTGAACAGCAAGCATAGCCACGTTGTCAGAGACCGGTTCAACCTTGACATTGAAACCTTCCGCGTTCTTGACCAGCCAATTGCAATCTTTTTCTCGGTTGCTTGCGTTGAAGACAACCATGAATTTTTCTGTTTCTAATCTGTACACCACGAAATCATCAAGGATGCCGCCGTTTTCGTTGCACATAACCGAGTACTGCGCGGCGTTAGGCAATAGTTTGGAAACGTCGTTTGTTATCACACGATTCAGGAAACGTTCAGCATCAACGCCTGTGACCATCACCCGCCCCATGTGAGAGATGTCAAAAACGCCGACACCATTCCGAACAGCCAAGTGCTCAGGGATCACCCCCTTATACCAAAGCGGCATCTCGAAACCCGCGAAAGCAGTCAATTTCGCCGTCGACTTATGTACGCTGTAAAGTTGGGTTCTGCGGATTGTCTCCATGAAACTCCATCCTTGATGAGCAGTTTATCTTATAGGCTTCACGTCCACATCGAGCGGCACGAGCGAAAGCTTCTTGCCGCACTTTGGGCATTTTCCGTCGTGCAGATGCAGAATCTCGTCTGGAGGCTTAAGGTCAGCACCTTCGTATAAAACGTGACCACATCCCTGACAAACAACACGCTGAGGCAACCACACACTCCCCACTAGTGATATCAGATAAGAGCCCGTGACATATTTATCGATTGCTCAGCAGACCCTCACTGCTAAAAGGCAATATTTCTATTTTGCAGCATGCTAGTAAAATGAACTATCGAGAAATATGGTTTTTTGAGAGCTAACGCATAATTGATAGTTTTGGTCTTGGTTTGAAGATAGCATGCGCAACCGAGCTTGATTACCCAGATGGTGAGTTTTGCTGCGTTGATCCCACTAGTATGCCGTCCAAGTCGTAGATGTCAATCTTGTAAGGATTGCCGTTAACCCAACCAACGTTGTGTATTTCTATAACGTGGTTAATGTCACCAGCAGGTAATGTGAAGTTGTTGTTGGTGGCACTAAATGTCTTGATAATATCGTTGACTTTGATATAGCTGATTGTCGCTGATGCCGTTCCTTTGTTCTTTAGAGTGACGTTGATGTAGTTGGTTGCTATTCCTGAGGTTCCATAGAAACCGGCGTATGTTATGATAATAGAAGCTCGCCCTAGTTCCCCAGAAGCTAGTCTCTGCACTATAACGGTTATGTTCACAGTTGCTGGGGGAGCATCAAATCCAATATCCACCCATGCTTGCAAACTCTGGGTTCCAGGGAGAACCAGATAGGTCGTATTGCTGAAAGCGACGTAGTTGTTTTGATATGTTGTATTGGCTCATGAGAAAATCAAGCGTACCGTATAGTTTTGCGCCCCATTGTTGCGCAACGTGACGTTGAAATCCAAGTTTTCTCCTGGGTATAGGCTGAGACTTGAGGGATAACTCAGAGTCTCAAGAGGTTCCTTCACTTCCAAAGGAATCATGAACGTTAGGGCAAAATAGGCAGCAAGGACGCCAAGACAGAGCCCTGACATAACGATGCAAAAGACCCACAAGCGAATCGCATGTTTGCCAATCACGATTGTTCTCATTTCTAGCCAATCCACAAGTTCTCTCTGTGGCAGTATCTGGAACACGCTATTTAACCCATGTTAATCTGGAATACTGAGCCACAGTCCAGATTTCCGGCTTAGAGCTGCGATAGATTCTAGGACAGAGAGAACAGAGTATGGTTCCCGAATTGAGCCATATTTGTCGGACAACTTTTTTCGGCAGCAGGACAAAAAAGGAAGATGAAAGAAACGTGGATGTTTCCTAATAGGGTGGCATTCCACCCATACCGCCCATGCCACCCATCCCACCAGGCGGCATCCCCTGCGGCATCGGCGGACCCTTCCCGCCACCCTTCGAGGCGATCAAATCGTCGATTTTCAGAATCATGTTTGCTGCCTCAGTAGCCGATTTAATGACTTGCAGTTTGACTCGCAACGGCTCCACCACTTTCAACTCGAGCATGTTCTTTATCTTGCCAGAGAACACGTCCACGCCGAAAAACGGCGTCTCTGCGCTCTCATGCTTAGCCCTCAAAGCCACCATAACGTCAATCGGGTCCAAACCTGCGTTCTCAGCCAACGTCAGCGGAATAACCTCAACCGCATCCGCGAAAGCCTCAACCGCCAACTGCTCGCGACCGCCAACTTTCACCGCGAAAGCCCTCAACTGCTTCGCCACTTCCGCCTCAGGTGAACCTCCGCCAGCCACGATCTTTCCATCCTCAACGACGTCCCTGACGACGCATAAAGCGTCATGCAACGAACGCTCCGCCTCATCAGTAACATGCTCCGTCCCGCCCCTAATAACAACCGTCACAGCTTTCGGGTTCTTGCACTCACGAACATAAAGCAACTTGTCATCACCAATCTTAACCTCCTCAACAGTCTTCGCCTTACCAAGCACGTCAGGCTCCAAATCCTTAACACTCGCCATAACTTTGCCGCCCGTAGCCTTCGCCAACTTCTCCATATCACTGCTGCTCACACTTTTGACCGCAATGATGCCTTTCTTCGCCAGAAAATGCAAAACCACATCGTCAACGCTCTTTTCACTGAAAACCACGTTTGCACCGCTCTCGGCAATCGTATCAACCATTTCCTTCAGCATACGCTCTTCTTCATCCAAGAATATCTTCATCTGTTCAGGGCTTTCAATGTTGATTTTCGCGTCAAACTCGGTCTTCGAAATTTCCAACTTCGCATTCAGCAAAGCAATCTTCGCGTTCTCAACAAGTTTAGGCATCCACGAACTCGCAACTTCCTTATCAATCACCATGCCCTTAACAAGCTCAGTCTCCTCTAACCCTTTTCCCTGTTTCTTCACAATCTTGATCAAATCAATATCAGCCTTAATCTTCCCATTTGTCTCTTCAGCAACCTGTTTAACCGCATTGACAGCTAACTTCGCGAAATGTTCCCTCGCGCCCATCATGCCTTTGGTTTCCAAAGAAGTCAAAGCTATCTCAATCAGCCGCTTCTCTTCGTCAATCTTCACCGGAATAGCCATCTTCTCCAAGACTTCCTGCGCTTTCTCGCTTGCCTTTTTGTAGCCGCCAATAATTACTGTCGGATGAATACCACGATCAAGTAGACTCTCCGCCTTAGCCAACAACTCGCCAGCCAAAATGGCAGCCGTCGTTGTTCCATCGCCAACTTCGTTGTCCTGAGCCTTCGCAACTTCAACAAGCATCTTTGCCGCTGGATGCTGCACATCGAGTTCCTTCAAAATCGTCGCACCATCATTAGTAATCGTCACATCACCAAAATTGCCGACAAGCATCTTGTCCATACCAAGCGGACCCAACGATGTTCTCACTATTTCAGCAATAACCTTCGCTGCCATAATATTATTCTTCTGAACCTCTTTCCCAGTAGTTCTGCCTGTTCCTTCTTTCAAAACTAAAACGGGAACCCCTCCCGAAGGTGTTTCAGACATTCAAACTCATCTCCATCCAAATTTTTTAAATTGCTTTGCGAAATCTACGAAAAGACAATTAATATAAACGTTTCTAAAGACCCTTTGCTTTAACAATATTGTATCCTGATGCCTTGCGAAGCCTGTTCATAACCGCCAAACCCAACCCTTCACTAGAAACGCCCTCAGCAACGATAACATCAACTCCCTCTGAATCAAACGCTCTCAAGAGCCCAAACAAGTTCCTAGCAACACCCGCCAAATCCTTTCTACTTCCAAGAGACTTGACAACGCCAGCCCCATAACAATTCACAGTCTCAGCCGTCGCAAGAACACCAACCTTTTTCCGTCGCGCTTCATAAAACCTAACAAGCTCCTTTACCTTACCAACAACAGCCAACAACTCGCCCTCAACAACAACCACATCAGCCCTAGGCGCATAATGCTTATGCTTCATCCCAGGCGAACGCACTCTATCCACACAAACAACCTTATCCGCGACTGCAACCGGGTTAAGCGTCACTCTCACCAAAGCCTTCTTCAACGCCTCATACGAAGTGCCACCAGGCCTGAGAACCTGTGGCGGATCAACAGTCAAATCCAAAACCGTCGACTCCACACCAACCTCCGTCGAACCACCATCCAACACCGCGTCAATACGCCCATTCAAATCCTCCAGAACATGCATTGCAGACGTGGGGCTAGGCTTTCCAGCAAGGTTAGCGCTAGGCGCAGCAATCGCGCAACCACTTTCCCTGATCAAAGCCAAAGCAACCGCGTGCCTTGGCATCCTAACTGCAATGGTGTCCAAACCTGCAACCGTCACGCTCGGCACGACAATGGAGCGCTTAAAAATCAACGTCAACGGTCCAGGCCAAAACTGCTTCATAAGCTTCAAGGCTGCAGACGGAACTTCTTGTGCAAGCTTGTAAACATCTTTTAAGGCACTTACATGCACGATTGGCGGATTATCAAGTGGTCGTTTTTTTGCTTTAAACAGATGCAAAACCGCCTTAGCGTTCAGCGCGTCTGCGCCTAGACCATAGACTGTTTCGGTTGGAAAAGCCACTAAGCCGCCTTTTTTGATGAATCCCGCTGCTATGCGAACGTTTTTCAGGTCTGATTTTTGTGGGTCTACTTTTAGCACTAGAGTTTTTTTCATCGATTAATGATTAGAGTGAGACTTACATTAAACTTCTGCAGAGGAGAGAAATAGATAGAAGAAAACAGGCTTTTTAAACGACGTAGTAGTCTATGACTTTTTCTATGCTTTTCGGCGGGCTCTGTCTTGCTGCAAGCTGCTTCAATATTTTAATCATCTGAGGCTGAAAACGAGCTATGTCAGTCAACGACACCAAACCTACAAGTCTTTTTCCGTCAACAACGGGCAGCTTCTTAATCTTCATCTGAAACATAAGCTTCACGGCCTCTTCCAAATCCATGGATGGTTCCGCAACAACCAACGGGCTAGTCATAATGTCCTTCACCTTTGTTCTATCCGCGTTTTTCGCCTCTGCAACAACGCGTTTCAACAAGTCACGTTCAGTTATTATGCCCATGGCTTTTCCATTCTTCACCGTGATCAAACAGCCGATTTCAAACCTGTTCATAACCTCAGCTGCTTCCTTAACTGTAGAATTCTCGTCTATCGTTATTACTTCCTTTATCATTACATCGTCAACTTTTAACGACACAGGTTTTTCCTCCTCTTTCTTCTGTGGCAAAGAAATTCCCAATACTATCCTTCTAGCGTTATACATTATATATAAATTGGTGTGCGGAAGTTTCTGTTCACAAACCCCGCAACTCACGAACAAGCGTTTCAGTGTGTCTGGAAACGGGGATTTGGGCGCGTTCAAACTTTTCTCTAGGCTTCGTAAACGGTCTAGTAGCATCCACACCTACTTTCGTCGTCAGACCAGTTTCTTGGTTTGCCGAAGAATCTAACGTCGAGCCTCGCACGTTGTTTATGACTATTAGGTCTTTGTTTGCTTGGAAACGAGTCGCAATAGCCCATTCCACATCTGAGGCGTTGTAAACGTCAATATCTGAATCTACCACCACTGCATGCTTCAGGCTGGGATGTGCCGCGAAAGCAGCTAGCAACGCATTTTTTCCATCGCCATCAACTTGCTTCTCTATAGATATTACCGCGTGAAGCCATCCGCATCCACCTGCTGAAAGGTTGACCGCATGAACTTTCGGCACCACCTTGGACACGGCGTCCCAGATCAAGACTTCATGGGGCAAACCCATCAAAAGTCTATGTTCAGCGCCACTAGGCAAAAGAGCCTCATAAACGTAGTCCTCGCGATTCATCATCCCGACAATTTCTACTACTGGCTGTTTCCTCTGAACATCATACGTTCCCGTGATGTCCACAAAAGGTCCCTCAACAACTTCTTTCGACGCAGAAATCCTACCCTCCAAAACCAGTTCAGCATCAGCAGGAGCACAAGCATCAACGTGCTCGCATTTAATCAAACGTAGCTTGTCGTTCATCAGCTCGTTTGCCACATCAAACTCGCACACTCCGAAAGGAAGAGGCGAAGAAGCTGCCAACAACACTGCGGGATGAACGCCAATTGCGATTGCCACTTCCAAATTCTTCCCCTTTTCCTTCGCCATGCTCCACAGCTTGTAAAGGTGCCTAGGAACCAGACGAATCGCCAAATGGTTTTTATCCAAGACTTGCAATCGGTGGACTGAAACGTTCTCGACCTTTTCATCAACGCTTTTTGCATGTATGACCGCCGAAGTAATGTATTGACCTGTATCGCGTTCAAAATGCGTTAAAATCGGAATCTTGGAAAGATCAGCCTTTTCAACAGCCTCGTTGACTGCTCCGTCGTTAACGATTTTTGCCTTTGCGGGTGACCGCCAAGTTTTCAGCAACCTAGCATAAAGACCAGTCTGGTCAACATTAAGTGCAGAACAAATTCTCTTCCGAGTCCCACAAACGTTGGCGACGATTTTTGTTTCAAATTCTTTTACTTTTTCAAAAAGGAGAACAGGTCCTTCACAGTCGAAGCTTCTCATAATGTACGACGCTTCAAGGTTCGTTGAAACCTCGTCTTTCACGTGCAAAACTTGTTTTTCTTTTTCTGTTTGCTTAATAAATTCTCGAAAACTCATGTTGCCAACCCTTCTTTTTCCGCTTCCGCGTGGATTACTTTTTCAACCAGTCTTTTAAGAATTGATTGGGCTTGTGTTTCGCTCATTGTTTCCAGATAGATGGAAACCAGCGCGATTTTTTCCTTTTTTGCGGCTACGTACTCGGCGAACATGCGTGCTGAAACTGCGTTTTTGTCGCCTAGCAAGGTTGATGAGGAGGGAGAGCCGAGCAAATCTTTTGGTTTTGGAACGGCGATAGCGAGTGTTCCAAGCTTGTCTTCCTTTTCGCTCAGCAGAATTAAACATGAATTCTTTGATTCCACGTACACGGCGAGAAAGTGCATGTTCTGCTCGATTATTTCGTCTTTAACTACCTTCGCACGTTCCATCCTCGATACCTCCATCTGCTTATTTATAGCTTCATGCATTCACTATTTATCATTTTCAAAAGGCGAGGCAACTGATGGCTGAGAAAAAACCTGCAGAAATATTGGAGATACTCCGAAGAACCTTCATTATGCCAAAATGGGCAACTCGGAATAGAGACTCATTCAGAACATTGATCGTAACCATTATTTCGCAGAACACGGCAGGTAGAAACACGGCAAGAGCTTTCGAAAACCTTTCGAAGAGGTTCGAAATAAGCCCCGAAGTGCTGGCAAACGCAGAAACAAGACAGATTGAACAGTGCTTGAAAGTGGCTGGACTGTACAAAAACAAGGCGAAAGCAATCAAACAAGTTTCAAAAACAATTCTCGAAGAATTTCACGGTAGCCTCGAATCGATTTTGTCACTTCCCCTCGAACAAGCAAGAAAAACACTTCTAGAATTAACTGGTGTCGGATCAAAAACGGCTGATGTTGTACTACTTTTCAGCGCACGCAAATCTACGATCCCTGTTGACACACATGTTAATCGTGTGGCAAAACGGTTAGGCTTGGTTCCCATGAGCGGAGGCTATGAGGTTGTGCGTGAATCACTTCAGTCACTTTATGACCCAAAAGACTATCTAGCGGTTCATATGTTGCTGGTTTCACATAGTAGAGAATACTGCCGAGCCAGAAACCCATTGTGTAAGCAGTGTCCCGTGAACAAGCTTTGTCCATCAAGACAACTTGGAGATAAGAATGACTGAACTAACCGAAGATGTTGCTACATACTTTCCATACGCTGAAGTAAGACCTTATCAAGACGATTTTATCACAACCGTGTTCGAAGCTGTTAAGGATGGTCGTTCTGTTCTCGTTGAAGGAAGCAACGGCTTAGGAAAAACAATCGCCGCCTTAACCGCCTGCCTTCCCACAGCGATAGAGAAAAAGCTTAAAATATTATATGTTGCTCGTACCCATCGCCAACATGACCGCGTGATAGAAGAACTGAAAACAATTTCCAAGAAGCAACCTGTTTCTGGAATTTCAATCCGTGGACGACACGAAGTATGTCTTAACCACATCGTAACAAGGTATGCGGTTGACGTTCGCGCTTTCATGGAAATCTGCGAGTTAATGAAAACTACAAACCGATGCCCATACCACCGAAACATCAAAGAAAAAGAAGATGAGTACACACAACTTCAAGAACAAATAACCTATCAACCCTACAAAGCTTCGGAAATACAGAGAATCTGCCGCAGAAGAAACTTCTGTCCCTATGAACTTGCAAAATCAGTACTAGCTGACGTGAACGTGATCGCGTTAAGTTATCTGTATGTTTTTGACCCTGCTATTCGCAACGTGTTCATTAAAAGTCTGGATACACATCTAGGCAAGGTCATACTAGTCATCGATGAAGCCCACAATCTTCCTGAAACAGCAGTTGACATCGCAAGCAGTAACCTATCACTTTTTGTTATGAAACAAGCAGAGATTGAGGCTAAAAAATTCAAACGCCGAGACATAGCAAACTTGGCTGGCGTTATAAGGGAGGAAACCGAACGGCTGGCAAAAGAGATAGGCAAAGAATCACCTGTTTCCACCGAATTTTTAACAGAACTTGTTGAGAAAAAAGCCAGAATAGACGAGCCACTAACTTTCTTCAAACACCTATGCGACACTGGCAACCAAATCAAGAAGAGCCAGCTTGCGGAGGGAAAATCTCCTCGTTCCTTCATTCACAGTATGGGCGAGTTTTTAATAACATGGGTGGAAACCGCTGAAGATGACTCTTTCACAAAAGTGATAAGCAAGTATGTTTCAAAACGAGGTGTGCCGACCGCAAAGCTTGAAATAGTCGCTCTAGATCCTTCCAGAACCACTGCACCTGTTTTTTCATCAGTCTACTCAAACGTCGTAATGTCAGGAACGCTTCAGCCGTTGGATGCATACGCAAAAATAACCAAACTTCCAGACAATACCATCCAATGCGTTGTGCCCTCACCCTTTCCGAAAGAACATATTCTACCGCTTATCTCCTGTGGAGTTACAACAGCGATGGAGAGAAGAACGCCGGAGATGTACGCCAAGATCATAACGCGACTAGAAGAAATCGTGCATCACACTCCCGCAAACACAGGAATCTTCACAGCTTCTTTTGAAGTTTTGAACGCTCTACTAAACGCAGGCCTAGAAGAAGCGTTAGGCAAGCCTCTTTTTAACGAGCGTAGAGGCATGAGCTCTAAAGAAAACGAAAAAATGGTCGCAGAATTTAAAACGTACGCAGACGACGAAGGTGCTGTACTCTTGGGCGTTCAAGGTGGGCGTTCCTCAGAAGGCGTGGACTTCCCAGGCAACCAGATGAACTCGGTAGCCATCGTAGGAATTCCATACGCAGAGCCGACTCCGAAAGTGAAAGCTCAAATCAACTATTTTGAAAAACGTTTTCCAAACATGGGACGCGAGTACGGTTATGTTATTCCAGCAATGAAGAAAGCGTCGCAAGCCGCTGGAAGACCCATACGCACACTGGAAGATGTTGGTGCCATGATTTTTCTTGATTACCGCTTTGCCGCGCTCTACAATCAAAGCTTTCTACCGCTGTGGATACGTGAAAACTTGAAAATCTTGCCAGATAAAGACGGTATAGTCGCGCAAGAGCTTGAACGTTTCTTTAAGCAAGTTTCTTAAGCGATGCAACATCCTCGTTTTCTTTCTCGAAAGCAGGAATCTCTCTCAGGTTTTTATCCAATTTCACCCTGCCCATAACGACTACCGAGATTTCTTCCGAGACTGGAGTCGAAATCTTCAAAACGTTTCGTAAGTAGTCAATCTCTTGCAAAACACCTATTCCCATGAACCTTCTATTTGCATCATGCACTGCAACGAGTATTCCCTGTTCCTCGCCTTTCCTAGTGATCACAATTTTCTTCTTCGTGTGTTCTTCAACCTTCTTGAGGTTTTCCGCGTTAATCCAACGACTCTTGCCGATTACAACGCTAACCTTATCTTTTAGTTCCACAAAATGCAAAGGTTTCATTCCCAGCAACTCATAGATTTTTCTCGCCTTCTTAGGGTCTTCACGTCCTCCAACGAGACCAAAAATATCGCTGTCTTCAACTTTGAGCCAGCCTAACGGAAGAGATTGCACCTTTGAGCTTCTCAAATACTTGATGTACCCGAGTTCGCGCAGATTTTTACGTCTTTCGCGAGTTTTCTGCTCTATGGCTGGGGGGGATTCGATAAGGGTTTTTCTGAAACTCTCAAGGGCGTTTAGAACAGTTGCCAACTCGTCTTTCTGTTGAATGTAGAGAATAATGTCGGGTTTGAGCTCTTCAACAAGTTTAATCTTGTAATAGGTCGCGTCTTCTCCTTCAACCCATCCGTCTGTGTTTATCACAACGAAGTCGGGATTACTGGCTAGGATTTCCTTCTTCAGCGACACTAAGCCTTCGATAACTCTTTTGATGACGGTGCTTGGCGAAGTAACGCCGATGAAGAAAGCATTTTTCGCTTGCAGATTAAACAAATCCGTTACTGGTTTAGCGACAAACGTGTATGCCACCGTGCATGGTGGTCCCACATCAGATTGCCCTAAGTCTCCATCTAGGATTGCGACTTTCTTTTTTTCACGCAATAGTCTATTTGTGAGGTATGTGCTGAAGCTTGTTTTTCCAGAATCAACCGTGCCCAGAACCATTATGGTCACAGGCTTCTCTTGAAGACTCAGAAGCTCTTCAAAAGATTTAACCCAAGACGCGGGAATCGTGTTTCCTTCTGCTTCTTCAACAGCCGCGTTCTCTCCCAAGGAAATATCGAATGTGGCTGTTTCCTCCACTGCAAAAGGCAGTCTTTTGCCCTCACGTATCACAATCTTGTTCGGGCTACTTATGAAGGAGCCGAACACTTCTACTTTACCCGAAGTGACTGTTACTGATGCTGGTCCATCAACTAGCAAGGTTTTGTCTTTTTCAACTGTCTGATTCATCCGTCTTCCTCCGATGATAGGCTTGTCCACTTCTTCCAGCTATTTTTATGGCTGAAACGATGTCTCTTAACCCTCTTCTATGTTTCGCTTCACCAAAGCCTCGGTTAGTACCAGCTTCGCTCACACTTTCTAGCATAATGCCTGAAGGCAATGCCTTGTCAAGAGTTCGCAACAGCCTTTCTTTATAGTGTGGAACCCCATCGCCGATTTTAACCGAAACTGATGCCACCGGCATGCGCTTAAGGTTCTTCAAAACGTTCTTAATCTTATTTATCGTATCTTCTACGCTGAAACAATTTTCAGTTTCGATCACTTTTCCATCTGCAAGAACTGCCAACCCGACAACTTCTCCAGGGTCTATGCCTATAACGACTCTTTCATAATATTCTTTTCCTTGAACAACCTGCAATGCCTCATTAGTCAAAGCTTCTAGCTCCACCCCTTCTCTGTATACCAGAACTCTATCGTGCTTTATTAGTTGTCGCTCGTTTTCTGTAGTTATGACAGCCTTGATCTCTATGGGGATACGTTCCTCTGGGGTTAAGCTGAGGAAAGGTACGCCTTTCTTTTTTAACTCGTTGACAATCAAGTAGTAAGCTTTCCCTGATATCGTTGCAACAGCAATTCTTGCTTTCATGCTATACTCCTGTTTTCATGTGTTTTATACGCAAAGCAATTATTAATTCTGCAATTTATATTCGTTGATGTGCGAAGATGATACAGAAAATCCCAACAGGCTGCGTTTCAGTTGATAAAATACTAGAAGGCGGCCTATCTTCTGAAAACGTCACTCTAGTCTACGGAGAAGCAGAAACAGGGAAAACCACGTTAGCCATGCAATGCGCAGTGAATTGTGCCAAGAAAGGTTACAAAACACTGTTTGTGGATTGCGACGGCACCTTCTCTGCCCGAAGGCTCTCGCAGATAGCTTCTGAAAAGTTTAAAGAAATCACAGATCTCGTCATCTTGATGAGACCTGAAAATTTTCGTGAGCAAATATTTATCATGGACAGGTTAACAGACTACATAACCAAGAACTTTGGTTTGATAATAATCGACACATTAACATCTCTTTACCGTCTCAGAATCGCAGAATTGCCAGATAAAACTTTCGAGCTGAACCGTGATTTGAACAGGCAGACAGCATCGCTAGCACAGGTTGCTAGAGCCCAGAAGATAGCAGTTTTGATGACCAGTCAAGTGCGAAGCGTCTTCAACGATGCAAACGTAAGCATAGAACCTGTGGCTACGAGAGTTTTGAAGTTTTGGGCCGACACAATTTTGATCATGAAACCTACTGAACGTCCAGGTATAATTCGCGCAGTCTCGGAGAAAAATCCAAAAGGAACTCGACCACTAACTTCTGATTTAAGAATAGATGATACGGGGATACACGATTACTATAACACTTAAGGGTTGTGAAAATGGACGTAGCATGGTTGATTGTTGAGGCATTAAAGTTTATATTTCCAGCGTACTGTGCAAACGCTGTGCCAGTGCTGGCAGGAGGCGGGCTTCCGATGGATTTTGGAAGAGAATTCTTTGATGGAAGACCGATCTTGGGGAAAAATAAGACTTTTCGAGGGTTCTTCTTCGGATTGGCTGTTGGAACTGGTGTTGGCTTGCTAGAAAGCTTGGTTTTCAGCTATCCCATGCTGTTCGGTTTAATGCTATCTTTGGGAGCTTTGCTTGGTGATTTAGCTGGCGCGTTTGTTAAAAGACGACTTGGAATTGCTCCAGGCAAATTGTTACCTGTTGTGGATCAAGTGGACTTTATCTTAGGCGCGATTTTGTTTTCGCTTCTCGTTGTTCTACAGATGTTGTCTTGGGAACTCGTCATAGCCGTTATAGCAATAACTATCCCTGTGCATTTGCTGACAAACTTTGTAGCGTACAAACTACGATTGAAGAGCAATCCTTTGTAGGGGGTTCTAGCCGCCCAGCTTTGTTTGTATTATGACTTCGAGAAATATGTAAGCAATCATTATCAGAACGACTCCGACTATGAGCATCAAGTACGCTTGTCTAGGCTTGTAAGCGTATTTTGTGCTTTGGTACAAAGTTACCAGTCCGATTACGCCGAACGAAAAGAGAATCATAGAGATGAGGCTGTCAGCTACGAATTGTTCTGAGAGCGATGGATAAACTAGCAGAAAGCGTCCGCCGTAATAGACTGCTGGTAGCGGTTTCATTATTATGTCGTACAAGCCTCCGCCGAACAGGAATATGGCAAAGCTGATGGCGATTATTGCGAGGATTAGAGTAGAGGGTTTTGTTGTTGAAAGTCTCCTGTAGAGCTTGTTGATTGAGTAGGACGTTGACGAGACGGTTTTCTTGACTTGTTTCGACATTTCCATTTATTCTCCGCTTTTGCTCAGATAGCCAGTCACTTCTCAGGCTCATTCTCCTGTTAATTGATTCTTGGCAATCTCACTTAAATACTCTTTCCAAGAAATGTTCAGAGCTTTCTTCCATAGATCATACTTTTGATGATGTTTTCGTGTGAAAATTGCAGTATTCGTTGTTGCTTGTTTCTCTACTGCATATTCTGCATGCCAAGCTTTTTTCTCCTTTCCTCTTTAAGTGGGCAAGCTGGGTTTAGACAGAGTGTCCATGAGCGTTTTCCTATGGTCTTGACATGAATCATGGACCAGCCGCATTTTTGGCAGTTTCTGTTTAGGGGTTTCAGTATGCCTTTTTGTGGGAGTGGGAAAGAGGCTTTGCACGTTCCTTTGAAGTAGCTTGTGCATCCTGCGAAGCGTTTGCCTGTTTTTCGCGAGTAGAGTATTATGAGGGTTCCGGTGCGACAGATGGGGCAGGTGCCTATGGTCCTTTCTTCGAGTTTGGATTTTCTCAGGGCGTTGCTCAGTTGTTCGCCGATTGTTTTCTCGTTTTCTTTTAGTCTTTCTAGTGCTGGTTTGAGGGTTTTAACGGTATCTGCGAGAACGTTTTCTCTTTTTTCGCTGTTCAGTTGGATTCTGTTCATTTTTTCTTCGAGTTGTCTGGTGAGTTTTATTGAGACTATGGTTGGGCAGTGTTTTTCGAGGGTTGTTAGGACTTCGAAGCCTAGGTCTGTGACGGTTATTCTTTCGTTGCGGGTATATTTTCGGTTGTAGAGGGTTTGTATGATGTCGGCCCGGGTTGCTTTGGTTCCGATTTGTTGTTGTTCCATTTTTTTCAGTATGCTGGCGGGACTGTACCGTGGAGGTGGTTTGGTGAACTTATCTTCGAGAATTATTTTTTTGACAGTAACGAGTTGCCCTTCTTTTATCGGTGGTAAAATGATTTCTGTCGATCGTACGTAGGGTTCGTAGTAGTGTTGCCAGCCTTGTTTTAGGGTTTGTTTTCCTATTAGGTAAAAGTGGTGCTGGTTGATGCTTATGGTGGCTTTTATGGTTTGTTTGGTGGCGGGTTCAGCGAAGGTTGATAGGAATCTTCGAGTTATGAGGCCTAGGATGTTTTTTTCGGGGTTGGTTAATGTTTTTTCGGGTTGGTTGCCTGTAGGATAGATGGCGGGGTGCGCGGGGTCTTGTTCTGGTCCTTGGTTTGGTGTGATTTGTGGTTTGGCGAGGAGTTCTGCGGTTAGCTGTTTGTATTGTGGGTTTTTGTTGAGGTTTTGGAGGATGGTTTGGTAGTTTATGGTTGGTGGGAGTTTTTGGCTGTTTGTTCTTGGGTAGGAGATTAACGCGTTTAGGTAGAGGTGTTGGGCGGTGTTGGCGGTTTGTTTTGGGGTGTAGCCGAAGAGGCGGTAGGCTTCGGTTTGCAGTGTGCCTAGGTCGAAGGGATATGGTGGTGGTTGCTGGAATTGTTTGACAGATATCTTTTCAACTAGACCGTCTTTTTGTTTGCAGTCGTTTAGGATGTTGTTTGCTTCTTCTTTGGTTTGGATTGTTTCTTTTTCGTATGGTGCTTCGAAGGGTTGTCCGTTTATGTCTAGTTGGGCTTTGATTGTCCAGTAGGGTGTGGGTATGAAGGTTTTGATTGTTTTTTCTCTTGTTGCTAGAAATTTTAGTGTTGGTCCTTGGACTCTTCCGGTGCTGAGGGTGTTGTATTGTCCGCTGTGTTGTTTTGCGGCTGTTGTTAGTGCTCGTGTAAGGTTTATGCCGTATAGCCAGTCGACTTCGTGTCTGGTGAGTCCTGCTTCTATTTGTTGGAAGTCGAGGTGTGGTTGTGGGTTGGTGTAGGCTTGTTGGAGTTCGTTTTGGGTGAGTGTGCTGTATTTCATGCGTTTTGCGGTTTGGTGTTTGTTGTTGCAGGCGTGTTTTAGGATGTTGTAGCCGATTAGGCTTCCTTCAGTGTCGTAGTCGCAGGCGTCGATGAATTCGTCGGCGTTTTCGGCTAGTTTTGTGATGGTTTCTAGCCATGTTTTGGTGTGTTGGGCGTTTTTTTCGGCTTGGTAGTGGGGTGTCCATTTGTAGGTGAAGACGGGGTATTGGTTTCGGTTTTTGGTTTCTGTGGTTATGGTGTATAGGTGTCCGAGTGCTGGGACGATGGTTAGGGGTTTGTCTCGTTGTGCGGTGTAGTAGGGTACGTTGTTGAGTGTGTGTTTTTTTGGGTTTTGGTTGGTGTCGAGTGCGGTGGCTATGTGTTTGGCGGCGTCGGGTTTTTCGGTGATTATGAGTGTGTATGTTGGCATTGGTGGTCGCTGTTTTGTGTTTAGTGATTTGGTGTTGGGTGGTTATGTTTGTTTCTGTCGTGTGTTGCTTTAGAATGTGAGTGGAGAGGTCGGTCTCTCTGAGAGACCTAGCCCCCCTATATATAGGTTGAACGTTTGGTTCTGTTTGTTCCTCCTGTTCTTGTTGTTTGATGATTTTTTAGTGGTGTGTCTGCTACTTAAGAGAGGTCTCAGAAGTGTGACTTGTTGTATGTGGACGGTTTGGCTTAGAAAACAGTCAATACCGCCTACCCCGTCATAAATTCTGAGTTTTCAATGTTCTTTTGGCGCAAAAAACAGCCAATACGGACCTACCCCTATAGGTTTCTGGGGTGGTTGTGTTTGATTCCTTATTTTTTTGTGTCAGTAGCGTTTAGATGACTAGGGGATTTGAATAGAGTCTCAGAAGTTTGACTTGTAATATTGGTTGGTATTTTTTGGGAGAAGACTTGTCTTCAAAGCATCTATCCCCTCTTTTATAAAGATTGAACCATTGTATACATGCGTTGGCGAGTTGTTTCATGTGAGTGAACACAAATATATCTGTCGATTTGACATTATAGGAATGGTGCGTGTTCGGTGCAGACAGAGCAAGGCAAAGCCCAAGTAAAAATAGACGAACTCTCTATAAAGAGGGCGGTCAAGTTAGAGCCTTTCGTTCAGGGTGAAGTTCTAAGTTGTACTGAAAGTTCAGAAGAAGAATGCTTTAGGCGTCTACTCTTTGCAACAAATAAGGTGTATGCTCCAGGCGTTATGAAAATCAAAAAAGGCTATTCATTGTTTCTTTTCAATTTGGACTCAAAAAAGCTTTATGGTGTATTTCGGGCTACCTCAGACGCTAGTTTGAACATAGAACCAGAAGCCTGGGGCGGCAAATATCCGTTTCAGGTCAAAGTTGAACCCATCCATGATATTATTTGCCTAGCGGATGCTGATAGGCTTCTAAAAAGGCTGGAAATACAACGGGCGACCCCTATAGGAAGAAAAGCCATGATCAAGCTTCTTGAACTATACCGTCCCAAAGATTCCACTATGACTGAATGGTTCGATTTCTTGCTCAATGCCAGAAGTGACGCAAAAGTGAAGTTAAGCCCAAAAGAGTGCAGGACTTGGAGCTTGCTAGGTGAAGTTAGAAATATCTCTGAAGAAAAAGCGGAGTGGATACCCCAATTGGAAGCTACTACTCTTTGGGATTTTCCAAAGCAAAACTATGGAGAAAAACCAAAGGGTGACAACAGTTATCCAGGTGTAACTCCTGCTTTGATTATTTGGAATCTCCTATGGAGATATACAAATCCAGGCGACCTTGTCGTTGATCCCATGTGCGGCAGTGGAACCACGATTGATGTGTGCAGAGAAGAAGGACGTAGAGTAATCGGATACGATATTAAGCCTGTTAGACCTGACATCATCCAAAATGATGCTCGCAAGATTCCATTGTCCGATAATAGCGTGGATTTGGTGTTTATAGATTCACCTTACGGCGATAACATCAGATATAATGACCACCCAGACTGCATCGGCAAAATTTCAAGCGAGACAGACCTTTTTTATGATGAGCTTGAGAAAGTGATAAAGGAATGCCATCGTATATTGAAAGAAGGCAAGGTTCTCGGCTGGTTGATAGGCGACCAATGGGTCAAGAACAAGTTCACACCCGTTGGATTCAAATTGTATGAAAGACTCGATAGATATTTTGAAACAGTTGATGTTATATGCGTGACACGACGTGGACAATCGTCAAACACAGGATTATGGTATAATCGGGCAAGACGATTCAACTTCTATCTCCGAGGCTTCAAATATCTTTTCATAATGCGAAAACCGAGTGATGAAGCCAAAATGAGAGAAGACAGAAAAATACAATGGAATTTCTATGAAAGACGAAAACGCAACGAGGGAAGATGATGAGTGAACACAGGGAAATAATCAATAATATAATCCGCAAAATTAGCAAAGGCGATATAGCGCCGGACAAAGCTTGGAGTACGATAAGAAGCCTAAAGGACAAGTATATCGAGACATGCGAAAAACTGCATCCAAAAAAGAACGCAGAGCAGTCTTGGCATGTTTTTATCGGAAATTCATTCCAAAACCTAGTCTACGCCATTCTCAAAGGATATTTCCTTAATCTGAAAGCTCAGAACAAAACATTCCAAAACATTGAAGTTCTCAAAGAAAGCGAGATAAACAAGAATGACATAATTGTTCGAAAACTTGCTGTGAGATATGGTGAATACTTGCTTTTACCAGACACAGATATGGCCATAGTAAATAAAAATGAGGATCTCTGGAAGTCTGATATTTTGGCTATCGTTTCTTGCAAGACAAGTTTAAGAGAACGAATTGCACAGGCTTGTTATTGGAAACTGAAACTGCTTTCATCCGACACGACAAAAAGTGTGAAAGTTTTCCTAGCTACAACAGACAATGATAATGACTTTGTAATACAAGATAATAGAAACGAATCATTTAATGGCAAAAGCAGAAACAGAATCATAGCAGAATATGAACTTGATGGAGTTTACATTTTGAGAGAAGATTTCATTGAAGCGTGGGAAAGCCCGAAAGTGAAGCGATATGAACGCATCTTTGGAGATTTACAGAAAATCTTTGCAGACAAATAAAATATGCGCCCTTAAAGAACAGCTATTCATCATATCTTAACACCGGCATGTTGTATTTTGTCATTTTTGTTGTCATTTTCTATGTGCATTTCTAAGTAATCCTTTCCGTAAGGAAACCATTCGGATGTCACATAATATAAACAACACTATGCTTACTGACTCTGCATACCAAAATCGAAAGAATTTATCTGCCTATGGCTTGATTTTTGTTGCTTGCATGCTTCCAATTGCCATGTACTCAAAGCCCTTCGGCGTCAACTCAAAAAGCATAAACCTCTCATCCTCAGGACTACTCCAAAACTGCTTCATAAACGCAACCCTATTGTAAAGGTCACTCTTCACACTCATATCCGTAACAGCCTTAGCCAAGCACTCAACCCTCAACGTACCCTTCGACTCTCCCTTCTCGAGCAACATGCAAAACTCAACCTTCGGGTTACCCTTAATCTGCACCGTCTTAGCGTCACCCGCACCCGTGGCAAAAAACAAACGGTCACCAGAACGAATCAACGTCACAGGACGCAAACGCGGCTGATCACCCTCAACCGTAGCCAAATAAATATTCTGCAACTCGCCAAAAAGCGACCAAACCTCACGCTTCAAACCCTCAACATCAACAGCTCCAGACATACAACATCCACCCCACTAATAGACAAGAAAAAACAACCTTCACTGTTAAAGCGTTTACGGTCAAAACATCTACTTCAGCATAGGCATCTTAACGCCCCGATCCCTAGCCATCCGCTGCGCCTTCTCATAACCAGCATCCGCATGCCTCACAACAGCCGTCCCCGGGTCAGTCGTCAACACCGTCACAATCCGTCTTTCTGCTTCTTTCGTGCCATCCGCCACCAAACACATCCCCGCATGAACACTGTAGCCAATGCCCACTCCGCCGCCATGATGCACACTCACCCACGTAGCCCCACCTACCGCATTAACAAGCGCATTCAGTATCGGCCAATCCGCCACCGCATCACTACCATCCAACATGCCCTCTGTCTCGCGGTTAGGCGAAGCCACACTACCACCGTCTAAGTGATCTCTTCCAATCCAAACAGGCCCACTAAGCTCACCGCTTCCAACCATGTCATTAATTATCTTGCCAAACCTTGCACGCTCACCATAACCCAACCAACAAACACGCGAAGGCAAACCCTGAAACTGCACTTTCTCTTTAGCCTTCTCTATCCATCGGCACAACGCCTCATCATACGCAAACTCTTTCAAAACCACATCATCAAGCCTGTAAATGTCTTCTTTACTGCCCACCAGACTAGCCCAACGAAACGGACCCTTACCCTCACAGAAAAGCGGACGCACATACGCCTGCACAAACCCAGGATACGCAAACGCATCCTTAAACCCAGCATCAAACGCCTGCTGCCGAAGGTTATTGCCATAATCAAAAGCCACCGCGCCCTTTCGCATCATCCCAACAATAGCCTCAACATGAACGCGCATGCTCTCCATAGCATGACGCACATATCCCTTCGGATCACGCACTCTAAGCTCGTCCGCTTCTTCCTTACTGAAACCTGCTGGATAGTAGCCATTCAACGGATCATGTGCACTCGTCTGATCCGTAACCACATCAGGAATCACACCACGCTTCAACAGCTCAGGCAAAACCTCAGCCGCATTCCCCAACAAACCAACACTCAAAACCCTGCCTTTCTCTTTCGCATCCAAAACCAACCTAACCGCTTCATCAAGCCTATCAGTCCAATCATCCAAGTAACCATACTTAAGCCTACGCTCAATCGCCCAAGAATTAACCTCCACAACCAAGGCCACGCCCTCGTTCATAGTCACCGCAAGCGGTTGCGCCCCGCCCATCTCACCCAAACCCGCCGTCAAAACCAACCGCCCACGCAAGCTTCCACCAAAATGCTGCTTCGCCACGGCTGCAAGCGTTTCGTACGTGCCCTGCAAAATCCCCTGCGTCCCGATAAACGCCCAACTCCCAGCCGTCATCTGCCCATACATGATCAACCCCTTCTGCTCCAACTCCAAAAAATAATCCCACGTAGCCCACTTAGGCACAAGCATAGCATTCACAATCAAAACCCGCGGCGCCCATTCATGCGTCTTAAAAACCGCCACAGGCTTACCACTCTGAACCAGCAAAGTCTCATCAGCCTCAAGCCCCACAAGCGCATCCACGATCGCGTCAAAACACTCCCAACTCCGCGCAGCCTTACCCGTCCCACCATAAACAATAAAATGCTCAGGATCCTTCGCCACCTCAGGATCCAAAACATGACAAAGCATCCGCAACGCGCCCTCAATCTGCCAGTTCTTACAATGCAACTCAGAACCCGTCAAAGCCTTCACAGGTCTATTAATCTTCAACACGCCCACCCGAAACTCAAGAAAGTAAACACACGTTAAAATCTTTTACCATCCTCCTAACGCAACCTTAAAAAACATGCTTCCCGTGCATAACGAGTAAAAGAGGGAGAAAGAAATGAGAGGAGCAATAGTATTCCTAATCGCCTTCTTCACAATGCTCGCAGCGAGCATAGCCTACCCAAACATGCCGCCTGGAAGACAAATCTACGACTCGCTAAACGTCCCAGACACTGACTATCTCGTGCTAGGCATACCAGCCACAACACTAATCATAGCCGTCTTCAACGCCGTAATCTACGGCATTACCGCATGGATCATCTACACGATAGCCGAAAAAGCCAGAAAACCAGTTTAAAACGGCTTATTCAGCCCGCTCAACAAACATTATCCCACCACGTTTTTCTTCCCTATCAACAACCACCCTGCCATTCTTGATAACCTTATCAACAATATTCGCCCCAAAACGATAACCCAAATTCTTGTGGTTCGGCACGTCCAAAACAAGAACATCAGCCTTCTTACCAACCTCCAAACTGCCAACCTCACTCGCCCTGCCGATCGCATGCGCCGCGTTAATCGTCGCCGCCGTAACCGCCTCAGCAGGAGTCAAACGCATAAAATGACAAGCAAAACCGATGACCAACTGCATGTTCAAAACCCAACAACTCGGGTTAAAATCAGAACCCAAAGCCACAGGAACCCCCAAATCAATCATACGCCGCGCATCCGCAAACTGCCCATTCATCAAAGTAAACGCAGCCGCAGGAAGCAAAACCGCCACAACCCCCTTCTCCGCCATAGCCTTCAAGCCTTCAGCAGAAGAAAAAAGCAGGTGATCCGCCGACACCGCCCCAACATCAGCCGCAAGCTCCGCCCCACCAAACATCGTCATCTCGTCAGCATGAACCTTAGGCTTCAAACCACAACCCTTACCCGCAAGCAGAACCCGCCTAGTCTGCTCCAAGTTGAAAACGCCCTTCTCACAAAAAACATCACAAAACTCCGCAAGCCCGCTCTCAGCCACCTTCGGAACCATGTCCTCGACCACGAGGTTAACATAACTCTGAGGATCGCCCTTGAACTCAGGCGGAAAAGCATGCGCACCCAAAAAAGTCGGAACCACATCCACATCATGCAACTGATTCAAACGCTTCATGACTTCCAGAATCTTCAACTCATCCCTCGTCTCAAGACCATAACCGCTCTTCGCCTCAACCGTAGTCGTCCCACACTCAAGCATCGCATCAAGCGTCTCCATCCCAGACTCCGCAAGCCTATCAACACTAGCCTTCCGCGTCTCCCTAACCGTCTTCAGAATGCCGCCACCAGCAGCAAGAATCTCCAAGTAGTACGCACCCTCAACACGCATCTGAAACTCGTCCTCCCTCGAACCAGCAAAAACCAGATGCGTATGCGGGTCAACAAACCCAGGCATGACCGTCTTGCCGTCTGCACTAATCACCGTCTCCGCTTTAACGTTGTTCCTAACCTCAGCAGTCTTGCCCACCGCAACGATTCTGCCATCCTTCACAGCTAAACCCCCATCACGAATTATGCCCAACTCCTGCATCTGCTTGCCCACACGCGGCTTTGAGTTACCGCCAAGTGTGACAAGCTCGTTAGCGTTGACTATGAGAACGTCTGCTTTCGTTCGGTTTTCTCGCTTGGCTCGCTTCGGGACAGTGGACATACTCTTAGACCACTTGAAACTCTTCATTGTCATTAAGCAGAACTACTTTTATCTTCGAGTTCGCCTCAACCTTCTTCTTGAACTCTTCAGGGTTAGTGTCCCACCTGTGCATAGGAATAACCACTGAAGGGTTGATGGCCAAAGTAGCGTCAGCAGCCTCCGCGTTGTCCATCGTGTAAGTTCCTCCACTCGGAATCAAAGCCACGTCTACGTACCCGAGCTGTTTCATCTCAGGAATGAAGTCTGTGTCGCCAGCATGATAAACCGTCTTTCCCTCCGCCGTTATTAGGTAGCCAACACCAAAACCCTTAGGATGAAAAGGTTTTCCAGGAGACCTAAAACGCTTAACGTTGTAAGCCTCGACCGTTTTAACCTTGACACCGTCTACTGTTATCTCTTCTCCAACGTTTAGCGTTTTAACGTTTCCACAAATCTTGGAAACACAATCAGATGGAGCGATGATTAAAGTGTCTGGTTTGCGAGCCTTATCTATCTGCTCTGGATCACAATGGTCGGTATGGGAGTGCGTTACCAGAATCAAGTCTGCCATTTCAGAAAACTTACCGTATTTCTCCAAATCTACATAGATTATTTTGTTCTTGGTTTTTATCTGAAAACCAGCGTGAGCCAACAACTTTATCGAAACAGTCATTCTGAGTCATCTCCTTTCTCGAAGGCGTTTGCAACCGCCATCTCTAGTATTCTGTTTTCAGTCAGGTTATCAACCTTAAGGTAGTATCCGGCTATATCAATTAAAGCCTTCAACGGTGCCATGCCGCAGAACTCTGCGCCGACGATAGGCACGTTGTAGCGTGCACACTCCACTTTGAGTGCCTCGAAAACGCGGTAGAGCGGTGTCTTCTCAAAATCATGAATGCTCATGCCGATCTGTGTGATGTTCTGTTCTGGAATAAGCGCAGCCATGGCTTTAACGTTTGAAAACCCGCCTTTGCTTCCATGCAAAGCTTTAGCGATTTTCTTAGCCACCTTCAAGTCAGCCGTGCCCAGATTAACGTTGAAACCAGCCATAACCATCCGCGCACCCGCAATAGCTGCGCCAGAGGCAGCCACAAACTTTGCAGGACCAAAATCGGGCTCACGCCCGGGCTTAACGATCATCTCGGCCAATTTCTCATACTCTCCTTCACGTATCCAGTCTAAATCCTTCCGTTCAGGTTTCGGTTGTGCGTCACCGTAAAGGTAAACGGGTACGCCTGTCTTTTCAGCTAAGGTTTGTCCAAACTTTCTTGCAAGTTCGATGCACTCCTGTAGGGTCACGTTCTTTATTGGTATGAAGGGCACGACGTCAACAGCGCCCAACCGTGGGTGCTGACCCTTGTGTTTTCGCATGTCAATCAGTTTGACCGCTTTGACGGAAGCGTTTAACGCGGCTTCCAGAGTCGATTCTTTGCTGCCCACTATGGAAACAACGAGTCTATTATAGTAGCTGTCAAAAGTTTGGTCGAGCAAGAACGCGTTTTTCGTCTTTCGCGCTTCATCAAGAATCTGTTCGACCACCTTCGAGTCAGAAGTGCTAAAATTGGGCACGCATTCAACGATTTTCATCATGTTAAACACCAATCTAGAGCTAGCCGCGTTTCAAGGTAATTAAGATTACCAATAGAAACAATTAAAAAAATATATATACCATACATGCAGAAAGAGGCTAAACAGTCGGGGATAAGAAATTATGAAGAGAAAAATTACATTATTGCTATGCCTTCTTTCAATCTCATTAGCCACAGCAACGCTAGTTACTCAAGTAAGAGCCCAACCTTCAACGTGGTCTTTTGCATGGGTGGAACCAGCGTACAAAGGCTACGACACCTACTATGGAAGCTACATTATTGCATATCTGGAAGGAACATACTGGAACTTTTCATTGAGATACACGAACTGGGATTGGGCAGCGCGCACCATAAACGTCTCGGCAATACGAATCTATTTTGACTGGGGTAAAAACTACACTCACAAATTCTCAGCGCCCATATCAATCAAGTATGGTGAAACTCGAACGTGGACTATTTCCAACATGACACCATCTGTTGAGGATGCTGGAGAATTATGGACACATGAGTATCAAATCTATGTTCATCACGTCAACAGCACGGGTCATGAACAAGAGCTTATATACGGCCCGTCTGGCGAAGAGTTCGCAGTGCTCTCAACCGACCATCTTGCTTGTCTTAACATATGGATGAAATACAGCATGTTCTTCGGTAGCGGTCCAACATTGATGTCTGATGGTTCTCCATTCTTCACAAACGTAACGGCAGCGCAGGTAAACTTCACGCAGGCCATGCTTGAATTCCAACTTGGTGCACAGATTTTTGAAGCAGGAGTGTTCGGCGACGCTAGAAGCCACTTAGAACGCGGAGACAGTTACTTCAACTCTGCACTTGCCGCGTGGTCACAAAGAGGCACAGCAATGGAAGACGCAGCCACAGCGCACCTTAACTCGGAAACCAACTACAACAACGCCCTCGCAGACGCCACAAAGAAACAGGCAGACTCCTCGATGGTCAACTCCATAGGCTGGCTACTGTTCGGCTTAGGCTGGGTGTTCATAGGCTTCGGCATAATAATCTACGGAGCAAGAAAACCGAAAACAGCTTAAGCTTGAATCCGAAATCTCTCCCATCCTTTTTTTAAACTTAATAAAGAATCAACAAACTTCTTACAACAGAGAGGGAAAACTGTGAACAGCGAACTGAAGTTTGAAGTACCAACATGGAACCAAATCTATGACATGCTCCTACACATGGCAGAAAAAATCCGCCATGATGGGTTTAAGCCAGACATAATCATAGGCGTCACCAGAGGAGGGTGGCCACCAGCCAGAGTCCTCTCTGACTTGCTGGACAACCCAAACCTCGCAAGCGTCAGAGCCGAATTCTATCTGGGAGTGGCAGAAACGAAAGGCGAACCCACCATAACTCAGCCAGTCTCTACTGAAATCAAAGGCAAGAAAGTGCTAATCGTGGATGAGGTCGCGGACACAGGCAAAAGCTTGAAGCTGGTTAAGGAACATGCAATCAAACAAGGCGCCACACAAGTCAAGACAGCAACGGTCTATTACAAACCATGGAGCATAATCAAACCAGACTATTATGAGAAGGAGACAAGTCGATGGATTGTTTTTCCATGGGAGACAAAGGAGACCATTCGAAAAATCCTCCGAAAATGCCGAGAGAAAGGAAAAAATGTTGAGCAGGAAACCGCGAAGCTTGTGAAGGCAGGCGTAGCTGCGGAGCTTGTTGAAAGATTCTTGAACGAGATTCTTGAGGAACAAAATTGCTGAAACTGATTGAGGAATTCAACAAATACATAGTTGTTGCGGGCTTTAAAAATGCAAGAATTGAGGATGCAGAAAAATTTCTAAAAACAATTCAGAAGAAAAAGGAAACAGCCACGGAAATTCAGTTTTTCGATGCACAACTCGTTGCCACTTGGCAACACTTGTATTTTGCAGCTTTAAACGCTTTAACAGCGTTCAAGAACAAGGAGAACAGGGCAAAAAGCCTCGCCATGGAAACCATGCTCTATGCTTCTGCTCAACGCCAGATTCGAAAAGCCACAGAAATTCTCGGAATCAAGCCAACTTCAACCAAAATAGCCGTGCTTATAATCGGAGACAAACCAGAAACTGTTAAAACGGCTCTGGCAATGATACAGAGAAGCATTGACGCACATTCTGACGACAGCGTCTTAGAAACTTCAAGCGGAAAAGCGGCAAAAATCAAGGAAGCTTTCGGAATAACCGATAAAGAGCTTAAAACAGTTGCCAAGAAAAAAGAGGGATTAGAAAAGTCTCTCACAAGCGTAGTTATTGAACGCATGGCGCTTCTTACAACCCAGCGCTAGGTCAAAGCAACTTTTCTTTCATGACGGATAAAACGTCATCGGGGTTTAACAGGGAAATTCCAGTTAACCTACCAACAACTTCAATGAGCAAGATCTTGTCGGGTTTTTCCAAACTTACTTTTCTCTTGATGTTCGACGCGGCGGCTTCGATGATACTTTGTGTTGGAGTGCCTGTAAACCTTTTCTCAACAGTGATTCGAAAACTCTCTTTTTCTCCCATTTTGGCGCCAAGTTCTGTGGCAGCCAGCTCGATCTCAACCAAATCGGTTCCAACGACCTTTTCAATCGGAATAACTCGCAACGTGTAACGAAACACATAAGAACGCTCAAGCAAAATGCTTCGAAACTTCTTTACTACTTCAACTGGGTTGAGCGTGGTTCTTGCCGCGATCAAGCCTGAAACCCCTGTTCTGCTAACCTCTGCCTTCACGTCGCCAATTTCTTCAAGCAGAAACCGCAGTTCAGAACAAGCCTTTGCTTCAGTTCCGCGCGAAGTGGTGGCTAGGAGGTTGAAATCTTTAATCAACGTTTCATGTTCTCCGTCTTTTTCTCGATGACATGCAAACTATTGTTCCAGTTTGAGGTTGCTTATTAGAATTGGCTTGAGTGAGTTGGGGTCAGTTTGGTATTGGCTTTTTCACAGCTTTTGGCTCTTAGCCGTCGCCTCACATCATCCCACCAGCAACAGTCGCACTGAAGGATTTATCCATTTTGATTATTCTGAAGCGCTAAGCTTCAACATTAGGCTTAAATCTGCGGTAGACTAGTTTCGCGTCTAGCAAACGCAGAAGGGACAATATAATTGAGCAAGGTTCTGAAACCCGTGATTGTCGTTCATGGAGGAGCAGGAGCGGTTAGCCCAGAACGCAGTCAACCCGTTGTGGACGGAGTCAAGAAAGCCGCGATAAAAGGGTTTGAAGTTTTAAAAGGAGGCGGCAACGCTGTTGACAGTGTTATAGAAGCTGTGATGGTTTTGGAAGATGACGGCACTTTTAATGCAGGTTTGGGGTCAAGCTTGAACTTGGAGAAAAAAGTGGAGATGGATGCGTCAATCATGGACGGAAAAACCTTACAGGCAGGCGCAGTTGGACTAGTAGAGGATGTAAAGAACCCTGTGCGCTTGGCAAGAGTAGTCATGGAAAAAACAGATCACGTTTTTATAGCGGGCAAGGGTGCTGAAAAACTTGCCGAAATGTTCAAGCTTGAAAGAAGAAGCCCGATAACTGAACAAAAACTGAAACTCTTCGAACAACAGAAGAAAGCCTTGCTTATCGACAAGTTTCAACTGCCAAAACTAGCCAGTCTCGTTAACGAAAAACCAGAATTCTTTGAATGCGACACGGTTGGCGCTGTAGCACTGGATAAGGATGGAAACGTGGCGGCTGCAACCTCAACAGGAGGTTTTCGACTAAAATTTCCGGGAAGAATCGGCGACACCCCGTTGATCGGATGCGGTAACTACGCTGATAATCAGGTTGGAGCATGCTCAGCAACGGGTGTGGGCGAGATAGCGATCAGGCTTGTTCTGGCAAAAACTGTTTTGGATCAGGTTGAAAAAGGGAAAACTCCGCAAGAAGCTGCTGAGTACGCGATAAAGCTTGTTAACCGCAGAATGCCGAATGTGTATAATTCGCAAGGGTTAATCGTTCTAGACGTTCACGGCAGAATTGGCGCGGCACATAACTCGCCGAACCTTAGTTGGGTGTGCATCACGCCTGAAACAAAACAGCCTGTGGTTTCTCTAACCGCGAAATTTGTGAAAGAAAGTCTCTAAAAACGGAAAATTGAACATGCAGCTAACTTCTTTTCTCGACACTTGACGAATAATAATGCTTAAAGCGTTCTTAGGTGTTTGCTGTATGCTTACAGAACTGGTTGGAGGTGGAAAACCTTGGTAGACGAGGAAGAAGAATGGGAAGAAGACACAGAGGATGAAGAATGGGAAGAAGAAGAATGGTAAACTCCTAGCCGCAACATTTCTTTAAAGACTTTTTCTTTGCATTATTTTTTGAACAAATTTTTGTCAAGGTTTTTAGGTTCACGTTTATAACCTACTAGTTACGACCATTCATTAACGGGTTGACAATGACACGCGTAGCCGTATTGGATTTAGACAGGTGCAAACCGAAACGTTGCGATAGATTATGCCATCGTTTCTGTCCCATAGTGCGAACCAAGGTAGAAGCCATACGGTTTGAAGGAAACAAACCCGTGATAGTGGAATCACTTTGCACGGGATGCGGAATATGCGTCAAAAAATGCCCATTCAACGCCATCGCCATAGTCAACCTCCCAGACGAGTTGGAAAAAGACTGCAGCCACCGATTCGGACCGAACACTTTCAAACTTTTCAGAATGCCCACACCAGCCCCAAGCATGGTTCTAGGCTTGCTCGGACAGAACGGAATAGGCAAAACGACTACGCTAAAAATCCTCTCTGGCGAAGTCAAGCTAAACCTTGGAAACTATGAAGAACCACCAGACTGGAACACGATAATCACGCATTACAGAGGCTCAAGTCTTCAAGATTATTTTCAAAAGATGAGCGAAGGAAAACTTCGAGTTTCGCATAAACCTCAATACGTGGACAGAATCCCAAAAGTTGTAACTGGAAACGTTGGAGAACTGCTGGAGAAAGTGGATGAAAGAAAAATCCTAAACAATGTCGCAGAACAATTGGAACTCAAACAAGTTTGGAACAGACCGCTGGAAGTCTTAAGCGGCGGCGAACTGCAACGCGTAGCCGTAGCTGCAGCGATAGGCCGTGAGGCAGACGTCTATCTATTTGATGAACCATCAAGCTATTTGGACGTTAAGCAGAGGCTTGAGGTAGCCAGAACCATCAGAAGCTTGAAGACTGCAGAAAAAACAGTGATCGTAGCCGAGCATGATTTGGCGATAATAGATTATTTGTCCGATCAAATTTGCCTTTTCTATGGCGAACCAGGCGTCTACGGCGTGGTCTCCAACGTTCATGGCGTAAGAACAGGCATAAACATTTACTTGCAAGGTTACATCCCAGACGAGAACGTGCGGTTCAGGAAAGAAGCGATAATTTTCCACGAAAAACCACCCACAATCAGTTCTGGCGCGGGTGAAACATTGCTGAAGTGGGAGCAGGTTGAGAAAACGTTCAAAGGGTTCAAGCTTGTTGCTCATGCGGGGGAGATAAGAAGAGGAAGCATCATCGGCATTCTAGGATCGAACGGCATAGGCAAAACAACCTTCGTGAAGATTCTGGCTGGGATTGAAGAGAGTGATGATAAGAGAAAGTTTGGCGAGTTGGAAGTCAGCTACAAACCACAGTACATCTCTGCAGAATACGAAGGCACGGTTCAAGAGTTGTTGATGAGTATAGCGAAAGAAAATTTCTCTTCAGGCTGGTATAAAACGGAAATAGCCTTGCCGCTTAAGGTAAACTCGCTTCTAGACAGGAACGTGCAGGAACTCAGCGGTGGCGAACTGCAGAAAGTCGCAATCGCAGCTTGCTTATCGAGAAAGGCAGAACTTTTCCTAATCGACGAGCCAAGCGCCTATCTAGATGTTGAGGAAAGGCTGAACATGGCGAAAACCATACGAAGAGTGGTGGAAAACCACAACGTAACCGCGTTCGTGGTTGAGCATGATGTTGTGACCCAAGATTTCATAGCCGACCAGCTGATGGTTTTCACGGGAAAACCCGGTGTAGAAGGCACAGCGCTTCCGCCCACGAGTTTGAGAAGAGGGATGAACAGGTTCCTCAAGGAGATGGAGGTTACTTTTAGAAGAGATCCTGCTACGAAGAGGCCGAGAGTTAACAAGGAAGGCTCGAAGCTTGACAAGTTTCAAAAAGAAATCGGCGAGTACTATTACACGCGGAGACGCAAGGAATAACTATGGTCAGGATTGGCGAACAAGAAAGGAAACTGTTGGAAACCGCCGCTAAAGCTATGGATAATGCGCATGTGCTCTGGGGGTTTAAGGTTGGCGCGGCTGTTCTTGCTGAAGATGGCAAGGTTTATGAGGGATGCAATGTTGAAAGCTGGGTTTCTGGGCTTGGTGTTTGTGCTGAAAGATGCGCCGTTGATCATGCTGTTTTGCATGGAAACCGAAAAATCAAGGCCGTAGCCTTAGTTATGGACGCAAACAGTAACAGTGAGCCGAAACCATGTGGAGCATGTTTGCAGTACATTTATGATTTTGCTGAGAACGTTAAAGTTAAGGTGGTTATGGCAAAAGCGAAGAACGGCAAAGCTGCGTTTGGAAATGTTGATGTGAAGACTGTTGGAGAGCTGCTGCCCTTTGCCTATCACAGAGAATGATTGTTTTCCCGCTTAATGGCGGAGTTAGATTAAAGAATAAGCAGAACATATCGTAGAAGCGTTTGATGAATAAGGCGGTTGGGGAAGGCTCAAGTGGCTCAAACGACGTTTGAAGAGATCAGTGCGGCTGACTTTTTCTACAGGAATAGAGATATTGCTGGTTTTACAAACCCGTCCAGAGCCATTTTTGCAGCCGTGAGAGAGCTTGTGGAAAACTCGTTGGACGCGGCTGAAAGCCTCAAGATACCGCCAGACATCTACGTCAGGCTTTCTTATGAGGGCGAAGCAAGCCAAGAAACACAAATCTACAAGTTAAGAGTTGAAGACAACGGCATAGGCATCCAACCTAGACATATACCTTCAGCCTTCGGGCAGGTGCTTTTTGGCTCCAAGTACAAGCTGAAACAGCAGAGGGGAACGTTCGGTTTAGGCGGAAAAATGGCAATTTTATATGGACAGATTACCACGCATCAGCCAGCTTACATAACTTCAAGCACAGGCATGTCGAAGATTTACAGTTACAAGCTTATGATTGACATCCAGAAAAATCGCCCGCTGATTCTTGACAGAAAAGTTTTGATAAACAAGGAACAATGGCGGGGCACAGTGGTTGAGTTCTGTTTGGAAGGCGACTACTTCAGAGCCATGCCCAAACTCCTTGACTACTTTAAGCAGACAGCCATGGTCAACCCGTATGCGAACGTCACTTTTGTAGACCCGAAAGGCAGGCTATACAAGTTTACAAGAGCCACGAAGGAAATGCCTACGCCGCCGAAAGAGACTAAGCCACATCCGTATGGCGTGGATGTGGAACTGCTTCAACGCCTGATTCAGATAACGCCCTATCATAACATGTTCGAGTTTTTGAGAAACCATTTTCACAGAGTAGGTGAAGTAACGGCGCAGAAATTCCTAGAATTCAGCAGTCTAAGCCCTTCCAAGAATCCAAAGAGGCTTTCGCATGAAGAAATCGTTAGGTTAATGCATAGCCTCAAGAAATTCAAGGATTTTCTGCCGCCAGATGCAAGTTGTCTTTCACCTTTAGGCGAAGACTTGCTCAGGGCAGGCATATTGAAAGAGTTAAAGCCCGAGTTTGTGGCGGTGCATCAGCGTAAGCCTGCAACTTATGCAGGGCATCCGTTCATAGTTGAAGCGGGCATCGCGTATGGTGGAGAAGTACCGAAAAGAGGAGCCTTTGTGGTTTATCGTTTTGCTAACCGAATACCCTTGTTGTACGATGAAGCAAGCGACGTTTCAGTTAGAGTAATAACGGCGATGAATTGGCGGAGGTATAAGGTTGCGCCTGAGTTGCCGATTGCGATTTTGGTGCATATTTGCAGCACGAAAGTGCCGTACAAGACGGTTGGGAAGGAGTTTATCTCTGACAGACCAGAGGTTAGAAAGGAAATAGCTAATGGTTTGCGTGAAGTGGCTCGGCAGATTCAGCATTTCATGTCTAAAAGAGAACACGTGGACAGAGAAAGAAAAAGACTTGGAGTTTTCAACAAGTACTTGCCTAGAATCGCCGAGTTTTCAACAAAGCTTGCTGGTAAACAAAAATATCCTGACATCGATAAGCTTTTAGCGAGTGTGAAACAGTTTGGCGACGAAGAAACATAAAAGTGGAATACTAGAAAGAAAGAAAGAGGTTTTATCAAGCCTACAGAATCTAGGCCAAAACATTTATGAACAGATGGACAGCGGACATTTTCCATCTATATCTATGCCTAGCCGCTCCACAGAAAACATTCACTACGACGCACAACTTCGACAGTTCATTCTAGGCGATAGAAGCGTGAAAAGAAGCGCTCGCAACATCCGTCATGTTAAACCATTCACGCAACTTACGTGGGCCGCAATGTTTTCCAACGAACTTTCCGAACAACGAAAAACCTCAACATTAAGAGACGTATTCTATTCAGCGCAAGCGTACGAGATGACGTTCAAAGATCAACAAGAGTCAAACAACATAATCACAGACTTGGAAACAGTTCTCGGATACTCGCGCGAAGACTTCAACATTTTCCCCGAGGAACGATCAGCCGTGTTCGGAGATTTAACGATAGAATACACGGTGCCAGGCTATGAAGGTAAAACGATGGATTTGACATCGCACCCCGACGGCGTCATGATTGGACCCGCGTTGACCTCATCTGAGTTTGTGAAAACCACGGCTGACAAGATCATAGCCATCGAGAAGGGCGGTTTGTTCACACGGTTTATCGAAGAAAACGTGCACAAGAAGTATAACGCTCTGCTCGTTCTGACGGCTGGACAGGCACCAAGGGCTACACGACAGTTTATCAGAAGACTAAACGGTGAGCTGAAGCTTCCAGTTTACATCTTCACGGACGGCGACCCTTGGGGAATGCACATCGCCATGGTGATTATTTCGGGTTCTGCGAACGCGGCGCATCTGCGTGAGTTGACTACGCCTGACGCGAAGTGGAGTGGAGTTTGGGCGACGGACATCGTGAATTACAAGTTGCCTACTGATCCGTTGGACGAGATGGACATGAAGAGGCTGTACGAGTTGCAACGGGATCCTCGGTATAAGGAGGATAAGTTGATGCAGAGGGAGATTAAGACGTTTATGAAGAATAAGCGTAAGGCGGAGCAAGAGGCTTTCAGCAGGTACGGTTTGACGTATATTGTAGATGAGTATTTGCCTGCAAAATTAGAAGAAACAAGATAGGAAGAAGGGAAAGCATAAAATAACTCTTTTATGTCTTATGTAAGAGCACATTAAAAAAGGATGTACCAAGCCATGAGCGAAGAGGGCGGTTTAGGAGTAACAGTTGCCGAAAAATTCTTCGGAATAATAGTCCTTATTGTGGGTATTCTAGCAACGTACTTCACGTACTTAACCGCGCCAGCGTTAGGCTCATTCGCTGGGTTTTTCGGCTTTTTAAGCGTCGCCGTAATAGTGTTAGGACTTTTGATGATTACTGCGAAAACAGAATAATCCAGCTTATTCTCTTCTTTCAACCACTATCTTGCAGTTTGTAGCTAAAGCAGCTATCACGCCCAAAGCCGCAAGCCAAGGAGCAATAACCGCGCCAATCACGCCTACCGTGGCGGGAATCTCGAGCAGAAGCTTGCCTTTCTCGTCTTTAACGATTATTCGGTTCACGTTTCCTTCGTGAAGCAAAGCTTTGACCCTTGCGATGAGGTCGTCGCCTGAAACCGAGAATTCTTCAGTAGTCACTTTGGCGGCTGGAGCCCCGCAAGCGTAGCAGAACCTGTCGTCTGGCTTCAGTTTTGCACCGCATTTCTGGCAGTAAGACATGTCTATTTTTCAACCTCCAAAAAAGCATTCCCTAATCCAGCCTTATGAATGTTGTTGGCGAGCTTAGTGTTTATTAAGGTAATAGTTTATTAGTTCCAGAATACGTCAATGAACCGTTTGCTTATTCAACTTTGCCTGATGGAGTCTGATGAAGATGCCTACTCGCCAACCGATCGTCTGCGTTCTCGGTCATGTAGACACGGGCAAGACTTCGCTCTTGGACAAAATTCGCAAGACAAGCGTGCAAGCCCGTGAAGCTGGCGGCATAACCCAACACATCGGGGCAAGCTTTTTCCCAGTCGACACGATTAAGCAGCTGGTTGGTCCTCTGCTCTCCATGGTTAAGGGTGAGATAGAGATTCCAGGCTTGCTCATCGTTGACACGCCTGGGCATGAGTCTTTCGCGAACCTGCGTAGAAGAGGCGGCAGCGTCGCCGACATAGCCATCGTCGTCATCGACGTTCTGCGAGGATTTGAAGCTCAAACATACGAGTGCATAGAAATTCTGAAAGCACGCAAGACACCTTTTCTGGTGGCAGCAAACAAGATAGACCGAGTACCTGGCTGGAATTCGTTACCTGACACGCCGTTTATGAGAGTGTACCAGCAGCAAGACCCGTATGTCAGAGAGGATTTGGACACGAGAATCTACGACATCATAGGCGTGTTCTCGCGGTTGGGGTTTCAAGCGGACAGGTTTGATCGCATAAAGACTTTTACGAAGACCATTGCGGTCGTGCCTACGAGCGCGAAGACAGGCGAGGGAATAACTGATCTTCTCATGGTTTTAGTCGGGTTGACACAGCAATACTTGAAGAAGCGACTACTGACCTCAGAAGGCAAAGCGAAGGGCACGGTGCTGGAGGTTAAAGAAGAACCTGGTCTAGGGTTGACGTTGAACACTATCGTTTATGATGGAGTTTTGCAGAAGGACGATTTGATCGTGGTTGGCGGGAGGGAGAAGCCTATCGTGACGCGTATTCGTGCCATTCTGGTTCCTAAGCCGCTGGATGAGATCCGAGACCCACGGGACAAGTTTGCGTCGGTGAATTCGATTTCGGCGGCGGCTGGAGTGAAGATTGTGGCGCCAGATTTGGACGGCGCTTTGGCTGGTGCGCCGTTGTACTCGGTTGCGCATGATGAAGACACTGGGAAGTATGAGAAGCTTGTTTCTGAGGAAATCCAGCGGATCAGGGTGGCAACAGATGTTGATGGCGTAGTCTTGAAGACGGACACGCTTGGTTCTTTGGAGGCTATTGCTGACATCTTGAAACAGAACAACGTGCCAATCAGGTTGGCGGATGTGGGTGATGTTTCGAAGAGAGACGTGGTGGAAGCGGCGGTCGTGAAGGAGCATGAGCCTTTGTACGGTGCAGTCTTAGCTTTTGGCGTGAAGGTTCTGCCAGACGCGGAACAAGAAGCCGCAACCAGAGGGGTGCAGGTTTTCCTTGAGAAAATAATCTACCACGTGATTGACAATTACCTTTCGTGGTCTAAGTCGCTGCGAGAGGCTGAGCTCAAGCAGGATTTTGCGAAGCTGGTTATGCCTGCGAAGCTTCAAGTAATGGAGGGATATGTTTTTAGGAGAACTAAGCCTGCGATTTTTGGCGTGGAGATTTTGGCTGGTAAGCTGAAACCGAAAAGCGGGCTTGTTAGGGCTGAGAACGGTGCAGAAGTGGGCGAAGTGCAGCAGATTCAGGATAAGGGCAAAGCGTTGTCAGTAGCTGATAAAGGGATGCAGGTGGCGGTTTCGATGGAGAAGCCGATTGTTGGTAGGCATGTTTTTGAGAAGGATGTTTTGTACGTGAAGGTTCCTGAGCCTGATGCAAAGGTGTTGTTGACGACGTTCATGGACAGACTATCGGCGGACGAGCAGGAAGCTTTGAACGAGTACGTGGAGTTAATGAGGAAGAAGATGCCGTTCTGGGGAGCCTAGCTCCGAAAAAACGATGTCTTATTGGTCTGGCAAACAGCCAAACGTTGATAGTATGCGAGGCATGTCAGAATCGAGTAAACGTGATATGGATTATCTTTGGAAACATTCTATACAAATCGATTAGCTTCACATCTTGAAGAGGTTGAGGCAACGATGTCAGACCCTTAGCGAGCACGGTCACATACCCTAAGGGTTTTCCGCACTTCTGGCATTTCATAAGTCTAGTGTCGCTCATCTTTCATCACTAGAAGCCCCGCACGCGTTTCTTTCCCACAAATAATAAATGCTGAACACAAGATAATACAGCTACCTATCAGTCGTGAATGGTTGAGATTAGGTATGATCAAGAAACCTGTTCTGCTGGTCCTTCTTTTTGTTTTGTTTGTGAGCACAGTCGTGTTGGCTATTGGGGTTCATAGGGTAACGGCTCAAGGAGTGATCGTGTACATTCAGAGTGATGGCAGTATCGATCCACCCATAGCTAACCTCACCACGGTTGATCATGTTACGTACACGTTCACAGGAGACAATGTCCTCGCATTATTCATCAACAAAAGCAACATAATCATCGACGGAGCAGGCTACACACTGAAGAATCCCGGCGACCTCTACGAAGGAATACGCGGAAGATCAGACATGGGCTACTCAGCAGATAACGTCACGATAAAGAACATGAAAATCCAAGGCTTCAACAGTTCTGGCATACTCCTCCAATACACAAACCACAACAGAATACTCGACAACGAAATTGTTGAATGCGGGTCAAACGGCATCAACCTTGAACTCATCGGAAACAACCAAGGCATCACAATCTCAGGAAACAAGATCCTAAGAAACGGCAACGGCGGCATTTATCTCCAGGGTGGATCAGGCAACTACATAACCGGAAATGACATCATGGATAACAACGCTTACGCCATAGCATTGCATGTTTCATCAGGAAACTGGATCACTTTTAACAACATAGTAGACAACAACAAATTTGGTTATTATTCACGGAGCATCAGTCTGTCAGGCGGAGCAAACCTCAACCACATATATGGAAATAACGTCATTGGGCAAGGAGCATTAGCATACCATGAAACGCCGGCCACGCATAACATATGGGACATGAACGGCCACGGTAATTACTGGAGTACATATGCGGGGGAAGATGCCAACCATGACGGAATCGGAGACACGCCATATGCCATAGCAGCACCCGGAAATGTCGACAACAACCCGCTAATGAGCCAGAACGGAACCATAGTACGCGATTTCGCACCCTTCCGGAAACAGGTGATCGTAGCCAGCAACTCGACCGTTCAGGCATTCACCTTCGACAAAACAGCGAAGACTGTAAGCTTCAACGTGACTGGAGCATCAGGAACGCAGGGATACTGCAACATATCGTTTCCGGTCGACTTACTGTGGGGAAACATCTCGGTCACCTTGGACGGCTTCCTACTCACCGAAGGAAACGACTACACAGTGGCTAGCAACGAAACGCATTATACATTCAGCTTCACTTACGTGCACAGCACGCACACAATACGCATAACTGGCACAGAAGCCATACCAGAATATCCCGTATTCCTGCCTTTGCTGTTACCACTGCTCGCGTCACCGGCTCTGTTCAGGCTAATGATTCGCAGAAGAAAAATGCAACCATAAACCGTTTGCAAAGTGTGCGCCAACGACTACGCTTTTGTGCTCACGTAACACATGCGAAAGTTGCATCCAACATCTCTAATGCTTCTTCAATTGTCGGTAGATCCTTTGAAGTCTAGATACTAGAAGAAACAACGAATTTTTCCGCAGTTGCTTCTTCTTTTGATCCTAATTTGCTTAGTTTCGAACATATGCCACCCTTGGAGGTAAGGTTTTATACCAACCAACACTGGTTTTGCGATGCCTTCGGCGTGGCTCCCATCGTTCTGCCTTTGTTTTCCTAGACAAGCATTGTTTATCAGAATCATGAGAGAGATGTCGCGCATCGAGTTGGTCGGATAAAACTTTACCCCGATCTAAGAAGTCTGAATGTCTAAGTCTTTAAGCTTTATCAGAGCAGCTTCTACTGCGTGGCTGAAATTTCAGAATCTGCCTTCTTTCACTTGCTGCTCTATCCACTGGATCAAATCAAGCCTTATCTTCACATGCTTATCCTTTCTCTGCGACATCGCTACATCCTTCCAGATGACAGTACATCCCTTCCTATTGTTCTTTTTCTTCTTAAGCTTCCAAACATTCCAAAGATTCGAAACAGTGGTTTGTAACAGAGACCAGAGGATTAGGATGCCAGAGACTCTGATCCAGATTTCCAAGATAACAAGCAACCGACAAGTCAGCATCCAAGTGGAGGTTATGCAAAAGCTGAAAATCAAGACAGGCGAGAAAATTCTCTGGGTAGAACGAGACGGAAGCATCATAGTCAGAAAAGCCTAGTATCTATATATCTGGGTCACTTGTTCACAGGCAAAAGTTTTATGATGTGGTTGTCTACCTTTGTTCAGTCAACAATGGAGATTGATGATGTTTGGTTGTTGTTGGATAAAACTTTACCCAAACCTAAACAACTTCCGCATCATCCGGTCATTGCTTTACTGCACAGGCGTTCTCGAGCAAGTTTTTTGCAAGTGTTGAAAAAGTGATGTATCTGTAGTGAGCTTCGTCTTGAAGGTTTATGAGGAAAGAATCAGTTCGGCGATGATCTACGAAATCATACTCTTTGGTTCTGTTCACGAGTTTGATGTATGACGAATAGTCCTTGTGAATCGCGACAATGACCCCATCGAATTTCATCCCCATTCCTCTTTCAAACATGATAATCTCGGATGGGCAATCTTTGCACAAATCCTGTGTTGTGGTTTCTCTTGCTTTCTGAATTTCGCCTTCTGTCAGTTCACTTCTCAGAGTGATAAACGTCAGGGATGCAAGCGTGTATCCGAGTTTCTTGAAATCAGGTATTATGGTATATTCTTTTATAACCCCCTGCTTTTCCAAGTTCGCAATAAGCCTTGAAACAGTAGGCTGCGAGACTCCGATTGCACGGGCAAGTTCTCGGTCACTTCTTCGGCTATTCTTCATGAGTTCAGAAACCAGCTTCAGCTCGACGCCTTTCAGAATCCCAGTCTTCCTCAACATGCATAATCCAGACCGAATCTATTTCAATCTATTGGTCATAACGTGTGTGGTTGATTATTCCACGCGTTAAATGGTATCGCTGATGATTGGTGTGTTGGCTTTGGCCGTATGGAGAGTTCTAGAAGAGCGATAAAGATAGCTGCCCAGATTAGAGTTATGTTAGTTAAGTTTGGGCTGTAGGTTGGATTTTGTTAGGGTTTAAATTTGGACGTGTTGTTAAACTGCTGTGAAACGGCGAGTAGGGAAGATGAAAGTATCGAAGGAGGCGATTGTTGTGCGCGTTCCTAGCGAGAAGGAGATTCTGGAGAACCCTAAGCGGGCGTGGTTTGTTTGTGGAGGTTGGATTGACAGCGCCGAGCCTAACGTAGTAAATGTTTATTGGCACAGGCGCCAAGAACGGTTCACGGTTTTTAGTTTCTTGCAGATCATAGAGCATGAGATGTTGCATGCAGTTTTGACGTTGCGTCTGAATTTGGAAGTATCGAAGAAGCTGGATAACGTGCATCGGAGCGTGTTTGTGTTGTTGGATAGAGATGGAGAGCGCGGGGTTTTTGCTAACGAGTTTCGTTTTGGCGAGGATTGGGTGTTTCCGCCGTATTTGGAGGAGCCTACAGAGGACGTGCTTGAATGAGAGTGCGTTACTGGTTTTGATGTTTCTGTTTGTTGCGGGTTCTCCTTTCTTCTTCCAGGGTTTTTACTTGATGTACCAGGGTAAGAGTCTGGTTACGGTTTTCCACTTTCCATGATGGAAATAATATTGTTGCTTGTTCTTTTGATATTTGATAAAACTTCCCTAAACAGACCAAGAAAGCCACCAGAAAACATTGAGAGCTACGAAACTTGACAGCTCCTAAGCCATCATGCGCTCGATGAAATCCTTATGCGTGATGGCTTTAGCTGGACAAGTGTCGACACAATGACCACAGGAACTGCAAGCTTGCTCATGCGCTACGCTGGGCACAGAACTCTTTCGTTTTTGTACAAAAACTGTTTCTGGACATATTTCGACGCAGAGGCCGCATTTTTTGCAGAGGTGTGAATCTATCGTTATCTTAGACGCTATCCTCTACTTGTGACCGACGCATATTTCGCCTACGCTTGGATCTTGCTTTGGTTTGATTCATAGGCTATTTGCTCTTTCTCTGATATACCCATTCGCCTCTGTCCCTAATCTTTTCTATGTTTTTACCCTTTTTCCTCTTCAACGTAGTGCACACAATATAAGAATAGTCGGAACGTGGGTCGTCCCAGAATACTCGTTAACTGCAATTCTATCAATTCTGCTGTTCACCACCCTGATCGCCACAATCTTTTTGAAAACAAAATCAAAGAGGCACACATAAGCGAAATAGGTAACCGTACCTTCTAAACCTCGCAATGTCATAATCGACCGCAACTAGCCTGAACAGGGCCATCGCAATGAGAAAGGATGACTTAAGGTTCTCCCACCTTGAAACAAAAATAGCACCTATTGACCACTGCCTAGAATATGACTTGCCCAAAATTCACCATCAAAATTGAACACGGACAATAACGGAGCTGCTATGGCAAGACTTTTTCAACAAACCTAAGCAGTTGGTAACCAAAAAGTATGGCTACAAAGTAGGTGGGCCACAGAATCGCGGGCCAATTTCTAGGGACATAAGTCCACAAGTTCATAGACGTAGCGAAAATCTCCATCGACACTAAAACGCATGACCCTAGAAAGCCTAGAATAAACTGTTCTTTCACTTCTTTCCTTCCCAAGCTTTTTCTTCTCACTATAGCCAATACAAGCCAGCCTATGAGGAATGCGAGGAAAAGCAGGTACCAGCCTTGGCTGAATTGGAAATCGAATATCATGCCAAACGCTACGCATCAGATACTTAAAAAGGTAATCTCGATTTAGAGAGAAGTTTTATCCACCAACGCAAAAAATAGCTTGCAGAATTGACTGATTATCAATCCTTGTCTTTTCAAAGAGACAAAGTTAAAGCTTGCCAAAACCCAATAATTCATCTAGAAACAGAGTTGAACTTGTATGCGGAAGCTTTGGCGTAGCAAATGGTTCATAATAGCACTCGTCCTAATCATCATATTAGTTCCGATGTTTTTCTTGCTAACTCTCAAGATTGACTTTGGTCAGAGAGAAGACGATGTCCTAAGGTATTTCTCCCAACAGGACGGCATGCCCGACGCATTCACGAAGCTCGAACAACTCATGCCTGAAAACGCAACCGTACTCTGCTGGTGGGACTACGGCAGAGCCGTCATGAACTGGAGCCACAGACAAGTAATAGAAGCCTACCCATCAAGAGACATATTCTACACCGTAGGTTATAGCCGCAACTTCTGGACTAACATTGAAACCCAGATCTTCGGAACATGGGGGCGACTCAAAGAAGATTCAGGACATAGCAAAGATGTTCATGCAACCTGAAAACCAATCTCTAACGCTCATGAGAGAATACAACGTGTCCTACGTGCTAGTCTTTACGCCGATGAGCTACAAAAGTTCTCTTGGATCGCCACCATCGCAGATTACAACGCCACAGATTACCTAACCGTTAACGACGACACTTACCAGCCAACCGCACTCGGCTCCCAAACAACAATACTGCGACTTCTGTTCGACGACACATTACACCCAACCTACTTTACTAAGCTTTATGACAACGGCAAAAGCAAAATCTACCAAGTTAACTATCCATAGGTTCCATTGACAAAATCAGCACTCGCCAAATCAATGGAAGTTTTGCTTGTTGTTTATTCCATTTTATAGAGATTATGGATTATTGTTTGTATTATTCCATGGTGTTTCTTCTCATCTTCTTCGATGTTCTGCAACAATAGCTTAAGACTTTCGTCCTTAGTGTGCTTCAACTCTTCTTTCAACCGCGTTAATACATCACTTTCCGTCGTAACGTGTTCTTCAAACTCCTTTCTTGCCAGAGCCTCGCCTACGTACTCTTCGAGTTCGTGTTCCCACAATGAAGTGTCTGGCGGAACTTTCTTAAGGATTTCAAGCATTTCAGTTAGAATGGCCGCGTGCTTTTCTGAATCAAGGCATATCTCTAATATAAGAAGCCTCGCAGCAGCGACGCGAACTTTCTTTCTCGCCTCAATGAGGCGTTTTACCTGATCTCTTTCAATATCGATTTGTTGCTTGATCAATTGCATTAACTTGCTTTCTTGCGACACTCAATCCACCCCAAAATTGCTTTCATGATATAAACTCTGATTTATTAAAGCTTATGCAAAATGCATTATAGCGCGCGCTCATGTTGTTCGAATTCGGGATTTACACTACCTATAAAGGAAGACTTGTTCCTATTCCCTTTTTCTTAGCCTCGTTGAAGACAAGCATAGCGGTTGCCACGTCTTCTATTGCCAAACCCAAATGCATTGACATAATTCGTTCTTCAGAGTTTTCACGACTTGGTTTTTTTCCGCTAACAATGTCGCTTAACTCCGCATACACACGAGGAGCATCTCGGAAATATCCTTGCTGCTTATAGTATTCTAGCTGCTCAGTGTCGTCTGTGCAGAATTTGTCCATCGAACGCGTAGCATCCGCCGTCCAGTACGAATCAAAATCCAAAGCACAGGCAAACCCGCCCTTCTTAAACCACGACGCCTCGATAACAGGCTTCGGGTTCTTCAATATCGGCCCCGCCGTGACCACTATGTCGCAGCCTTCAACAGCCCTCCTCGGCGAATCAACAGGAACCACTTTCACTCTGTGCTTCGCCGTCATCTCTTCTACGTATCTGGACAGGCTCTGAGTGCTGACATCGTAAGCCTTAACCTCATTCAAACTCTTGCAAACAACAAGCAAAGCCTCAAGATTACTCCTTCCCTGCACACCACAACCAAGAATGCCCAACGTTCCAGAATCTTCTCTAGCAAGATGTTTTGCAGCAACAGCCGTCGCCGCACCCGTCCGCACAGCCGTAACCCAAGTACAATCCATAACACAAACAGGAAACCCAGTCTCAACATCGTTCACGACAAGTAGCCCGGAAATATACGGCAGACCGTGCTTCGGATTTTCGGGAAAACCGCTCACCCACTTCACGCCAGCCGCTCGCATTCTTGGCAGAAAAGCAGGCATGGCATGGATAAAAGCATCCTTCTGAGGATGAACTCCAGGTTTAGGGGGAACCTCAACCTTTCCACGCGCCTTCTCTAGAAAAGCTTTCTCAACAACATCAATGACTTCGCGCATTCCAATGTCGAGCTTGTCCACATCAGCCCTTGAAAGATACATAACGTTCCCTAAAGAGCCCAATTTAATCACATAGTTGAAGACTATGGTTCGCGCACAAAAACCTTATTGAAAAAGGTTGTCGCAATTGCATAGGGGGAAAGAAAAGTTGATGATTCGCCAGATGAAAAGCGGAGAAGAAGACAAGATTAAGGAACTTATTGCAAAACTCAGTTACGAAGACCAAACTTTTTGGCGAAAACAAGCCAAATCAATACAAGATTACCTAGCAGAAAGCAGCAGATTACCCATAAGTGAGGAAATCAAGGGAAAGAACACCGTTTTTGTTGCAGAGGAAAACGATACGATCGTGGGCTTTTGCTGGTGCACGATAGTTGACCGAGGAGTGGACAAACAAGGCGAAATAGCCGAATTTTACGTTGAAAAAGAACACAGAGGCAAAGGCATAGGAAAAGACTTAGTGACGGCAGCAAAACAGCTTTTCATAGACGAACACGTCGAAGTAGCATTCGTGTGGACACACCACGGCAACGAAACGGCCATAAAACTCTTCAGAGATGCAGGTTTCAAGGAAGTAACACAACTAGTAATGGCTTTCATCCCAGCAAACAACAACAAGACTTAGCCGCCGCCGACAGGCGGTATAATAGCCAGCACGTCACCATCTGAAAGCTTCATCTGCAACATCTCTGAGGTCGGCGTACTCCTGCCGTTCACGAGAAACTGCAGAAAACTCTTAACCTCACCAGTCTCAGCATTGTAGACGTATTCAACGAAGCTTTTGCCATAACGTTCTGCCAAGCGCTTCAGAACCATGTCCACTGTTACACTTTTGTCGCCTTGAAACTTTAGGATTTCTTCTCTTTTACCCGTGACTTCTCTCAAGGTTGTGAAGAATCTGACTGAAACCTGCACGGTGCACAGTCACCAAAATAAGAGTTGACTGGCTGAAATTTAAACTGTTACTCACTAAGATGCATGATTTCTTCGAGCTAAGCTAAAAGTTTATATTTTGGCTGTTTTCTGCTTATTCAGAATCAATATCCCAACTATAAACGGAGAAGATTTGTATGGCTTACCTAACAACAACAGCCTCTGGACAACCAGTACTAATTCTCAAAGAAGGAACAACACGCAACAGAGGAAAAGAAGCACAGAGAAACAACATAATGGCTGCCAGAGTAATCGGCGAAGTCTTAAAAACCACGCTCGGACCACGCGGCATGGACAAGATGCTCATCGACAGCTTAGGAGACATAACCATAACCAACGACGGCGCAGCAATACTAGACGAAATAGAAGTTGAGCACCCAGCAGCGAAGATGATGGTTGAAATAGCAAAAACACAAGACAACATGGTTGGAGACGGAACCACCACAGCCGTAGTCCTAGCCAGCGAATTATTAAAGAAAGCCGAAGAACTTTTGGAACAGAACATCCACCCAACCATAATCGTGGCTGGTTATCGCAAAGCGGCACAAAAGGCGATTGAAAGCATAAACAAGATCGCAATAACCGTGGACACCACAGACCGCAAAACACTGAAAGAAGTCGCTCTAACCTCAATAGCAAGCAAAGCCGTCGGAACTGCAAAGGACACGCTGGCAGAGATAGCCATAGACGCCGTCATGCAAATAGTGGAAAAACGTGGAGACAAAAACATAGCCGACATTGACAACATTCAGTTAATCAAGAAAACAGGCAAAAGCCTCCTAGAATCCCAACTCATCAAAGGCCTAATAATAGATAAAGAAGTCGTCCACCCAGGAATGCCGAAGAAAATGGAAAACGCAAGAATCGCGTTGTTAGATGCTGCGCTAGAGATTGAAAAAACAGAAATCAGCGCCGAAATCAGAATACGCGATCCAGAACAGATGAAGGCTTTCTTAGATCAGGAAACAAAGATGCTTAAGGACATGGTTGACAAGGTCAAAGCGTCAGGTGCAAACGTTGTTTTCTGCCAGAAAGGCATCGACGACATGGCGCAACATTTCATGTCAAAAGAAGGAATACTTACAGCTCGACGCGTCAAAGAGTCAGACATGGAAAAATTAGCCAAAGCCACAGGTGGAAGAATAGTCACAGATTTGAACGACCTGTCACAGAAAGATTTGGGCATGGCAGGCATTGTTGAAGAACGCAAAGTGGGCGACGACAAGATGATTTTCGTCGAGAAATGCCGAGACCCACGCGCCGTTGCCATCCTCATACGCGCGGGGCTTGAAAGAATGGTTGACGAAGCCGAACGTGCAATGACCGACGCGTTGTCCGTAGTCTCAGACGTGATAGAGAACAACAAGATAGTCGCAGGCGGAGGCGCCGTGGAAATCGAAGTTGCAAAAGACTTGAGAAGCTACGCCACGAAAGTCGGCGGAAGAGAACAACTAGCTGTCGAAGCCTTCGCAGACGCGATCGAAATCATACCTAAGACATTGGCAGAGAACGCTGGTCTAGAAGCAATCGACATAATAGTGGACCTCAGAGCTGTACACGAGAAAGCAGACGGAAAATACACGGGCGTAAACGTGTTCACAGGAAAAACCGGAAACATGCGCGAAAAAGGCGTAGTTGAACCATTGGTAGTCAAAGAGCAAGCGATAAAGTCGGCTACAGAATCCGCGTCAATGATACTTCGCATAGACGATGTAATCGCATCCACAAAACCAAAAGAAACAGGACCACCTCCAGGCGGCGGACCAGAAGGCGGAGAAGACTAAAAGCAACCCCCCCCAAAATTTTTTTCTTACATTTTAGCTATTTTTACACGTCAGAAATTTAAGCTTGAAAACATATTTTACACTCTAGTTGCTCCGGTAGTATAGTCCGGTCAAGTATAGCGGCCTCTCGAGTCGCGGACCCGGGTCCAAATCCCGGCCGGAGCATTTCCACATTCAAGCCTGCTTCTAGCTCATTTTTGTTAGAAAAGCTTGATTTGGGTGTCTCTGAAAGTATGGTTAGAATTGGAACACGCGTTTGACATTGTTCTCGACCATTTATTCAATTCGGGAAAGGCTTGTTTAGTGAAGGTGGTTAAGCCTCTTCATACGTTTCTATCGCCTTGTCAAGGTTGGCTTCGCACGAAGCTGTGCCCTTGTCCGATTAGTCTCTCTTTCTATGTCCTTCGCCATATTGGTAAGATCGAGTCTTGTTCTTCTCAAGTTTCTTGAGAAACGTGTCGTCCATATTTATCGTTGGGCATGCCAAGCGGCTTGCATCCAAAATATAGAAAATTGCGTCAACTAATTCTTCGCCTATCTTTTCCTGATTTTCACCCTTTTTCCACGCATCACTAGCCTCCCCCAATTCAATGAATGCAAAGAGCAGTTTCTTGGGAATGTCTTCAGGCTTGTTGTAGAAGCCCTTTTGTATTACTAATTGCTCTATTTCTTTCTTCATTTCTTCTAAGTGCAAGGTTCGTGCTCTCCTTTACCGAACAACAATTAAAACACTATTCTGAATAAATATACTCCGCCAGAGTCAAATTGCGCCATGTGCTAAGACTTATAAACGGATTACCGTAACTATCTTGTCATAGTGAACAGTTATGCATCTGCAAAATGAAATGAGCCGGCTAGAGTATTCTTTCAGATTCGGTTTCCTTTCCGATAGAATTGTTGAATCATTGTCTAAATATGAAAAAGAAACCACGAAATTGCCTGAAGATGACAAAAAGGTTCTAGGCGAAGGAATCTCTTTCTTTGAAATGGTTCTCAAAGGGAAGGAGCAGATAACAACTGGAGTCTATGAAAGCAATGCTTTGGAATCTCTGATGACATATAATCGATCACTGTCGATAGTTTTGGATATGCCTGATCTTCCGAAGGAAATGAATGCGGAGAAGATAGAGGAGATATTTGAGGAATTGAAGGAAAGTCTATGCAAGATAGTGGAGGGGAAGAAAGTTTCGCCTCTTGAAATCCGTAAAACGAGGAGCTTCTTCAATTGCCTGAGAGAATCAACGCTGAACGACAGCACGACAATAATAAATGGTCTGTATGAGTCTCGGAGATCAGACAGATGGGAATTACCTCTAGAGACTTAGTTGCAGACAAAGCGTTTAAGTTTAGAAACCTGATAGAGGAGCTTCGATCAAGAGACTACTATTCTGATGATCCCAAAGAGCTAGTTGACTTATTTGACAAAGTCGCTACCCAAATTTCAGAAAAGATCAAGGCCATCAGAGAAGATGACGACATAGGAATAAAAAGGATAAACTTGCTTCTCTCATACTATCATTTAGCTTTAGATGAAATAGAGCACATAGAACTGGATAATGTTCCTGTTGAGATGCTTCCGCTGTTTACAAGAATACTAGGAAAGCTCAAGCTCACAACGATATTAGTTTTCAGACCAAACCCAATGTACAATTACTCATATTTTCCGATAACTCGATTCATCAATGGAGTCAACAAATCACAAGGCTATCCAGAGGTCAAGGACAAATGTGACATAGCAGTCATTTCTTTTCCGTCTTCAGAAAAGAATAGCACCTTACTCCACTGCTCTTTTGCACATGAAATAGGTCACCATCTCAACGAATGTTTTTCAGTTGCCAAAGACATCGAGCCTAAGGTATTGGAATTGATCGACAAAGACTTGCTGAAGAAGTACGTAGGCAAATTTCTTGAATCACTCAGCAAGACCAAGAGGGTCGTTGGTGAAACTGAAGTTACTTTGGACAAGTTTATTTTGAGAGAACAGATGGAATCATTCGAAATGGAGCAGTTTGCCATCATTATTCGTAAGTGGCTTGACGAAATCATTTCTGATACTATAGCCATATACTTGTTTGGCCCGGCCTTTGTCTTCGCCATTACTGAGTTTCTCCTTTCGAGCCAAAATGCAGAAAAGTATTCTGAGACACATCCACCTATATTCATAAGACTGAAAAATCTGATGCCGCTTTTCGATGAGCTTGGATTCTCGAAAGATCTAGAGAAATACGAAGGAATAATCAAGAGAATAGACTATTACCGAACGATTTCGAAGAAGACCTTCGACACAAAGGATGAGTCGATATCTAGCATCAAAAACATGATCCTTGAAAGAGGCATAGTTGGGCTATTTGAGCCAGCCAGAAGCCTTGTGAAAGCTAGAATAGACTTTCCGAAAGGAATCTGCAATTTTGAGGATTCTAGACACGCTGTAAGTGCCTTCAGAAATCTCGTAACTGGAAATGAGATCCTTAACAAGAATTGCACTTCAAGACCTATCGATGCTGTCACGATACTCAACTCAGCATGGATAGTAAGAATCAATTTCATAGACGAGCTTTATAGATTGCTGCCAAACATCGAGAAATCTGAAGTCAGGAATATTCTGGATAGGCTCGCTCTGAAATCCTTGGAGCTTCAGGAATTTCACAGTAAAATGGTGCCGGCACAATGACAATACTCTCAAAGAGCCAGATAAAGAGTAGGATTTTCACTGATGATATCCCAAAAGGGTTGTGCATAACGCCTATCACAGATATAGACCGGCAGATTAGCGAGGGAACTATCGACATTAGATTAGGAACGCGGTTCATAATTTTTAAAGGAAGAAAAATCGAGACTTTGGATCCGACAGAGGAAAACATTGAGGAAAGGATACGCGAATTTCAGGAAAGGGTATACATTCCATATGGTAGGAAGTTCATTCTCCATCCCAACGAATTCGTACTAGGCGGATCGTTGGAGTATCTTCGCTTTCCCCCTGATATTATGGGCTTTGTTGTTGGAAGGTCTTCTTGGGGAAGACTAGGTTTGATAATTGAAACTTCTCCTATAGTACATCCCTGTTTCACCGGAATCCTTACTTTTGAATTCTCCAATCTGAGCACCGCGCCTATTGCTTTGTATCCAGGCACCAGGATTGCCCAAATTGCGATTTACAGTATTGAAAACGGCACTGTAAGAGACTGTAAAGAAATGCTCAGCAAGTCAAGGTACAACTTGAACACTTCACCTGAATTCAGCAAGATACACAACGACCCTGAACTGAAGAAAATAAGAGCACTCTTTGAGAAACAAAAACACAATGAATAGTTGGCAGAAAAATAGGGGTCTGCAACAGATTTTGCTATTTAAGATGAGAAGTAGTTGCGCGCGCCTGTAAGACGCGACTAGATCATGGAGACTTTGATGGTAATCCGTGATTCTCGAACTCCCACCAAGCATACACAAGGCATATTTTTACTGGTAAAAACGTGTTCCAATCCTGGCCGGAGCACCACCTAAATGTGTCGCAAAAGCCTTCGAGTATAAATCAGATACTTTTCTTGGAAATTTGGAAAACAGTTGCGCTTCTCCTATGTAATTGCAGAAAAAAGAAGAGCTACTATAGTATGATTGTTTATGTTGTGCTTGGTGTACTTGATGAAGATCGTGTTCCGAGCGTAACTTGAAGAATCATTGTTTCGTTGTTTCGCACTACCGTCACGTCGATTGTTTGACCCGGCGAAGTATGCTCTTCTAGAAAAGTTGAGAGGTCATCCATGTTGGTTATTCTTACTCCGTTTAACGCTATTATGATGTCACCACCGATCATCACAGACTCGCCTGCAACTGTGGCTTGTTTCGTCCAACCTTGCAAGTTTGCTTTGTCAGCTGGCCCACCGCTTGTGACCTGTACAATCAGCCATCCATAGGTTACGTTCACGTTCATCGCCTTCGCGATTTCGTAGCTCATGTCGGTTCCTGTCGCGCCCAGCCAAGGATGCTGAGAGTAGGAGCCCTTCGTTACCAATGGCCCGATTTCTCGTAGCATTGTGCTGGAAGGAATCGCGAAGCCCAATCCTGTGGACCCGCTTACGATGGCTGTTGTTATACCAACGACTTGACCTTGGTAATTCAGAAGCGGGCCTCCGGAGTTACCAGAGTTTATGGGAGTGCTCGTTTGTATGACATCTGCAATTGGGTAGTTGCCACTCATTTCTTCAGTTATGGTTCTGCCCAGCGCGCTGACTACGCCTGTAGTCAACGACCCAGCTAGTCCGTAGGGGTTGCCGACTGCTATCACTGGGTCACCGACTTCTAATGTTGATGAGCTGACAATTTCGATAGGCTTGTATTCGCTTTCAGAAGCGTTTGTCGAGAGCACCGCAAGGTCCGCGTAAGGGTCTGAACCCAGCAGGGTAGCTGCATATCCGTTTCCATCCAGGAAGGTTACGGTGATGTTGATTGCGTTCTGGACTACGTGATAGTTGGTGACGATCACAATAGTTCCTGTGAAGTTATAGACGAAGCCTGAGCCTTGGACTTGTGCATAGTACGGGAAAGGATAATATTGCACCGTCATCCCTCGGATTATGACGACCGAGTCTTTGACCTGCGCATACAACTTGGAAAGTGAAACATTCTCTTCTAGGATGTAGGTGTTGCTTTGGTTTGCCACGTTTTGCGTGGATTGCAGGTTTGATAGTTGTTGCTGAACCGTTGAGAGTTGATTTTGCAGTTCATTTATTCTTCCAGAAAAAGCCGAGTCAGCCATTGAATAGCCCAGTAGTCCACCCGCCACTAGACTAGCCACTATGATCGTTGCCACGAGAGCCCTTGAGAAGCTGGTGTTTTTTGGTTTTTGAGTGTTTTCCAACTATAATCCTCCTCATGTGTTCATAGTCTTTTCCTGCAAGAAGGACATTTCACGTCACTAAGCTGAATCTTACTGCCACAATAGGGACACATGAGCTTCTTCTTTATCAGATGAAGCCCTTGCTTTTCCCTCGTGATTTTTCCATCGTTAAGAAACAGAATTCTTTCCGTGTGAGAAGCTATTTGACCATCATGAGTAACCACTACAATCGTAGTTCCTTGATTAATATTTAACCTGCCAAGCAATCTAACAATCTCATGCTTATTTTCCGTATCCAAGTTTCCAGTAGGCTCGTCCGCCAAAACTATGGCAGGGTTATTTGCTAAGGCTCGTGCAATAGCGACTCTCTGTTGTTCTCCAGCGCTTAGTTTATGCGGTCGATGTTCTTCTCTTCCTGATAGGCCAACCATTTCCAACAGTTCACTGGCTCTTTTTCTTCTCTCGCTCCTTGACTTCTTTGTGCATTCCATAGGAAGCTCCACGTTTTCTCTGGCGTTTAAGTACGGGAACAGGTTGAAAGTCTGAAATATGAAGCCGATTTCGTTTCTTCTTATGTTATAGAGTTTTTTCTCTGACAATTTTGCGACATCTATCCCATTTATGGTCATCATTCCACTAGTTGGAGTGTCGAGGCAGCCTAGAACATTCAGCAACGTCGTTTTGCCTGAACCAGAAGGTCCCATAATCGCGATGAACTCACCTTTGTTTACTTTGAGATCCACGCTATTGAGGGCGGAGATTTTCCGTTTGCCCATCGAATAAATCTTGATCAGTTTTTCTGTTTTTAAGATAGGTTCACTCGTTTTCGGAGTGGGCTCACTTGTTTGGGGAATTAGCTCACTCATACCTCATCGCCTCTGCAGGTTTTATCTTGGCTGCTCTCCAAGCAGGATACAGGCTACCCAATGCTCCTAGCAAAACAGCTGCGCCAAATGCCAACAACACGAGTTCAGGAGTTAGCGCAGCAGTCGTGATAGTTGTTCCACCGAACATAGAAGAGCCTGTAGGTTGAAAGCCTCCAGTTGATGAGCCACCAAACAGGTTCACGCTGGGAAGGAGGAGTGAAGACAAAGTGGGTGCCGCAACGTATCCTATCGCTATGCCAACTACTCCTGCCATTAGGCTCAAAAGCACTCCTTCGAGCAAGAATTGACTCATAACGTTCAGGTTGCTGAAGCCCAGGGCTTTGAAGGTGCCGATTTCCTTTGTTCTTTCACGCACCGTGTACAGCATCACGAACAAAACAATCAAGCTGGTCGCAACTACTGCTATCATGATCTCTTGGGTAGCAGTTGCCTGTGTTTGGCTTAGGGTTGATTGAGCGTTGCTCAGATTTTCCGTGTATCTCTCCTGCATGGTCTTAAGGTTTGACAAGCGGTCTTCATATGTCGTAACGGTAAGGTCAGAATATACCACTTTTATCACATCAGCTATGTCCTTTACGACGGAAGCATTTTCTGCATACAAATCGAGTCTACTCACGTTTCCTGTATTACCAGTCACAGTCTGAGCGTCAATAATGTCCATGTACAGCGCTCTTGCATCGTTGCCTTGACCTGATGGTTCATAGACCCCTACCACTCCAAAATACTCTCCGTAGATTTCTACTTCGTCACCCACTCCTACCCCCAAATAGTCTGTGAGGTTTGAGGTCATGATAACAACCCCATTATCCCCCTCCTGCAGAGGTCTTCCATCTGTAATGTTTGTGGGCATTATGGAATAGTTGCCGATTAACGAAGAATCTAGAGTAACTCCCGTGATCGTATATACAGCTCTTGAAATACTGAAGGTTCTTCCGAATGGTCCATTGATAGTTTCGGAAATTGTTTCCTCAGATGGTGCTTCAAGGAATTTCACAATATCCTTGATACAGTCGATGGAGGAAATTTCATCCACGACAGTTTCATTCATGTAGCTTACTGTTCTAGATCCAAAAGAGGGCATATCCCCCGAGGGCGGCGTACTCGATGATGTGCCCGGAGGTCTGCTGAATTCAAAGTTTCGTCCAGAGGTCGTTGAAACTTCTATTAATGTTGTTGTCTTATTGATTTCCGCTTCCATGTTACTCAACGTGCTGTTGAAGGTTGCGGTTATGCTCTGCGTGGCTTCTTGGTTTGCCATGATCCCAGCGGGAATTGAAACCATAATTGCCATAGAGAAGCTTAAAGCAATAATCACTAATAGTGCTCTCATTTTTCTTCTCGAAACGTTCCTAACCGCTCTTGTTAAAGCACCCAAACAATTCACCATGGCATGCATATCGCGTTTAATCCAAAAATGAGGGAGAGGCAAGCAGTCAATTTTGGCTTCTTTCCACAAGGACTGGGATTAAGAAAAACGTGGTTTTTCACTGCCGCCATCTCCCTCCGCTGCAATGTCTTTTCAAAACTAGCGAGTTATTAAACGGTTTTTCAGAATTATACCCAAATCTATTCCCAATCAAACATACACATTCACAAGTTACGCCAGAACAGGCTATGTGTGGTCTCAGAAGGAACTGAGAGGTTGCCGCTTTATTCGATGTTGCTAACGATGATGATGCTGACATGCCTGTGTTCAACGTTTTCATCTCCGTTGTTGTTGTCTTGCCTATTCTTCCCCAGCTGGTTCTCGTTAAGGTCCAGATTGGCCGAAGCAGAAAGGAGAAAGAGAGGAGAGGAAATGCAATCTTCGGCTTTTCTGAGCCTTCACGAGCTTCTTTTTGAGGAATAGGACGTTTCCGACTTGTTCTCAACCTCCAAATCGTTCAAGAACTGCAAATTATTAAACCGTTTTTCAGAATTAACCCCTATTTTGTTCCTAATTCAACCCTATACGCTCATAGTCATGTAACGAAAATGTGGAGAACAAGGTTTGTTCTTGAGAACTCAAAAGAGGCGCTGGTTACACAGCAAACTAACAATCATAAACTAATTTCGAAACTGTTATTTTGTTTAAGAAAAAAGCTACTATCCCTATTCAAACAAACTGGTTAGTTTACGATGGCAAAATAAACACTATGAGTCATATACTTTCGCTATTTTGAGATGTCGAGCGATAAAAAATGGAAACTGGTTTGACAGCGTAGTTTTTGCTTGTCATGCTCAAGGTTTTTCGATCACGGTTCTCGTTAGAATCTCTATTCTAGTCACTTTCGCCTGTTCTACGTTCACCCACACATACGCTCTGCCTGTTGTGTTCAGGGTAAGCGTAACTACCGCAGTCGTAGCTTTCGTAGTAACCGTGCCATCTGCTTCAACCGTGCTATCGATAATGGGTCTTATGCCAGTGATGTTGTAACCCTCAGCAAGTAGATTTTGCACGTCCGAGTCGTTTTTCGCTATGTTAATGACGTTGTCCTTATACTCTTGGCTGACAGTGATCGATCCGCCCCAACCCCATCCACATCTGCCTCCATGCCCATGTCCATGTGGTCCTCCAAAAGGTGCGCATGTATCATTGAAGTAGCCGCCAAAACCATACATGACGTTAGAAGTCGTGTTTGTACTGTTTGTCGTTCCATTGGCGTATGCCATAACAGCTATTCCAGACAAAGCTGCCAGAACCATTATTGTTGGGATAAGCAGAATTTTGATTTTTCTTTCCATTTAATCACCTCTTTTTCTTGAACCATCATCACGTTGTTGAAATACCGCCAGATTATAAAGGAATTTTTCAGAATTAGACCGCATTTTATACCTAATCTGACATTTACATCGGCATCCTTTGGTAAGGAACCGAGAGAATATTTATTACTCTAGCTCAGATACGTTTAAAGAAAACTCCTTCATCTAAGCGGAGCGGTATGAATGGCTGCTAGTGGGCGTCCGTTGAAGTATTTACTTGGGTGGCTTATCGCGGGCACAAGAGGCGGTGCGAGTCGTGCCAAAATAATTAAGACTCTAAAGGAGACCCCTCAAAACGCAAACCAGTTGGCGAACCTGCTTGGGATGGATTACCGAACAATAAGACATCATCTTGAAGTCCTTGAGAAAAACAGAATAATTACATCCGCCGGAGAGGGATACGGTATCACGTATTTCTTGTCTCCAGCGATGGAGGAGAATTACGCTTTGTTCGAGGAGATTATGAACAAAATCTGGAAAAAGTAGAAAAAGGAGTAGAAATAAATGAACAATCGTATGAATAAAAATATGATAATCTGGTTATTGCTACCAATTTTGATAGTGGTAGCTATCCTAACAGCACTCTGGGCTACATCCACATTCGGGCTTTCACGTCTTCCTTGGGAACACCACCCACCACCGCCGTATGAAATTCCCGGAGACATAGAGTTCTTCTACACGGCAAAAACAGTGGTCTCTACTATCAACTTAACGATTCTAGTCTTTCTGGTGATCATATACATTGATATATACAGGAAGACGCGGTCGGAGTTTACGATTGGATTGATGATATTTTCAACGGTACTTCTTCTGAACGCTCTTGCCTCCAACCCCTTGGTAATATGGGCTTTTGGTTTCCGAGCCTTCGGTCTTGGACCGTTCGCCATGCTGCCAGACTTGTTTACGTTCGGGGCACTAATAGTGCTGCTATACCTCAGCGTAAAATACTAAAAAATGAACATCGGAAAGAGATGGCAGTGTACACTTTTTCAATGTAATGTATTACTTACCCCTTGAAACCTTTCCAAAAACGGAATTCTGGGAAAGCTTTAATTCCAGCATTTTTTCTGTTCATAAAGAACAAAAAACGGAGAAAAAGGTTTGGCGCGATTAGCTCAGTTGAAGCTTGCGATGGGATCATCCATATTCGTCGTAGGGTTTATATTCGCCATATTCTTGGCAGCCATAATGTTCATAATTAATCTAAACTTGATCTATTCCATAATCCTCACCGTGCTCTTCATACTGTTTCAGTATCTTATCGGACCGTCAATCGTTAGATGGTCAACTCATCTGCAGTATTTGAAAGCTGGAGAGAACCCTTGGCTTGAGTCCACCGTCAAAGGTTTGGCAGACAAAAGCGGGATACCGATGCCGCAGTTAGCCACGGTGCCTGACAACACGCCTAACGCGTTCGTTTTCGGCAGAACCGCAGGCTCCGCAACTCTTGCCGTCCACGAGGGATTGTTGAGAAATTTGAACGAGAACGAAATTAAAGGTGTGATTGGACACGAGTTGGGACACATAAAACATAAAGACTACATCGTCATGACGGTGCTTTCGGCGTTGCCTTTGCTTGCGTACCTTGTGGCGCGTGGAACGTGGCAAGCCGCATGGATTTCGGGGCGGGGTTCAAGGGAAAGAGATGAGGGCAGCATGAGAGCCGCATTAGCCGTTATCGGAGTACTTTCCTACGTAGTCTACATCATCTCGCTCTTATGCGTGATGAGGCTCAGCAGGCTACGAGAACATTACGCAGACGCCTACTCAGCCTACGTGACAGGCTCGCCTAGAAGCCTAGAGAGTGCCCTCACAAAAATCACTTACGGCTTGTCGCTTTCGCCTAAACCGCCGTCTGGAGCCAGAGCCTTCTACATCGGTGATCCTGCAATGGCTAAGGAGGAGATGGCGGAAATAATGGAGAAAAAAGAAGAATACGACCTTGACCATGACGGCGTGCTAGATGAGAGGGAATTGGAGCTTGCCATGGAAAAAGAAGCCAATTCCACATGGGCAAAAATGAACTCGTGGTTCTCAACACATCCGCCAACGTTCAGACGAGTACTGATGCTACGAGAAATAGAAACGGAAATGGAAAGCGGAAAATACTCAAGCGACCGAGTATACGCGCACGTTTAACAAAAGCAAATTCTTTTATTCTTTTCCACATCAAAAAAGAACAGAAGGGATAATACGTGAAAGTCAAGCTTCTTCGCTACACGGCAGACGCCGAGCTTCTCTGCGGAACCGCAGCGTTGACAACGACAAAAAGCGGACGCCCCTCAGAGATTCTTGAAAAAATGGACAAGGAAACTGCCAAACGAATAATCAAACGAGTAACAGGCTACGGACATGACTCGGTGATTGAGCATGCATCTTTCACTTTTAGCCTCGAAGGAGTGTCTCGAGCCATGACACACCAGCTTGTCAGACACCGAATCGCATCATACACACAACAGAGCCAACGTTACGTGACCTATGACACGCTAGAAAATTACGTGACGCCTACAAGCATTGAAGCTAATGCTGAAGCCAAAAAAACGTTTGACGAAACCTTGGAGAAGATTTCTGAAGCTTACCAGAAACTGCTGAAGATTGGAATTCCAAAGGAAGATGCTAGATTTATTCTGCCAAACGCTGCCAAAACAAACATAATCGTAACGATGAACGCCCGCGAACTACGACACTTTTTCAACCTTCGATGCTGTGCCCGCGCACAGTGGGAGCTGAGAGAAACGGCGATTGAAATGCTAAAACAAGCACGGAAAGCTGCACCCGTTCTGTTTGAAGACTGCGGACCGACATGTGTAGAGTTGGGTTATTGCCCCGAAGGAAAGATGAAACCACCAGAATGCAGCATCGAAGAGATCAAAAAACGGTTCCGAAACCTGTAGTGGCACAGCGTGTAGATTTTGAAGAGCTAGCGCGATGTGAATGACAAAGTATAGAATGCTTGCGGTAATCACAAAGTACTGGAAACCAGGAGAAAACTACCTGAAAAAAATCGAAGAAAGCGTTGAGGGTAAAATTGGCGATGGAGATTTGCTGGTTATATCTGAAAAAGCTGTTTCGACAGCGTCAAACAATATCGTTGATGAGAGCAAAGTTAGACCGAGCTTAAGCGCAAAAATAATTGCAGGATGCTGGATGCGCATAGCGTGGGGCTATTTTCTTGGAATATTATGCCATTTTCGAAGCCAGCTTTTGCAACGGCTTCGAACTTATCCGTTTGCGATGGGCAGCCCTCATAAGCAGGTTGCTTTGCAATATGCAGGCTTGTTGCAGGCACTGATGTTTGGTTCAGAAGGCGGAATTGACGGAAGCAACCTCGCATATTCCTACGTCAGCCTGCCACTAAACAATGCAGACAAGATTGCTGAAAGAATACGCGAGCAGGTGTGGCTTAAGTTTCGAAAGAAAATTTGCGTGATAATTGTTGACACTGACAAAACGTACTCGTTCAGAAACTTTCATTTCACGCCCCGTCCAAAGCCGATTAAAGGAATCAATTCTTATTGCGGTTTTTTCGCTTATGTTTTTGGAAGAACATTAAAGCTCAAAAAAAGAGCGACACCAGTTGCTGTGGCAGGATGCAAAATCTCGGTGGAAGAAGCCTTGCAAATAGCTGAAGCCGCGAACCGTATGAGGGGTTTTGGCGCTGGAAGAACGGTGTGGGACATGGCAGCACGATTCAATGTTAATTTAGCGGATGTGACATGGGAAATGCTAGACACAGTAAAACATAAACCCATAATCATTGTAAAAAGAAAAAGGTGAACATGCCGATGGACGCGTCAGTTAAGCAGTTGCACGCTTTTTTCAGCCCCACATCGGTTGCCGTTGTGGGTGCGACGAAAAAGATAAACAAGGCAGGGCACGTCATTTTCAAGAATTTCGTTGAAAACAAAAGAAGAGAGGTTTTCAAAGGCGAAATTTTCGCAGTCAACCCCAACGAGAATTCGATTCTTGGAGTTCAAAGCTACCCCACAATAAAAGATATTCCTGAAGAAATAGAACTAGCTGTGATTGTTGTTCCAGCAAACGTCGTACCCAAAGTTATGCAGGACGCAGCATCCAAGAAAGTAAAGGACGTTGTCATAATAAGCTCGGGTTTCGGCGAAATCGGCAATCATGAGCTGGAAAATCAAATTGTAGCCATAGCTAAAAAGGCTGGAACGCGTGTTCTGGGACCGAACTGTTTGGGCGTTTATGATACCAGAACAGGAGTGGACATGCTGTTTCTGCCTGAAACCAAAATTCTGATGACGGGGGATGAAATTATTGCGACACCACGCCCAATACCAGGCGACATAGCAATCGTCACCCAAAGCGGCGCCTTCGGCGTGGCGGCGCTTGACTTTTTGACTGGAAGGCAGATAGGAGTCAGCAAGTTTGTGAGTTTCGGCAACAAATGCGACGTGACCGAGACAGAAGTGCTGCATTATCTGTTGTATGATAAGGAAACCAAGGTTATTTTGTTGTATGTTGAGGACATAAAATCTGGAAGAGAATTCCTTGAAGTGGCTAAAGAAGTTACGAAGAAAAAACCTATAGTAGCGCTTAAGGCAGGAAGAACCGCGGCAGGCGCAAGAGCAGCAGCCTCTCACACAGGCGCCATTGCCGGCTCGGACCAAATCTACAACGCAGTCTTCGAACAAACAGGAATCCTGAGGGCAAGGGACATGGAAGAATTCTTCGACGCAGGAAAAGCTTTGGCTATGCAGCCGCCAGCTTCAGGAAAAAATGTGGGAATAATCACAGATGCTGGTGGCCCAGGGATAATGGCGGTTGACGAAAGCGAATTGAATGGGTTGAATGTCAAACGTTTCTCGGAGAAAACAATTCGAGAATTTGAGAAACTAAAAGCAGAGGGGAAGCTCCCGAAGTTTGCAACGAACTTTAACCCCGTTGACATTACAGGCTCTGGAACCTCGGAAATGTTTGAACTTACATCAGAAATCCTTTTCCAAGACCCCGAGGTAAATGGCATAATACTCCTTGGTTTACACCACATACCAGCCTTGCAGGAAGACTATATTGACAGGGTGGCAAAGGTCGCCAGCAAATACGATAAACCTATCGTAGCATGCGACATCGGCGAAACCGAAATGGCCTTGCACACACGCTCCAGGTTTGACAAACTGGACATCCCAGCCTATTCATCGCCAGAAGATGCAGCACGCGCCATGAACGCACTCGTGAAATATGGGCTTTACTTGGAGAAGAACGGATGTTTAAGAGAATGCATTGAAAATCTGCAGAAAGAAAAACGAAAGTATTAACACGTTAAAACCGAATTTTAACCTCGACAACATCGCCATCTTTGAGCTGAAGCTTCTCCCTTAGATTTACGGGGGCAATAATCTCGATGACATCTGCTGGATATTCTGCAACTTCAGGAACCACAACAGCGCATTCCAAACTGTCCATTAAGTATGCTTTGAAACATTTTCCACGACAAAAACCCTCGACAGGCAAGATTTCTATCGAATCTATTTTCTCAAGTTGTTCCTTAAGCTTGACCCCGTTTTCACGCAACCTCAAATTTAGTGTCCCAAGAAACGGAGTAAACCCAAGTTTTTCTTCTATTTGTTTTTTAACCCATGGAAGTTTTACGAACCTTGCTCCTTCACCTTTTCCAGAAAAAGCTTTGCCTTCGATACAAAAAGTATCCATGTTAAGAGTTGCCAGCTGAACATGAGCCTAAAGTTTATTTTTGGTCTTTCAACCATGTTGCGACTTTTCGGAGCAACGAGTTCGTAGACATGTCGACGACGGGCACGATTATTTTCTCTCTTGTTTCGATAACGGGTTGATACTTGGGCATGAGCGCATAACCCACATACGTCCAGTAGACACGTTTTTCTTCTACGAGCGCTTTTGCAGTGGTTTCCGTTGACGCGGGAAGAGGAAAGTATAGAAAGACTACGCCTTCAGCCCAGTATAAGCCTGCAGTCTTGCCTCCTGCGATGATTGACGTGAACCTTGCAATGTCATCTGAAGTGGAGAACATAGCGCGTTCCATTATCACAATTTCCTTAAAAGGGTCAAACTTGACTACAACCTTGTCCGCTTCCATGAAGATTCGCCTTTTTCAAGCATAACTGTGTGTTACAGTTCCCTTTTAATCTTGTCATAACCCCAGAAAAAGTTAAAGAGCCACACGATATAATGCGTTAACCGAACATACAAAGGGAGAGTTCGTGAATGCCTGAAATTCGAGTAGCGCTCGTGGGCGTGGGCAACAGCGCGTCAGCCCTTGTTCAGGGAGTACAGTACTATAAAGATGCGAAAGAAGACTCCAGCGTGCCAGGCCTTATGCACGTGAACTTCGGCGGCTACCACATCAGGGATGTGCGGTTCGTTGCCGCTTTCGAGGTAAACGAGAACAAGATAGGAAAGGACTTGTCAGAGGCTGTTTTTACAGAGCCGAATTGTTGTGCCAAGTTTGCGGAAGTGCCCAGTTTAGGCGTGAAGGTTTCAGCTGCTCCTGTCATGGATGGCGTGGCACCGCACATGAAGGAGACTTTCCACGTTTACAAGGAAAATGAAATTAAGCCTTCAAACGTTGTTGAGGTTTTAAAAAAATCTAAGGCGGACATTCTTGTCAATTACCTGCCCGTAGGCAGTCATGTGGCAGCGCGGTTTTATGCGCAAGCAGCTTTGGATGCGGGTTGCGCGTTCGTGAATTGTATGCCCGAGTTTGTTGCTTCTGATCAGGCGTGGGCTAGACGGTTTGAGGAGAAAGGCTTGCCGATTGCAGGTGATGACATAAAGAGTCAAGTGGGAGCGACGATTTTGCACAGGAACATTGCCAGGTTGTGTGTGGATCGTGGAGTGATTATTGATGAGACTTATCAGCTTAACTTGGGTGGAGACACGGATTTTCAGAACATGACGGTTGAGGAGCGGTTGAAGACTAAACGGATTAGCAAGACCGAGGCGGTTACAAGCATGGTTCCGTATGATTTGCCCACGCGAATCGGTCCTAGCGATTACGTGCCGTTCTTGGGAAACAAGAAGATTTGTTATTTGTGGCTGAAAGGGAGGAAGTTTGGTGATAGACCGTTGACGATTACGGTGAAGTTGGAGGTTGAGGATTCGCCTAACAGTGCAGGTGTGGTGATAGACATTATAAGAGCAGTGAAGATTGCGTTAGACCGTAAGATAGCGGGTCAGTTGCTGAGTATCAGTTCGTATGCGTTTAAACATCCTCCGATTCAGGTGCCTGATTCTTTGGCGAAACAGTCGGTGGAAGAGTTTATTCAAGGCAAAAGAGAAAGGTGATGACCCTACAATAAAATTTCGATAGACACCAAATGCGATTTTGCAGCTTGACAGAATCACGTAACAATTATATTCTATTTTAATGATGTTCACTTGGTGGCGTGTATGGGTGTAGTGGATTTTGCACTGTTAACGATTAGTTCTATGATCGCGGTCATGGAGCCTTTTAGCACGACTGCGGTCTACGTGACTTTAACTAAAACTATGGATTCTGGGAAGAAACGTGAGATTATCAGAAGATCGATGGTAGTGTCGTTTGTTGTTCTGGTTTTCTTTGCTTTAACGGGGCATCTTTTGTTTCGTGTTTTTGGTATAACGATTCCTGCATTTCAGATTGCTGGTGGGTTGGGGTTTGATATTTCTGATGAGGCGTTCTGGGAGAAGGGAATGAGGCAAGCGGAAGAGTTCATCAGGATGCTGGAAGAGACGCTGTGATTGTTGTTTGAGAAAGGGAGGGCGATAGAGGCTCTCTCAGAGAGACCTACCCCCCCATTTATAGATTGAACGTTTGGTTCTGATTTGTTCCTCCTGTTCTTGTTGTTTAATGATTTTAGTGGTGTGTCTGCTACTTAAGGGGGGTCTCAGTTGTTTGATTAGTTGTATGTGTGTGATCGGTGTGTTGTGGTTCTTGGGTTTTCGATGTTTGTTTGAGGCTCTAAAACAGCCAATACGGACCTACCCCCTATAGGTTTCTGCAAAGAAATTTCTAATAGGCTCCAAATATGGGCATGGTAGTGTGGAGGCTGTGTTCTGCTCTGCGGTGCCCACCCCCTCCCTTACATATACATTGAACTTTGGATTTTGATGTTTGGTTTGGACAAAACTTTACCCCAACCAACCGCGCGCGCTGCCTCCTACCATGATTTGCCGTAGTTCTTACACGTCATATAGTAGTTTCTCAGCGCGCGCGAAGAGAGTATTAATAGCAGGAAGACTTCTTTTCCATGTTCGGAGGTACAGCTGTGAATCGCCTATTGATTATCCTCATGGCGTTGCTGCTACTGCCATTGCTGAACCGCGTCACGACGGCCGTCGAAACAGTGTCCTATGAAAGTCAAGGTTCTCTAGGAACGCTTCAACCTTTCTGGAACATCACTCGTGGAGGCCCGCGTGCTGATGAGGGTTGGGGTGTTGCTGTCGATACGGTGCACAACGTGTATTTTGCCGGTTTTAACCGCATAGCCAGCGCAACTGCGGATGTTTTTCTGTGCAAGCTTTCGCCAAGCAATGTCGAGCTGTGGAACGCTTCATGGGGAGGCTCGTTTGACGACGAAGCATTTGTCGTCACCGTTGCCGATGAATACGTGTATGTTGGGGGAAGGACTTTCACAAACTTCTCGTTGGCGTCGGCGAACATGTTCATTCTCAAGTTCTCTGCATCAAACGGTTCTCTCGTTTGGAGTCGAGTGTGGGACGGTGGGTTCGGTTACGATGAGGTGGATGGCCTAAGGGTCTACGGGGGAAGCCTGTACGTAACGGGGTGGACGATGAGCGCAGCAACCCAGAACGATATCGCGGTTCTCAGGTACGACTCGAACGGGACACTGCTTTGGGCTCGTTCTTGGGGAACCCCAGACTGGGACGAAGCTAACGGGCATATGGGCATAGACGAGAATTACGTTTACGTCGTTGGACGATACAACGCATCGAACATGGTCGTCGGCGGCGACGCGGTTCTAGCTGCCTTTAACAGGACAGACGGAAGCTATGCCTGGCACACCACGTGGGGTGGCAACAATCTTGATGACGCTTTTGGCATGGCGATAGATTCCAACTACATCTATTCTGTTGGCATAACAAGCAGCTTCGGCAACGATCTAATCTTTCTGCTGAAGTACAGCAAGGCCGGGACGTTGATGTGGAATGCAACGTGGGGAGGCAGCGGCTCCGAACTGACCAGGTCCGTCGGGGTCAACGCTGATAGCACGTCAATATACGTGGCAGGCAGCACGACCAGTTACGGCAACGGCGACTTCGACGTGTTCCTGTTGAGGTTTAACCAGAATGGAATTCTAACTTTGGGCAAGACGTGGGGAGGGCAATTGCTGGATCGCTCTCACGGAATCGCAGTGAACGACCCGTTCATCTACATAGCTGGCGACACCAGAAGCTTCGCTGTCGGAGACGAGGATGCTTTCCTCTTAAAAGTGGACATGGACGGTGGAAACACGATCCCCGAATTTTCCCCGCCAACTATGGTTACCCTATTTGCCGCTGCGACTTTGGCTTATGCAATAATTCTTGCACAGGCAAGAAGACGTGGGTCAATGAAGTATAGACGCGCGCCCAAGGCTTTGAGCACGCATGTCAAGAAGACAACACGACAAGATTAAAGAGATGAAAATGCACGCAAATCGCGGGCGCGCAACTAACTCTGTACAAGAAGGGTTTAGGGTCCGCCGGGACTAATACCCAAATGGGTTCAAGTCCACATCCGTTTGCTTCCGTCAAATCCTTTAGCGGGGGTTTTCGTTTCTCACTCTGAAACGCACATTCAGTGGTGTACTACTGGCTTCAGTGGATTCTGACACTTGTCCGAGCGTTATGAAAAACGCGAGGAATAGAACTCAAGAATGTGGCGCACGCCAAGCTCTCGCTGGCTGTCAAACAGGACAGCATCATTCAAGATTCAGACGTAACCTAACAAGATAGGGGGAAGGAGCTATTTCTGTTCAACCTAGAAGGAGTCAGAGAAAGATTGAAAGCTAATGTGAGAGAATCAAACCGCATGCACAATCGTCATCTAGCGCGTTTGCCTTTTCTCTCGTTTCATTCTGCGGCAACTGGAACAGTCGCTGGCAATTCCACATGTGTTTCCATCAATTCTTCATATGACAAAAAGGAATCAACAGAAGCTTTCAGGGTTTCGCTGACAGATGACTGTGCAGCTAGTAAGAAGACAGTCTTCCCCTTCTCTCTTAGTTTCCGAACGGCTGGTTCAAAGTCACCGTCTCCGCTCACTACTATGACTGTTTCAACACAGCTCAATGAACCTTTGTCAACAAGGTCAACTATCATATTGATATCGACAAGATTGGGCTTCCAATGATGGTAAGGTATCAGCACCAACTCGTAACCTGCTTTCTGTGCAGCGTCGATCAGCGACTTTGGTGCAAAAACCAAGTATACTCTCCGAATTATGACTCTGCCAAGCCTTTCCGCAAATCTTAGAATTGCCTTGAGATCTGGTGTTGAATATCTCATTGATCTCTGCATGTTTTCGAAATCTACGAACAGGGCTACGCAACTCATAACGAAACCTCCTTTCCTTCAATCCACTCGTCCAATGCTAAAAATGAACTTGGGGCCTTAGTCATCTTCTCTCTCTCCCATCGAGAGATAGCCAATGAACATAACTTCACAAGCACTGTTTCCATGTCACCTATCTGAGAACCTCTAGTATTGGCCAAGTTTGCCTTAATCTTTCTAATTTGTGCAACATTCTTGGATTGGAAAGCCTCTACAATCTGAACCAAAAGATTCTCAAACAAGACGATGCATTTAGATGATCCACATAACACTACGAAATCGAACAATCTGTCCCGGGTTCTCTTGTTCTTGTCACTGTTTCCAATATGCAAGTATTCTGAAAGAAGATGTCGCACTAGGTCGGTGAACTCTTTTCGAACAGGTATCCTATCGCGTAGGCTATAAAAGGCATCTCCTTTTTCAACCAGTATCGTTTCCCGTATTCTGGAATTCCTTATCTGACCCGACTTCAATGGGAGGTCAACTGAGTACATCTTTATCTTTTCCTCACACTGTTGAATCATGTGGGCACCCTTGCGGAAAACCTCACAACCTTCCTTGTCGCGTCCTGCATTCATGAGATCTAAAGATCTTGTAAGCAAAGCGAACCATCGTCCCAGATTGTAGTTGGTGCATCGCAGAAAATAGTATGGTTTCCTGCATGTGGCGATCAATTTTATGATTGAGTAGTCAAGGGTGCATATCTCTTCAGCAAGCGTTTGATCAACAATGCCTGCATCGTTGGATGGGAAATCCTTCAGTTGTAGGAGACTCTGAAAGTCTTCCAAGAACATCGGCTTGAAAAGCAAAGACTTCTGTCTTCTGAAACTGCCTCCTCGATTACTGGGAGACCACAAGAGGTCGACTTTGTTTGCATCTATGATGGGCAGTTCATTTCCTAAGCTTAGTAGAGCTGACACCGTCTTTGTTACCCTTGTTTTTGAAAGCCTAATTCCATGTTTGTGGAGAGTCTCCACGACCCACTGAATTAGGGCGGTGTCATTGCGCACTGACAAAACACTGTAGTTGAATGCCCCGATAATCGGAGAAGTGGACATGCAATCACAAGCTAAATATAGGGGTAAGTAGTATAAAAACCATACGGTGATATGATTGCTAGATATCGTATACATAACTATACTCCGATCACTAATCACGCATTCATATTCTGGAACACAATGCAGTGTCTGCTTTGCAAGACCGTCTGCTTTTTATATATCTTCAATCTAAGTATGACTGAGGAGCGGCCTAATGGAGACTAAGGAAACCCCTGCTAGAGAGTTCTTACCCTATCTAAGCCCTGAGTTCCGACTAGTTCTGGAAATACGGAAGAAGGAAAAGGAGGCGGGGAGTTGGACTGGATGCTACTTGGAGGAATTGGTCGGCAGAATGGAAGGAGTGGCAAGTAGGAGCACAATACATGATGCGTTAGGAAGACTGTCAGACTCTGGCATCCTTGTTGGAACGTGGCAAAAGATTGACAGGCAAGGAAAGAGAACTTGGGTGTTGGAATACCGTTTGGCAGGCGAGATAATCAGAGAGTGGATAGACAAGTTCTACGCTCTCTTCTTCGGCACTTGACAAGGCTTCACAGGCTCAGTATCTTCAGTATGTCTTGCCATCGTCGCTGTCCCAAAGAGCGTTCAAGGGAATCGCATTTCAATTTCTCGACCACAAATGTGACATCGAAGCTTCGAGACATATCTCTGACATCTTTCAAAATGTCTTTAACTGATGTGCCAAAAGTGTGGATTTGTGTACATTTTGGACATGTGCCGGAATATGACTCGTTTCTCTCCTTTAGGCAGAAATATCTGGATTTGTTGCAAGAATTGATTTCACTATCGTCCATCATCATGTCTTCATGAATCCACAAATCAAAGTTGCCGGTCTTGTTGTTGCAATAGATTTTCAATTCACGGAAAGAATTCTTCAAAGGCAAGCCAATCATACTACTTACCCCAGGGCGAGAAGCATTTGTGAATCTCCGATATGATATGCCAGACCTCGCAAGCATCTCCCCAAGGAATGCGCAATCTTTTGAAGGGTTGAAATGGGCTTTCAGAACTAGAGAGTCTTTTGAGAACCTTTCAAGACCCAGCTTTGCAACGTGCTGTGTGGACCATTCAACGAATATGTATGGTATCAAATCAATTCCTATTTCTCGCCACCTCGTAAGGCTTGTCATCTTGGAGCATGCTACGTCGGAGGCAAAAACAGCAGCGACATCTACGTTTTTGGCATCCTTACTGAGCATACTTGCTGCTGCTATCAAAGTCTCTCCTGTATTCACGTAGTCGTCGAAAAGCAGGACTCTTCGAGATCTGACTAGATCCTGATCGTAGAAGCCGATATTCAGCCCAGCTTTGCTTCTTTGAACTTCCATATCACAGACGTCAATGCCATCGCAGACAGATTGATCCGAATTTCTGACGTCATCGAAGATCGCACTACCTTTTTTGTTGATAGTCACGATGACTTCAGGACAGCTTTGCGATATCACTTTCTTCAAGTATTCACACATAGTTTTCTGAACATATCGCCAATCCCACATTCCAAAATCTCTAAGAAACGAGTCAGTAGGATTTAGGTTCATTCATGGTCAGACTCAAATAGAATTATATGATTGAGAGACGAATATAACGCTATGGCAAAGGCTAGCAAAGAGGCTTACGAAGACGTTGGCGAACACTCTGACAGGTTAGGAATGCTTGCCACATCTTCCAGTCTAGCCATAGCATTCATTCCACGTACTCTGAGAGATTTCACTGACCATGGACAACGACACTCCGAAGCCATTGTTGAGCGATTGAGAGAATTCTTCAAAATAGTTAGCGAATACTGTGGCAGTTCTATCAACGCCCGGGAACGTTTTCTATCTTATGCAGCAGCGTTTCTTCATGACATTGGCAACATAAAGGGAAGAACCGGCCATGCCAAACGATCTGCAGCAATTGTGAAAGACTATGCTGGGAAGTACATAAACGGTCTGGAGAAGGACGAAATCAAATTGGTTTGCAAAATTGTGATGGCACACTCACGAAGCGCAGGCTCGTCTGACCCTTTGCGTGGAATGGATAAACTACTTCTGCTAGACAAGGATCAAATCAAGCTCAGGCTCTTGGCAGCATTGTTCAGACTTGCTGATGCCAGTGACACAACGTCTCGACGGGCTCCTCCTATTATTTATGAGTTGTTTGGGCTGAACAGGGTCAACAGAAAAAGTTCAAAAAGAAGAAAAACCGCAAGAAAACACTGGCTGGCCCATCAGAACATTACTGGATTGAATTATGATCCTGAGAAGAAGGTCATTTGGCTTATGATCGAAAGACTTGATAAGGCTATGATCTCGCTCTGCAATCTTTGTGACGAACTAAACACTGTTGCAGTCGTATTGAAGAGGGATATGCCAAAGCCTTTTCCATGCCTTAAGATCAGATTAATCTGGAGCAAAGATAACAGAGACAATAGAGAATTCGCAAGACGGTTTGACGCAGTCGCCTTCAGATGTAAGGTCCTTGAGAGAAACCCTCGCATTTCAATTAGCAGACAATGTCCCGTACTCAGGAGTAGGTAGGATCGTATTCGTTGCCCCTATCGTAGAGCGTGTGCTGTCACGAGGACGTTGGCTTAGGTACTTTCGGAGAATATGGGAATTAGACTAAGTGAGATAAGTATGGCAGTGTGCAGGCTCCCGCCATCGGACACTGGGAGATTTGCGTCACTTTAGGTCTAAGTCATCTACGGGATTAACACCCGAATGGGTTCAAATCCGCCAGACCATTCCTTGATCCCCATGCTGCAATTGCTGGTTTGGTAGGTTCAAATCCTAACAACCCTCATACGGGCTAATTCTTCACAGCTCACGAGCAAGTCGTCGGAATGCTTGAACCTCGCGTGTCGATTTGTGATGTCAGAAAAAAGCTACTCCATCCTTAGCATCGACGGTCCCTACATTGAGAGTGAGGCTGCCTTCCGCAGGGTCAATAAGGTCCAGGCTCCTTGGATTCCTTAGGCATTGTTGAACTCTAGCCGTATTGTTGATTTCTTTTGGGAATAACTTCTGTACTTAGGAACCCTTGTGGAAACAGGCAGCGCGCACAGGAAAAATGCAAACGCACGGAGTATCTATGATGGAGGGATTTCGATAAGGTTTATTAAACTAGGAAAAAAGGAATCATCTTGAGGGTATGTATGCTTAAGGAATTGCAAAGTCTCGAGTTTTGGGTTACGATAATCATAGGTGGGCTCATATTGGGATTTACATTTGCTCTTGCGGATCTACGTATGCAGCTAGCTGCGGTTGGAGTGTATGTCACGCTGCTGCTCGGTTTGGTGGTGGCTGTATTAATAAGGGCAGTGTCTGTTGATGCCACAATGAGAGAAAACAATGAGATCAGCCAAAGAATAGCTCAAAATCCGAGGGTGAGGAAGTTTTACGATGAGACTATAGAACCACTTTCCAGAGCCTTCAAGATAGACGACAACGTTTTCGGTAGCTTGGTTGAAGAAAAGCTGACAGATTTCCAAAATGAGCTCAGCACAGAGCTATCCACCGGAAGAATCTCCTTTCCCGCCGAAGCTTTCCGGGTTACATATGCGGACATACTCAATCAGCCCGACATAAAGGAATATAGATCTGTTGCTTGGGTCAAGTCAGAAGATTATTGGCAGGATCAAGCGGGGAAATCTTCAATTAGATTCAATTTCGATTTGCTTCAAAAGGGTGTCGGTATCGAAAGAATCTTCATAGTCAGGGAAGCGGTATGGGACTCGACCAAAATCAAGAATTGGATTCGGCAGCAAAGAGACTACAGAGTCAAAATAGATGGCAAGCAAACGGAAAACAGAATCAGAATAGCAGTCGCAAGTGAAGGTCGTATTCCAGCGGAGGAAAACCTGATAGAGGACTATGGCATTTATGGAGACAGAGCCGTAGGTGTTCAGAATATCGACGACAAGTGCAAGACAACAACTTTCGATCTGTATTTTGACAAAGCCAAGATTGCGAAAGCTAAGAGATCTTTCGAGAAACTAAAAGTGCATATTCTGACACCTGATGAACTTGATCTGTACCTCAAATAGTTTGGTACGCATACGCGCGTGAAGTACAAGAACTTGGTCGAACTACGAAGAGTCCGTGCGCTGTTAGATTATCACCGACTAGTTTTTGCTTCATGTCCATTGATCGATGTTCGACACGCTGGATTGTTAGCCCTTTACAACTGAGGTTAAGCCAGTTCTACAGTTCTATTCTGTTGTGCCCAGATTCCTTTTCCAGAGCTAACCACTACAACCTTGTTGCTCTTGCTGACATCTAGTTCTGGCAGTGAAGCGAATGCTGCAGCAGAGGATGGCTCGCATGAGATTTCAAGATTGATATTCTTATAGGCCTTTATGATCTGCTCATCCGATACATGGATATACAGATTTCCTTCTTCTAGAATCCTCTCGATCCTTTTCTTGTATGGGGTATATGGAGTATACAATTTATCAGCTATTGAAGGAGTCGCCTGCAACTTGAGTTCATGATTGCTTTTATGATGCACTCCGACCCCAACGAGGATTGTTTTCAATCTATACCTTTTCAATCCTTCGTATAATCCTACAAAGGCTTCGCCACTTCCGACTGGCGTAACTAAATAGTCGGGAGCTTCTTCTTCTATTTCAGTGACTATCGACTGAAATGCGGCGTGATATCCATTCGTCACGTCTAAGATAACTTCATCACTGGTTTCTCTAGCCAATCCGAAAACATCCTCAGTTGGAAAAATCTTCTTTTTCAGGTCCACCGCAACAACTTTATAGGAATATCTCTCTAGTTCTTTTCTAATGTCCGGGTCAATTGCCAAATCAGCAATGCAAACAACTTTCAAACCTGTTCCTTGGGCAAGTCTGGCCAAGGAATATCCTGCATTTCCCGAAGTTATTAGTGCGAGTTTGTCCACATGTTCTTCGATGGCTTGATCGATAACAAGCGCATTCCTTCTGTCCTTGAATGTCCCAAAGGGGTTTTTGCTTTCGTCCTTCACCAAAAGGTTTACGGCACCAAACTGCCTTCCTAGCTCAGGGCATTTGATGAGCGGAGTATTCCCGATTTGGAGTCTTTTCGCTTCGTAGAGGTCTCTGTCGTCCATGTATGCTTCACCAACACCTATTTGTTAACAATGACCATCAGGGCAAAATTATAGTCGTCCAGAGGGATTTCCTCTATTCTGCTAGGAGAAACCCAAGGCAGATACTTGTGGATTTTCTCTTCATTGAATCTTTCCGACCAGAATCCTTCCTTCGTAGCGGTGAACGGGTCTTTCTGGGAGGTAATGACTGTCATTCCGCATCTTCTGTAGAACTCCTCTTGCACTTTTCTAGCCAGATTGTTGTCACAGTATACCGAACCAAGCACAATTTTGCCACAGTCTCCCAGCAGGTCAAAGGCCCCTCTAAAAACCGCAACAAAGCTCCTGTTTGGTCTCAGCGCATCAAGGTCGTAACCAACTATTCGTCCGTTGTCTTCGGTCTCCAGCAGGATTGACTCGGGTCTGAAATCTCCAGCTGTAAAATACGTGCACAGGCACACGTCAACCGTCCCCTGCTTGAGAAACTTCTTGTTGGCAGTGCTCAGGTCTACAGCATCGAATCGAATGATCTCAACCTTATCTGCGATTTTCTTGGAGGCGACGATTCTTCTTGACTGAGTTACACAACGTTGACTGATATCTATTCCAACATATCTTGCGATTTTCTTCCAGGTTTTGACCAAGCTGAGCAAGATGGGAATTCGCGCATAACCTATGCCAATATCGAGGATCGTGAGGGGGCGCTTACGTTCCTCGTAGACTCTGCCGATGGTTTCTTTCAGTCTCACGTATTCTGCCCACTGCGCCTGTATGTGGTAGGGAGTCATGTAACTGGGATGAAGAGTCCGTTGCGCTTTCTTGTTGTCGTAAACCGCTTTTCCCAATCTAGATTCTTCCTCGTTGCTGTAATTTGATCAGGACCCTTGCCTAAATCTGCTCGAGAAGATATTTCTTCACTTCTTCTTGTTGCATCCCGCAGTCCTTTAACCCAGCAAAAGCTTCTTCAGCTGGAACTAAAGAAGGGGTAATCCACCTATACATTCCAGGATCGGAGTGCTCTCCGATACTCAGGAGCGCTACTAATTTGGTTCCGTAGATTCCCATGTCATAGAATACTCTCTTTTTCTCCTTGTAAGATATTTTGAATTCCTTTTCAGCCATATCTTCCCTCACCACAACTACTTCAACTTTGTCTCTATATTCAACTTTCATGTTCCACCACTTCCATATCCAACGCCAAGTTTCTTTGTCTTTTTCAGCTTCTGCAGACACGATAAGTATTTTCTCAAAACTGAAGTCCTCAGCATTATGTGCATCAGCAAGACGTCTCCCTAGCGTATTTCCAAATTGTGGATGGCCAGCTTTTTCCGGATACTCCCCCGTGCGAATCCAAGCCGTCGACTTGTAAGACTTGATTTCGGGGTCGCTAAGGATTGCGTCTAGAAAGTGGGAGTCCTTTTGCCACTTGGCTCCCCATTCCACTTCCTCAGGCTTGACTCCCAAGTTAACCAGAACGCGGAACAAAGGTAAATCTTTGTATGTATTAATTAGATCTCTAGTCAGTTCAGCAACTTTTTTTGGGGGGCTGCTTTCTTCTGCGAGTGCTTTGACCGTTGCATATGTGTCCTTGTCTATTGAGATTGTCTTGAAATTTTTTGGTGGCATAGCAACACTTCACTTGCACGTAGGCCGTAATTACTTCGTTTTACCGTATATATCTCTTACTCAGTTTATATGTACCTTATGTTTTCTGGGTTACTTCAAGTTAAAAGCGTATTTTTAAATTTTACGGTAGTACATTATTACGTATGGTGAAGTAATGAAGGAGGTGGGAACATGGAAGAAGTATTCAGTCTATGGGCTAAGACAAAAAAGGAGCTACGGAAGCTGTTAATCATGATGTCGGTTTTCAGAGGACATCTGCTTTCCGCGTCGTACGGCAACAATGAAAACGCAACCGTTTCGCCAAATACAGCAAAACATTATGACACATATCTATGCAACGATCCATTGTTGTTCCGAGAGTTTAATGCGGACCGCGGAATTATCGTGACAGATGAGAAAGAAAAGATTGTCTATTGCAACGGAGGTTTCCATTATGCCTCTGAATTCGACTGTGAAATAGAGAAAGCGTTGCTGTTGTTACGAAAAGGCTGTTAGAGTCGGATGAAAACGCGCCTTGTGTGAAAACTCATTTCAGATTGTGTTTCCAAAATAGAGGACTATCTCAGGGAATCGCCGGTACTTATACCCAAATGGGTTCAAATCCCACTGACCGACTGTGTAGCACGCGCTTTCCCGATTCAGCATATAACTATGGATATTAATGGAATAGGAAGGATATATCAGAATCTACTGTAGATAGATGTTATTGAAATCGAGTATACAGTACACATCAACAAGAAAGTTAATGGTACGAGGGGTCAGAAAAGCACAATAACTTCCCCCCATGCGCGTGCTGCATACTACAACTTGATTTCTTTTGAGTTAACGCTTTTTGTAAGGTCATCATTTAATGGCGCGTGTGTAACCTTAAGAGATAAATTCTTCGATTGTTACTCTCTTGAGTCTATCAGGGTGATGTTTTATGGAAACGAAAGACCGCAAGCAAATAATAACCATTCTGGATCGTTCACCACGAACCACGCTGCGAATGTACGAACTCGCACACATGCTCAAAGAAGACTGGGTTCACTTCTACATAAACAAGTCCGCCGTCCTCTGCGTCGCGTGGGCAGTCATGCTCTGGGCAGAAAACGAACAAGACCTCACCCCACTACTCAAACACATCCCAACCGACAAGCCGCAAGTCGAACTGTTCTGCATAGAAAACAGGCTCATACCCTTCTTGGAAAAGCACGTTGCTCCAGTCACCATCTCCGCAGACTGCTACACATGGACGTTGGACAGGCTGCTGGAGAAAGCTCCTGTTCTTGAATCTTTAACCGTGGAGGATGCGCCGTTCGTCAACGACAACTGGGACTACAAATTTGAAGAATCATTGGAATTCATCACGCATTGCATCGAGTCGATGCCCTCCTCCTGCATCCGAAACGAAAAAGGACAACCCGTGACCATGGCTTTCTGCTACGCACAATCTCCCCACCACATCAACATGGGAGGGTTCAAAGTGCTCCCAGAATACCGAAGACAAGGATGGAGCAGAAAAGTCAACCTAGACATATGCAACAAAGTCCTAGCGCAAAACCGCAAACCCCTCGTCCACATCAGAGTAGAAAACACAATCTCTCAGCATATCTGCCAAACCACAGGCTTCGAACGCCAAGAACGAGTGTTCTGGGGACAACTCAACCTAGGAAAAAAGGCTAATCCTAGTTGAGTGCCTACAAAACTCCCTTTCCAACACGTAAACGCTCAAGACGCAAAAAAAGAAAAAGGGTTTAAGGATTCTGTTTGATTCTCCATATGCGCACTCGCACATAGTTCCAGTACAGATCCGTAGCACCCCTGTACAGAGTAACACTGTTCGGGGTAGAATTCGTCTGAGCCAACCCCAGCTCCACATCAGTCTTGACCAGCCACACATCATAGTTGCCAGCGCCATAAGAATACGTGAACCCAGCCAACATATAACCACCGTCACCCGTCTGAACCACAGAATACCCAATATCAGTACTCGCGCCACCGTAAGTCTTACTCCACTGCATGTTGCCAACCGAATCCGCCTTAACCAAGTAAAAATCTGAATCTCCAGCACCAAAGGAATACGTGTCCCCGACCAACGCGTAACCACCTTCTCTCGTCTGAACCACAGAATACCCAACGTCAGCATACAAGCCTCCGTAAGTCTTACTCCACTGTGTGCCACCTGTCGAGTTAGCCTTCACCAGATAAACATCGTAATTGCCAGCACCATAAGAGTTAGTCTCACCACCTATAGCATAACCACCATCACTCGTCGGAACCACAGAAAAGCCAATGTCAGTACCCGTTCCTCCATAGGTCACGCCCCACTGCGTGTTGCCAGATGAATCCGCCTTAACCAAATAAACGTCATAACTTCCAGCACCGTAAGAACCAGTCTCACCAGTCAAAGCATAACCGACATCGTTTGTCTGAACCAAAGAATACCCAATATCAGTGCCCGTTCCCCCATAAGTCTTGCTCCATTGTAGGTTGCCAGATGAATCCGTCTTCACCAAGTAAAAATCGTAACCCCCAGCACCGAAGGAACTAGTCTCACCACCCACAGCATAACCGCCGTCTCTCGTTTGAACCAAGGAATACCCGACATCAACAGTCGTGCCTCCGTAAGTCTTATTCCACAGCATGTTGCCGTTCGAATTCGTCTTCACCAGATACACATCATAGTTACCAGCACCGTAAGAGTTAGTCTCACCACCTATAGCATAACCACCATCACTCGTCTGAACCACAGAAAAGCCCATATCAACCCCCGTACCTCCATAAGTCTTACTCCACAACATGTTACCAACTGAATCAAGCTTAACCAAGTAAACATCCGCATTACCAGCTCCAGAAGAATAAGTGTACCCAGCCAACGCATAGCCACCATCACTAGTCCTGATGACCGAACGCCCAAAATCGTTATTCGTTCCCCCGTAGGTCTTGCTCCATCCCGCACTATAGCCCGTCAGTCCCAGATACTTCTGGTGCGCTCCGCCGTCGGCAGTCATTCTGCCCCATATCTCAACCGAAACAGCCGAATCGTTCAGATTATGAATCAGTGTGATGTTCTTCCCAGCCATACTCGTGACATCAACCCAACCGCTGTCATACGCTGGCATGCTAACGAAACCGCCTGTCTCCAACGCAGCTACCCTAGTCTCCAGTAGTGTAAGCGTAGCGTTCAAAGCGTCTAGCCTAGAGCTGAGCTGAGCGTCTGTTGCATGCAAGTTCGCCACGTCCGTCTCAAGAGCACTCACGTTGCCCTCCAACGTCGCCAACAAAGCCTGCACATCAGACATGGAAGCATTAAGAGAATTCAGGTTCGTCTGCAACGCCGTTACTGAAGAAAGCAAAGTTAAAAGCGACGCGTTTATCGAAGCTATCCTCTCGAGCAAGCTTGTCAACGTTGCGTTGACGTTGTAGAGCAAAGCTGTTTTGTTAACCGGCAAACCTGTAGTCGCGTACCGAGTGGTAATCTCAACCACGTCGAGTATGTTTATCACCCCATCATCGTTGATGTCTCTCCAAGGGTCATATTCTCCGATAGTAGAAGAGCTACTCGTCGGCACGGTCCGTAGCAACAAAGCCGCTAAGAAGCAAACAGTTAAAGTCACCGCTATCAAACTTTTTTTAGTCATCGTTTCACCCCCTCTTTTCTCCCAAACGTACTATCACCTACCATGTTAAACTACCTTTTGGAAAAAAACCTAGACACTGGAACGCGCACACTAAGACGACTCTTTTCTAACACTTAGAAGAAATAGGACGCAACGTGCGCTTCTCTAAGCATTCATACGGCTCGGCTTCTTTTGGCTAATGGCTTGTAAACTTTAGGGCACGCCTTCCTTCCACGCTGGTGTTTTTCCGATCATATCTTTAGTAATCAAGTGACCGTGACTTTTGAAAACTCGGAGAAAGTGTCTTTCTTCAAGCAAGTTCTTATCGTAGAAGCAAATTGCGCACGCACCAAGGTCGAGAGCAAATTGCTTGCCCAGCGATTCTTCGTACCTCAACAACTCCTCACTTTTTCCATTATTAAAGAAGACCATTGCATCAGTAGCAACGTGAACCCCAGCAAACCCTGTTTTTTTCTTCTCTTGACTAAGCATCTGCCAATTCGTTATGATGGTTTTGCCCTCTGCTCTTCCCTTTTTTATGTACCACTCATACGCCGGTATGATTGTAAACGCTTCCTTGGGTAGGCTGTCAGGGTCTATACCATACTTTTGGATTTCTCGGATTTCAGAATCCAGTTTATCTTCGGAGACAACATACACAGCCGCTTCACCCCTTGACAGCCCAGCTTTGAGGAACGACAACGCTATCTTGCGTCTGAAATCTTCATTATCATACAAGGCGAAAGCATGGTCTCGGATTTTCAGGTTTTCGGCATATCTCGCTGATGCGTCTTCTCTTGAAGGAACATGGTAAAAACAACGAACCGCCTCCGCCATCAACTTTCCCCTATCAGTTAGGCAGTATTTCTTTGTTTTAGGCTCAAGTTTAACGAATTCTCTTAGCGCTCTGAGATGATAACCAAACTTGCCGTGATTGCCGTCATCACCAACCCTGTTCAACAGCTCAGTAAACGATAAGCTTTCGTCATCCAAGCATTCTATGATTTTCCTGTTCACAGGATGCATCATTGCTCTATGAATTCTATGGTCCCAACTGCTGTGTTCATGCATCGGCTATCACTGAGAATATAACGAATAGATTACTTATTTTTTAGTGAAAACAGTTTCACCTAACGAGGGAGGGATGAACAATTCCGTAGATTTCAGAGACTGTCTGAGCGTGTGCACTAGGTTTTCTGTTTCTTCTTCAACACGTAGATGACCCATGGTGCGATACGTGTTTCATTAACCCATTTATACGGCTCAGTTTCTTTTGCCAACGGTTTGTAGACTTTAACCACTTCCAACCCAGCCTTCTCAAAAGTCTCTCGGTAGCTTTCATCCGTCCAGACGACGTTTTCTACAGGTCTCTTATCCTCGATGTCTGTCTGGACTATGTGCACTTTGTCGCCGCTTTTTGCACGCTTGTTCTCGGGATAATTCTTCGTGGAGAAAGACGCCCACTCATGCGTGTAAATCCCAGGTGAAGAAACAACATGAACCACTCTTCCACTGCTATTGAGTAAACGTCTTATTTCCTTAAAATTCCTAACTTTCTTCTCCATAGTGGGAATGTTGTCAAACGTGAACACGGACAACACAAGGTCGAAAGCATCACTCTCAAGCTGTCTGAGGTTGCCGTCTTCAACAATACGATAATCACCTTCAGCGTCAAGCTCCCTCGCCTTCCTCAACATATAGTCAGAGATATCGACTCCGACGACTTTGAAGCCGAGCTTCCGCAGAAACCTCGTGGAACGCCCCGTACCACACCCAAAATCTACTGCCTCTCTTCCCTTAACATGTTCGAAAATGATTTCAGGCAAATCCCTGTACGCCAAATAATACGTGCTTGGAAACTCTAGTTTGGCGTAGGCTTCTGCACGCTTAGCATCCTCATAGGAATTGGAGAACTCCATGGTTACCGCCTTTTTGCGTTATCAGAATGTTGGGAAGACGCTATTAAACAAACCGCCCTTTTGAGCGGGTGTAGATTTGTCGCGGGCTTGAATTGTTTTGTCCGACAAGACGATGCGAACCGCATGTGTTTTCTGTGAAGTCTTGGGGAATGACATGTTAGTGTTTTTGTTTTTTGAGGTAAGCGACGGTGAACATTCTGTTGTCGGGTAGGGTGATGTCTTGGATGCCGACGAGTTCCCATCCTTCCGTGCCTAGGTCGTTAAGGTCGTTTTGAACGTTTTCTATGACGGGTTTGTGTTCGGCTTGGAAATGGTCTGAATGAATCTGCGTCCTTATCAGAATCACTTTGTACTCCCACTTAACCAACTGAAACATCACCTTTGAACATAGACAGTATTCAGGCTGGAAAGTAAAAACGTTTCCTCACAAAACGAACACACCTCAGTGCACGCCTTAATTTGGGGGTAAAGTTTTATGTGCGTCTGTTGATGCTTGGTTTGGTGGTTGAGTGAAAAAGCCTCCTCTCGGCGTGACCGTTGTGGCAGTCTTGACTTTGTTGGGTGCAATAGGCGATTTATTCTTTGCCACTCTGTGGGTAGCGTTAGGCGCTATGGGTGGACCCCCATTGAGCGGTTACAACCCACCAATCTCCTATTGGATAGTGCTCTTCAACTCTATCCTGTTTTCTATCATTTCACTAGTTGTCTCAATCAGAATGCTTCGAGGAGCAAGATACGCCTGGTATTCGTCAATAATACTCTGGGTATTCTCAGCAGTACATTATTGCTACGCAGCTTCACTCATATTTCGTGGTGAGAATCTAATGATTATGGTTGGGTTCGCGGTTTTGGCGAACACCACCTTGATAGTCTATTTTCAATCAAGGCAAGTCAAGGATTACTTCCTAAACCATCAAACCAGTTAGCTCACACAGACCAAGCGAAGGTAATCAAGGCTTACAATACAAGATTTCTGTTTTCATGTTCATGTGCTTCGCGTGCACTATTAACGAACTTGAATGCTACGTTAAAATTAACACTTAATCTGCTCTTCAAAAACTCACTACTTCGGTATGATTGGTTCTTGTGGACAGTTAATTTTAAAGGGTTCAGCTGCAAAAGAGTAAGCCATAAACAACAAAGGTGAAATGATAAAATGGTGAAAGTTGAAGGATGCGAAGTCCCAGAAGGACTATACTACACCAAAGAATTCGAATGGATAAAAATCGAAGGCGACAAAGTCCGCGTGGGCATAACCGACTACGCACAAAAACAACTACGCGAAATCGTCTACGCCGAACTACCAAGCACAGGCACAACCATAACACAGAACGCGCCATACGGCACGGTGGAATCAGTAAAAGCCGTATCAGACCTAGTCGCCCCGATAAGCGGAACCATCGAACAAGTAAACGCCGAAGTACAATCAAAACCCGAACTCCTAAACGAAGACCCGTACACGCAAGGCTGGCTACTAATCGTAAAACCCGCAAACCTACAAGCCGAACTCGCAGGCTTAATGGATTTCAACAAGGCAGTCGAATGGCACAAATCCCTAAAGAAATAAGGTAAGCCACATGCCCAGACGCATAGTCATCATAGGCGCACACGCCGCAGGAGTAGACGCAGCCTCAGCCGCCAGAAAAACCGACCGAACAGCCGAAATCACAATACTAACTGAAGAAAAACACTGCGGATACAGCCGCTGCGGACTACCTTTCGTCATAGGCGGACAAATCCCAAGCTTCCAAAGCCTAATCGTTTTCCAACCAGCCTACTTCCAGATGATGAAACTAGACCTGCGCACCGAAACCAAAGCCACAAACATAAACCCCACAAACAAAACCGTCGAAACAGTAGACAGCACAGGCAAAACCGAAACCATCCCCTACGACAGCCTCATCATAGCCACAGGCGCAAACAACTTCATGCCACCAATAAAAGGAAGAGAAAAAAAAGGCATACACTCGCTAAGAACGCTAGAAGACGGAGAAAAAATCGACCAAGCCATTAAAAACGGAGCCAAAACAGCCGTAGTAATGGGAGCAGGCCTAATTGGACTCGAACTCGCCATAGCCCTGCAAGAAAGAGGCGTCAAAGTCACCGTCGTCGAATTATTACCGCAAATTCTGCCACAGATGCTCGACCCAGACATGGCAAAAAACGTCCAAGAAATGCTAACAGAAAAGGGCATGGTCATATTCACAGGAAAAGGCGTTGAAGAATGCATAGGAGCCGAAAACATAACAGGAATAGTCGCGTGCAAAGAAGAAATCAACGCCGACCTCTTCGTCAGCGCCTTCGGAGTAAGAGGAAACACCGAACTCGCCGCAAAAGCAGGCATAGCTCTAGGCGAAACCAAGCTAATCAAAACCACCGCCAGAATGGAAACAAACGTCAAAGACATCTACGCAGTAGGCGACTGCGCCGAATCACCGCACATAATAACACAAAAACCCACAGCAGCCCAATTCGGCACCGTAGCCGTGAGACAAGGAAAAGTAGCAGGAATAAACGCCGCAGGAGGCTACGCACTCTTCACGGGCGTCCTAGGCTCAGCCGTCTCGAGACTGTTCGACACAGACGTGGGCGTAACAGGATTAACCGAAACCGCCGCAAGAAGAGCAGGAATCGAAACCATAACAGGAACCATCACCTCAAAGACCAAAGCCGACTACTATCCTGGAGCTTTACCGATAAAAGTCAAATTAGTCGTTGAAAAGGAATCTCAACGAGTAATCGGCGCTCAAATCATCGGTGGCGAAGAAGTAACCCAACGCATAAACGCCATATCCTTCGCCATACAAAAACAGATGACCGCACGCGAACTCGCCAAAGCAGACACAGCCTACGCGCCACCCGTGTGTGAAACATGGGAGCCATTGGTTCTAGCAGCAGAAATGGTGCTTATGAAACTCCGCTAAACAATCTCCATCATTTTCTTCTATTTTTTGTCGGAAAATTAATTAGAAGAAGCCCTTCCACTAGTAAACACAAAACAATGTAAAAATAACGGTGAAGATAACATGCCAATAAGAGTAGGAATAAACGGTTTCGGCAGAATCGGACGCCTTCTGTTCAGAGCAGCCATAGAAAGAAACGCCAACATAGAATTCATGGCAGTAAACGACATCGCTGACTCAAAAACACTAGCACACTTGCTAAAGTATGATTCAGTCCACGGAAGAGCACCGTTCCCAGTGGAAGCAGAAAAAGACGCCATAACCGTCAACGGAAAACGCATACTCACCCTCGCCCAACGCGATCCTGCACAACTTCCATGGAAAAACCTCGACGTATACTTAGCCGTAGAATCCACAGGACTGTTCACGGACAGAGAAAAAGCCTCAGCACATCTCACAGCCGGAGCAAAAAAAGTCTTGATTTCTGCACCTGCAAAGAACCCAGACGCCACCATAGTAATGGGCGTAAACCACGAAACATACGACCCCGAGAAACACAATATACTGTCAAACGCTTCATGCACCACCAACTGCGTCGCGCCAGTAGCCAAAGTCTTGCATGAAAACTTCGGCTTAAAACAAGCTTTGATGACCACGGCGCATGCTTACACGAACGACCAGAGAATCCAAGACTTGGTCCACTCAGACCTGCGCCGAGCCAGAGCCGGAGCAATCAACATCATACCCACCACCACGGGAGCCGCCGTAGCCGCCACACTGGTTCTCCCTGAACTCACGGGAAGAATGAACGGCATCGCCCTTCGCGTACCCGTACCAAACGTCTCCATAGTAGACCTGACATGCGTGCTGGAAAAAAGCACAACCAAAGAAGAAATTAACGCTGCCTTCAAGAAAGCCGCAGAAGGACCATTAAAAGGCATTTTGACGTACACAGAAGACCCCGTAGTCTCGACAGACTTCAACCACAGCACGTGCTCAGCCGCCTTCGACGCTCAATCAACCATGGTGCTAGGAGGCAACTTCATCAAAGTCCTAGCATGGTACGACAACGAATGGGGCTTCAGCTGCCGCATGGTCGAACTCATAGAGCTCGTAGGAAAGAAAGCAGGCTTCTAGCCCACAGCCGCAACCATAAACCAGACTCTCCCACAATTTTTTCTTTTGTGATATGAAGGTGAAAAAATGACACGATACTTAACCTTAGACGACGTGAATGTGAAAGACAAAGTAGTGCTCGTCAGAGTTGATTTTAACTCGCCCGTAGACCCTGAAAGCAAGAAAGTCTTAGACGACTCAAGAATCCGCGCCCACGGCGAAACAACCATCAAGGAGCTCGCAAAAAAAGACGCAAAAGTCGTCGTTCTTGCGCACCAAGGACGGAAAGGCGACCCAGACTTCATACCGTTAAAGCAGCATGCCGAAATCCTCAGCAAAGTCTTAAGCAAACCAGTAAAATACGTTGACGACGTTTTCGGCGACAAAGCCAAAGAAGCGATAAAGAACTTGAAAAGCGGAGAAATCCTTGTTCTGGAAAACGTGAGAACTTTTGTAGGCGAAACAAAGGAAGGAACGCCTGAAGAACATGCAAAGACAGAACTCGTCAAAAACCTCGCCCCTCTCGCTGACCTTTTTGTTAACGACGCGTTTGCAGCCGCACACAGAGCGCAAGTGTCGCTGATTGGCTTCACAGCCGTGTTGCCGAGCGCTGCTGGACGAATAATGGAAAGAGAGCTTAAATCATTGAGCAAAGTGTTGGAAAACCCAGAAAAACCATGCATCTTCATAATCGGAGGCGCCAAAGCTGACGATTCGCTAGAAATCTCTAAGTACGTGCTAGATAACGGCATAGCCGACCATATACTCACGGGCGGAGTCGTTGGTCAAGTATTCTTGGCAGCAAAGGGAGTAAACCTTGGCAAGTCAAACATGGAATTTCTAGAGAAAAAAGAACTCATGCCCTTCGTATCAGGCATAAAAGCGCTCTTGCAAAAATATCCAGAAAAAATCAAAACGCCCGTTGACGTTGCAGTTGAGGACGGCGGCAGAAGAAGGGAAGTAACCGTTGAGAAACTGCCAACTGAATATTCCATAATGGACATCGGAGCAAAAACAGTCGACGAATACGCTAAGCTGATAGCTAGAGCGAGAACAATCGTGGTCAGCGGACCCATGGGAGTATACGAGAATAAAGAATTTAGTTTCGGAACAAAGAAAGTTTTGGAAGCCATCGCAAGCTCGAAGGCGTTTTCGCTGGCTGGAGGAGGACACACGATAGCCGCTTTGCAGGAATTTGGCTTGTTCAACAAAATCTCGTACGTTAGCACGGCGGGCGGAGCATTGATAGAGTTCTTGATGGGCAAAAAACTGCCTGGCGTCGTTGCGTTAGAGAAAGCCGCTGCTAGAAAAGCCTAGCAACTCTCTTTTTTTTATGTTCGCATTATCTTATCCATCAAGTCGACTACTCTGAATTCCTCTTGTTTTTGCGGGTTCAGAAGCCTATCGTATATTTGCAGTGTTTGTTCTGCCGCTTTTCTCCAAGTAAAATATTGGAGCACTCTTTTTCTGCCGTTCTCTCCCCATTTCTTAGCTCGTTCAGGGTCGGACAAGATTTCTTTAATGCCCCATGCAATGTCGGTTGGGTTGCCTCCGTTCACGTGCACACCGTTCTGATCTGGACCGAACGGCACGACTTGCTCTCGGAAGCCGACCACACCCTGCGCACCTACCGCTATGGGCTTCGCCATCGACATCGCTTCTAAGCTTACTATGCCAAAGGGTTCGTAAGTAGATGGGAAGACGCAAGCATCAGAAGCTGCATAGTGCAAGATGCGTTCTCTTTCTGGCACAAAATCGAATTTACAGATCACGTTGCCGTTTATTCCAAGCCTGTTCGCAGTTTCGATTATGTCGTTCTGCTGTTCGCCCTTGCCCAAGATCACAAGCTTCGTGTTAGGATACTCCTCCAGAATCATGGGCATCGCCTGAACTAGGTTAGTGATTCCCTTCACCCACGTTAACCTTCCGAGGAAAAGAACCATCTTCTCGTCTGGCTTGATTCCGTACCTGTTACGGATCGCCTCGACTTCTTCACGATTGCAGTTGTCAGGACAGTAACGTTCAGGGTCGACGCCGTTCCAAACCACGCTTATCTTCGATTTTGGCCACCCGTGTCTCGCTAAATCCTCTTGCATGGCGTGGCTTACGGTCACTATTTTGTCCACTTTTTGAGCCGTTGCCCATTCGAGATAAGAAACAACCTCTGAACCTTGCCCTCCACTTCTTCCCCACTCCGTGCTGTGAACGTGAAAAGCCACAGGAACCTTTGTCTCGTTCTTAGCTATTATGCCAGCTATGCTACTTAGCCAATCATGCACGCAGACAACGTCGTAGTTGCATCCTTCCTTCTTCAACGTGCTGTTGATGAATTTCGTGGCACTCAACGTGTTGTAGATGAATATGTCGTTGAACAAGCGTATGTTCGTGCCCCATTTTTTCAAATCATCGATGACGAACATGGGAAAAACGTTGCTTGCATCTACGATGAGAGGCCTGTGAACCTCAACTCCTTTAATGATCTCACGTGTTTTCAAGTTTCCAGGGTTAAGCGTAAAAACCGTTACGTCATTGCCCATTGAGACAAATTCGCGTGTGATATAGTCTGCGTATGTGCCTAAACCACCAACGAGTGCTGGCGGATACTCCCAGACGAAAAAACCTATTCTCAATTAAGAACACCGAAAATGAGAGTTTAGTTAAAGAGAACTTGGTTGCGTTTAGAAGAACCGCTTCTTCTTCGGCTGCTCTTCTTTTGTCGGCAATTTGAAGAAGTCTTCGTCTTCTTTCGGCTTGTCTGCTGGCTTTGGCGCTGGAAACTTCGGAGCTTCCTGTTTCGGTTGTTCTGGCTGCTTAGTCTCAGGCTGAGGCTTCGGCGGTTCTGGTTTTGCTTCTTCCTTCTTTTCAGGCGTTGGAGCTGGCTCTTTTTTCTTCATCGGTTTTTGTTCGTTTTTCTTCTCAAGTGGTTTCGGTTCGTTCTCTTCCATCGGTTTCTCGGCTGGTTTCCAGTTAGTAGGCTTCCAAGTAAAAATAGATTGGAGGTGGAGGCCTTTGTGGTCCCCGATTTTCAAGTACTCCCATTCGTACAGTTCAATGCGCAGTCCTTGTATGTTCTGAACGATGTGGCGCAGAGTGTCCGAAAAGTTCGGTGCCACTAATATTAACCGTGGCTTTTCCTTGTCGTCAATCTTGTGTTTGCCGTAGGTCATCTTCAGGAATGACTTGAACTTGTCAACGTAATCTAGGCTTTGGATTCCTTGCAACAGTGCGGTGTCGTCTTCGTTGACGTTTACTTGGAGGATGACGAGTTGTCCGTTTTCATCGTGGCATAGAGCATCGATGGTTATCTTGTCGTTTATCGGAACTTGCGTGCAGATCACCGTCAGGTTCTTCTCGATCTGGTTGATTTCGTTTGAAACCATTTGTTCCAGTTCTTTTTTACTCTCGACGCTAATTCTTTCAACTGACACTTTTATTCACCTTTGTTGTTTAGAAAGAAGCGGGTGTATAGGATAAATAAATTATGAATTCAGCATCCGAATCTGACCTAAACATTTGCGTATCCATGCTCTTAACATAGCAAATCAGAAATAGAATGAAAAACTGATAGAACTAACAGAGGATAACACATTGACAGACATCGTGGTTGTGTTCGAGGTTCATCAACCGCACAGAATAAGCCGCAGCTTCTTCTGGGAAAACCGCATGTTCAAACGAGTAAGAAAACAAGAATTGTTCGATTACTATTTTGACCGCGCGTTGAACAAAGAAATCTTCGAGAGAACATGCAAAAAATGCTATTTCCCATCAAACAAAATACTGCTAGACGCAATAGACAGACACAAAAAAGAGAAGAAACAAGCTAAAGTTTCCTTCAGCGTCTCCGGCGTTTTTCTGGAACAATGCGAGATGTTCAGCAAAGACCTTCTCGAAACGTTTAAGCAACTTGCCGAAACAGGTTGTGTAGAATTCCTAAGCCAAACCTACTACCATTCACTCGCAAGCCTCTACCCTGAGAGAGACGAGTTCATCGAAGAAATCAAGATGCATCAACAAATAACCAAAGACTTACTAGGCTACACGTCTAGCGTGTTTGAAAACACAGAGTTGCTGTACAACAACGCCATAGCAAAAACCGTAGAAAAACTTGGCTACAGAGGAATGTTCACAGAAGGCGTTGAAAGAATACTACGCGGAAACTCGCCAAATTACCTCTACTTGCCTAAAGACTGCAAAAAACTTAAGATTCTGCTGCGAAACTACAAGTTAACAGATGACATAGGCTTCAGGTTTTCGGCAAGATGGTGGAGCGAATGGCCTCTGACAGCAGACAAGTACACAAACTGGCTGGCGGCAACACCTGCAAACTGCATCAACATTTTTCCAGATTATGAAACGTTTGGCGAACATCATTGGCCAGAAACCGGCATACATGACTTTCTGAAACACCTGCCGGACGAAATCCTGAAGTGGTGGCACCTGCATATGGCTACGCCGTCTGAAGTGGCGGAAAAATATGCCACAGTAGGCGAGATTGACGTTCCCGAGCTAGGTGGAACGGTTTCTTGGGCTGACTTGGAAAGAGATGCAAGCTGCTGGCTTGGAAACACGATGCAATGGGCATACTACACTTCACTGAGAAGACTGGAGCCGCTTGTCAAGGAATCAAAAGACAAAGACCTTCTAAAAACTTGGAGATATTTCCAAACAAGCGACCACCTCTACTACATGTTCACCTCAGGCGGAGGACCAGGCGAAGTTCACTCCTACTTCAGCCCATTCGGCTCACCAACAGACGCGTTCGTAACAGCACAATCAGCAATCCTGGACTTCGAGAACAGAGTCAAGCTCGCATCTGTGACTGCGAATGAACCGTTTCTGTTCTACACAGGCGTAGGAGAGAAATACTACACGGGCACGATGGCATGGAGCCTAAGAGAATTCGAAAACGCTCTACAGAAGGCCAGCGTGAAAGCGATAGAATTTCATAACAGTCGCGGCGACTTCGAGAAATGGGCGGAAAAATCACTCCATGATGAACCGTTGATGGAGCAGATGAAGGAGATAAGACGTTCAAAAGTCAAGGGAGAAAAACTGAGGGAAGCTCTTGTCGCTACTGTTGTGAAGAGGTTTAAGGAATTAAACCGCGAAACACAAGCGGCGACTGGATATTTCTAGATACGAGCGCACTCGCGTTTATAAGAACAACCACGTAGAATATGGTTAAGAGCATAAGGTGAAAAACATTGAGAGAAGAACTCCCTATCCAAGAAAAAATACTGCAAACGCTACACAACTTGTGCGCCACAGCCCCAGATTTGGCTAGGCGAAGCGAAGAGCTTTCACAAGTCTTGCAGACTGATCTAGGCGAAGTGGAAAGAATCCTAGACAACTACAAAGCTGACGGTTTTGTTGAAAGCTTCACAGATAATGAAGGAAAGAAACGGTATTACGTGACTGGAAGCGGAATCATAAAGGTCTGCGCGCTATTCACGTAGTGAAAAATGATGCGGGCCGTAATCTTTTCTTGGGAATTTCCGCCAAGAGTCGTCGGACAACTCGCAGAGTACGTGAGAGAACTTGCTGTGAGACTTTCTAAGAACGACGTAGAAACCCATGTGGTCACTTATCACGATTATCTAACAGGACAGTTTGAAGAGTCAGATGGCGTCAAAACCCAAAGGGTGGCAAACCCTGTAAAGACCCACATCGGAGTTTTAACATGGGTTCTCACTCTAAACCAAGAAGTCGAAAGAGTGGCAGCCAACATCTACTACGACGCAGCCAAACACGTAGACTTGATAGACGCGTACGATTGGCATTTCATACCAGCCGCAGTTACTTTGAAAAAAGCCCTCAACATACCCTTTATTTATTCAGTTGAAAGCTTAGAAGAACACCGTGCACACGGAGCCAATTCACCTTTCAACATGGCTATCAAAAGCATTGAATGGCTAGGAATGTACGAAGCTGAAAAACTGCTCGTCAAATCCGACTGGATGAGAGACGAAATCACAAGACTATACAAGGTTCCAGTGGAAAAGATAAAGATGATTTCGCCCAGATCAACACACTGGATCAAACAAGTTCTGGAAGCCTACAATAGCATCGGCGGAGGCGCAGTTGCCAGATGAGTCGAGAATTAAGCGTGATGATGCTTACATGGGAGTTCCCACCAAGAATCATCGGCGGAATCTCTCCCCACATCTACCATCTATCGCGAAACCTAGCGAAAAACGGTGCAAAAGTTTATGTAGTTACTTGCGACTTTCCAGGAGCACCCCAACATGAAATTGTTGATGGGGTTGAAGTTTTTCGAACGGATTCTTACAAGAACCCTTCACCGGACTTTGCAACTTGGGTTTATTTGATGAACATGAACATGCAGAAAGAGGCAGCTGCTCTAGTTAATAGTCTAGACGGTAAAGTTGACGTTTTTCATGCTCATGACTGGCTGGTTGCAACCGCAGGAATAGGGTTGAAGCATGTTTTCAGGAAACCGTTTTTCGCCACGATGCACTCCACTGAGATCGGGCGCAGAAACGGAATTCATTTTGCCTACGAAAGGATGATTCATGAGACCGAAGCGTGGCTAACTTACGAGGCGTGGAAAGTCATATGCTGTAGCGAATACATGATTTCACACGTTCGATGGGCTTTCGGGCTTCCTGAAGACAAGCTGGTCATGGTGCCGAATGGCGTAAACGCGGAAGCCTATAATAAAAATGAAAAAGCTGATTTAAGACAGTTTAGAAGCAAGTTTGTGTCGCCAGAGGAAAAGCTTGTGCTTTTTGTCGGCAGGCTGGTGTACGAGAAAGGTGTTCACGTGCTTGTCAACGCTATTCCAAAAGTCTTAGAGAAGGTTAACGCGAAGTTTGTGATCGTGGGCAATGGTTACATGAAAGAGCAGCTTTCAAACCTCGCTAACAGTAGAGGAATATCTAACAAAGTCATGTTCACGGGGTTCGTGGATGATGATACGTTGAGAAAACTGCAGATGTGCGCTGACGTTTCTGTTGTGCCGTCGCTGTTTGAGCCTTTTGGGATAGTGGCTCTTGAAGCGATGGCTGCAGGAAGCCCTGTAGTGGTTTCAGACACAGGCGGCTTGTCAGAGATAGTGGAGCATGATGTAAGCGGGGTTAAAGCTTACGTGGATAACCCAGATTCGCTGGCGTGGGGAATAACAAAAGTGTTGAGTGATGAGGGCTATGCGAACTGGTTGAGAACTAACGCTTACAAGAGGGTTCAGGAAAAATACAACTGGGATAAAATAGCTCAACAGACAAAGAGCATCTATGAGACAGTTCTTAACGAGTATTCAAAGAGCTTCTGGGCACAAGTAACGACCTAAGAAGACCTGCCATCTAGTATGGGTTCAAATCCCAACCCGCCCACCAGCGTGCAAGCTTGCACAGTGTGTCAGATCAACATATCTCGAGAACTTCTTTTAGCTTGAGTCGTTGATGAGGCGTAAGATGTCTATCATGGAATAATGAGTGCCCTCTGCAGAAGTATACTCCTTCTAGAAGTTTCAACTCATCCCATACAGGAGGTCTTGACCCTTTCTTTCTTGGCAACCACATGAGATGTAACTTGAAGCATCTGCTCCTGTTCTTTGTCTTGTGTCTGACCTTAAGCGACTTAACAGATTTGAAACCGAGACTTTCCATGTCACTTTTCTTGAAGTATCCTCCCCAATAGTTCTCTAAGGCTATTGTAGCGAAACCAGAAGCTCCTCTTTCGTTTTCCATCATAGCTTTCAGCAACCGCTTTCCAAAGCCATGCTCTTGAGCCTTTCTATGCACCCATACGCAATTCATCACGACGACATTGTCACCACTTATAGGAAGACCAGAACCCTCAGCAGGAGCATACTCAATCGTGCCCACCTGATCTCTTTCAAAAAATAGTATTTTCTTATGAAAGCCCTTCGGGATCGCAAGCTTTAGGTACTCTCGGCGGTGGTCAATGAAAGCACTTCTTCTCCTGCGAAAGTAGTTTCCATAAGTATCCTTCCTACTGTGAAAAAGGCATCGGTAAAGATATCCCTCATATTCGGGGTTCTCAGTCACATCGATGATTTCGACCGAGTTTGCCTCCATGCCTTGACACACCTGAAAACCATAATAGAACCATGCACAAGTTAAACCTATCCGCTTTTGTGATAGCAACTACCACTAAGCAGAAAAAAGGGAGTTCCAGGAGATTTCGTCACTAGAGGCCTGATGCAAATCTTACCCTGCCCGCAAAATGATTGCGGTTGAGCTGTAAACATTTTTAGGCGACAATAAGCAAATAACGTTCATGGCGACACCTTTGATTAACGTAAAATACTTTCCTGAGCAGATATTTTTAGAACGCGGAGTCTTTCAGCAGTCAGTGAACTTTGAGTTCAGATTTCAAACGGACTCAAACGAAAACATGGAGCTTCTAGAAGTCACAGCAGACGGGTTCGACAAGCAAAATCGGTTACTGTTTAAATTTCCCCTGAACAATTTCGGAGTTGTTCCGCCGATCCTCATCGTTCCCGAGCGAAAAATAGAACCCGGCAAGATACTGGAAATCTTCAACCCACTGCCTAATTTTCCGCTTGACTATCCTATTCATAGGCTTTGTTATAAGTTTAGGTTCACAAGCGAAAAAGGTGACCAAGCGAGATCTGAAATCTCTATGTATCCCGCAGTCTACAAGCAGAAGACTGCGTTGGTTCTTCCTTTTGCTGGAACAAGTCTGGTGACAGAAGGCCACGACTTTCTAACTCATCATCGCCGAAACTTTCCTTCTACTCATCCGCTGATCCAGCAGATAGGCATAACTGGCAACAACTCGAGGTTCGCTTATGATTTTGTTCTCGTAGATGATGAGTTGAAAATGTTCAAAGACCCTCCTCACAAGAATGAAGATTTCTTCTGCTGGGAAAAACCAGTTCTGTGCCCTGGAGATGGAAAAATTGTTAGCGTGGCTAATGATTTGCCCGACAATGAATTCAATAAACCTTCTCCGTTTGATGTAGAGGCTCACATCAGAGAACCTGAGAAATCGATGAAAAAACACTTGGGCAACCATGTCATTATTGATCATGGCAACGGCGAGTTCAGCGTGTTGGCTCACATGCTGAAAGGATCGGTTCAAGCTAATGCTGGCGACAAAATGGTTAAAGGAGAACTGATTGGTCGAGTGGGTACTTCTGGCGACAGCTTCTTCCCTCACATACATTACCAATTTCAAGACGGGAAAAGTCTGCTAACATCTGAGGGTTTGCCGAGCAAGTTTGAGAGTTTTGACTTGATTATGGGTCAAATGACCAAAAGGATAGAGAACTTGTGTCCAAACACAGGTATGATTATTAGATGTGAACAGCAGTTCAAAATGTAACCTGAAAGATTAACATAGGAAGAATTGTTGTGCTTTCTCTCCGTACTTAGGGATATGCTAACTTGATGGCTTTGTCTTCACAAGCATCTACACATTTCATGCAATAAATGCACTCTTCGTGGCTGAATTTCTCCCAAGGCAAATCTAGAATGGGAACACGCATCGGACACGCCTCTACGCATTGGCGGCAAGTAGCTTTGGTACACTTGATAGGTTCTCTTCGTAAGCCGAGGAAACTGAATTTGTTCAAAACCGCCATTATCGCCCCATGCGGGCACATGTACCTACACCAACCCCTAGGCACGAAAACCGCAAAAACAAGAACCGCAATCATGAGGGCAAACTGAACCCAGAAAAGCGGAGGCAAACTACCCACACCGGACAGAATGTCCCACACTGGTTTTACCAGTATGTCATTCCGAAAATTCAAGACCATCTGAGGCAAAGTTGCAAACAGAGTCTCAGCAGGACTCAACGCAGTAAACGGCGCGGTCGTAAAGACGCCTAGAGCGTTTTGGTAACTAGTAGCCGTCCTCATAACTTTCGAAGCGGCAAAAGTCCCGCTGATAAACAACGTGATCGCTAGAATGAAGTATTTCACGTAGAGCGTGTTGCCATGGGTCCTAGGCGAGAACTCCATCTTCTTACGCTTGACAAACCCGACCAAGTCTTGGATGAAGCCGAAAGGACAAACCCAACCGCACAAGGATTTACCGAGCAGTATGCCCACAAGCAAGAACGAAGCAACCGCAAGCCACGGAAAAACAAAATAGGACGCATTCCATCCGCTGAGCATCAACTGCAGGGCAGTAAACGCGTCGCCCCCAGTGTTCTGAGGAAGCCCCCACGTCCATAGAACAGGCAACAAGAGCGGCAACGCACCCAGGTTGAAGACGATCGCGCTTAGGAATATGAAAGACAAGAACTGCACGATTCTGCGCAGAGTGTTGTACTTGAGTAGCTTTTGCTTTATTCCCTCTCTCAATCTCGCGCCTCTTCCATGGTTAATAACGGTCTAGGTTATTTATTTTCCTATGACTTTAACGTTTTCTACCAGCATCCAAGGCGCGACTAGCTGCCCCAGCTTCCTCTCGTTATTGGCTAACACGGAAATGTTCGTTAACACCGCGAAAATGTTTCCAGCCAGCATCAAACCCTTAGTAGCGTGAGTCACGCTGCCTTTCTCTATTCTCCAAGCAGGAGTCGCAACGACTGAGAATTCTCCACTAGCCGGATTGCTGCTGTGGGCACCCTGCAAGAAATACACGATGATGCCATCATCCACTTCGCTGACCAACTCTTCAGGCGACTTGGTTTCTGGCACAAAGTGAAAGTTTGTTGCCTCCACGTTCGGCGTTGACAGGTATCCAGCTCTCGCCGCGTTACCCGTGCTTTCTTTTCCTTCTTTTCGAGCAGTATAATTATCGTAAAGGAAATTGTGCAGGACTCCTTTTTCCATGATTAACGTTTTCTGCTGAGGAAACCCTTCGCCGTCAAACCTCCACGTGCGAAGCCCACCGTTGAGCAGACCGTCGTCATATACCGTCACGATTTCAGAAGCCACCTTTTCTCCTATTTTTTCCTTGAACACTGACTGGTTCCTCTGCACGTAATCGGCTTTGACCGCGTTGATCAAAGTGTAATAGAGAAGTTGCTGCAACGCAAACTGAGTGAAAATCACTCTGGTGTTTCTTGTTTCTATTCTTTTAGGCTTCAGCGCCGAAAGCGCCAGTCTGGCGGCTTCTTTGCCGATCCATTCAGGGTTTATGTTGTAGCTTCTTTCCGTGTTGAACTCGAAGCAGACGGGGGTCACATCACTCCCGTCCTGACATACCGTTGCTAGGCTGCAATCGACGATTGTTCCATGGTCAAACCCTGCAACGCCGTTGGAGTTGGCAGTCGCCACAGACAAGTACGATGCGCCCGCTCCTCCTTCTATCGGGAAGACTCGTTTGTCCGTTTTTTCAGCCGCATCCAGCATTGCGGAAGCAACTTTGACTAAATCTTCAGAACGGAGCTCAACGATTCTGCGATCGTACGTGTTCTTCGGAGATTCGTATGGTTTCTTGTTGGGAAGTCCACGCCAGTCTTCGTCTGGCTTGCTTGCTCTAGCAGAACTTATCGCTCTATCGATTGTTTCATCTATTGGTGCTTTGTTTTTTATCATGTTTGTGTAAGAGAACCCTATTGCTTTGTTGATTATAGCTCTGATCCCTATCCCGTGGTCGATTATCTTCGAACTTCTAGAAACCTGCCCCCGTTCAATGCCGATGCTGGTGGCAAGACCCTGGTACACGAAAGCTTCGACTTCGCCAGCGCCTTTTTCTAGGGCAACACTGACCGCTTTTTCAGCCAAGCTTTGCATTTCTTCTGGTTTAAGCACTACCACCAACGAGAACCTCCTTCACTCTAATGTGAGGCCCACCATCGCAGACGAAAGCCTCTTGGCCTTTTCCACATCTGCCAGGCCACAATTCAAAATCTTTTCCAACCGCATCCACCTTAAACAAGGTCTCAAGCGTGTTACCGCTTATAGAAGCGTTGCGAACAGGTTCGCCTACTTCGCCCTTAACTATTTCGTAAGCTTCTTGGATGCCTACTTGAAAAGTGCCGTCCAAATTCGCCTGTCCGCCTCTGAAGGCTTTGAGATAGTATCCGAATTTTACGTCTTCAATTAGCTCTTGGAAGGAGTGATCTCTTGGTTTCATGAACGTGTTTCTCATGCGGATAATCGGGTCAACGCGAAAGTCTTCGGCTCTCGCGTTCCCTGTTGGTCTTGCGTTGAATTTGTGCGCCGTTTCGAGATTGTGCATAAGCCCGGCCACAACGCCGTCTTTTACGAGTAACGTTTTCTGCGCTGGAACCCCTTCATCGTCGTACTTGAAAGAACCGAAAGCACCTTCTACTGTGCCGTCATCATAGAAGGTAACAAGGTCAGAGGCGATCTTCTTCCCAAGCTTACCCATTAAAACTGAGCCTGATAAGGTTAAATCTGCCTCAGCTAGATGCCCGAAAGCTTCGTGCACAAGAACTCCGACCATGCTTGGTCCTAGGACGGCTGGAAACGTTCCACCTTTTGGTGACTTTGCTTTCAACTGTTCAACAGCGCGCTTCGCAACTCTTTCGCCGACAACCTCGGGGGTTTCAACATCAAAAACCTCGTAGCCGGATGTTGAACCTATTTCCTCTCGGCTTATAGTGAAAACCCCTGCTTCTGTTGCGGTTGCCATTATCCTTGACCAAACATACAGCTTATCCTGCTCAATATACGTGCCTGCATTGTTCATAAAGTAATTTGTTCCAGTTAGATCAAGATAGTCTATCGTGCAGCTTTTTACACGTCTATCGTATTCTAATACTTCTTTGTTCAGAGACAAAGATGTTTTCAGTTTATCTTCTATCGGAATCAGTGACGGGTTTTTCCGTGGTTTCGAAACCACTCGGTCTTCAACAGCTTTGGTTTCAACGAGTTCTACGGGTTTCTTAAGCCGTTGACTCGCAGTCTTCGCCATCCTGCACGCGTCGGAAACAGCATCCGTCAGAGTCTCAACGTCCATTGCTCCGACAGAGGCGAAACCCCACGCACCGTTCACGAGAACACGCAGAGCAACGCCATTTTCAATTCCTTGTTTAGCAGCTTCAACATTACCTTCTTTGAGCGTGAACATTGTTTTGAACAGTTTTTGCGCCCGCGCTTCCGCATACCCAGCTCCAAACTTTTGAACCGCCACATCGACTGTTTTGCCTAAAACGTCCTTCAAGACACCGTCCTCTTTCATGTCAAACTGGTAAATCTACTCTAAGAGGGCTTATAAAAATCATTATGGTCTCCACTACAGCCAGACTTACTCAAGTATAAGAAGGGGTGGAAGGAACGAAAAAGGTGAAATGAATTATAAATGCGGAAGCTTATGCTCTCAGCGCGAGCAGCTTTATCTGGTCAACAAAATCGTGTTCTTCTTGGCTTCTTTCAAGCTCAATCCTACGGAGCAAGCCACAGCTGGAGTATATGTCCTCCAGAATCTTCTGTTCAACAACGTAGGCTCCTGACCTCAAGAAATCTTCGAGTCCCTGTGCGAAAACATCGATTTTTTCAGCTATTTCGTTCTGTTTGAGGGAGTAGTTGTGTTCTAAGTACCTGTAGATGAGTGTGGTGGCGGTTTCTCCGAATATCTGTTTGAGCACTTTGTCTATGATTCTTGCGATTTTGTCGTCGTTTTTGGCTTGGGTTAGAGTTTCCATTGTTGTCTCTCCAGCACAGAGAATATCGTATCTATTACGACTTAATAAGGCTTATCGTAGATTTGTCGCACACCAATACACAAAAAACCATGCAAAACCCCATCAACCCATAAAATCCGCAAGATTCAGTTGTCGAACTCTTCCAGGAACAGCCTTCACTGCAGAGCTTTCCTTAGACAAATCAAGCTTCCCATAAACACCATCATACCCAGGAATCACCCTTACCTTTCCCTCCCTGACCTTGACGATGGTCTCAGCAACCTCTCGGTCTGTCACAGCGCTTAACGCATCCAACGGAGCGTCGATGAGCACGTTGTACTCGTTGCCAAACCGTTCAACAAGCGAGTTGTAGATTCCCCACACTTTTTGAGTAGACGGAGAATCACTGCCCAAAACAGCCGCGATAATCTCGGAAAGCGGAAGAAGACGCTTAAACCCTATGGCGTTCTCAGGCTCAAAATCAACCGGGCGATCAGCTAGTTCCTCAACACGCTGTTCGACGCCCTTGGTAAGCTTTCTTCGGCAAACTGGACAGACATTACCGAGCTTTATTGCTTCTTGCGGGGAAAGAGCCACGTGGCAGTTTCTGTGTCCAGTCCAATGGTATTTCCCGTAGGCAGGATCAGTCTCAATCGTAAACTTGAACCGCTTCTGATCCTTGCAGCGTATCGCATCCACAACTTCATGATAGCTCAGTTGCTCCAGTTCAAAAACGTTGGCTTCTCTTCCAACCCGCCAAGGCCAAAAACTGTGGCTGTCGCTGTTCGAGACCAACGCGTAACTGTCAAGCTTGCTTAAACGCCAGTTCATAGGTGGGTCTGATGACAAACCAGTTTCTAGAGCGTGAATATGCTTAGTCATGTCTTGATAGCATTCCTCAACGCTGTTGAAACCGCTAAACGCGCCGAAAATGCTGAACCACGGCGTCCAAGCATGTGCAGGAAAAACCATGTTCTCGCTCGAAACTTCCATGACTTCCTCAACCAAACTGGGCGCATCCATGTTCAACGTTGGTCTTCCATCAGACGCCAAATCGCCATGCTTTGACAACCTATCGTTGATTTGGACTGCCGTTTCTACGCTAGGCGTTAGTATAACATGATGAACCTTTTTTGACTCATTTTGAAAAGAGAAAATAGTACATACTTCAGTCGTTATCATGAAGCTCACCGGCGAGTCTTGGCTTCTAAGCTTGTATAGGGATGCGTTTTCTTCTTTGACAAGGGTTTCCTGCAGTTCCTTAAGCCACTTGGGATGCGTGAAATCTCCTGTGCCAACAAGGTTCAAGCCTTTTATCTTTGCGAAGCGAGCGATTTCTTCTGGACACATCTTCTCGCTAGTGGCACGACTGTAACGACTATGAATGTGCAGATCTGCGATGACTCTCAACGCCTACATTCCTCCCGCAACACGAGACCAATAAAGTCTCACATGGTAGTGTATATAATATTAGTTTTTACGAAAGAACCAGCACAAAAACAATTTCAAGTTCTATTCAGAACCTTCTTCGATAACTTGACGAAATCGACTTTCAACAACACTATAGTGAAGATTATCGTAAGGATAATAGAGATAATTATCAACACTTCTTGGCTTATGAAGGAAGTAAAGAACCCCTCACCAACCTGCCCTAGATAAGCGCCGATTACAGTTATCGACAGCTTGCCAAGGAAGTACACTAAAAAAAATTTCACAGGGTTATATTTCAAAAGCCCCAATGGAATTATGACGGGCTCATCAGGCAATAGCGTTGCAGCCACAACAAAAAGCGCTAAGACACTCCAACGCCCAAACCTTAACCTAGCGACATCAAGACGCTTTCTACGTTCTTTACTTACGTGCTTGCCGATGAAAAAAGTAACTATGTAATGGATGAATTTAGCCATGGCTGAACCCAGAGCCACGAGAAAACCTAGAGTAAACGGGTCAGAATCAACAAGTATGGCTGCATTGGAAGCTATCAGAAGGTTTGATGGACCAGCAAAGGGTATAAGGTTTAACATGAAGGAAGTCATTAGAACGCCCAGAAGCTCATACCATAATGCCAATTCAGTTATTCCAACCTACAACCATTCTTGCTCGTCCTAGCTCAGTCTGTTAAACAATGCTTAAAGGCGTTGCCATGATGAACATCACGTTTAAATGCAAGAAAACCTTAGGAAAACCTACAATGTTTTGAGGGCTTCAAGAATGCCGAAGAAAAAAGAGCCTGTTTGGATAGCGAGAGAATTCACAAAATGCAGCGGATGCCGAAAATGCGAGATCGCATGCTCACTTCACCATGAAAAACGCATATGGCCTGAAGCCTCAAGAATAAGAGTCTTCATGCTCGTCCCAGGAGTGGAATTCCCCCACTTCTGTGCGCAATGCGAAGACTACCCATGCGTGAAAGCATGTCCAGTTAACGCACTTTCAGTAAGTGACAAGACCGGAGCGGTTCTGGTGAATGCAGATGCGTGCACGGCTTGCGGAAAATGTATAATGGTTTGTCCGGGCAGAATCCCGCACATGCATCCTACCGAAAAGCACGTTGTGATTTGTGACCTTTGCGATGGCAACCCTCAATGCGTCAAAGTCTGTCAGGAAGGTGAATGGAACGTGCTCCGAAAAATTCCGAGAAAGAACATAGCCTACAAGCTTTATGCTCGCAAGCCCGAGGAAGTAACGCGGGATTTGTGCGCCAAGTTTTACGGTGAGAAAGGAGAGGAATTCACGTGATCTTGGGTTATGCAGGAAAGTTTCTGGAAGTCAACCTTTCAACGAGAAAAATCAAAGAGGTAACGTTTGCTGACGAGGTCTTAAAAGATTACGTGGGCGGCAGAGGCTTAGCTGCAAAAATCCTTTGGGACCGTTTAGGTGACAGATGGGAAACCGTGGACCCGCTTGGACCAGAAAACGTGCTGCTGTTCTTAACTGGTCCGCTTACAGGGTTTTTCCCAGGCGGAAGAATCTGTGTGTCCGGAAAGTCTCCTCAGAGCAACGGGGTTGTAGGCTCAACTGTGGGTGGAGAATTTGGCGTCGAGTTACGTTGTGCTGGTTACGATGGTATAATCGTGACGGGCAAGTCTGAGAAGCCTGTTTACTTGTTTATCAAGGATTCTGACGTTGAGCTTAGGGATGCGAGTCACGTGTGGGGCAAGGATGCAAAGCAGACAATGACGCGGCTTACGCGAGAGTGCCGAGAGCTTTTGAGGAAACGTTATCCGCTGTATGGCGAGTGGAAAGAGCCTGCCATGGTTTACATCGGACCAGCTGGAGAGAACAAGGTTAGAACGGCGGTGGTTGCTGCAAAATGGGCGCATGCGGCAGGCTACGGCGGATACGGTGCCGTCATGGGTTCTAAAAGGCTGAAGGCAGTTGCTGTTAAGGGCACTGGACCCTTGCCCGCGGTAGCTGACATGAGAAAAGTGGAGAGGCTGATGCAGGAGGTTTGTGAGAATGTTTATGAGAATGTTTTGTGGAGACGTTGGGGAACTGGAAGCGCTGGCTACGAGGTTGGTGCTAAGACGAGCTCTGAGCCTGTTCGAAACTGGCAGGATGAGTGGCATGACGAGAGAAGCTTCGGCGTAGACCAGTTTGAGGATAGGGTTTGGGTTAAGCAGTGCTGGAGCGATTTTGGCTGCCCGACCAACTGTCTGAAAGTCGCGGTTGTGAAGACTGGCAAGTTTAAGGGGGCCATAACTGACAACCCAGACTATGAACTGCAAGCCTATCTAGGTCCAAACTTGGGAATTTTTACTCCAGAAGAAAACGTGTTCTTAGCATCAGTCATCGACGATTTGGGCTTGTGCGGTATACAAACTGGAAACGTGCTTGGCTTTGCAGCCGAGCTGTTCCAGAGAGGAATATTGACCAAGACTGATTTGGATGGTGTAGAGCTGAAATGGGGTGACGCTGAAGCCTTTGCGGCGCTGGCTAGGAAGATTGCTTTCAGAGAAGGCATAGGCGACTTGCTCGCGGAAGGAACGTATCGCGCTGCTTTGAAGATTGGAGAGATGAAGAAAACGGATGTGCTGCCTTATGCTGTGCAAGCTAAGGGCATAAGCATCGGTGCACATGGGATTCGCAGCGGAAAAGACTACCCGAGCATTATTGCTTACGTGTGTTCCGTTCAAGGCGGAGACCACACCTCAACGGCTAACTTGCCTTTAGACGGCGGCGAAAGCGAGTTGATGGAGATTTTCAACGATTCAGGGGTTTACTGTAACTTCAACAGTTTCGGCTTGCGCCGCAACCTCAGGTTTGAATTCTACAAAGCAGTCACGGGACTAAAACTGACACAGAAGGAATGGTGTAACAAAAGAGCCATAAAAACACTGCAATTACAAAGAGCCATGTTACTCCTAGGCGGTCCTGACTTGAAGTGGAAACCTAAAGTTGATGATACTAACCCGCCGAGGTTTTATGAACCCTTACCGTCTGGACCATACAAGGGAAAGAGCACGAGCAAAGAAGATGTTGAGAAAGAAGTGAAGAAGTATTACCGAGCGGCTGGATGGGACAAAAACGGAGTACCAACAACCAAAGCATTGAGGAAGCTTGGAATGCTGGATGTTGATAAGGCTCTGGAAAAACTGCGAGCATAACGGCTTAATACAGAAGCTAATGCTTAAATAACATATTCATCGTACTCAGTATATCTTTACGAGGAGTGGAAAAAGGTTTGGCAGAAAAAAAGAAATGGGCAAAAGAATTAAGCGCCAGTTGCGGTGTAGACGCGAAAACCTTGGAGTTTGCACTCGAAGAGCTTAGTGAAAGCTGCTATGGCGACGCAGCCACTTCAAAGAAGGTTATTGAAGAACTGACGACGAGTTGTCACGCTAGCGCCGAAGAGCTTAGAAAGTTTGTCAAAGATGTCTCGAAGAACTGCCCGATGGACCTGAAGAAACTGCACAAAGAGATCGTGAAAGCAGAAGGACAAAAGGAACAGGCCTTCAAAGCAATTGACAAAATATCTGGAAGGCAGATTATCTAAAAAATAAATAACCTCAAACTTTTTTGGTGCTGGCAAATTCGACTGGTGTAAAAGAAAAAGATTAGATTATGTGAAGTTCTTTTCCGATCTTCCTGAAAGCGTTGATGGCAAAGTCAAGGTCTTCACGCTTTAGCGCAGCGTTCATGATGGTTCTGATTCGAGCTTTGTCGCGCGCAACCATCGGGAACACGATTGGCAGTGCAAACAAGCCTTCCTCGAAAAGCCTTGCGCTCAGTTTCTTCGCAACGCTACTTTCGCCCACGATGACAGGCGTGATTGGAGTTTCGCTCTTGCCGATGTTGAAGCCTAAGTCTTTCATGGCTTTCTTGAAGTACCTTGTGTGCTCCCACAACGTTCGCACGTGCTGCGGTTCGCTTTCTAGAACGTCGACAGCTGCCAAGCAGGCTGCGGCTACTGCGGGCGGATGTGACCCACTGAGAAGCCACGTTCGTGATTTGTTGTAAGCAAAATTGACCAAGTCTCTGGAACCTGAAATGTGCCCACCTACCACCCCGAAAGCCTTTGAAAAAGTACCCATCTCCACCTGAACTTGATTGCGGCTGAGCTTGAAATGTGAGACAATTCCTCTTCCGCCCTCGCCTAAAACCCCTTCACCATGGGCGTCGTCTACGTAAACCATGGCACCGTGTTCTGCACCAGCTTTGGCTATACCATCTAACGGTGCAATATCCCCGTCCATCGAGAAAACGCCGTCAGTTATTATCAATATACGCCGATAAGGTGGTGAATGCTTCTCTGCCTCTTCTAGAACACGATGTAAGTCTTGTACGTCGGAGTGTTTGTAAACGGCTCTTTCGGCGTGTGATAACCTGACGCCGTCGATTATGCTGCCGTGGTTAAGCTCATCGCTTATTATGAGGTCGTCTTTGCCAGCTAGTTGCGGAATCAGTCCTGCGTTGGCTGCAAATCCTGTTTGGTAAACGAGTGAGGCATCTGCATGCTTGAACCTTGCCAGCCGTTTTTCAAGTTCCATGTGTATGTCCATGGTTCCAGCGATAGGGCGAACGGAGCCTGAGCCTGCACCGTGGGTTTGAACGGCTTTTATAGCGGCTTCTTTCAGTCGTGGATGATTGCTCAAGCCCAAATAGTTGTTGGAGCAGAACATTAAGACTTTTTTTCCGTCTACGTTGCACCATGGCGTGCTTGGACCTTGCAATATTCTGAGTTTCCAGTCAAGTTCGCTTTTAACTAATTCTTCGTACTCTTCGCGTAAGAATGCTGTTGGATTACGCATGTTTATCAAACCTCTTTTTTGCCTATTTTCTCGGTCATTCTATTAACTCTTTCCAACAGTCTAAGCGAGTTTCTTTGACAGTTTCTCTATCATGTCCTTTGTCATGGCAGCCAAATCATAGTCAGGCTTCCAGCCCCAATCTTTGCGAGCTACGCTGTCGTCTATCGACATCGGCCATGAATCAGCAATGGCTTGCCTGAAGTCAGGCTTGTACTCGCACTTAAAATCAGGAATATACTTCTTGATTTCGGCTGCTAACTCGCCAGCCGAGAAGCTCATCCCAGCCACGTTGTAACTATCATGACGCTTGACTTTAGCAGGGTCTGCTTCCATCAAATCTATCGTTGCCTTTATGCAGTCAGGCATGTGCATCATCGGTAAAACCGTGTCCTCTCTCACAAAACAAGTGTACCGCTTGTGCTTTATGGCTTCGTAGAAAATCTCCACTGCATAATCCGTGGTGCCTCCGCCTGGAAGGGTTTCGCTGCTTATGATTCCTGGGTAACGGACGCCTCGAACATCTAAGCCGAAGCGGATGAAATAGTAGTTGCATAACAATTCGCCAGCCACTTTGGAAACGCCATACATCGTTCGGGGCAACAGGATGGTTTCTTGCGGCGTGTTTTTTCGAGGGGCTGTGGGCCCGAAGACGGCGATTGAGCTTGGCCAGAAAACGCGGGTTAGTTGGTGTTCGCGTGCGATTTCCAGAATGTTGTACAAGCTGCCCATGTTTATGTCCCAAGCAAGCTGCGGGTTCTGCTCGCCCGTGGCTGAGAGCACAGCCGCCAGATGATAAATCGTGTCAATGTCATATTTATTCACGATTTTTTCTGCACTCTCTTTGTCTGCAAGATCAACAAACTCGAACGGACCAGAATTAAGCAACGCTTCGCTGGGCTTTTTTCTATGCCCAACCGCAATAATGTTGTCACGACCATACTTCTTTCGCAGTGCTATGGTTAATTCGGAGCCGATTTGACCTGTGGCTCCTGTTACCAACATTTTTTTCATCGTGTTTCCTGTCATTAGGATAGCCTCGTTGCTGTGAGGAACGGTGTGGAGACATTTGAAATATAAGAATTTAGGAGGAAAACAGAATATTCGCATAGTTTTAGAGAAAAACTGAACCGAAAAACGATAAGAGATCCTGCTCTAGGGCTACCTAACCCCTCCCTTATATATAGATTGAATTGGTTGTTGAAGCTGAACTAAATCTTATTAGGATTGTCAGTGCTGTAAGCATTTAGGGGAGTGTGTAGCGGATGGCTGATTATGTGAAAGAAAGTGAGCTTGTTGCCTATTGCGGCATTTATTGCAGGTCCTGCGACTATTTTACTGGGAGAATCAGAGATTCGGCTGGGCAACTGCTGGATATTGTGAAGAAACATGGTGAACTCAAGCTCTTCGCTGACAGCACTAAGGCTTTCGATTTCGAGAATTTTGCTAAAGGACTTGAATGGCTCTATAACGAGATTTCTCCCTGTGTTGGAGCTTGTAAGGGCGGTGGAGGCTGGGGAGAATGCCCGATTCGAAAATGCTGTGTTGATAAGAAGGTTCGTTTCTGTTACGAGTGCAGCCAGTTTCCATGCGATACGCTTGAAAAGTTTTCGAAACGCATAGAAACTCTTAACGAAATGAAAAAGCTCGGGTTGGAAAGCTGGATAAAGAAGCAACTTGAAAAACCCTAAACTACGCTTTGCATAAAACGTGCTTAAAAGAATAGTATATAGCCTACATGACTGAATTTGTCTCAGATGAAAACATGAAGATGGGCTTCATCGTCAACCCCATAGCAGGCATGGGCGGCAAAGTAGGACTGAAAGGAACAGATAACATCCTAAAAGAAGCCATAAGACGAGGAGCCAAACCCGTAGCGCCGAAAAAAGCCACAGAATTCTTGCAAAAACTGAAAGAAAACATGGTAAAGGTGAACATCGAGATTCTAACCTGTCCAAGAATCATGGGAGAAGAGGAAGCAAAAACTGCGGGTTTTCCAGTTCAGGTTTTATCAATGAAAATAAGGCGAGAAACGACGGCTGAAGACACGAAGACCGCTGTGAAGCTCTTGACAGATGCAAAAGTTGATTTGATTGTTTTTGTCGGAGGAGACGGCACAGCCAAGGACATCTTTGACGCGATGCAAGGCTCGGATACAGTGCCAGTTCTGGGCGTTCCGTCAGGAGTGAAAATTTACAGCGGTGTCTTTGCAGTAAGCGTGGCTGATGCGGTGGATGTTGTTTTGGCTTTTGCTCAGCAAACAGCAGAGGTTGCAGAGTTCGAAGTTATGGATGCAGATGAGACAGCTATCAGAAGCGACACTTTCGCAGTGAAGCTCTACGGCTTTCTCAAAACCCCCTTCATGCCGATGCACGTTCAAGGCAGCAAACAAGTAAGCCCAGAAACAGTTGACGAGAAGGATAACCAAAGGGCGATTGCACGATTCATAACCGAAGAAATGCAGCCAGACGCAACGCTCATTCTTGGCCCAGGAACCACTGTAGAATGCATTGCGGAACAATTGGGTGTAGAGAAGACTATGCTAGGCGTGGATGTCTACGGGAAGGGCAAAGTATTGCTTGACGTGGATGAGAAGAGAATCTTGAACACGGTTAAAGATTGGCGGAACACTTGGATCGTTCTTTCCCCGATAGGGCATCAAGGAATCCTCTTAGGAAGGGGAAACCTGCAGATAAGCCCTGAAATAATCAAGCGTGTAGGCAAGGAACACATAGTTGTCGCTGCCACCAAGAGTAAGCTTCAGAGCATCGAAGGAAACGTTTTAAGAGTGGACACGGGCGACGCAGAAGTGGATGATGCGCTTAGGGGCTACATCAAGGTGGTTACGGATTACCGAGAATGGCGACTCGTAAAAGTTCTGTAAAATACGGAATGTTACATCAGTCAACTAGACAAGTTTTATCCGCTAGTTTAACAATTAGGTGTCAGGTCAAGTATTCGAACGCCAAAAAACTTCCCGTAGACTTAAGCAAGAAAAGCTGAAAGACTAACGAAACCATTTATGATTTGCGTGTTTAAGCATGACTAACGAAGAACGCGTTGAAAGAATCGTTGAATACCACAGAAGAGAAGCTGAGGAAGAATATCACAGAGAGTATGGCGATGATGCTGTCTATGATGAGATAACATGGGAGAACATCGAGCCTTTTCTTCCCAAGCAAGGATGGATTCTTGATGCAGGCGGCGGCGCTGGGGTTTGGTCGAGGAAAATGGTTGAAACAAGGAAGTGCTCGGTTGCGCTTCTGGACATAACTGGGGGACTTCTAAAAACAGCGAAAAGGAGAATAAGAAAGGAAATGCTTGGGGAGCGCATTGAAGTGTTGCGAGGCGACATTCGGTCTGCTCCACATCCTGACGTGAGTTTTGATTTTGTTCTCTGCGAAGCAGACCCAATATCCATCTGTGGCGACCCCGAAGAAGCCGTGAGCGAACTGTCAAGAGTGCTCAAGCCAAACTGCCATCTTGTTGCTGGAGTAGACAGCACGTTCTACCGTGCTTTCAGGATGTTATCGCAAGGCAAACCCCTTGACCATGTGCTCAATTTTCTGCAAACTGGAATATCGCCCGCAGAAGAAGAGGCAAATTTTGATTCCAAATCCTTCACCCCAACCGAGCTTATGTCACTGTTACAAAAGTACGGCTTGAAGACAGTTCGGATTGTAGGAAAGCCCATAGGCTCAAGCCCTGACATGTTTGACGTGTTTGTGACAGCTCTTCCTGCAGAAAAGCGACGAGAGGTTTTCGAAAACAAGCGGAAGAAGAAAAACTGAAGAGGATGCTGAGAAGAATCTACAGAGACCCGTATATTGCTGGAATAGGAAGTCATCTTCAAATAGTGGCTTTAAAAGAGAAAAACCCGTGTCTAACCAATCAAACGAATGCAGGCTAAATGGCTTGTTGACAAAAACTTTGATTGGTGGTGGAGTAAAGTTTTATCCAACCCAACCTGTCTTGACCGACTATCCAATAACTACCCAGCAATCACTTTTCATCAAGCGCAACAATCAGTGCACCACTAACTCTATATACAATGCACACACAAACAGACCCAAACGCTCGCAATGCGCGCGTGGCTTTATACTGATTAAACGGTGACAAGTTGTCTACTATGAAACTCATCATCCGCCCCCTGACCCCCGATACGTGGACAGCATTCGAAGACCTCTTCGGAGAACACGGAGCCGTCAATGGCTGCTGGTGTATGTATTGGCGAATCGGCAACAACTATCGCAAGAGACCAAGTAGAAAAAACAAGGCAGACTTCCATGAACTAGTAAAGAACGGCCCACCTCCAGGCTTACTCGCCTTCCATGACGATTTGGCAATAGGATGGTGCCAGCTTACACCACGCAACGCATTGCCATGGCTTGATCATACATGGCGACTTAAGCGTATAGATGAGGTACCCGTATGGTCGCTCTCTTGTTTTTATGTGCGAAAAGGTTATCGCAGGAAGGGGGTCATGACCGCTCTAGTAGCTGCTGCGTTGGATTATGCAAAGCGTGCGGGAGCACCCGCGCTTGAGGCTTATCCTCTTGATGCGAGTTTGACGCCCAGCGCTTCTAGCACTGGCTACCTTTCGACTTTCAAGCGCGCCGGATTCAAAATCGTTGCCCGACGTGTGCCGCCTCGCCCAATCATGCGTTTTGAATTCAAAGAATCGAAGAATTTAGTTACGACTCAAACCGCAATGGGAAAATCGCGCGCGCGGTCGGGAACCGTGTGAGAAGGATTATACTTACCCACTGCGACGGTGCACCATTTCCCCGATGAGTTTTTCGACGGAAGCATTTAACCATAGATCACTTGTTTTTACCATGTGACACATACATGGGTAAAGTTTTGTCTAAACAATTACTACTGAGAAATTAGTTTCTTGTTCTGCAAAGCCTGCTCTACCACCTTTTCAATCCTTTCTCTTCTTGTTTCATCAGTCTTTGCGCTCTTAACCCAATAAATGTACATGTTTTTGTAGCTGTTGGCAAAACTCTGAAAATTGTCCAAGGCTCTCTTGTCCTTTGCTAGGGCTCTTCTCAGATCAGGGGGAATTCTCTCTTGCTCCAGACTGGTGTAAACTCTGTCCCAAGAACTCCTCTTCTTGGCTTCTTCTATCATGGACAATCCAGCAGGAGTTATCCTCCCAGCTTTAATCATTCTTTCAGCTCTTTCCCTGTTGATTCTTGACCAGACACTGCCTGCTTTGCGAGGTGAGTATCTTAGCATGAACCTGTCCTTGTCGACTTTTTTCAGCTTGCCGTCTATCCATCCAAAGCAAAGAGCCTCCTCGACAGCTTCTTCAAGCTGAACCCCAATCTTGCCAGCATGCTTTTTGTAGTGGATCAGCCAGACTTCTTTCTGTTTCCTATGGTTCTTTTCTAACCATTTGCGCCATTCGTTCCTGTCCAGAAAACTGAGTGCGTTGTTCAATTCCATACGATAACCTATGAGAAAGCTAATGCAATAAAACTTTGCGATTCCACCTGAACGGGTGGATTAGCGTGTACTCATCTTTTGCATGGGTCGGTTGTTAATAAATAGTAAACTATAGTTGCGATGATGCCCACCATTCCAAGAACCAGTCCCAAGCTCTCGTAACCGAACGAGAGAAGCACAAACCCTCCAACCGCAGCACCGAGCGCTGAACCCGAATTGGCGGCTGCTGAATCGATCGACATCATGGTACCGCGGAACGTTGGAATCTGTTCAACAGCTAAAGTGCTCGCTGCTGAAGTCACCATCCCAGAAAACCAGCTTGCAACGAAAACCAACGCAAAAGAAAGCCAGAGGTTGGGCATGTAGGCGTAGGAGATCGTGAAAACACCTGCTAACAAGGCGGTCAGAACCGTTGAACTCTTTCTGCCGAGCTTGTTCACGAGCCAACCGCTTGCCAAGCTGCCCAGAGTGTAGGCTAAAGCAGCTACTAGAAGTATGAGCGTTGCAAGTTCTATTGATACTGCGAACCCTTCATCGTCTCTGAAGAATGATATTGCGTAGTACAAGATCGCTGCAAACTGCGCCGAGCGGAGAACATCGCCAACCAGACAAGCTGCGGCAGACCTGTTCGATAAGACTGCCTTGAAGCTTTCAACGTAGGCTTCTCGGCTTGTTGGATGTTGAGTGTTAACCGATTTTGATGGCACGCCGAGAAAAGCCATCAAGAGACCCGCGAGCGCAACGGGTATCACGAACAAGGGAAGAACTGCTCGCCATCCCCAAAAACCCGCTATGAGCGCGATGATTGGGGCTCCGATAAAATATGCAAAAGAACCAGTGGCAACGACTCCACTAATCGCGCCCGCTCTTTTTTCTAGCGGCAGGTACTCACCTATCATGGCATACGTCATCGGCGAAACCATGGCAAGACTAGCACCGCTTAGAGCGTAGGACACGAGCATCGAATTGAAATCTGGGGCTAAGGTGCAGCCTAAAGCTGACACGTTGAGAGATAATAAGCCTATGATTAGCAATGATTTGTGTCTGAACCGCACGCTTAAGAAACCCATAACCAAGGCAAACACGACCGCGACGACAGAAGAAGCAGTGCTGATCTGTCCCATGACGCCCACGGGACGCCCAAACGTGAGCCCTATGTCCTTTAACAGAAACGATACCAGAATTCCCGCAGGATTGATGGCGAACGAAGCAATAACCAATGAGAAAATAAATAGCCTGCCGTGCGAGACCCTCTCCGCAGCAGAATTTGAACTATTGTTCATGATTTTTAAGCTCCAAACTTGCCAGTCTTACCGAGCAAATTCATCAGAATCGGCATTAGGTCTGTGCCTCTTATCCTGTTGAGCCCGCCTTCAGCGCAAGACCGTTCGCCATACTCTCTAACAGAGTCGCGTCGAACATGTGGTCCAGTGATGGCTATTGGGACGGGGTCGCCTTCATGGTTTCCAGTGGCAGAGGAAGTGGTGTGGTCAGCGGTTACAGCCAGATAAGTTGAATCTAAGTCAACGTGGTCGAGCAGGTAGCCTAGTACGCCGTCAACTTTTTCGATCACTTCGATTTTCTGTTTGGTTTTGCCGTCGTGGCTTGCAACGTCAGTTGCTTTTATGTGTAGAAGCACGAAGTCATTGTTCTTCAGTGCCTGAACGGTGGCGCGTGCCTTAGCCAAGTAATTAGTCTGAGGCGTTCCAGTAGCGCCTTTTACGTCAACGACTTTCATCCCGACGGTTTTGCAGACGCCTCTAACGAGCGGCGTAGCAGCCACGCAAGTAGCCTTGATGCCGTAGATTTGTGAGAGTGGTTTTACGTTTGGGAGCGTTCCCGCACCACGGCAGAGAATCACGTTTGCGGGCGGCAAGCCGCGTTTGATTCTTTCTTCATTAACAGGATGGTCTGCTAAGGTTTTGTGGAATTCGTGTAAGAGAGTGTTAACTATTCTAGCAGTAAGTTTAGCTTCAGAGCTGTTGTCGAGGGGTTTGGCTTCGGCGACTTTTTCGCCGACCGTGCCTGGGTCGGAGTCGCTCACGTTTGCTGACAGTCTGGGTCCGCGGATTACTAGGACGGCGCGGTGCTGGATGGTGCTTTTGAAGAAGAATCTGGCGTTTGCGGATTTTAGTTTGACTTTGCTGAGGCTTTCTGCAAGTTTTGCGGCGTCTTTGTTTTCGATTCTGCCTGCGCGGCGGTCTGTGACTACTTGTTTTTGGTTGGTGGTTGCGAAGTTGCATCTGAAAGCAACGTCGCCTGGCAGGACTTTCACGTTTGAGCCTAACGCTTCCAACGCTCCTCTTCCCGAGTAGACTTTTAAGGCGTCGTATCCGAGTAGTGCGAGTGTGGCAGTGTCGCTTCCTGGAGGGATTCCTGGTAAGATGGGGTCGAGGATTCCGTTGATGCCTGCTTGGGCTATGCGGTTTAGGGAGGGTTTACGGGCGGTTTCTAAGGGGGTTTTCTCGTTTAGTTCTTTGATTGGTCGGTCTGCCATGCCGTCGCCTATGATTAAGACTGCTTTCAAACCACAACCCACGCTTACTTTTATTGAATAGTAGACTATTCAAGTTTAGATGGCGAACAGTTAAAACACTTACGCAACACAACAAAAGATACTACAAGAATAGGATGAGAGAAGTGAAAGGTAACGCGCTATGACAGAAACAAAATGGACAAGATATATTAGAATAGCACTCATTAACAAAGGAAAGCAACTTGAATATGATACAACTCTAAGTAATAAGGACAATATCATAGAAGCGGGAGACTATAGCGTTAAGTTGAGACCTGACATTGTATGGTCAAAACACAGCACTATAAGATACATATTCGAAATTGATACTGGCGCCAGAGACGTATATCAAAAGACAATTTATGGAAGCATCCTATCGGGCATCGTAATGGCAAAACAAAGGAACGCTGTCTTTATTGAGGTTGTTCCTAGATCACCAAGTGGTAAGAAAGCATTGGCCATAGTTGAGATTCTTAAAAATGAGTTTGAATCGCTTCCCACTTTTCACACAGTTCAAATCGGAAGAATATCTGGAAAATGTATGAAAGAAAATATTCAAAAGGCACTGACAAAAGAGTTAAAAAAGAGGTTCTGGTTACTATTTGTCATTTAAGGGTTTTTGGTAACTTCGTCATTTTGCTTGCCTTTTTGGGTTCTAGTGGTTCTGGTAAGTCTTCGGGACTTGAAGACTTAATCTTCTTATGGTAATTGTCGGGACTTGCTATGACAGTATCTCTTTTTTTGCCGAAGACTAACTGCGACTATAAGTAGCGTAGTTACCATAAGTAATGGTAGAAAATGATAGGTTGAAAATTCTGCTATTGGGAATTGAGGATTTGGTGTGCCTACATCTTGTGTTTCTGTGGAGTTTTGTGAGATTAGAGGAATCCCACTTGCTGAGAATGTTACGGTGAAATAAACATTATAGGCAGTTTCCAACGTTAAAATAACATTGTTCACGCTTGCTGTTACGGTTGTGTTTTGTGTTCCCCAACTTGTCCATGTTAACTGTGAGGGATTTGCTGAACCCGTATCTAATGTGACGTTTGCTTTCAAGTAACCGTGAACGGTGATAGTCATTGTTCCAACACTACCTACAGGTATGGGATATGCTGGAGAGTCTCCTAGAACTTGCGGTAATGGCATTGACCATGACCCGTCTGTTGGTGAACCTAACACTTCTATATGATATGTGGTGTTTAACGTTCCATCTTTTTGACTCGCTTCAAGATGACAAACTGTATTTGACGGTAGCATTCCTTCAGTTGTCAAGTTGTAGGTTGCTTGAAATCGAAGTGCTGTAGTCACGTTGAAGTTAACCAATACACCAGAATAGACTGCGCTGTTAGATATTACATATGAAACGTCATTTGCACTAAGGAATATTTCGCATGAGACTGAATTTATGAGAATTGTTGAAAAGAAAATTGTCATGAGAACAAATACTCTTCTCATTATACTGTGCGATTTTGCTATCAAGTCGTTTTCTTCCCCCAGTTATTAATACATGCCTCTCTCTCTATGTATTGCGCTTCTTCTTATAAGAGATTCCCATCTATTTTGTCCAAGTTGGAGGTTTATTTTGGCTATTTCTGCTGGTGTTTTTCCGTTCAAAGCCATGTGGGGTCTTATGAAGTTGTAGTATAGTCTGTCTGCTTCTGCGAATTTTTGGGCTGATTCGTCACGGTCTAATCCTCTCATCACTTTCAGTCTTTCCCTCTTTGTTCCATTCAGTCGTTCCACTATGTTGTTGTTTGTTCCTTCCCTTATGTTCTTGAGTTTTGCATGTTTAGTTCTCGGATTTCTTAGTGTGAAGAACTCTTTGTTAAAGGCATCGTCATAAGAACGTAGCTTATCGGTGACTACGAAATCGGGTGTCTGTCCATTAGCTACTTCCTTAGCTTGGCTGAACACCTTTCTAGCGTCTTTCACTTTCCTTTGCTTTGTCACTTGACTTGCCAATAGAAATCTAGTCTCATGATCCATTAGATTCCAAAGCCAATCGTAATTTCCTTTTTCTGTAGCTTTGGTTTTCCTTACGTTTATCATCATTTCATCGCTGTGCCACATGCCACTTACTTGAGGAGTGAACCTGTCCACGTAGGACTTCATCAATTCGATGTATTTCCTAACCCATTTTAAAACCGCTGGATGCGTAACTTCTATTCCTTCGAACTGCTTCAAGTGGTCGCAAATCTTTCTTAGACTAACTCCTTTGAAGAATAGGTCTAAAGCTATCGTTATGGCTTTAGGTGTGACCTTGGCAAACTCAAACCCCTCATTATCGCTATAGTAGTGTCCACACTCTTTGCACATGAATTTTTGGACATTTCCACGCTTGTTATGTCTTAAGCCCAGCTTGATAACGTTAGATGAACCGCAAATTCTGCATCCTTCACTAGTCACATCCTCTATCCCTAGGTTTTGAATGACAACTCGCTGTCTGAGGTTCAAAGAGAAATGAATTGCATGGATGTGTTTGCATATTACACTTCGATATTTATGATCAGGGCATTCGCATGACCAATCGTTACCTTTCTTAACAACCAAGTAAGAGCCATGATTGGTTTGGGAGTTGACTCTATACATGTCTGGGGTTATTCTCTTGATCTGGTTGCCTTTTCCGATGATTTCTAAGCCTCGCAATTCTCTTGGGTTGTCTAATGCCATCTATTACCGCCCTCACACTACTAATGGTTACCACCAATAGCCTTATAAAGGTTTCTGTAGTAACCTAATGTGGGCGATAGAAACATGCCTATGAAAAAAGTCACAGTGTCTATGACTCAAGAAATGATCAAAGACCTAGAAGAAGAACGAAAAAAGAGGAGACTAGCAACAATCGCCGAGACTGCCAGAGTAATAATTGGAGAATATTTGAAAGAGAGAGATTAAGATTCGGATGTGTAATTTGGACAAAGGTAACATTTTCCTTCAAGATGATGACCCGAATCAAGTTTCTTCTTAATCTCTAACAATGCAACAAAGAACTCATACATTCTGTTCATAGCATCTTTTCTTCTGTCATGAAACTTTTTGAAAAGCTCCACTTTTTTCAGAGAATAGTCATTCACCAACTCTGTGAATGATTCCAATTCAGCCCTATCGTCTGTCTGAGCTACAGTATTGCCTATCCTATACCATCCGTCTCTACCGTGTATAGGTTCTATTTTGTAAGCTTGAAATGCTCCTGCATCATGATAAATGTTCCAAATCAGAATATCTGGAGAATAATAACGGTCAGGATGAGGAACAATATCGTAACGTTGCAATGAAAACTTCTTACCTTCAATATTTTCTTTCTTTTCAAGATTCTTTTCGAACTCTTCCTCAGTGTCGTTTAGAGCTTTTTCTAAATCTGCATTAAACTTGTCGCACAATTGCTTTGCATTTTTAGCAATGTCTAATGCATTGTAAGCCTCAAGATGGGATGACAATTCCTTAGTAAAGGTATCAGGATTGGGGCATGAAAGCCAATCTCCAAGATTTGATTCGCACCAATATGAATACAGTTTTAGTTGCTCATCGATTTCACCGTAGATAAGATTTGCATGTTTTTTGTCTGCGTCTTCCCTTTCCTTTAGCTTCTGAGATTCTTCAGCTATAGCTTTGGCTAATTCCTCAGTTCTAGGCTCAGGCTTTTTCCTTTTATCCAATAACCATGCTAGAATGAGTAACAAAACTTCAGCACCTATCCATGTGACAAGGAGCTTCAGGTCTATTAGGTCGAACTCGTAAGCAAAGTAACCAATCGCTAGGAACCCAATCGCAACGCCTATTGCAACTAGCAACCATTTTAGCTTCATAGCATTCGATATAAGTTGTAAATCTATTGCTATAAAATATTATTCTTCCACATGACGACAGTAACCACTTCATCAAAAATGACAAGTTGTTACCAGCTCCATGCGGAATAATGTTTAATAGTTTGCTTTTGCAGATTCATTGGCGTGTGGTTGACAATGGGGCATCGCGTTCCACGTCGCTAAATTCTACGAACACTTAGCCTACACCATGATTAGTTTTTCGCTACCATTATATTCAACCACTAAACAACATTTGGAGAGATTAGAAAAATGTCAGACACGGGAATAACTGTCAAGAAAAACGAAGACTTCTCAGAATGGTACACGCAAACAGTGCTCAGATCAGGCTTAGCCGATTATGCACCCGTCAAGGGCTGCATGATCTTCCGAGAGCATTCCTACGCCATCTGGGAAAAAATCCAAGAAACCTTCAACAAAAAAATAAAAGAAACAGGACACAAAAACGTCTACTTCCCCCTCTTCATCCCAGAAAGCTTCTTGAAAAGCGAAACTGAACACTTCAAAGGCTTTAACCCAGAAGTCGCATGGGTAACCATCGGCGGCGACAGACCCCTAGAAGAAAAACTAGCCATACGCCCAACATCAGAAACCATCATGTACGCAGCCTACGCAAAATGGATCAGAAGCTGGCGAGACCTCCCCATAAAACTAAACCAATGGTGCAGCGTCGTAAGATGGGAAACCGAAGCAACCAAACTGTTCCTGAGAACAAGAGAATTCCTATGGCAAGAAGGACACACCGCACACGCCACAAAAGAAGAAGCCGACAAAGAAGTCATGCAAATCCTAGACGCATACAAAGACGTCATGGAAAACTACCTAGCAATCCCCGTGCTCGCAGGAAAAAAGACTGAAATGGAAAAATTCAAAGGCGCACTCTACACCACAACATTAGAGGCGATGATGCCAGACGGAAAAGCACTACAGATGGGAACATCACACCAACTAGGACAAAACTTCTCAAAAGCCTTCAACATAAAATTCCTCGACCAACAAGAAAAAGAACAATACGCCTGGCAAACCTCATGGGGCTTCTCCACCCGAATGATAGGCGCCCTAGTAATGATACACGGCGACGACAAAGGCCTCGTACTTCCCCCAAAAATTGCCCCAGTACAAGTCGTAATAGTACCCATTCCCTACAAGGGCACAGAAACAGAAGCCATAACCACCAAAGCCAAAGAAACCTTCGAAAAACTAACGAAAAAAGGCTTAGCAGTCGTCCTTGACGACAGACAAGAGTACACACCAGGCTGGAAGTTCAACGAGTGGGAACTAAAAGGCGTGCCGATAAGAATCGAGATCGGCCCCAGAGACATAAAACAAAAACAGGTGATGATGGCGCGTCGAGACACGTTTGAAAAAACGGCTGTAAAAGAGGAAGAAACCACGGACAAAGTGATTAAATTGCTCGACGAAATCCAAACTAACCTGTTCAACAGAGCCAAGAAACTCCTAGAAGAAAATATTACCACGGTGAAAACGTACGAAGAGTTCCAAAAAGTGCTAAAAAAGAAAGGCGGCTTCATAAGAACCACTTGGTGCGGCAACTCTGCATGCGAGGAAAAAATAAAGGACGAAACAGGTGCCACGATCAGAATCGTGCCTTTCGAAAAGGAAAAAATCCCCTCAAAATGTATATGTTGCGGCGAAGAAGCAAAAGAAACAGCCTACTTTGCCAGAGCGTACTAAACTATTAACAGCAGCATCCATCGCTTCAAAGACTAAACATTGAAGAAGCCTTATTCAGATATTTTTACTCCCTTAAGTTGCTTCGCAACATCGCCCAACCCAAGGTTCTTCAACATCGACTTCCTAGGTATCCCATGCTCGTCCCAGCCTCTCTTCTGATAATACATCTGCAGCATGCTGTTGTATTTCGTTCTGTCGAGCTTAGCGCCCTTCAAAGCACCCTTCTTAGTCGGTTCTTCAAACCAGCGCGCAGGCGGAACATCCATCTCACTACTCCAGCGCTTACCGTATTCACGTATCCAGAAAGCCCGAGTCAAGTTGAAAATCCTGTCAGCAATAACGTTCAAACCGTCCCAAGTCGTCTCCAAACCCGTAGCCGCATGCAGAAACCTTGTGTACCACTCAAGCTCAAAACCAACCTCAACCCAAGGAAGACGACAAACCGTCAGAGACTCAAAAACTCCAGCACGAATACGCTGCAACTCGATGACTTTGTCAACCTTCTCCTCACCATAACTTTCCCGCCCAGTCTTAACCTCCCAAGAGATTACCCAAGCGTCCTTATGATGAGCGCCGATGGAAGAGGTTGAATAGGCCAAAGCCATGCCAGGCGTCGAATGACAATCATAAGCCGAAATCTCCAAGCCCTTCACGTGCATCGCCCACCTGCTCGAACCCAACCCAAGACTTTCAGACGCGGCACGAACACCCTCAGCCAACAAGTTACCCATCAAACCACGCCTGTACGCAATGTCGCCAATCAACGTCTTCGTTGCCTTAAACTCGCCCCAACCAATCTTCTCCTCGATCATGCCCTTCTCAGAAGCCTCCATAGCAAAACCCAGAACATTGCCCAAAGAAATCGTGTCCAAACCATACTCATCCGCAACACGATTAAGAGCAGCAACCTGCCTCAAATCACCCAACCCAATGTTAGAACCAAGCATCGTAGCGTTCTCATAATCAAGCTCCGAACCCTTACGGTCAGAATCCTTAACAACGTTCCCACAGATCATGTTACACTGCGGACACCCACGCTGACCAATCTTGGCTTTTTCCACGGCAAAACCGCCGATGGCATCAGCTTTCTCAAAAACTCCCTCACTATAATTGTACGTCGGAAGAACACAGTTCTCCTGACTCCACTCAATCGTGCTCATCGTACCCTGGCGCTTCCAAAACGCATAATTCGGCTTCGTCAAAATCTCCCTGTAAGCCTCAGCACCCAACTCCTTCATCTCCTTCGGATAAGCCGCAGGCAAATCACTCGAACCCAAAAAAACAATGGCTTTCATGTTCTTCGAACCCATAACCGCTCCCATACCCGGTCTGCCGCCAGCACGTCCCTCTTGACAAACAATGTTAGCAAACTTTACAAGGTTCTCTCCACCCTGACCGATACAGAGAACGCCCGATGCGGGTCCGTACAAATCTCTCAGCTTCTTCTCCGTCTCAAAAGAGTTTAAACCCCAAAGGTCTTTGCCGTCAAGAAACTCGACAGTCTTATCTTGAACCAACACCACGGTCGGCTTGTTAGCCTTGCCCTCAATGATTGTAACATCATATCCAGCCTTGCGCATCTGAACCACAGCATGAGTTCCAACGTTTCCATCACCATAGCCACCAGTCAACGGGCTTTTCGCCGCCACAATAAGCTTACCGCTACTCGGCAAAGCAAAACCACTCAGAGGACCAGCCGCAAAAACAAGCTTATTATCAGGAGACAACGGGTCAGTCCCGCGTTTAAGCTCATCCCAAAGAATCTTAACCGCAAACCCTCTTCCACCCAGAAAACCCTTAGCAAAACCAGCCTCAAAAGGCTCTGCAACCGCTTTGCCCTTGCTTAGATTCACACGCAAGAACTTACCATTCCAACCATACATAATCCAAACCATCCCTAAACAATGCGTACAGTCATATTTCTTTTCAAAAGTAAATAAATCTAATGACGAGAAAAAGACTAAATTACTAGTTTCTCAGGCTCTATGTTACGGTTTTTCAAGCCCAAATCGCTAACTTTGAATTTCCGATCACAATAGAGCAACGCGTATTCTTCTCCCTCGAAAAGCGCCGCGGCAATCCTTCCAATAGCATCAGCCTTCAATATCCCGCTCCCACTCGCGCCACCCACCACCATCAACCCGTTCTCCTCAAAAATCAAAGGCTGCCCATCCAAAGTGTTAATCTCATACAAGCCAGCAAAAGCCGAAAACGGCTGACAATCTTTGAACTGCGGAAAATACTTCACAAACACTTGATACAAGCCAAACTGGTAATAGTTTTCCTCAGGCTGAGGATCATCTTCAATCTTAAATGCTCTCGGAAACTCGTCAGCATACGCCAGCCAAAGCGCTTCCTCTTCAGGTGCAGGTCGAATATACGCAGATGGCCTGGGAAGAATAGTAAAGGGTAAACATCCAGCGTCTGAAAAATCCTTCGTGAACAAAAGTTTCTTGAGTGCTTCACTCTTCGCTTTGATCGAGAAGATCTGTCTTTTCTTTGCTTTAATGAAGCAGTCGATTCCGAGAGGGTCTAGAAGCTGAGACATCCAAGCCCCAACAGCAACGATTGTTTTCTTAGCCTTAATCAAGTCCTTGCTGGTTTTTACTCCTGTGATGGTTGCGTCTTGCCAGAAGTATGGTTCACCAGGCATTCCTAGAGGTTGACGCGGCTCGATTACGATCTCTTGTACGTTAGTTCCGTACTGGATTTTTCCTCCCATCCTGAGGAATTCTGATTCATAGAACTTTACGAGCAGGTCAACGTCGATTAAGCCTGCTTTCGGAATAACTATGCCCTTGTAGACGTTTCCAAGCCCCATCATCCGTGCTTCTTCGTCACCAGCAAAGTTCGTGTGCATGTCAAGTTTTTTGGCAAGCTCGCCTTCATCACACTCCACGTACCGAAAGCCTCTGTTGGCTAAGTCTTTCAAGACAGGGAGCATCTTGCTGTAGCCGTCTTTATCAAACAGCCACAGGTAGCCTGCCCATCTCAGTTTCAAGTCGAAGCCTAGCTCATTCTGAACATGCTTGTAAAACTCGGCTGAAGAATCGGCTATAGCGAAGTTGGTGCGCGAATGAAATAAACAACGGAAGGCAGCCGCGCTTTTCGCCGTGCTACCTTGACCCGCTGCACCTAATCTTTCAACAACTAAAACGTTCAATTCAGGAAAACTGCTTTTCAAATGATAAGCCGTTGACAAACCTAAGATTCCCGCTCCGACTATAACCACGTCATATTCTGCCATAAGATTCACCGCCAAGTTTGGAGTAGACACTTAGACCACGAAAAAGATTTAAACTTAGCTCTCCAGCCAAGACTGAACGCATGCTATGAGAGAATGCTTATTTACCCCTTAGAAATATGATTTACACCAACCGTTAATGTTCGAGGTAAGAAGATTGCACTTAATAAAAGAGAAGAAAGCAGTTTCAACTCTTGTTTTGATCCTGTTAGTGTTGTGTGCTGCCACGATAGGTTCACTCGTATCTTACTGGTGGGTTATGGGGAATTTTTACTTGGAACCTGAAAACACCACGGCCTTAACAATCACGGAAGCCGATTTTCCAGTTAGTCATGCGAATTATTTCACTTTCACAGTAGTTAACCCGTCGCATTCAATCTCCTCGACGAACATCACAAGCATCTACTATACAGTTGAAGGGAACAACGCAACATACCCAGTGACCCTAACTTCCCCAGAAGTTCTTCCTATAAAGATCGATAAGGCGACCACCAAGACCATCAAATGCTTCAGAAACTGGGGCGAGTTCGCTGGAGAAAACATAACCATACACGTTCAAGCGTTATACTCTTCAGGCGCAACAAAAACAGTGACAACTGAGTACGTGAAAATGAACTTGAACGTTAACTTTGATCCGACAACGAGTTGCACCCAATTCAGCGCTTCGGTTAGTAATGAGCTGAACTCAAAGATCAACCTCACGCTGTTGCAAGTAATTGTCAATCAACTTGTTCTTCCGAAAGAGAACTTGTCTATAACGTTGCCGCAGAACCTAACAAACAACGCAGTACCCGTCTCATTCATAGGTAAGTATAATTGGGAAAACCTTGCAAACCCTGTCGTTCGCGTAAGAACAACTGAAGGCTACTTTGCGGAAGTAACCGCGAATGCGACAGCGAGCGTACTGTTGTCAATAGACGATGTCAAATTCAGCGAAACCAACTCGACAGAAATGAGCGTCACCGTTTCAAATTCAGCAACATCAAAAACATCGGTCGGCATAAACGACATAGTGTTGACTTACGACAACGGCACAAAACATCACATAGACGGAAACAAGACAACACCACAGTTTATTTCATCCTACACGCTTGGGACAAACAAAACAGTCACTTTCAATCACTGTAAATGGGATTGGACAAACTACCGCAACAAGAACGTCACGATAGCCGTCTACACAAGACAGAATTACACGGCTGTCTCACGAACGATACCAAACACGCCTCAACCAGCCATCTTCAATATAACACCGAGCTTCAACCTAACCGACACGAGCCATTTCTTAGTAAACGTAACAAACACGCCAATTTCACTTCAAAACATAACCATTACGCAGATAAAAGTTAACACAACCCAAGCCAGCTTCACGCCCCAAGCAATACCGATTGGAGAATGGAGACAATTCAATTGTTCCCTCGACTGGGCAAGCCTCCGTGGAAAAGTTGTTTACGTTTCTGTTAACGCATCGAACGTGATTGTTTCACAGTACTTGACGTTGCCCTCTGTCAGTCTGAACGTCTTCGGATACGGAAATGCTAGCGACAAGACGAAATTCAACATTACTGTCATAAGCCACAGCAACTCTTTGAACGCAACGCTTGCCAAAATAGTTGTTGTTCTCGCAAACCAGACAGTCTTCCAAAGCGAGGGAATAGGCTTTCTAATCCAAGCAGGCACTAATGTTACTCTCACGTTTTCGTGGAACTGGAGTCTCTCAGACCTCACTCAGGCAAAAATAAGCGTCTACACCACACAAAACCTCGTGTTCAACGGCACGTTCACGATAACCTAACAGCGCACCGATAACAACCTTTATTTCTCTTCTAACCCAGAAACCTAAGTTCTGGAAAAAAGGGAGAAGCCTTGACAAAAGTAAAGGTTACAGAAAGAACACGCACCATCGAATACGCAATCCGCGACGTAATCGTCCATGCAAGACAGGTTGCAAAAACAGGGAAGAAGATTTATTACTTAAACATAGGAGACCCTGTTGCGTTTGATTTCAGCACGCCGCAACACATCAAGCAGGCGTTGACGAAAGCGGTGGAGGAGGGAGCCAACGCATACTCACCTTCTGAAGGGCTTCCTGAACTGCGAGAGGCTGTAAGCCAGAAAGAAAAAAGAATCAACGGCATCGATGTCTCCGCTGATAACATAATCGTTACTCAGGGAATTTCTGAAGGCATCCAAATGGTCATGGCAGCACTCATAGACACAGGAGACGAAATCCTCCTTCCCGGACCAACCTATCCGCCGTATATCTCGTATGCAAGGTTCTTCGGTGGAAAACCAATAACATACGAGACAGTTGAAGAGAACGGTTGGCAACCAAACGTAGAAGACCTGAGGAAGAAAATTTCCAAAAAAACTCGCGGAATTGCCATTATCAACCCAAACAACCCTTGCGGCGCACTTTACGAAGAGAAAGTGATAAAGCAAATATTAGATTTGGCAGGAGAATACGACCTACCAGTGTTGTCTGACGAGATTTATGATCAGATAATATTCGAGAAAGAATTCGTAAGCACAGCACACTTGACAAAAGACGTTCCAGTAATAGGTTTAAACGGCTTCTCAAAAGCGCATTTGATGACTGGATGGAGACTTGGCTACGTTTACTTCCATGATAAGGAAAATGAATTGCAGGAACTGAAACAGTGCGTCGAAAAAGAAGCGAGAATAAGGCTTTGTGCTAATACCCCTGTTCAGAAGGCTGGTGTGGCTGCGTTGAATGGGCCTCAAGATCATGTGAAAGAAACTGTTGGGAAGCTTCGGCAGAGAAGAGATTATGCGTGGAAACGGCTGAACGAGATTGAAGGCGTAAGTTGCGCTAAACCAGAAGCAGCCTTCTACGTATTCCCGAAAATTCATGAAGTAGGAGCGAAATGGAAGACAGACTTGGAATTCGTTTTGGACTTGTTGAAAGAAACAGGCGTGCTGTTCGTGCACGGTTCAGGCTTTGACCCAGTTTACGGCGCAGGACATGTTAGAGGAGTCATCCTGCCGCCAGTCGAAAAGCTTGAGCTAGCGTTAGATGAATTGGAACGATTCATGCAAGAGACAAGTAAGTAGAATTAGACTGTTCGATTAGCTTACGTTCTACTTGTAGATGGCTATTCCTTGACTTGGGTCACGAACCAGTTTTGAGAATTCTTCCATCAACTTCTTCGTTATAGGACCTGGGTTTCCAGTATCTATAGTTCGTTTGTTTATCTCCCTTACAGGCACCACTTCTGCGGCAGTTCCAGTGAAGAACACTTCTTCTGCGTTGAACAACTCATAAGGCGTTATATTCTTTTCTTTCACTTCATACCCGAGCTTTCGGGCAAGCTTCATCACCTCTTCAGCGGTTATTCCTGGCAGCGCGCCTGTATAGCTTGGTGGAGTGTAGAGTTTGCCGTTCTTGACTATGAAGATGTTTTCTGCTACGCCTTCGCATATGAAACCGTTTTTGTCTAGGCATATGGCTTCGTCGACTCCGCTTATGTTGGCTTCGATCTTTGCTAGTATGCTGTTGAGGTAGTTGAGTGATTTTATCTCGTGGGAGGTTGCATCCACGGGGTCTCTTTTGACCCATGAAAGCATGGCGGTGACGCCTTTTTCTTTGGCTTCGCTCTTATGCAAGGCAATGGTGTCAGTTATCACGATTATTGTCGGCTTCGAACACTTCTTTGGGTTTAATCCAAGGTCGCCAACCCCTCTGGTGACGACAAGACGGATGTAAGCATCTTCCAAGTTGTTCTTGCGCAGAGTTTTCAGAACTGCTTTTATCATGTCTTCTTTTTTCGTTGGAATTACAAGCATTATCATGTGGGCCGAACGGTAAAGCCTGTCAACATGCTCTTTCAGTTTGAATACTATGCCATTATAGGCGCGGATTCCTTCAAAAACGCCATCACCATACAGAAGACCATGATCAAAGACTGAAATCTTTGCTTGTGATTTCGGATAGTAGTTGCCATCTATGTAAACTAGCAATTCTTTTTCCAAAGTTTTGTCCCCTATGTTAGAGAAGTTAGTGTATAAAACTGAGGTTTGATATAGTTTTTGGCAGTTCCTCGCGTTTCCTGCATGGTCAGCCGTGGAATTGTGGTCTTTTCGAGAGATATTTAGGCAGAGGCAACGACTTGAAGGGTTTATCCTTTGTCATCTTTTCAATTTCGCTCACGAGTTCTTCAGGCTTCATCTTGCGCATTTCACCCGTTCTTCTATCTCTTACTGGCAACAAACCTGAGTCTAGTTCTTTTTGACCCACAACCACGACGTATGGTACCCATTCTGTTTCAGCCTCTCGAATTCTTTTCTGCAGAGTCAACTGTCGATCGTCAATATCCACGCGCACACTATGTTTTTCCATTTCTTCAGTCAACTTCTCAACGTTTTCAAGGAAATTGTCTGACATCGGAATCATGCGTACCTGTGTCGGCGAAAGCCATGTTGGAAGCATCGGAGGTCTGCCGTTTTGCTGGTCTTTGTAGGCTCTTTCCAAGAGTGCATAAACTACCCTTTCAATCGCGCCGCTCGGCGAACAATGCAGAATTAGCGGTTGACGTTTTTCGCCTTTTTCATCAACATAAGCTATGTCGTATCTTTTAGCGTTTTCAACATCAATCTGGTCTGTTGACAAAGCCGCAGCCTTGTTTTGATTGTCTACAAAGTTGAAATCCCATTTTAGCACGAAATAGAAGAAGCGTTCCTTCCACATTTCGACTAGTACTGGCTTGCCTACGATTTTAGCTAAAGACGTGACGAAATCCTTGTTTTCAGCGTAGAAGTCTTTGGTGAATCGTAGTGCTACTTCATAATCGTTTTCAGACAAGCCTATTTCTTTCTGAATTTGCATGCAAAGCTTGAGCCTCACTGCGAATTCTTTCGTGGCTTGAGCCAAATCCGTGCAGAAGGCATGGCAGTCGGGCATGCTGAAAGCTCTCAAACGCCTAAGACCAACAACTTCACCGCTCTTCTCTCGTCTGAAACTGTAACGGGTAAGCTCGTAAACTTTCAGCGGCATATGCTTGTAAGAGAATTGCGCATCGTGAACCATCAGGAACTGCCCAAAGCATGCAGCAAACCGCAAGAACAATTCTTTGTCTTCAGACTTCAGCAAATATTGTCTTGCTGGGAAACGGTTCATGTAGTCTGCCAAGCTTGGATGGTGAAAATCGTACATGACGGGCGTTTCAACTTCCATCGCCCCATACTCAGTCATCTTGGCGGTGACAAACTGCTCAAGCAAGGATTTGACCAACCGTCCCTTCGGATACCAACGTATGTTTCCAGGGTCGCTTCCAGCTTCGTAGTCAGCTATTTCCAGCCGTTTCATCAAGGGCACATGCGGAGGCATCTGTTGACTTGCTCTGACCTTGGAGATTTCGTATCTTGCGAATTTTTCAAGGTTTTCGTGACCTTTAAAATTGAAATCTTCGACAGGAACCATTTTTCCGTCTGGCAGGAGAATGTGCCAAAAAGACTGCATCTTTTCTTCTGCTTTGATTGCTTCTGAAACTTTTTCTTCTTTTTTCTCCTTCTCTTCGCTTGGCAGGATGGTGCGTGATTGTTCTGCGAGCGGATGTCCCTTTATGGAAATCGTGAATTGTTTGTTCCAGCCGAACGGCGCACGGTATGTTTCTATTCCTTTTTCTTTAGCGTAAGCTTCCATGGCTTTGACTACTTTAAGCGCTTCAGCAGGCTTTGACAGGTTGCTACTCAAGTGCGCGTACGGATAAATCAGGATTTTGTTTACTTTCAGTTTTCCAAGAAAAGCGCGAACCTCGTCTATCGCTTTTTGCGCGGCGGTTTCGTTGTCGCCCTCTTCTACTGCGGTGAAAAGCACCACGATTTCTTCGAGTCGCACCTCTTTCTTTTCTGCTTCTTCAGCCATGGCAATTTCTTTCTGCACGGGCTTGTATTCGATGAAGTTTGAATGTAATTGTAACATGCGCATACGGGGTTACCTCTTCGATCAGCCGCTGAAACGCCATTTTTCAAGTTGTTTGTCTTTTTTAGTCTTTTTCTTGTACTCTTTATAATGTTCCTTGCATAGGTAGGCACGTTTTTCGCCGACGCCAACCTTCAAACCAGCAGACCTAACCTTGTCCACTGGCAACGAGCGGACGGCTTCTTTTCCACACACGCTACATTTTGCGCCTTTGTCAATTCGTCCCAAAGTTATGTACCTCTTCCAATAGAATATGCGTCATTCCTTAATTTCTTTTTCATAGAGCAACCGTGCTCTGCGATAGATTTCGGGCTTGTCGCCGAAAAAAGTCGGACCAATACCTTCAACGACAAGCGAAGCAGCAGCAGAGCCGACACAAGCGCATCGCAGATAGTTTTCGCCATAAACATATTCAGCCAAAAAACCACCCATAAAGGCATCTCCTGCCCCTGTGGGGTCGACAATCTTCTCAGGCTTGTAGGCTGAAACTTTGTAGGTTGCGTCTCCAGTGGAAACCACGGCGCCATCTGCGCCTAGAGTAACGATGACTATTTTGACGCCGAACTTGTGAATTGCCTCGATTGCTGACTCAAGGTTTGACGAACCAGTTAAGGCTTCAATCTCGTTGAAGGAGGATTTGTAGATGTTGATAAGATTTAGAATGCGCTTATCCGTTAACGGAGCGTGCTTGACTTTTCCTTCATCACCAAAACTTCGAACCAACCCCTGCGGGTCAAGAGACAAAACATCAGCGCAGCCTTTCAGTTTTTCTGCCACTTCATAATTGATTTCACCAGCTATCGGCGCAATGTGAATGGCGTCTGCTTTCAATGATTGTGGCAAATCATCAACACTGATAATTGGTGCTTTACACTTTAAGGTCAGAGTTCGATCAGACAGGTCTTCGTTATACTTTAATTCAAACCTTGTGGTCTGTACGTCTTCGACTTTGATGACGTTGGATAAGTCGATGCCTTCTTGTCTAAGCCACCACTTGTAGGCTTCAGGGAAATCGCCGCCGACTTTGGATAAAACGGCTACTTTTGCGTCTAAGTGTTTGGCTACGAAGGAAACGTAAGCTGCAGAGCCGCCTAGAACGACGAAGGGCGTTTTTCTGTTTGGCAAGTAGATGGAGTCTATGCAGAGGCTGCCTACTGATATGATGTCGAACACTTTTGATTTATGCACTCCCACCATGCTATTAGGTGATGCTAAACTTAAAGCCAACGGCACGGTATTAAACCTTAGGTTAACCGTTTCCGCAAGTCTTTTATTAAGAAAACAAGGAGTTATTCTCGTACGCCCTTTCATTAGGGGGCGGTTTAGATGAAATCCCCATAAACAAAGAAAAATCCACAGTTACAGTTTAGCAAAAGCAGAGTATTTTTTTCTTGAAAAAAAACAGATTTGAAAATAATAGGGGGTGATGTTTAATGTTTAATATTCGTAACATGAAAGTGGAAGACGTAGAACCAGTGGCTAGAATGGTGGCTTTAGACCACGACCCAGACCCAACGAAGGGTTACGAAGATGCGAGAGAACACACGTTGGACCATTTGAAGATCGTGCCGCAGCATTGCTACGTAATAGAAGACAGCGACATGCAGATTGTTGCCGTTATGGTCTTGCATCCACGCGATGAAGACTTTGAAATTGAAGACTTTCACGTAAAAGAAATCCAGCAGAATAAGGAAGCTTTAGCCTTGCTCAAAGCAAAACTCATGGAATACTTGGAGAACGTTCAAACAGAGGTCTTGTGCTGTCCCTACGCCTTAAGAAGACTCATACCGACAAACTAGAGTTACGATTGAAGCAGAAGAATTGCCTTAGCCAAATCTCCCCCACTTTCTTCCAGTGCTTTCTTGGCTTCCTCAAGAGTTTTGCCTGTCTGATCTGCCACAAGCCTTGCATCTTCCTCTGACACAGCAGGCGCTTTCCGTTCTGGAGCCTTTTCGCTGACTTTTCCGCCCGTGACCTGATAGATTTTTTGTCCTTGAACCTGCAGTATGGCAACTTCAGGCTCTTCAATGACGATTTCCTTCACAGGTGTTTTGATAACGACTTCAGTAACACCCTCAACCGTGTCCATGTTCATGCCCATACGCTGCATCATGCGTCTGGCTTCACGCGGATTCATTCCTCTTCGCACAAAACCACCCTTTTTACCCAACAGAATATTGTTTAGCTAAACTTGATAAACTTAACCTTCCTCAGCAGAACCTCGCCTCACTTTGACGGCAACCCCCTTCTTGAAAGCCCTAATCTCTTCTGCACACAAGAACGCTCGACCAACCGCCAAAACCTCACCATCCTCATTAACAACGATGACTTCATCTTTTGCACGCACTTCATCATCAACCTTAACTACATGCGCTGCAAAAACGTCGCCACCTTCGGCGATAAACTTTGACACATCGTTTCGAACTGTAAGAATGTTTTTGACGGATTTTGCTTTCTCAACGAGCCGTTTAGCTCCCGCAATGCTTAATGAGAATAAGCCATCTGTGGGGCGAAGCGTTGCAAGTCTTTCACCGTCTAAGTAGACATAGCGTATTCTGCCAGTGTTTCGAGAATAAGTGATTTTCACTTTTTCTGGAAACAATCTACCACCCACTCCTTTACCGAATTGATAGTCAGCCGTGCACCTTATCCTTCTAACGTCCTCTTCCAACCTTAACACACCGTTAATCAACCTTGCTTGTTTCGACAACTATAAACACAACCAGAATAAATAAAACAGTTCAGGTGCACAAACGTTGCGATGCGAAGTCTGCGGACGCAAAATCCACGGCGAACCAGTACGCTCCTTGATAGAAGGAGCAAAACTGACAGTGTGCCACGAATGCTCTAAACACGGAACCATCATCTATGAAGAACCAAAACCAACAAGCATTATATCAAAGCCTAAAGGAACACGTCCACCATTAACTTTCGTAACGAAGAAGCCTTCTCCAACGATAGTGGATACTTCTATAGAGCTTGTAGAGAATTTTGGAGACAAAATACGACAAGCAAGAGAAAAAATCGGGCTTTCCCACGAGAATTTAGGAAAAAAACTGAACGAAAAAATTTCATTGCTCAGAAAAATCGAAACAGAAAAAATGAAGCCTGACAACAAGCTCGCTACGAAGCTAGAACATGTTTTAAAGATCAAACTAATTGTCCCGACCTCAGAGCCAAAAGTCAAGGAAACAAAAATACCGAAGACGGCAAGTCGCGAATTGACACTTGGAGATCTTTTCCCGATAGACAAGAAGAAAGGGGAAACGAAAGAACGAAAGCCATCATAGTCCAACGCCGAAGGAATATCGAGCTCTCAAGCTTGGAAGAACTCAGAAATCTAGCAGAATCCGCCGGATACACTGTTGTAGGCAAAATGGAACAAACCAGACTAGCAGATGCTAGATACCAGATAGGCGCGGGAAAAGTAGAAGAGCTCAGCAAGCTTGTGAAGGAAAACGGCGCGGAGAAAGTGATTTTTGACAACCCATTAAGCCCCACACAAGCCTATAACTTGGCAAAGGCAACAAACGTTGAAGTCATCGACCGCTTCCAGTTAATCCTAGAGATTTTCACGAGAAGAGCCACCACCACTGAGGCGCAATTACAGATTCGGCTCGCAAAACTCCGCCACGATTTGGCACGTGCAAAAGACATGGTTAGACTATCAAAGAAAGGAGAACAACCCGGCTTCATGGGGCTTGGCGCCTTCGAGGCAGACGTTTACTACGAAAGCGTCAAGAAAGAAGTGCATACTATCCGTAAGAAACTGAAAAAAACCAGCGGAAAACGAGTTCTGCATCGCGAAAGAAGAACAGAACTGGAGTTCTCATCTATTTCTCTAGCTGGTTACACAAAAGCGGGCAAGAGCTCCTTGTTCAACGTTCTTACCGAGGCAGAAGTTCCAGTAGACAGTGCTTTGTTTACCACATTGTCCACGACAACCAGACTGATGGAGATTTCAAAGAGAAAATTCCTGTTAACCGATACTGTCGGCTTCATAGACCGCTTGCCGCTAGGGTTGATAGAAGCGTTTCATTCAACCCTTGAAGAAACAATCTACGCCGACCTCATCCTGCTGGTAGTAGACGTAAGCGAACCCTTGAACGCTGTCGAAAAGAAACTTTCAGTCTGCATCGAAACGTTGGAACGAATAGGGGCATCTGGCGTCCCAGTAATAACCGTGCTGAACAAAATCGACCTACTTTCGGAAGAGGAAGTTAGCCAAAAAATCGAAGCCCTCAAAGAAAAAGCGTTGACGATAATACCGATATCCGCGCTCTGCAAAATCAACCTTGAAACGTTAAAACAAAAAATGCTTGAAGCCTTCAGAAACTACGTTCAAGCCTCATTCACCATTCCATTATCAAACGAAACCATGTCGTTCCTCTCTTGGGTGTTCAAAAACGCTAACGTGCAAACAATAAAATATGGAGAGAACTCTGCCGAAGTAGTTTTTGAATCAAGCCCCACGGTTGCTGAGAAAATAAAAAGCCGCGTGGAACGATTCAACGGAAAAATCCAAAACTTAACCCGAGAGGAGAAGCATGCCTAAAGTCGTAATTCTTCGATGGGGTCACAGACCTCAAAGGGACACGAGACTTACAACACATGTGGCGTTGACTGCACGTGCCCTTGGAGCCTCGGGGATAATATTGTCGGACATTGAAGCCAAGAAGATAAAGGAAACTGTTGAAAAAATCACGAGTAACTGGGGCGGTCCATTCTTTTTTGAAATGGGAACTGACTGGAGGAAAGCTGTGAAAAAATGGAAGATAGCAGGTGGAGTTGTTGTTCATTTAACTGCTTATGGCGAAAACATTGAAACAAGCGATGTATTACGGAGAATTAAGGCGCTGGAAAAGGATGTTCTGGTTGTTGTCGGAAGCCAAAAGGTTCCACGAGAATTCTTTTTTGAAGAAATATCTGATTTTAACGTTGCAATCGGGAATCAGCCGCACTCAGAATGTGCAAGCTTGGCGATTTTCTTAGACCGTTTTTTTGAAGGGAAATCATTAGCGAAAGGTTTTGAGAACGCGAAGGTACGGGTAATTCCTCAGAAAAGAGGCAAAAAGATTGTGGAAAACATCAGTTCTGATACGGAATTTGGTAAAGAGATTTAAATTAACGTTTACAAGTATATATTAGAGAACACTGCACACTATGTAGGCAAAAATGGTCACCATGTTGTCTAATCTAGATGACGCAACACTACTCAAGGTTGCCACAGCCTTAGGCGACGAGGAAGCCGTAAAACTAATTGAAATTCTGAAAAACCCAGACGAGATTACGGACGATGAGATAGCAAATAAAACGGGCATCAGATTAAACTCTGTTCGCAAAATACTCTACAGACTGTATGACCATTCACTGGTGAGCCTCCGAAGAACCCGCGACCCGAAAACAGGATGGTTCATATTCCACTGGAAACTGCAACCTGACCAACTGGAAGGCTTCATACTAAGTCAGAAGCGTCGAGTGCTTGAGAAGCTCAACACTAGACTGGAGTTCGAGAAGAATCATGATTTCTTCTTCTGCTACACGGCCTGCTGCAAGCGGGTGCCGTTTGAAGAAGCCGTGGAGCTTGTTTTCCGATGCCCAACATGTGGCAAACCGTTAATGCACTATGAAAACGACAAAATCCTTCAAGCATTAACCAAAAAAGTCGAAACACTAAGGAAGGAACTTGGTGAGTGAAAAGCTTCCAACAAGAGAACAGGCATTACAGTTTCTGCGCCGAAGCGGATGTCGAGACAACGTAATAAGACATGTTGAAGCTGTTTCTGAACTTGCCGTTGAAATCGCGCAGACTTGCAGAGAAAAAGGGTTGAACGTTGATGTGGAACTTGTAGAGATAGGAGCGCTTCTGCACGATATTGGGCGCTCAAAGACTCACAGTGTCCATCACGCTGTTATCGGTGCAGAAATCGCCAAATCACTCGGCTTGTCAAAACCAGTAATTTCGATAATCCAGAAGCATGTTGGTGGCGGAATCACAAACCGAGAAGCGAAGAAACTAGGATGGCCCGTCGGCGTGTATGTTCCGCAAACGCTTGAAGAGAAAATCGTCTCGTATGCGGACAAGCTTATCGAAGGTTCAAGACGAGTTCCTATAGAAAAAACGATAGCGAGTTTTTCCAAAGAGCTCCCGCCATCTGCGGTCGAGAGGATAAGAAGACTGCACATGGAAATGTTAACGTTGATTGGCGACTGCGAATGCAGACCGTAGCATTACTCGCAAAAGTCTACAACAGTTCTCAACTGAAACAGGTTGACACGATTTTAAAAGCAAAGCTTGAAGGCTTGAAGGCTGCAACGCAAGTCGTCGGCGTCACTTCTCGCGGGTGGGTGCAGATAACTGTTTCTGGCGAAGACGAAAAAGTTGCGTTACGTTATTTAGACAAAGAAATAGGAACGTGCCCATTAAGTGTAAAAAATATAGAAAGATTTTCAGCGATAAAAGGGCGAATAACAAATCTGAGGCAAAGCAAGAATGAGCTTCGTTTGGACGTTGGCTTATTCTCGCCTGAAACCGTAGACGCTTCTATATCTCTGCAGTATTTGCAGGCTCAGCTTGTGGATGGAAGAAAGATCGCGTTGAAAAAGCTCGCTGAACTTTTTGGTTTCTGCGAGAACATGCCATTAACAGTCAAAATTTCTGGGTTGAGTGAGGACGGAAAACGTGTAGAAGCTGTACTCGCAGAAAAACAGCTTATGACCTACAGAGATTGGACGAATTCGTTGTTGGACAGGTTGATGATTGTAGGGGCGTCCTTTAATGAGGTTGAGTCGGCTGTGAGAAGTGTTGGTTTCGAGCGTGATGTAGTTGACGTTGAACCTTTAGGAGTGTTCGAGTTTGCGGTTGTGTGTAAGCTTGGAACTGACGCTGTGGGATTGATTCCTAGAATAGGAAGAACCTTGCGCAATGCAGTCTTCGCTACTTTCAGTCCGAGAACGATTAGAGCTTTTCTCGAAAGCAACACGACAGTTTAGGGTTTGTGGTGGGCCGGACCGGACTTGAACCGGCGACCTTTGGCTCGTAAAGCCAATGTCCTAACCAAGCTAGACGACCGGCCCATTTCCATATTTCCGTTAATAGAGACAGATTTAAGACTTTTTAAATGAGCAACTTCAGTTTCACATCATGCAGCTATGTACAAAGCTTTCTACGCTAAAAAAGAAAAAGAGGAGTTGAAAGTTTTTGTTTGATCTAGATTTTTCTTTTGTTCAGCACTGACCTGAAGGATTTTCCGCAGCATTCAAAGAGCCCGATCGTGAGCTCCGTCCTCTTGCCGTTCTTATCCTTTCGACCCGCCATCTTCCAAGTCTTCTTAGGAGTACTGACTTCCTTCTTACATTTCGGACACTTAGCCATAAGAGTTCGCCTGCTAAAAGAATACGTACAAAGGGGGTTAAAGCATTTTCTATACTAACCACGAAGCAACAGTCCTCAAACTCGTGCAGAACATTTCTTGTTGATTTTCTGCAGAAGTAACCATGCAAAACTCGACTACTCAGGAACAAATATAAATTCCTCACATCATATAGAACGGAACCAACAAAAAACGCGGATTTAAACTAGACACAGAAACGGTGTTTGGGTGAGATGATGAAGAGAATCTTGGTCACTGGCGCAGGCGGACCCGCGGGCATAAACTTCATCAAGTCACTCAAGATCGCGCCGGAAAAAACGTTCATCGTGGGAACCGAAGCCAGCGAACACTTCATCCACCTAGCTCCAACCGAAAAGAAATACGTAATTCCGAAAGCAAAAGAAACCAACTACATAGACAAGCTAAACGAAACCATACACAAAGAGAAAGCGGAGTTTATCCACCCTCAACCAGACATCGAAGTAGCTGCAGTCTCGGAGAACCGTGAAAAATTAGAAGCAAACGTATTTCTTCCTTCAAAAAAAACTGTGACTCTGTGCCAAGACAAGTTAGAATCTGCGAAAACGTGGAAGAGAAACCATGTTCTAGTCGCGAAATTTCTGGAGTTGCATGATGAGTCAGACATTGAGAGGGCTTTTGAACAGCTAGGAAACCCGATCTGGATCAGAGCCAGATACGGCGCGGGCGGAAGAGGAAGCACGCCTGCCTACAACAAGGAAACTGCCGTTGCATGGATCGATTATTGGAAAGCACGCAGAGTAAACTGGCAATTCATAGCCCAAGAACATCTGCCCGGACGTAACATGGGCTTCCACAGCCTGTGGAAAGACGGCGAACTTGTCACTTCGATGGCGAGAGAACGCTTGCAATACATCTATCCGTATCTTGCGCCTTCAGGCATCACAGGAACTCCGACAGTTCAAAGAACCATCAAAGACGAAACTGTGAATAAAACGGGAACAGAAGCGGTGCTTTCAATTGACCCCAACTTCAACGGAATCGCCTGCGTAGACCTGAAGGAAAACGATGAAGGCGTGCCTTGCGTCACCGAGATAAACGCGGGAAGAATGTTCACCACTTCCTTCTTCTTCTCCTATGCCAGCAAAATACTCCGCAAAGACTTCTACGGGAACATTCCATATCTGTACGTAAAGCTTGCATTCAAAGAAACCATCCCAAACATGCCAAAATACAACATCTTGCCCACAAACATCTATTGGATTCGCCACGTAGACGCACCGGCAAGACTGGTCAAAAACGGAAAAGTCCTTGGAGAAATGTACCATTGATTGAGGCAGTCATATTCGACCTTGACGGGACGTTAATTCACCTGCCAATCAACTACGAGAAACTCTTCCATGAAATCAAAAAAATCTTGAAAACTGACAACGTGCGTCCACTGCTTGAAACCATTACAAAAGTTGATGAGAAAAGAAAAAAGGAAATCTTTCAAGTATGGAATGCCATAGAGCTTGAAACACTACCGAACGTGACTCTAATCGCGGAGGGAAAAGCCATCTATGAAAAATTCTCTGAGAAGCCAAAGGCGCTTGTCACGATGCAGGGCAAGCCATTAGTGCAAGCAGCCCTCAAAAATTTTGATTTATCTTTCGACGCGATAGCCACGAGGGAAGATGGGTTCGACAGAACCAAACAGCTCAGGCTTGTTCAGCAAAAGCTCAACCTAGAATTCATTAACATCCTTTTTGTTGGAAACAAAGATTACGACCAGATTGCAGCAAAAAACGTTGGATGCCGATTCCAGAAGGTCGAAGAATGAAAATCTGGTACGACGCACTCACGGGCAAACACCTCAGATACGGCGTAGCCATAGCAAAACGCCTAAGAGCAGCAAAACACGAAGTCACCTTAACAACCAGAAAACACCCAGACACACTACCGCTGGCAAGGTTTCTTAACGAAGAATGCATCGTAATAGGACGATACAACCCCCAGTCTCTGTTAGCAAGAGTGAAAGAAGGCGCCAAAAGACAACTAGCCTTCTGCAAACTTTTCGAAAAAAACATGCCAGACATCGCCATCTCTCACGGCTCTGTAGATCAATGCCGAGTCGCCTTCGGCCTAGGAACCCCAATAATCTCAACCATCGACACTCCATACGCAGAACCAGTTCACAGGCTTACCTTGCCCGTATCAAGCTACATCGTCGCCTCGAGAGCAATTCCTAAAGAGATTCTGCAAGCTTATAACGTGAAAGGAGAAATAATAACCTTCGATAGCGTAGACGAAGCCGCGTGGATCAAGAACCTCAAGCCTAAGGTTCAATATGATTACGGAAAACCGTTGATCGTGGTCAGACAATTCGAGGAAAAAGCCGCGTACACTAGACAAAAAGTAGACCTGCGCGCTTTAGCCAAGAAAATGACGAGACTTGGAAAAGTCGTGTTTCTCTCAAGGTACGATCGAAAAACAATCAAAGGTCTAACAGTGCCTAAAGGATTTGTAGATTCTGCAAGCCTAGTTTCACAAGCGAATTTAGTCGTCGGCGTAGGAGGAACCATCTCACGAGAAGCAGCATTACAAGGAATCCCAACGATAATCGTAAAGGCACTCCCGACACAACACGTGAACGACTTCTTAGCCGAAAAGGGCTTCCCGATTTTCAAAACGGAACAGTCAGACGCACTAAAGCTTGCGGAAAAGCTTCTAGGCAAGAAATACAACGTTAAGCATCTGCTTGATAAGCTTGAGAACCCAGTTGACGTAATTACGAATATTGTAGAAAAGATTGGTGAAAGCTAATCTTTCTTCCTAGCTTTGACGAACCCTTTCCTTTTTGCCTCATACTCCTCAATCGTCATCATTTTCTTGGCGGGCACACCTTTTACCAAGATTCCACTCGGCACATCCTTTGTCACAACGCTGCCAGCAGCCACTATCGAGTTTTCGTTCACGGTCACGTTAGGAAGTATTGTAACGCAACCGCCGATCACCACGTTATCTTTTATTATTGAGGGTGTCAAGCATCTACTGTGTGGAAATTTGTCGTTCAGCAAGCTACTGTTTGGACCTATGAAAACATTATCACCTAGCTTGCATTCGTTTGAAATCGTTATGTGAGCTTGTATTATGCAGTTTCTTCCGATAACCACATCTCTGCCTATATCGCAAAAGCTTCCTATGCGCGTCCCATCGCCGATTTCTGTGTCATCGCCTATGACCACGTAATTCCAAACGACAATATCTTTGCCGAAATGAACGTTCTTGCCGATTATGACGCCCTTCCCGATTTTTGGTTCAGACATAACGCATCTTTCCTTCTTCCTCATTGTAAGAAATGCGACGTTTAAATAGTTTGGCGATTTATCAGATGTTTCCGTTAGGAGGCTCAGACCATTGGTAAAGGAAAAAGTCTTGGTTGTCGGCTTAGGCGAGGTTGGACGCACACTATTCGAGTTGTTGAAAGAAAGTGGAAAATTCACGGTCTACGGCACTGATATGGACAAAGAAAGGATGCGGACAGTTGGACAGACTGAGTTGCCGAAAGAAGTTGACGTTATGCACGTCTGCATCCCATGTTTTAGCCGAGGCCAATTCGTAAAAACCGTTGCAGAATATGTGAAAAAGTTCAAACCAAGACTCGTGATTAACAACAGCACAGTCATGGTTGGAACAACTATGGACATCTACAAACGTTGCGGCTGCCTAATCGCGCATTCTCCCATCGCGGCGTCCACAAAAACTTGGAATACATGAAACAAGAAGTAAAACGCTGGAAAAAATACGTGGGCGGCGCGAATGCAGAGGCTGGAGAGGCAGCGCGCCGACATTTTGAAAGATTAGGCTTGAAGACCAGAGTCTTGAAAAGCTGCGTCGAAACCGAGTTAGCCAAGCTTTTCGAAACCAGCTACAGAGCGTGGATGATAGCATGCTTCCAAGAAATGCACAGAATCAGCAGACACGTTGGAGCTGATTTCGACGAGACCGTGGATTTCTTGGAGGACACACACCGCGTAAGGTTTGATAGACCGATAATGTTCCCTGGACCTATCGGGGGGCATTGTTTGGTTCCAAACTTGGAGTTGTTACTTCAGAATTATGATTCGAAGTTCATACGCCTGACTTTGGAGTCGAATGAGGAACGAAAAGAAGAGGTCAAAAATAAAGAGGTTGCTCAAGAAATCGAAAAAGTCAGAGAAAGAGCAGAAGCTCTGCAAAGAGACTTGATGACTGACAAAACACGCTGAAACTACAGATCAGCCATGCTGTTTGAGGAAACTCTTAATCTCGGAGACAACGCGCTCCTGATCTTCTTTCGTCATCGAATGACACATCGGCAAGGTCAACAGGTTTCGGTACAGCTTCTCCGCTCTCTCCAACTTTCCAATCTTCTTCACTTTTGCATAGCTTGGTTGCAGATGCAAAGCGTACGTTCCTATCTGCGTTTCAATGTTTCTGCTACGAAGATACGCCATCAGCCGATCTCTTACTCCTTCCTCTTCAATGTAAACCGCATAAGTTTGAAAAACATGCTTTGTGTTCTTCCTTCTTTCAGGCAGTCTTACCGAACCCACTTTAGCAAGCAGTTCATTGTAGTATTCAGCTAACTCGATTCTCCTGCTAATAATCGCATCGATCTTCTCCATTTGCTTTACGCCGACGGCAGCCAGAATGTCGCTGAGCTTGTAGTTAGTTCCGTTTCCAGCGAAATGGATTTCTTCATTTGTAGTCGTCATACCGAATTTCTTGAGCATCCGCAGTTTCTCTGCATACGCCTCGTCATCTGTAACTGCCATGCCGCCCTCGCCAGTGGTTATTATTTTCCTCGGATGAAAACTGAAACAGGTAATGTCCGCCATTTTTCCAGTCTTCGTCCCATCACGCTCAGCACCTAGACCACAAGCAGCATCTTCAACGATGAACAAATCATGCTTCTCTTTTATCTCATTCAACGATTTAGGGGTTAATGGGTTCCCACCCCACGAAATAGGTATCACGCAACGCGTTTTTTCAGAAACCGCTTTCTCCACCTCATTCAAATCAACATTGTACGAAAAAAGATCAACATCTACCAAGACGGGCGTGGCGCCAACCCAGCTAACGATGTTTCCAGTTGCAGGATGCGTGAAATCAGGAACAATCACTTCGTCTCCACGTCCCACACCCAGAGCTCGCAGAGCAAGTTCTAGAGCTGTAGTACAGGACGTAGCAGCTACCGCAAAGTTGACGCCAACGTATTTCTTGATTCTTTCTTCGAATTCCGCCGTCTGTGGTCCTTCAGTAAGCCAGCCTGAACGCAAAACTTTGCTAACATTTTTGATCTCTTCTTGATCGATAACGGGCTCGATCAGCTTGATTTTTTTCTCTTTCATCCTCAAACCTCCCAAGTTCCAGTTAATCAATTAGACGGCACAGGTTTTTGTTTGGAGGCAAACAGGCCACGATACCAGTCTATAGTTCGCCTCAAACCTTCGTCAAAACTGACTCTCTGCTTATAACTGATAAGCTTCTTGGCAAGCTCGTTGCTACCGATAAACCTGCGGATGTCTCCAGGTCTAGGCTTGTCGTATACTATTGGTTTTTTGCAATTCATTATTTTTGCAATCGTGGAAACTAGGTGTTTTATGGTTATTTCTTCACCGCTTGCGATGTTGAGGACTTTTCCCCTAGTCTCTTTCGTCTTGTAGATCTTAACAGCGGCGTTAGCTGTATCGGTTACGTATGTATAGTCTCTCGTCTGTAACCCGTCGCCGTCGATTACTGGAGATTCACCTTTCAGAATTCTTCCTATGGTTATGGGAATCACGCCAGCGTATACCCCTTCGTTCTGTCTAGGCCCATAATTGTTGAACGGCCTTATTATTGAAGCGTCAACGTCAAACGTCTTGCAGTACGAAAGAACTAGGTGGTCTGAGGCTATCTTGCTTGCACCATACGGTGTTGAGGGTTCTAGCGGATGATTCTCGTCCATGGGCACTTGCTTAGCGTCTCCGTATACTTCAGAGGAAGAAAAATGTACCAGTGTGTCGAAACAGTCTTTTCTCAGCAGTTCGCAGAAGGTTGACGTGATCGTCACGTTTGTGTCATGTGCCCATTTTGGTCTGACAAGAGATGCAGGTAGGCACACCACGGCAAGATTAAACACTATTTCTATGCCTTCGTCTTTCAGAATCTTTTTCATCGCCTGCAGTTTTGACGCATCATGATGGTACACTTTTAAACGGGGAAACGCGCGTTTGGCTTCAGAAAGGTTTCTTGTCTTGTCTTCGCCTAGAAAGAAATTGTCTACAACGACGAGTCTTGCTGGTTTTTCCTTTATCAGCCTGTCAACTAGGTGGCTGCCGATGAAACCTGCGCCGCCTGTCACCAAGATTCTGCCGTCTGTTAACCCCATGCTCTTTCCTTCTTCTCTGGGTTTAGTTTTCCGAAATTAATAAACATGTCCTAATTGTTTACTCTCAATCGTGTTAATGGTATGACGTTCTCTCATCGTTTATTCTCTATTGTAAACTTGATGCCAAGTTGTTAGAACATACCAATGGGTTTATTGTCTAAACTTTTGTTTGCGGAGTGTCAAAATGCGCCAAAACATCTTTCAAATCTTCCCTTGAAGGAAAGTTGATTAAAACTGCTCTATTCATTCCATGGTAAACAACAAGACTTCCGGCGGCGCATGCGGAAGCACCATTTTTAACAGCATCAACAAAATCTTGCACTTTACCTGCACCGCCATGCGCAATAACAGGTATTTTTACTTCCTTTGACACGCTGGAAACCAGGTCAAGATCATACCCTGACATCGTTCCTTCTCTAGGTATAGAAGTGAGGAGTATTTCGCCTGCGCCCGCAGCCTCAACTCTCTTTGCGTAAACAACGGGGTCAAGACCTGTTGGTTCTGTCCCGCTCTTTACAAAAACATTTTGGTTCACATCGATGGACACGATAATGCACTGCGACCCGAACGTTTCTGACGCCTTTTTTATGAATTGCGGGTCTCGGTATGCATAGGTATTTATCGCGACTTTCTCAACACCTATCTTGAGCAACAATTCAATGTCATCCAGCGTTGTTACTCCCCCGCCGTAGCATAGCGGCATGAAACACTCATCAGCGATTTCTCTTACCATGTCAAAAGAAGGCTTTCTGCCTTCTCTAGTCGCTGAAATATCGAGGAATATGAGCTCATCCACTTCTTTTTCATTGTATATTTTAACCGCATTCACGGGATCACCGATATAATTCGGGTTCTTAAACCGAACTGTTTTGACTAATTTGCCATGATCGAGCAATAAGCAGGGCATAACCCTCGTCATCAGCATTTCTCAAATCTCCGAGAAATTCTTCAAAAGAGTCATGCCAAACCTGTGACTCTTTTCCGGATGAAACTGCACGCCGAAGATGTTCTCTTTTTGAATGACAGAAGCAAAATCATAGCCGTAGTTAGTGGTTGCGATTACGTTTGATTTATCATTGCACACAACATGGTAGGAATGGACAAAGTAGAACCGCTCGCCCTTCGGCATGTTTCTGAAAATAGGCTCATCCTTGTGGTTCAGAGTGTTCCAACCCATGTGAGGAACCCTAAGGTTTGTCCTGAACCTTATTGTTTCCGCGTCTATCCAGCCAAGACCTTGAAGCGTACCTTCTTCACTTCTCTTTGTGAGCAACTGCATTCCAAGACATACCCCAAGAATCGGCGTCTTCTCAGCCAACACTTTCTTCAAAAGAACATCCAACAAGTTCTTTGAATGAATTTCCTTCATACCATTATCGAACGCCCCTACTCCTGGAAGAATCAGCTTGTCTGCCGTTTCTATGTCGTTCACGTCTGAGGAGATTTTGGATTTCACTCCCACCCTTTTGAGCATGTTGGATATTGATCCGACGTTGCCAACTATATCTATAATCGTGATCATGCCTTTTTCACCTATTTGCAGTATTTTATGTAGAAAGTCTTGGGGACACGGTCCATCTTATACATTAACCAGAAGAACGGTCGAAGTCTTTTGAATGTTGCAAGATATGTCTTGTAGTCTCTGAAGGATTTCTTGGGAAGGTTCATAAGCCTCTCGAATTCTTCATTTGTCAGGTTAAGTCTCTTTTTCACTTCGTTTATTATCTCTTCTTCACACACGGGAGGTTTCTCTAGTTCTTTCAAAGCGTCTTCCTTTCTCATGTTTCCAGAACGGACAAGCGCTGAAAACTCCACGTACCGTAAGTCTATGTTGAATCTACGTGGCAGGATGTAATTGTCACAGAAAATGGTGTACCTGTTTTCCATGTGATGGCCACCATACCATTGCCAGCCGAATTCTTTCTGCAGAAACTCCATCGTCTTCTCTTTGTTATACTCCACGTAGTATAGTGGTCGCATTCGTTTAATGCCGGACAACAGCCACCTCATCCATCTTGACAGCCACAAGTTTGGAAACTTTTCCATCTTCATTTTACCGAACTTATTGTGGACGTCTTCTATGTATTTTCCGTCGAAATAGAACCAGCCGAGGGGAGAGAATCCTTCTGTTCTGAAGGAATGCGCATCGAAGATGTATTTGACATTGTTTTGCTTGGCAGCCAAATAGAGTGTTGTAACCAAAGCGATGTCAGTCAACGCGTCTATTTCAGGAACTGACGCCTTGAGAAAAGAAAGGGCCAAGTCACTCCATTCATCATTGTCCATAACGTAAGTGTAGAGGTCAAAACCAAGCTTGTTTAACATTATATGGATGTTTTCCACAGAGATTCTTGAATTCCACGTATTGTCAAAGTGAGCCGCAAGCACTCTTAACCCGAGTTGTTTTGCTTTGTGAAGAAGAAATGAGGAGTCACACCCACCACTCACTCCGATAACACAGTCATACTTGCTCTTTCTTCCCGCCTTTTTTACCTCGCTCGCGATCTGCTTTAATCGCGCTTCGCCTTCTGCCCCCGTCGGGTACTGTTTCTCCATTTCGTCATGCGTCTTACAGTAGTTGCATACGCCTTGCGAGTCGAATGATATTCCAGGTATAGTGCTGTCATAGACACAGCGAGTACAGTGTTGCATACTTCTTACTCCTTCAATGATTTTACAATTTTAACGGGCACACCAGCAGCCACGTTGTAATCAGGAATATCCTTGTCCACAACGCTATTGGCTCCTATAATAACGTGAGAACCTACTTTGACACCCGCTAAGACTATGCTACCGTCTCCTATTTGTGTATTGTTTCCTACCGATGTTGATGCCACAGATTTGGGTTTGCCGAGAGCTGTTCTGTAAGACGTGTCGTGAGTGTATATGCGAACAAAGCTAGAGATAACTGAATTCTCGCCTATGGTCAATTTTGCACCTTCATTCAATGCTTCTAGCAAGCAATAATGTCCCACCCAAACGTTCTCACCGAAGTGTACGTTGCCCAAGATTAAGGTTCCTGTTCCCACGAATCTCGGTTTGTGATTTGAACTCCTAGACATACCAGTAACTCCTTGTCATCAACCCTTCATAGAGACTCTTCAAACCAAATCTCCACAGTTCTCTATCAATATTCTGCATAGTTTCTTATTTTCATAAGATTAACTAGTCTCATAAATCTTCTTAATCACGCGCCACAAAGTCATCGTAGAATTTTGCGAAAACTGCCAAAAGACCTTGGCATCGCTCAACGACGCAACCATTCAACAAATCATTGTCTCTAACATTTTCCTCATCCTTATTTCCTGCTTAGTCTTTGGTAAATGTCGTTCCAGTTTTCAGCAATCTTTCTTTGGTCGCAAACATCTACAACAGCTTTTCTAGATTCCTCGCCGATCCTCTTTCGAAGCTCCTGATCTTGCAGAAGCCGTATCATCTTCTCTGCCATGTCTACATGGTCTAGTTGTTTGTACGTTAAGCCTTTGAAAAGGTCATAATTTACGCTAGAATGGTTAGGCAAGATTTGTGGAGTGCCGCAAGCCATAGCCTCTTTTGCTGTCTGTCCTATGCCCATGCCACCCTTTCTTTTTATTATCCTTCCAAAAGCATGAGCATAATCAGAGATCGTGTCAACAAAAACATCAACGCTTGCCAAGTACGTTGGCATTTCTTCGTAGGGGACTTTTCCTACGAAAAGCACGTTCTCGGAAACACCAAGTTTCTCAGCCAAAGCCTTTAGGTAGTTTTCAAGGTTGCCGCCGCCTAAGAAGATAAACCTTATGTCAGGTATTTTTTCCAGTACCAAAGGTATCGCCCTAATCAGAACGTCTATGTTATAGTCAGTCTTCCAGCTTGAAGCGCTAAGCACAGAATAGCGATCGCTGATTCCTAGTTTGTCCCGCAAAGATTGACTCCTAGCTCTTGGCGAAAACTTGTTTACGTCGACTCCCCATTCTTGTGTAAATATCTTTCTAGGGTTACAATCTAGTTCTATCAGTGTCTTTTTGCCAGCTTCATCACCAATGTGAACTAGGTCAGCTTTTGTCAAAGCTAGTTGTACAGACAATCGGAAAATTCTGGCTCTTTCAGGCGCAATCAGAATGTCACTGCCTAACACGGTTATGATGAGTGGGTGGAAGCCTGAGAGAGCGGCGTAAACACCGTAATGGGAGATGTAGAGTGCGTGCAGAACATCAGGGTTTATCCTGTTAACTGTTCTTCTCACGTCCAATATCCTAGTTGGGTAGGCAAGTTTGAAGCGGTACTTCAAACCATGAACAACGACGCCTTCGACAGGATTCATCTTGTCAAAAGTCACGAGGTGAACATCGTGACCTCTTTCTACAAAATCCTTCATCCATCTGAGAGTATGAACGCTTCCGCTTGCGAGAAAACACAACTTCAATTTACCTGTCACCGAAAACGTCTCTCAGGAACATGTAGATTGTTGTTAGGTAAAGAAGCTTGCTGACATTGTCTCTCTCGCCGCTTATTTGTTCTTTGAGAATACTGCGCACGTAGTCATCGTTGAACAAGTTATTCTTCGGTGGGTTTTCAACCAAAATTTTGTCAAAAAAATGTTGCCAGTTTTCATTTGTCTGGAACCATTGGAAGAAATTAACGTAGCTTCTTCTTTCTTCGGAACAAAGCCTTCCTCCCGTGTATTTCCGTATTTTGTTTCTGATAATTGCTTTCCCAGTGTTATACTTCGAGAAGAAGTTCCACAGACGGATTGGCAGGTCTGGCCGCACCATGGTTTTGTTGTATGGAATTTTCGCCATGGCTGGCGCTATTCTCTTCAAAAACTTCCTGTAAATCATGTGGTGTAGTCTCTTTTCTGGCGGTATCGCCAACACTATGTCGATAAAATCGTTGTCCGCAGTTGGGTGAGTTACTTCTACAAAGTTTCTAACAGTAACGTCAGCAACCTGCGTGGACGCCACATGCACGTTCATAGCAAACTCCTCACATGCATTTCCGCATTCTTTTGATTGCACCTTATCGTACTCATCCTTGAACAGTCTATATGGAATGTCTTTCACTTTTTCATAATACTCTGACTTAAGCAACAGTCTTAGATTGCCGTTAGCGTAGAAATATCGAACATACGGTTTGCTGCTGAGCAGTACGTTAAGGAAATCCGTTCCTTTATAGCAGACTCTTTCCGGAGTAAGATACCCTCCGCCGAGCGTAAGGTCCAACGCAAAGCCGTCAAGTATAACGTCCGTAATCTTCTTTGCTTCTCTGATCACAGGATACACGTATCCTTCGCCGATATAGCTGTGCCCATCGGTGAGGAAAACTTCTTTATCTGCATAATCTAGCAACAATTCAGGCGTAACATCTATCATCATGTGATTTTTAACGCCAAGCTTCTTCGTAACTTGTTTCGCAATCTTGGCTTCGGTACATTCTTTGTTCCCCCAAGTTACCGCGTTTGCAACGCCTTTTGTTTCTGATACAAGAGTGTAAAGAACCGTCCGCGAATCTAAACCACCGCTTAACGTTACAGAGTACCTTAGGTCATCCATTGTCCTGATTTTCACTGCACGCCTAAACGACCCCACGAGGTCGTTTACAAAATTCTCATCCATTCTTGAATAGTCCGAGTTGTACGTGTACCTCCAGTATTTTTCAACAGAGACCTTTTCCCCGTCAAACGTGATGACCGAAGCTGGCTCAATCACGTGTATTCCTTTGAACAGTGTTCTGTCGCCCAGAAAATCACCAAAAGAAAGAAAACTAATCAGCCCCTCATCATCGATTTCCTTCTTGAAGGCTTTGTTTTGCAGTATCGCTTTAGGCTCCGGCGCGAGAAACAGGCTACCGTCATGCAACGCATAATAATGAGTGCGAAAAGCGAACCTGTCACTCGCGATTACGGTTTTGTTGTTCTTGAAGTCTTGGATCAACAGAACAAAATTGCCGTTCAGTCTTTGTATGAATTCGACGCCATACCTCTCATATGATTCAAGACAGTGTTCAAGGTCTGTCCTTCCGGAATGCCCATATATTTTTCCGTCCATCATAACACAGATTGACTTGTCTTTGTTAAACAACGGCTGCTTCGAGGGGTTGAATATTCCAAGGTGAATTCTCGCGCCTGCAAAATGTTCAGAGTAGTACTGGTCCACGAGATGGAATTCCTCATGTTTTAACGACGCGATCATAGAGGAAAACAGAGTTTTTTCAATCACGTTGTTTGAAATTATCGCGCATACGCCAGGCATTGTTCACTCATCACTGTTAATTCAGCATTATGTCATAATAATAAATAAACTTGGTATTTACATAGCGCTCATAATAGAATAAAAGGAACGTTTAACCTTTTTTCTCTGCAATTATAGAATTTCGTGCAGCCTTCTCACGAACATTCTTTTCTGGAACTCGTGCACAAACTCCTTGATGTCTTCATAACGTGTAGGAACATCAGACAAGTATCCTTCCAGCATCGCAAGACCGTTAGCCGGACGCTTAGCGCTAGCCAAAACAGATCGACCTGCTGCGTATAACCACCAGTAATTGAGCGCTTTCATACCCTTACCCCAAAAATATGATTTCTTTTTTGAAAGCTCAGTCTTCCTCGACAACTTGAATTTCAAATCTGAGAAAACACTTACTTTAAGGTGTTGAGAAAGCGCTTTGTATACAAGGTAAACCTCGAAGCCATAGTTCTCAGGATACTTGAAACCTACACTGCGAAACCATGCGGCATTTAGAACCCGCCCACTTCCTCTCGGAGACAGGCTATGGGTACTCTCGCCTTCCGCAACGCCAGAAGCCAACACAGCTCTCTCCCTTCTCATACGGCTGATGACCTCCTCAACATAGTTGGAAGGATAAACGCCATCAGCCCCGCTGATCAGAACATAAGCAGAATCTTTTTTCTTTAGAACATCGAACCCCGCGTTGAAAACCCTCGCAAGCTCAGGTCTCCCAGCCCAGCTTTCTTCATGCAGTGGCAGATTGACCACGAAATCTGCATACTTAGAAGCGATTTCTCCAGTCTTATCTGTGCTACCATCATTCACCACGACTAAGAATACTTGAACGGTCTGGTTTTTCAGGCTTTCAATACAACCCTGAATTACTCCTTCCTCGTTCATGGCAACCAATACAGCACCGCAAAGCGGATCAGCCAACTGTTTACTACCCCTTTCTTTGCATAGTATCGGCAAGTATTTAAAAACGTTAAATGCTAAAAAGAGTCTTCGGCAAAGCTACATTAATGTCTTGGTGAGGCTTTGAGCAAGAACGAGATTAGACTTCAATATTCGGGTCTTATCATTTTTGCAGCGAGAATGGTCAGTGTAGCAACGGGCATGATCTTCAGTCTTCTATTGACAAGACAAGATATAACGGGGATAACTAAGCCAGACTACGGTGTTTGGGCAAACATATTTGACCTGATTGCGTACTTCATGCTTTTGGTCGGAGCGCTACCGTTCTGGGTAACCCGCTTTGTTGCCCGCGGAAAAGAAGGCGCAGCGAAAACAGGATTTCTCGCAAATCTAGTAATAGGCATTATCTCAGTAGCTCTTTACATTCCGTTAGTTCCTTTACTCACTTCGGCACTCGACGTTAGCGGAACGTACTTAATCCTGTACTTCTTCGCGGCTACGCAGATAATCAACCTTTACCTGATCAATGTTCTAGAAGCGTCTCTCCGTGCAGAAAAGCCAGAAGCGGTAGGGTATGGTTTGCTGATAGAGGAAATATGCAAAATTCTGCTAGCATACGTGTTAATGGTGCGATTCCAACTACAGCTTTTGGGAGCAGTGATAAGCCTAGCGGTAGCAGTTACAATCCAAATAGTCTACTACATAAAACTAACAGCTCATGATTTCAAATATAAGATTCAATGGGACTACGTGAAAGAATGGTTTAAAGGCTCGATCACATACATCTACTACACCGTAGGAAACCAGCTGGCTGCAGTTGTATTCATCTGGCTGTTTGTCTATGGCGGTCAAGCTGCAAGAGCAAACTTTCAGGCAGCGTTTACGATAGCAAACATAGTCACTTACGCGTCCTTCCTGTCGTTCGCGTTGTATCCAAAGCTTCTTGCTGGAAAAAACGTGGAGGACATAACGTCCTCGATGAGGATGGTTTTGATGTTTGCGATTCCAATGACCGCCGTGGCGATGTCAATGCCAGAATCGTTTCTGATAATCCTGAATGAAAGCTATGCAGAAGCAGCACCGATACTGCTTATATTAGCAATTGATGCGTTCGTAATGACTGTATCACAGTTCTACACTTACGTGCTTTTTGGCGTGGAACAGCTCGACCAAGAAGCTAAGATACCACTGAAACAGCTTGTAAGAAGTCACATATTCAAAGTCTTCACACTATCTTACATCCATGCCATGATAACGTTGCCGATAGCGTTATGCGTATTGCCCAATTTCGCCACTGATCAACCTGTTCTGGCACCGTTGTATGTGGGAATAATTAACATGGTAACGCGGTTGGCTATGTTCTGTGTTTTGTACATGATCGTTCGTAAATCAGTGAAGATAATCGTTCCTTGGTCAAGCGTAGTGAAATATGTTTTCGCCGCGTTAGTCATGGGGATTTTGCTATACGTGCTTCCGCATCCATCGAGAATAACTTTGACTTTAGGCATGGCCGCAGTGGGAGTGATTGTTTACTTGGCGATATTGGTTGCGATTGATAGAGAAACTAGGATGTTGGCGATTACGATAGTGCAGGAGGTCAAAAACAGAGTTTTCGGGACAGACTAAGCGTCTTTGCTCCATAATTCTGTGAAAAGAGTTTTTATCGCTTTTGCGAACGCATCATAATTTGTTAACAAAGCCGCTATTTTCTTCTTAACATCATTCTTTCTTATCAACAAGAGCAGTTGTTCACCATCTGTAAGCACGAACGTTGGCAGTTCGTCAACGCTTGAAACAGAATATTTAGCCTTCTTCAGTTTCAGTTTCTCGATGAAAAAGCAGCTCTTCGGAGAGTAGTTTGCCAATAACTGAACGTCTACACTTCTTTTTGACAGCCTTTCGAGTATGTCAAAAATACCCGAATGGTAGAAGCTTGTGACATCCTGCTCCGATACAAAAGCAAGAACATTTTTTGCAGCATTGTTGAGCAACTCTTCTGCTTTCAAGCTGATTTGCTCATCACCTTCCAATATCTGGAAAACTTCCTTCCTCTCTTGTTCTGCTTCGGTTCGAGGAAGAGAAAGCCACATTTCAATTAAGCCTTCTTTCCTTTTCTCCAAGAGGCTTATCTTCATCTTCTTTGTTTCGATGAGTATGCTTAATGTTTTTTCAAACGGAGTGGCAATAAATTTGAGAGGCTTCTCGAACACAGACAGTACTAGACCCTTCTTCTCTAGATCACGCAAGATTCGGTATGTTTCGGTTCTGTGAAGTGATAGTGCCTCTGAAACCTCGCTCGCTTTATGTTCACCTGTTCTGGCGATGAAAAGGTAGACTCTTACTTCATTCTTGGACAACCCAAGCCTATTAAGAGCTTTCTCAACAGTTTCCAACGATTTGGATGGCCCTTTATCTACTCGCACGAACCGCCACAATCCAGTGTTTTCATCATAAAGTTTGGTGATGCTTTCGGGCTTTTCGACAGTTAATTCCATTTTATTATCCCTTTGCGCCTTACTCCTTGTTCTGGTTCTGAGACAGAAGTCGAATCTACGCTGAGTATATTTTATACTTCTGAAATTAAAATATGAACTCAAAATTCATATTCAAAGCTTTTAAGCATAAACCATTGACAATAAACAGGGGAGAAAGGAAAGTGCAAAGCAGACCAACAACAGCGTTCAGCCTAAAACATTTCCTTCTGCCCAAGAATAACCATTGGCTTAGGAGAACCCAGCTGGTTTTCGCGTTCATGTTATTCGACTATCTTTCAACACTTGCTTTTTGCCGTGCATCTTATGAAGAAGCAAACGTGTATGCAAGAGCTTTCATGGACAGCTTCGGTATACAGCTTGGTTTAACATTGTTCGTTATAGTGGCTAACCTGCCGATTTACGTGGTTTTAAGTTTTGATTCGCACGCCATCAAGCTTCCATCAAAGATTGCCATAGCCATTGAGACGATGGTTGATGCTGTTTTTGCATGGTATTTGGCAGGTTTGCATTTTAGTGGTGGAACAAGCTGGTTTTGGTCTGTGCCTGATTTGCTTAGACAAACCCTCGGCACCCTCTTATACCTAGTTGTGGCGTTCCTACTAATCAAGCCTCACAGACCAAGTTATGACGAGTAACTGTCATGTGCGTCATGACTTAACACATACTAACACTATTATTCTGCCCAGTTCAATCCGTTGACTAGACCAAGTTACAGAAAACTCTTTAGGAGACAATCTGATGGCGGAAAACGTTCAACCTAACGAGAATAAAGAATCAACGCAGAAAGTTGAAAATCAAAACAGTACGGTTGAAGAGACAGGAGTTTTTTGTCCCTTGCAGCTTGATGAGAAGGATACGGAAAGCAAAGTTGAAGTAGAACAGAAGCTACAAGAGCTTCTAAAAACCATAAACGAAGAAAGTCTACAACTAAGCCAATTCCTGACTGACGAAGGCAAACTAGTCGATGAAGTCTGCACCTCTCTCGCGTTGGTTTTTAAGAAACTAGGAATTTCTTTCAGTATTCCTCCACAAGACATACCGTTCGGGAAGAAAGCTGAAAAGGTAATCTTGAATGAAGAGGGACATCTGACGGTTACTTACGAAAAAGATGAGAAACACTCAGCGTTTCTAGCTGAATACCCACCAGAAATAGTCATGGCTGTTCTCTGGATCGTGATTCCTGAACTTGCAAGAGCAATAACCGTGTACAGGAAAAAACTAAGCACAAGAGCCAGTTTCTTCGATAGAGTCAAGAAAGAACTGAAAGCTGTTACCAAAGCCATAGTTGAAAACAACGAAGGAAAACAAGAACCGAACAAGACATAAAGGAAGGTGCAAGAAGCTGGACGGCTTATTGACTGAAATTCGAACGTTCTATTCGCTCAAAGAGATTCAAGAAAACGTAGAAACAGAGTTAAGCCAGTACAAGTTACTGCTTGAAGATTACAGTCAATGGCTCGGAAGCCAACTGAGAAACCCCGAATCTGCCAAAAACTCGGAACAAGCAAAGAAAACTGCGGAATTGCAGAAGGTCTTGAAGACAGGCAGCAGGAAAGCAGAGAAGAAAGAAGACAAACGCGCGAGTGAAGTAACAGAATGGGTTCAGTTCAAAGACATCATGTTAAGTTCTGACGCTCTAGGAGAAGCGGAAATACTTTTCGAAGCAATCGAAGAATTGAAGAACAAAATTGACAAACTCGAGAAAACCAAGAACTCGCTGATCGAGTTGGAACGGTACGGTCTTGGAAAAGATTTGCTGTACGTAACATACATACATGACGGCGTTCCTGAAAGAATCTTCTTCAAACAGAAAAAAGACGTAGACATGGCAGAGAAGTTCGAGTTTGCAGCTGACTTTTCGGTCGCGAGACAAATTCGACAATAAATGAAGCTTTGCTTCTTAAAGCCATAAGAATGACATTAACAATTTTGTCTTCATCTCGTTTTTTCCAAAGAATATCGGAGAGGCGTATTCGAGAAACCTTACTTGGTTCACCATCGTTCAGACGTTCAGCTGTTGAAGATTGATTGAATCAGCCTTCTAACGTCTCCTTGCACTTCAACGCTGTCGCTGGTCAAGGCAACTATGGTTTCCTCGGCAGAAGACATGGGGTCAGACCCGTCTTTTATCAAGACCGCCCAGTGGATCAAATCGCCTATCGACGGCGCGTAGGGAAGGTCACCTGATTTATATTGCCTGCGCATTTCAGCCCCTACCCTTATGATTTTGTATGCTATGTCTTCTTCGACCCCAGACCTCTTCCTCAACAACTCGACTTCTTGGGTCGAAATCTTCTCTCCAACACTTTCATAATCGAAATTAATCCACACGCTCATTCTCCTCCTGAAAGCAGCGTTCAAAGGCTTCGTGCCTGCGAATTCAGCCGAGAACGGGTTCATGCTAATCAGAAGGTAGGCGTAAGGATGACGCGTGACAATCTCATTGTCTTTCTCGTTTAGAACAAGGTGACCCCTCGTGTCGAGCACCGGATTCAGTCTTGTGGCCACGTCCTGTTTCATCATGTTAGCCTCGTCCAGATACAAAAGACCACCAAATCTAAGCCAACTGGTTACTTGTCCATCAACCCAATTTTCTTTTCCAAGCCCGATAAACCGTCCAATTAGATCATAAGAAGACGTTTGCAGACCACAGTTCACTTCCCACACGGGCAAACCAGTAAGTTCAGCCACAAGATAGGTAATATGAGTTTTTCCAGTTCCAGAAGGCCCGATTAACGCACATTGTTTGAAGAAGAATAAGGCTCGAATCATCCGTTCCACATATTTTTGACCACTATCAACGTATTCAGGAGTCCCAGAGGGAACCAAGCTTTGAAGAGACTCTGAAAAAATGTACCCAGGGTGAAGGTCATATTTCGAGATGCTGTATTTGTGATAGTGTGGAGACTGGGACATTTCGCGTCTTTTGCTTATGTCGACAGTTATCTTTGAGCCTCTCCTTTTGAGAGACACGGACTCTGTTTTGATGGCATAGTTTCCTGTCCCTTTTATGGCATCGGTTCCGTAGCCTAGAGAAGACGTTTTTTGTTCTTGTTTCATTGTCTCTTCCTAGACATATTGGGCTGTGCGCATGATAAAAATATTATGTCTTAATATACCAGATTAGACTAATGTATCAGCACAGTGTATACAAACTCCCAACACAGAACGGTTGCTACAAAATCAAAAGACACGGGCAAACTTGAAGCTAGTCATACCAAGAGACCGGACAAAACACTTTTCAACTCATCTTTATCCTTCAAATTCCGAAAAATGGCTTTACCGCTTGAATAAAGACGAAAAGAAGCGTTTCCAAAAGTCAATTCAAAAATTATTCCCGAAACCGACTTTTCCATTTTGGCATTTTTCAAGATTCTTTTAACGACTTCGTCTTTCCTATCATACTTGAACGTTACGATCAAGTTCTTTTCTTCGCCACATGTCTCCTCTATCCGAGCCACGTAATCCTCTATATTGACCATCAGAATTGCTCTATCTCCTTCAAAACTTCAATGAATCGATCGATCTCCTCACGCGTGTTGTAAATGTAGAAGCTCGCTCTTGCCGAAGATTGCAGTTTAAGCATTTGGTGCAAAGGCTGAGCGCAGTGAAAACCGCTCCTAATCATGATCCCATAATTGTCCAGAGCCAACGCGACATCGTGAGAACTTAAACCGGCAACGCTGAAAGGAATTATGCCGCATTTTGCAGACGCACTCTTCGGACCATATATTTCAACGTTTTTGCATTCTTGCATATGCCGCATAGTATACACTGTCAGCATTTCCTCATGCGTCTCGACGTTTTCCATGCCTGTTTTCTTCAAATATTTGACAGCCTCCATCAAACCGACACCGCCGCACACATTTGGTGTTCCTGCTTCAAACTTCCACGGCAGACTGTTCCAAGAGATCGAACAACGCCTAGCAACAGGGTCAAAGGAGACTTCACGTATCATCTCGCCGCCACCGTGAAAGGGTTCCATTTTTTCAAGAATCTCACGTCTGCCGTACAAGACTCCTATGCCTGTTGGTGCCAACATTTTATGGCCTGAAAACGCAAGAAAGTCCACGCCCAAGTCCTTAACGTTCACCGGCAGATGTGGAACGGATTGCGCTCCATCAACAAGCGTCAACGCTCCATGTTCATGGGCAACCTTCACGATTCTTTTAACGTCGTTTACGACGCCTGTCACGTTTGAAACATGGGAGAAACAGACGAGTTTTGTCTTGCTCGAAACCATTTTCTCAAACGCTTCATAACTTAAAGTTCCATCGTTGTTCACTTCAGCATATTTAACTTGGAAGCCGATCATCTTCGAGAGGCTTTCCCAGGGGACTATGTTGCTGTGATGCTCCATCAGTGTGATTAGAACCTCGTCGTCTTTTCGTAGGTTGTGTAGACCCCAAGCGTAGGCAACGAGGTTTATGGCCTCAGTCGTGCCTCTCACGAAAACTGTTTCTTCCATGCCCTTTGCGTTTATGAACTTAGCAACTTCTTCGTGGGCGTTTTCGTAGAGTTCGGATGCTTCTTGAGAGAGCGTGTGTACAGCTCGGTGTACGTTTGCGTTGTGGTTTTCGTAGAAGCCTTTGATGGCTTCAATTACCTGTTTGGGTTTCTGCGAGGTGGCAGCGTTGTCAAAGTAGATTAAGGGATTGTCATTGATTCGTCGTTTCAGTATTGGAAAATCTTCTCGAATCTTGTATGGGTCGAGCATTATTTTTGTTCTTCCTTTTTCGTTCTTTTAGAAAGAAGCTTCGCTAGTTCCTCTTCTTCCAACGCCTGTTTCTCTTCGAAACTAACCTCTTTCTGAAGCCAAGCAGGAGAAACCTTCTTGTATTCATAGTATTTTCTGATGGCTCTTTTCAAAGCTCCAACAGCAAGAATGCCGCAGTGGAATTTTACGCTCGGCAATCCGCCAACGGCTTCGGTGACGCTTTTCCAAGAAACTTTCCACGCATCTTCAAGCTTCAAACCCTTAATCATCTCTGTAACTATGCTCGAAGTTGCGATGTTAGCGGCACAGCCGTAGCTTTCAAAAGAGGCTTTTTCAATCACGTCTTGATCGTTAATTTTTAGATAGAAGGTTATCATGTCGCCGCACAAAGGGTTCCCAGCAACCGCCGTCACCGTGGCATCGTCCATCTTTCCCAGATTCTTGGGGTTCTTGAACAAATCAAGTACTTTCGGGTTGTATGGTAAAGGTGATCTTGACATGTTACCTCACTCCTGTCGAGCCTACTATCCCTCTTATTCTCTCAACTGCCTTCGAAATCGCTTCTAAGACATAGTTTATATCTTCTTCTGTTTGATATCGTGTAACTTTCATCAATATACTGCCGTGGGCCGCGTCGAACTTTCTGCCGATGGCCATGAGAACGTGGCTAGGTTGGAGAAGCCTTCTCGTGCATGCGCTTCCGCTTGAAACGTACACGCCTTTTAAGCTAAGCTCAATCGTTAATGCTTCACCTTCGCATCTCAGAAAGCTTATGTTCACATTGTCAGCTCCTCGCTTGTCGCCTCGAGGCCCGTTTAACTCAACCTCAGGAACCTTGCGGGTAATACCATCAATCAGCATGTCCCGCAATCTTCGCATACGCCTTATGTTATCTTCAAAATTTTCAAAGGCCAGTTCAGATGCCTTTGTGAAGCCGACGATTAAAGGCGTGTTTTCAACACCTGGCCAAAGTCTTTGCGTTCCTATTTGCCCCTCTAGAATTCTTTCCACGTTAACGCCTTCCTTCACGTATAAAGCACCTATTCCTCGTGGACCCAGAATCTTGTAACTGCTTATAGTTGCCAAGTCTACTCCGATTTCTAGAACGTTGAATGGGATTTTGCCGTAGGCGTCTGTGGCATCAGTGTGAAAAATAACTTGAGGGTTTCTGTCTTTGACTATTTCTAAGGCTTCTTCGACAGGTTCTATTGTTCCAATTTCGTGGTTGACAGTTGATAGGCTCACAAGAACGGTTTCTTTGTCTACCGCTTCTTTCAATTTTTCAAGGTTTATGAAGCCTTCACCGTCAACTGGGATTTTTGTCGTCACAAATCCTTGTTTTTCAAGCATCTCTGCGACATGCAAAACGCTTAAGGGTTCAATCTCTGAGACTATGATTTTCTTACCTTTACCTTTTGCTGCAAGAACCGTGCCCATAAGTGCAAGGTTGTTGGCTTCGGTTTCTCCTGGCGTAAAATTAACTTCCTCGACGGTTTCGCTTCCCAAACAAGCAGCGATTTTCTGGGCGGATTCCATTATTGTTTCGAAGGCTTCCCAGCCTGGTTTATGCGTCAAAGTTGGGTTGCCATAGGCAATTTTGTTGTAATACGGCTGCATTGCTTCAACTACTTCTTTTGGAACAATGCTCGAGTTTTCGTTATCCAAGTAAACTTCGTGTTTCAAGCCTTCATGCGCTTTAAGCAGTTCTTTAACGTTTTCCACCATTCACAAACCAACTCTTTCAAGCAAATATGCACTCTTTATTGTCTAGTATCAATTCTCTAATAGAAAAACATAACCTAAAAAAAAGAACCGAAAAACCATCAACATAACAGTTTAATTTATTGACACGTTATTTGCTTTTAGAGGAAAAAGGGCAGATAGGCGCGTTTAAGTGAAGATAACAGATTTGTCTATCCCGGAACAGGTTAAAGAGACAATAATCAAAGAGGGGGTAGCGGAGCTTTATCCTCCGCAGGAAGAAGCGATCAAGGCTGGGGCTTTGGAAGGAAGAAACCTTGTTTTAGCCAGTCCTACAGCGTCTGGAAAAACTTTGGTTGCGGAACTTTGTGCTCTGAGACATATACTGGAAAAGAATGGAAAAACGATGTATCTAACTCCTCTGAGAGCTTTGGCGAGCGAGAAGTTTGAAGAATTCAAAAAATACGCCTCCATAACGAAGACTGAAGGAAAACGTGTAAGGATAGGCATCAGCACGGGCGACTACGATAGCACTGATTCGTGGTTGGAAAGGTATGACATAATCATAACCACTAATGAGAAGGCAGATTCGCTTCTGAGACACCGAGCGAAATGGATGGAAGAAATCTCGCTTGTCGTGGCTGATGAAGTACATTTGTTGAATGATGCTGAACGCGGACCGACCCTTGAGGTTGTCTTGGCTAGGCTTATGGAAATCAACCCTGATATTCAGGTTTTAGCGTTGAGCGCCACGATAGGCAATGTTCAAGAAATTGCGGAATGGCTCAAAGCGGGCTACGTCACAACAGAATGGAGACCAGTTAACCTAAAAGAAGGCGTTTTACTTAATGACGAAATTCAATACAAGGACGGGGACTCTCACAAGATAGAAAAGAAAACGAGAGACGGAACCATCAATTTAGCGTTGAACACCGTCAAATCCGGCGGTCAAGCATTGGTTTTTGCTTCCACCCGAAAAAGCTCGGTTGCCTTAGCGAAAAAGATCGCGGGCGAAATAGACAAAGTTTTGTCCAAGCCTGTTAAACGTGCTTTGGAACACGATGCCAACAAGATTCTAGCGGCTGGAGAAAGAACAAGACTGAGCGAATCGCTTGCCGAGATTGTAAGGCTCGGCACAGCCTTCCACCACGCTGGTCTAGGCGGCGGACACCGCAAAGTAATAGAAGACTCATTCCGACAGGGAAAAATAAAAATCTTAACAGCGACGCCGACATTGGCTTTCGGCGTAAACCTGCCTGCGAGAACGGTAGTGGTGCAGGATTACAAAAGATACGAGCCAGGTTACGGTTTCTACCCGATTAGTGTTTTAGAATACAAGCAGATGGCAGGCAGAGCAGGAAGACCAAAGTACGATAAGAACGGTGAAGCCATACTCATCGCAAAGACGGCTGACGAAGCCGATTATTTGGTTGAAAACTACATTCTCGCACGACCAGAACGCATTTGGTCAAGACTTGCAGTTGAAAGAATTTTAAGGTCTCACGTGTTGGCAACCATAGCCGCAGATTTCGCCCACTCAGAACGAGGACTTTTCGAGTTTTTCGGCAGAACCTTCTATGCACATCAGTATGACGTTGACGCGATAAAGAGCATAATAGCCAAGATTCTGAAGTACCTGTATGATGAAGACATGATTGAAGTCTATGGAGAGGAGATTAACGCTACGCGTTTTGGAAAACGGGTAAGCGATCTATACATAGACCCAGTTTCGGCCGTTGCCATCCGCAACGCACTGAAGAAAGAGCCTGTTTCTTTAACGGAATTAAGTCTGCTTCATTTGATTGCGCACACACCAGACATGGGTCCGACAATTAGACCGTACACAAACGAAATCGACAAGATCGCAGTTTTCATGGAAGAACACCGCGAAGAATTCTTGACCGATGTGCCGAACGAGTGGGATGACCGAATTAACTATGAGGAGTTTCTCGGTGAAATTAAAACAGCTGTAGTTCTCAACGCGTGGATTGATGAAATGAGCGAAGACGAGACGATTGAACGGTTCCGAGTGCAGCCAGGCGACCTTTACAGGGCGATCGAGAACGCGAAATGGCTGCTTCATGCTACGCATGAGTTGGCAATGCTTTTCAGCAACAAGCAGGTGGTACCGTTGACTCTTCAGCTCATGCAGAGAGTAGAGAAAGGTGTCAAGAAGGAGCTGTTGTCCATAGTCAAGCTTGAAGGAGTCGGTAGAGTGCGAGGACGCATAATATACAATGCTGGGTACAAGTCGATAGAGGACATAAAACATGCTGCTTTGGATGATTTGACGAATTTACCGTTGATCGGACCTAGACTGGCGAGGAAGATCAAGGAGCAGGTAGGGGGGTTTGTGAAGAAAGAAACGTGGGAAAAGCTTGAAAAAGAAGATGAGTGGAAACAAAAAGCATTAACAGAATACTAAGCTACATCTGATCTTCTAAAATATTCTCATCTTTTTCTTCTCATACATACCCAGAAAACCTTCAGAAAAAGGAAACATTTTTTCTTTGTACAATTTGCATGGAAATTCTGAACAGTCTTTCATGCAGTAACCGATTCTCTTTTCAACAACACATTGAAGCTTGGAGCAGACTCTTCCTAAATTTTTCGTTTGCTCAGCCATCTTTTTTTCCACAGTATCTTTGTCTTTTGAAAGTCCAGAGCCGCATGGAAGACAAACTCCTTTAATGAATAAACCACAGACGCTGCAACACATCCCGCAAGCGGCTACATGTACATGCTCGTTCTCACACATTCCGCATCCCATCTTAACATCAAGCATATAACAACCACAGTATTGCTCAGCTTGCTCCTCTCATCCTGCGCTCTTCTCGGGTTTTTCTGACTGTAAGCTCAACCTGTTTCACTGCAGTGCCCAGATAATTTCTGGCGTTTAAAGCTTCGTCGATTTCTTTCTTGCTTAGTTTTTTACAAACAAGCTTGTCTTCTAGAAGGATTTCTTTGAAATGTCGCGCTTCAATTTCACTTTTTAGGGTTAGTTTTCTGAGAAGCTCATGAGCCTCTTGACGATTCACGCCTTTCCGTGCCAAAGCAATCATCACTGCCTCCGACATACTTCGCCCCTCAGTAACCTCCATGTTCCTGAGCATCCGCTGCTCACCAACACGCAAACTAGTCAAAATACCATTCATAAGAAAAAGCAAGTAGTCCGTCAGTACGCAAGCCTCAGGCAAAATGAAGCGTTCCGCAGATGACTGCGTCAAATCACGCTCATGCCACGTTACCACATCCTCAAATGCAGGCACAACGAGACTTCTGACGATCCGCGACAAGCCACATATTCTTTCACACAGCTCAGGGTTTCTCTTATGAGACATGGTCGAGCTACCCACCTGCTTCCCAGCCTCAAACGCCTCGAAAAGCTCCCCAACCTCGGGCCTTTGCAGTTCGCGGATTTCTGTGGCAAAATTTTCAAGTGAAGCCGCAATGCCTGCAAGCATGCAAACAAGCTCCGCATGACGATCCCGTTGCACGATTTGGGTTGAAATGTCAGCCGCTTTAAGACCCAGCCTCTGCATGACAAGCTCCTGAATCTTAATAGCGTTAGATCCCAGTCCAGCCTGCGTGCCTACTGCGCCGCTTATCTTTCCGACTAAAACTCGCTCCTTGCACTGCCTCAGCCTCTCAATGTGTCTCGAAACCTCGCGCATCCATACAGCAAACTTGAAGCCTAGTGTTATTGGTAATGCGTGTTGACCATGTGTTCTACCCATCATCATGGTTTCCTTGTACTGCAAAGCCTTATTCATCAGCATCTTTTCAAGTTCATCAAGCCTCTTCTCGATTATCTCCAAGGCTTCCTTCAACTGCAAAGCATTAGCCGTATCTACAATGTCATAGCTTGTTACGCCGAGGTGTACACATCCGCCACTCGGTTCACATGCTTCAGACAAGGCTCTGACTAAAGCAGTGATGTCATGTTTTATTTCGCGTTCAATCTCCTTTATGCGGCTCAGTTTGACGTGCTTCAGTAAAGCGGTAGCCATGACTTTCTCAGCGTCTTTCTTTGATATGTCGCCAACCTCGGCGTGCGCCCATGCCAAAGCCGCTTCAACATCAAGCAATTTCTGAACTCTGGTCTCTTCTTCGAATATTCTTTTCATCTCAGGAGTTCCATAACGTCCTGTGTCGATTGGTAGAATGGGCAACGTGTTTGTCCCTCGGTCAAGAGAATATTGAGGATTAAAGATTAATGTTTTACCCAAACAGAAAAAAAGGATGGCGTATCTGAACAGTTGGATGCAACATTCGATTTGTTAAGGGCTGATGCTTTCTTTAATAGTGCAATGTTTAGCTATGTATTCTTCTAGTTTTCGTCCCAAAACTTGCTTCAACAAATTCGTTCGCACCTGCAGATATTCGTCTCGAAGAATATCGAAGTGGAAACGATCCCATTTTCGTCCGTTCACAAAAGCAGATTGCCTTGTTACTCCGCTCTTCTTGAAGCCGCATTCTTCCAAAACCTTGTGAGCACGACGATTGTATTCAACACTAGAAGCCTCACAACGATCCATGTTTAATTGGTTAAAAGCCATCTCTAACAAAGCCACAGTAATCTGATGACCCAACCCCTTGTTCCACAACTGCTTCTTACCAATATACGTGCCCACCTCAGCATTTCTCACGTTACTCCAATCGTGCAGTTCCAAGCGAGCAATCCCAATAGGCTCTTTGGAGTCAACAAGCTCGATTATGAAATGAAGCTCTTTCTCGCCTGCCACCCATTCTTCATATCGTTTTTCAAGCTGTGTCATGTTCACAAAATTCATCGGCATATTTCGTGAATACATGATGACTTCAAAATCGTTCTCCCATTCATGCAGCACTTTCAAATCTTCTTTTTCCACTGGTCTGAAGCGCACGTCACTAAACTCGAACATGTAAAGCTCACCACCAACCTACATGCCTAGCATAAAGTTGCTATTAACCTTAATTATCCAGCATATGACACATAGAAGCCAAGAGTAAGCCGTTTATGGGAGCGATAATAGCGGTTCTAGACAAAAAAGGCGAAAACGCAACAAAAAAAGCAGTTGAGATGCTAAGAATATTAAGCTCTAAAAAAGCTGAAGCCTTTGAACTAGCATCATCATCCATGGTAGAGATTAAGAAAACTGTTGATGCTTTACAAAACGTGAACATGGATTCGCACATGGCAGCAGGTCAAGTTTTTTCAAAAATTCTCAGTTCAGATAAACTGCAAATAGCAAGATTGGAAAACGCAACAATGCTTCTGGATGGAAGAATCTACCTCCCTAACGGCGAAACATTCGACATAGAATCCTTCGCAAAAAAATCACGGCAAAACTATGAGGAAATAGCTCAACATCTCATCAAGGAAGTAGAGGGCGATTTTACGTTTGTAATAGCTGAAAACACAAGGTTTGTCGCAGGCAGAGACCCGATTGGTTCCCAACCGCTTTACTATGGTGAAAACAAGAACCTTGCGGCTCTAGCGTCTGAACGCAAAGCCCTTTGGAAGATTGAAATAGAAAGAACAGAGTCTTTTCCACCTGGCCACAGCGCCATTATTGACAAAAACGGTTTCAGGTTCAAACTAGCTAAAACGCTTGTCTACTCTGCGCCAAAACAGATAACCATGCAAACCGCAGCCGAGAAGCTTCGAAAGCTTTTGCAGAAATCAACCCGAAAAAGACTCTTAGACTTGAAGGAAGTTGCGGTGGCATTTTCTGGAGGATTAGACAGCAGCATAATCGCGGTTTTAGCTGAAAACGCCGGAGCCAATGTCACTCTAATCCATGCCAGTTTAGCAGACCAACCGGAAACGCAACACGCAAAGCAGGCAGCAGAAGAATTGAACCTGCCGATTCAAGTCTATCAGTATAATGAAAAAGATGTGGAGAACGTTCTTCCGAACGTTCTATGGCTGATAGAAGAACCAGACGCCATCAAAACCAGCATAGGGGTTCCATTCTATTGGATAGCAGAAAAAGCAGCAGAAAAAGGATTCAAAGTAATGTTAGCTGGACAGGGTGCTGATGAACTCTTCGGAGGGTACAAACGATACGTAGACAGCTACATACTGCACGGTGTTGAAAAAACAAGAAGAGAAATCTTCAACGACATCGCCAAGCTTTATGAGGCTAACCTTGAAAGAGATTTTAAAATCTGTAACTATCACGGCGTGGAATTACGGTTACCCTTTGCGACAACTGGAATAGTAGAGTTCGCTACTGCTTTGCCTCTGAAATTGAAGCTTGAACCCAAGGCTACCACGTTGAGAAAGCTTGTCTTGAGACGAGCGGCTGAAAACCTTGGGCTTCCAAATTTTGTGGTGAATAAACCGAAAAAGGCAATACAGTACACCACAGGCGTAAGCAGCATCCTCAAGAAAATCGCCAAAAGAAACCACTCAACCGTCAAAGAATACTTGCAAAACCTGTTTCAATCAACATGGAAAAAGAGGATGCTGCATGAGTAGAACAGCCGTGATTTTCTCGCCAAAATACTATCAGCACAACCCAAGCATGGATCACCTCGAATGCGCACAACGACTTCGTGCAATCGTAAATGAACTGAAGCATGGCAAACTCTCAAACAGTGAGAACTGGCAGTTCTTCAGCCCAGAAAAGGCAAGCTTGGAGAATGTTGAATTGGTTCACGGCATAGAGTACATCAGGCTTGTTGAAGCCGTGTGCAAGTCGGGCGGCGGTCTCTTGGACCTAGGAGATACCGAGGTTTCACCTCAAAGTTTTGAAGTGGCGCTTTACGCTGTTGGCGGAGCATTGAAAGCTGTCGATCTAGTGATGGCAGGAAAATACCAGAACGCCTTCGCTCTTTTACGTCCTCCAGGACATCATGCATCAAAATACAGGGCATGTGGCTTCTGCATTTTCAACAATGTTGCCATAGCCGCCAAATACGTGCTTCAAAAATTCAACCTGAAAAGAATTCTAGTACTAGACATCGATGCTCATCATGGAAACGGCACCCAAGAAACCTTCTACGACACAGACAAGGTCTTGTTCATAAGCCTGCATGAAGACCCACGCGGCTTCCCAGGAACAGGTTTCGTAGATGAGATTGGCGAGGGAAAAGGCTTAGGATACAACGTTAATATTCCGTTACCTTACGGAACAGACGATCAGATATATCTGAGGGCAATTGACGAAATTGTAAAGCCTATAATCCTTCAATACGCACCGCAATTCGTTTTGCTATCAGCCGGTTTTGATGGACATTATACTGATCCTGTGGGAAACCTTTCTCTGACTCAAGAATGCTACAGACAAGTTTTTGAAACGACGTTGAAGATTGCGTCAGAAAAATGCCATGAAAGGTTAGTGGCTGTTCTTGAAGGAGGCTACGGTTTGAACGTTGTTGGAACTATGGCGGCGGCTGCAATCGCAAGAATGAGCGAAGCTCAATACATAGCTTCTGAAAAGACTAAAACTGCTAAACCTAGTGTTGCAAAACAAGGTGAAAAAGTGTTGAAAGAAGTTAAGAAAGTTCAGAGAGCTTTTTGGAGCATAGACTAGCAAAGTTCTGCCGTGGTTTTCTGGGGCTATTCGATCACTTGTATGGCGGTTTCTGGACATTGCACTTCGCATGCCCTGCATACAAGGCATTCTTCAACTTTCACAGGCACAGATTTTCCATCTTTGACCTCATAAACGCCCACTGGACAGGTGCTTACACACGTGCTACAACCGGTACATTTTTGGTTGTCAACCACAATCTTAACCATGTTTTCCATCCCTCTTTAACTAGAATTTCATTGAAGGCAAAAATGTAGAATAAAAGCGTTTAGGTTCACTATCGAATTTCTTCACGGAATCTTAAGAGAATTCCGTTAATCGTCGCCTCAGCATTTTCCTTCCTACGCTGGTAGTCATCTAAACGTTTTCGATAGGCTTCCAGTGAAAGCTCTCCACGGTTGTATTGAATTTCGAGGCTTTTGACGCTGGAATCAACTTCTTTTATCTCGCTTTCAGCAACCTCAAGCTGCAACATCAATTCTGAATAGTGGCCACCAGCAACACGCAATTGATCCTTATACTCAGCCAACGTACGAGACAGAGTACTGAGCCGAGTTTCTAAGGTTTTCCTTTGCACTTTATATCGACGACGCGGAATCTTTCCTTTCTGCACCTTAGCTTCGAGAGAGCCCAACTCGAGTATTATTTTCATTTTTTCCTCATAACCGTCTGCAAACGCTTTGAGATGTTCTGGTCGCAATTGCACTGCCACCGTAGGCATCGCGGCACGAGTTGTTGCTTTTGGTCTTCTCCAAACAACAGCAACCACGCATCCGATAAGCGATAGTACCCACATCCATAGTGCAGGACGAAAGGCCAGCCACAGAGGATTGTACACGTACGTAATTTCGACGTCGAAGTGATCTAGAGCGATAACGTTTTGTTTTGTAATAGCTAACGAGTCCTGAAAAACGCCTCTCGAAAGACTGTAGACGCTAGTATTTGAGGTTTTTTCGAAGCTCTGCATTCTGGCACCTTCTGGTAAGGCAAAGTTTACAGATATGTCTTCAACGAGGTAATCTAGGTTTTGGAATAATGGAAAAGTTAGCGTGAACGAATCGCTTGTGCCTTGCTGTTTTGTACAGTAGCTGCTTGGCAGGTCGTATTTTAACTCGAATATTGTCGAGTTTCCTTTTACTAAAATCAATGTAAAATTAACGTTGTAGTGACTAGTTCTCGCGTCAACCAACGTTGGAGATATCATTTTTCTTCCAAACTGATCTTCAGCCCAAACGTTAGAAGCATTCAAAGGCAAGACCACCTCAATACTGGACAGTTGCCCCTGAGCCTTGTTAGTCATGCGATAAGTATCAGAGCCTGTTATATGACCGAACTCGTCTACTGCAATCTCGCGTTCTAGTTCTTCCATGTTAACCACTTGTATTGTAGACCCTGATAAAGTGAATTTTACAGTTGCCGGTGAATAAGTAAACGCAGGTAAGTCATTCTTGGTGTACGAGAAGCCAGATACTGTGCCACTTACGTACGTTGCGTAGTTGGGCAGGACTATTGAAACGTTGCAGAACGCCACAGTCTTCGATAGACTTGGGTATGCTGGAAACTTCAGGTAGTAATACGTGTAGTTTTGAATGTATTCTTTTTGACAAAGGTCGTTTGAAAGAACGAACTCGACCGTGAAAACGTGTTTCGTTCCGTTTTTTATGTTTAGTGGTTGCGCGAAGACTGTTTCAACGGCGTAGAACCCCATGCGACCTTCTAACGGAACGTTTGGGTTTACTTGAAAGCTTGTGGAGGAATTGTAAGCCATTTGACGCATAACATATTCGCTGTAGTTGTATGGAAACCCTATGCGAAAGCTTTCAAGTGTTGCCGTTTCATCGGTTGATTTGCCAACTATTTGCACCGTGTCGGTCAAGAGAATATTGCCGTCATACAAGACTTCTAGCTTATGATCCACACGTTCGATAGCGTATTCTTGAGAGCTTACAGCTTGAACAGTTCTAACATTAAACGAAGCCGATAGTATAATCATTAGAGTAACAACTACAACGGCGAATGCTAAGACTGCTTTTTTCATGTGATTTCCTCCGCTCCAATCCCGAGTTATTAGGCTTCCTATCTATTGATAAGCCCATTTATTTACTTTTAGAATTAGACTCATCAAGTCACGTATATACTTACCCATTCACGCTAAAAACTGTGAAGCTACAGCATGAGAACCGTGGTCATTGCTCACCATGCTTGAGGTAGTAGTCTTCTTCCTTCTTAGGTCCGAAGCTTCGGACGCCTTTTTCCTTGAGCTGCTTCCTAAGTCGGAGAGCGTATTGTTTCTGTATTTCACCTTTCTTCTCCAAGTAAGCTATTATTTCTTCAGCCTGCTTTTCGTTATCGCACCGACGAATGAAGTCAATCACGTCTGGTAAGTAGTGAACAAACCTTTTTGAGACGGCTTCTTCGCCTGTTTTAGTGTCAGTGCGCACTGAACCTATGTCAACCTTGTTCTCGTGGAACTCCATTTCTTTAGCCAGATTCGGAAACATTTTTTTGAAAGATTTCTTGTCAAGCTCCATACGGACGCCTTCTATGTAGCAAGACACCATTTTACATTTATGAAAAATCAAATATTTAAACGCCATATGCCAGAATCTAGAAAAATCCGTTTGAAAAATTCACACAAAGGTTGTGGCCGTGCTCAAGATTAACGTTTCATTACTTGTTCATACAGTGCCAGTGTTTTTTCAGCGATTTTCTCCCATGTGAACTCGTTTAGAACTCTGCGTCTACCGTTCTGTCCGAGCCATTTTATTTTTTCTGGACTTTCTAGCGTACTGATTATGCCCCATGCAATGTCAGCGGGGTTGCTGGGGTTTATGTGGTAACCACATTGTTCTTCACCGCATGCTACGACTATTTCCCGCATTCCGCTTACGCCTGCTCCGCCAATCACAACAGGCTTGCCCATGCTCATTGCTTCAAGAACGACTATGCCGAATGGTTCGTAGAGGCTTGGAAAAACTGCCACGTCGCAAGCTGCGTAATGAAGGATACGTTCTTCTTCTGGAACGAATTCGAAGCGGAATCTTACAACATTGTCAAGCTTCATGGTTTTCGCTAGGTTAGTAAGGTATTCTTGCAAGTCGCCTAAGCCTACGATGACCAGTTTTGCTTTTGGGATTTTTTGTACGATGTTGGACATCGCCATGATGAGTTTGTCGACTCCCTTAACGCCGACCAGTCGGCCGATGAATAGAATCATGAGTTCGTCAGGCTTGATGCCGTAGAATGCTCTGATTTTTTGGATTTGTTCAGCGGTAACGTCTTTTGGGTTGTATTTTTGCGGGTCAACGCCGTTGTAGGCTACTTGGATCTTTTCTCTTGGAAAGCCGAGCTCTGAGAGTTCTTCTTTCATGGCGTATGAAACGGTTACAATTAAGTCAGCAGCATTTGCAGCGTGGAGTTCGATGTTGCTGACGACTTCTGAGCCGTTTCCTAGTGTTCTTCCTCTTTCTGTAGAATGAACGTGAAATGCGAAAGGTAGCCCGATTTCTCTTTTGACGGTCATGCCGCCTATGGCTGACAGCCAATCATGCGCCACGACAATGTCATATTTTATGCCTTCTTTTCTGATGAGTTCGTTGATGAGTTTTGAAGCGCTTAGGTAATTGTAAACCATGATTTTAGAGAATAGATGAATGCCTCTGCCCCATTTTTTGATGTCTTCGGCAACAACATCCGGCAGAGAATCCGAAATGTCAATGTGTAATGGACGATGGATTTCTATGCCGCGCCAGATTTCCCGCGTTGGCAAGCTTCCAGCGTCATCATTCATCGTGAAAACGGTAACATCATTATCCATCAGAACAAACTTACGTGTAATTTCAGCGGCATAAGTTCCCAGACCGCCAACGATTTTCGGTGGATACTCATAGACAAGCACTGCCAACTTCATGATCTCACCTATCTTGACCTATTTCGGATGTTGCCTTATGGTTTACTAAAGCATTACTTATTTACTTTCCTAACTCAGAATCCATCTTAATGGTTGCAGTAATTACCCAGCGACTACGAAGCTTACCCTCCACTTCTTTTTCGCTGAGATCTAGGTTGAGAATCTTAAAATCTTCAAAAAGTCTTCTCAATTCTTTTTTGTCCGTGAAATGATGAATAACTCCTTTTTCAACGCCTTCCTCTTCGATGAACGTATGTTCTTCGACTTTCACTCCTTTCCCATAACTGTAGGTTTTTCTCGACAGAAAATCAGCGAGCACAAATCCCTTCTTGCTTAACACTCGTCTGATTTCAGAGATAGTTTCTTGCATCGCCGCAAGTTTCTGATGGTAGATAGCGCGTGTGCATACGACAGCATCAAAGAAAGAACTAACAAAAGGCAGTGTTCTCATGTCACATCTCACGAGGGACGCGTTCAGCTTTTGCTTTTTAAGCCTTTTTTTAGCCATGATTAAGCCTGTTCCAGAAAAGTCTATTCCATACGCTTCGAAGCCCTGCTTTGCCGCATAGATCAAGTGCCTTCCAGCGCCACAACTCAAGTCAAGAACGCGCGACGTTTTCTCTCCTTTCAACAAAGCAACGAATGACATTACAAAATCGTCAGGTTCGTGAGGACTGTACACTTTTTTCCGAAGTATTTGGTTCCAATTGTTCATTTTGTTGTTATCCTTAAATTGCTGTTTTCTTGTTATTGCGCGATGGCTTAAAACGTTTTTCTGGACGCGCCAGAGCTCAGTAGACAAGTTTTTAAAAAAATTCTTTGTCTGCCCGCCCTGTCTGTGAGGGGAAATCTGAAAAAACCTATTAGGAACATGCGCAAATAGATAGAGGAAGAGTGCAACGAGATGAGCATATCACCTGTTAAACGTTTGATAATTGAGACTATGTGGCTGATTGACAAGCCTGCTAAGGCTACGGAGATAGCGAAAGACACAGGAGTGAATTTCCCTGCAGTCATGATGCACATAATTGGACTCACAAAACTGGATTATGCAACGTCGCCTGAAAAAGGATTCTACGTCATAACTGAAAAAGGTAAGAAGTCGCTGGGAATTCCAGAAGTTGATAAAGAGAAAGCAACTGAGATTTTGGCTTATTTGCCTGCGGAAAAAACGTTTCACTTCTACGCTGACCTTGGAAAGCCATTGAACACTTTTGCCGCAAGCCTCGGCGATTTTTGCGACAAAATTCAGAGCATCGACATAGGTGCAATAGAGTTTCATGTTCACCGTGGAGATTTTGAAGCGTGGTTCGCTGGATTAGGCGATGCCGAGCTTGCGAGAAAAATGCTCCTGATTAGGGAGCAGAAAATGTTTGGAGAGAAGCTTCGAAATAAGCTGCTGGAAATCGTCAAGAAGCGATATGAAGAGCTAGCTAAGATAAGAAACGCGTAACTGCAAGCGTCCAGTCTGGCCAGTGTTTAGGCTGGTTTAAACCGTTCCTTAAGCTTCTCCAAAACCTGCTGTAGCGTAGTGTATTCCATCTCTTCAGGACCTAAGCGGGCTGGTTCAAACTCTCCCATACGTCTAAGCGAGCAGGCAAGTTCCATCGCTTCGCGTCTAGCCACATCGAAGGCGGGGTCGTCAAACAAGTCGGCTATCATGGGTTTCCCGTTATCGTCGCAGGCGATTTTGCCGTTTGAAACTTGAAAACCTAAAGCAACCAGCCTTGGTGGACCGTCAAATGCGGTGCATTTTGAATCTTTCAGACCGACGGGCATTATCGGTCCCCAGTGGCTTCCACGCATCCATCCTTCAACTAGGTAGCTGTGCATGAAGGGAACGAGGATTTCGCCGACGGCGGGCAATCCATGTTGCGCTCGTGTAATCATTACGGGGTCATCTTTGCCAACGTATTTTCCTGCAATCTGTGAAAGCCTAGTTACGCTGCCTGAAGCACATATTAGGTCGTCGCTGGCTCGCCAGACGCGTGACACCATGTACCGCTGCACCGTTCCGATTAGAGCGATTAAATCGTACATTTCTTCAGGCGTCTTAAGCACGACTTTCGTGTTGCCAATGGTGTCCATGACTTCGAATTTGAAACCTCCAGCCATGTTCGGGTCGATCACAAGCCCTGCTGTGTTCATTGGGTCAGCGAATATGCGGAACAGGGGGAAATTGAAGGCGCCTGCTGAGGTTTTGTCAGCGGCAAAAACAACGATTGGGTCGGAGCCTCTTTCTTGTATTTCCATCTCTGCCACGCCTGGACCCATGCCGCGGATGTTTCCGCTGAAAGCGGTCTTCAACAAATCTTGGCCTGCGCCGTAAAGTTTCAGTTCTAGAGCCTTGTCTGCGGCTTCTTTGAACGTGTTCCATGCGAGTTTGTGGATTTCTGGGTTTGACTCGCCTTTTGAGTGGGTCATGAGTAGTTGGAGGTCGTCTCCAGCGTTGAAAATGTGATAACTGTCTACCAAGCCTGTTTCTTCTGCTTGTTTTAAGTGTTTCTCGGCTATGTTGAAGAGTGGTTCAGGCACAACGTAGTGTCCGGCTAGTGAGCCTACGTCGCATTTGATTAGGGAGATTGTGGTTTTTGTGGGCATGAGTTCTTCACCTAAAACCCTTCTCCTCCTGTGTTAGACTTGCTGGGTAGTGTTTAAGAAGCTTACTGAACAAAAATCGTTAAAGAAACATGAGCACAATAATGTTTCTGCAGCTAGGCAGTGAAGTGGGTTGGTTATGGGTGAGTTGAAAACAATCTCGGTGAAGATACCTGAAGATGTTTACAAGGAAATGATTTTACGTGTTCCCGAAGGAGACAGGAGCAGTTTTGTTCGAGATGCGATAATGGAGAAACTGCAAAAGACTCCCAAGCCTGACAAGGTTTTAGAGTTGGAGCACAGGTTTGATAAGATGTGGCAAGAGTTTTCCGAAGTGAAGAAGTATCTTGCAGACTTGGAGATGCTCACATATGATCGTGGAAAAGTGAACCCCCACTCGTTTTGTTTAGATGAGACGGATCACAAGATAATTGATTTTCTAATCCACTATAAAGGCGGGACGACGTCTAAGTTGGCGGAGTACTTGGAGACGAACAGATGGCTCGTGCTGAACAGGTTGAGGAGGATGCAGAAAACTTCGAAGAAACAGTTGGGGAAAGCGATAATCGAGTTCTATGCGGGCGAGAGGTCTGGAAAGAAGAAGGCTTGGTGGATAAACGAAGAGCTAATTGAAACCTGACCTTGATGTGTGAAATCTTTTTAACCACCTTATAAATAGGTTGAACAAAACATTGACGATATGTAAATAGAAACAAGCTAGGATAATAGTTAATTCTGGTTGCGCTTAACTGTATTCTGCGATAAGAGGGGTCCGTTGCCCAGTACGGATTAAGGCGCCGAACCATAAGGCTGCGTGGTGCGTAAGCCTCCGGACGATAATGAGGAAGAAAGCCGGAGAACCGGGGTTCAAATCCCCGCGGACCCGCCAAAATCGAATAGGTTCAAATATCAGCTCAAATTCCTGATTTCGTCTGTACCGTCTAGACTCAAATCATAGATAGCCTGTTCTCCAATGCAACTTCTTGCCGCAGTATGGACACAGCCAACGTTTTTCTTGGACATTGAGCCACTTATCAACTCCTAAACTCTTCATTTCCTTCAAGTTGTCAATAACTGCTGTGTGATGCGCTTTACCATCCCGCGAAAAATCATTTAACCTCTTACACGGGAACCCAGCACATTCAAAGCACCAGCTCACCTTATGCTCTTTGGCACATCTGCGAAATTCGCAATCACGGGATTCATGCGGCAGATATAGACGGTAGTTGCTTGACAAACAGCCATCGCAAGCAATCCTTTCAACGGGAACCTTGCGTGTGACAATTAGCTTTTCAAGTAGAGCCACATTTTTGTCTTTGTAGGCGCGGTAAGTCGTGCAAGCGCCACAGTACAATCCACAGATGCCAGCTAACTCCCTCATTTCAGATTTCACCAATGTTTATTATTGTCCTGCGATCATAGTCCTAACTATTCTCCCACAATTATTACTGTTATGTCGATGGCTCTGGGTTTCTTTTCAATTACAGTGATTATGTTGCATATTCTGTTCTCTGCGTTGCAATCATTACATATGCCCGCTTGCACACAGGGCAATAGTTCCCATCCACGTTCGTCCCTGATTCGTTTGGCATTCAAGGGTGCCGCTATATTTTTGGTTCTTGCGAAAGCTTTGTCCAGATTTTCCACTATTTTGTTAATTCCCACAACAAGGATCGCTTTCTTAGGTCCAAAAATCATGCCTACAACCCTGTTCCCAGTAGCATCTATATTAACAATTTTACCATCCATCGTTATCGCGTTGGAACCCGATAAGAATACATCCGCCAACAAAGCTCTTCTAGTAATATCCCTCCGCTCTTCCTTTGGGATCGCTGCATCAAAAGGCCAATATAATATGTAATTCCTTCTTTTCAACTCCTCAAATATGCCGATCTCTTTCAATGTAACAGAATCTCCAGCCCCGACTACAGCGCCATGTGGGATTCGATCCAAAATACTTTGCAAGGCTTCTCGTCTGTTTCTTACGAAAACAGCTTCAAATTTGTTCTTTTTCAATGCGCTTAATGTCTGATCTACAACCCCACTAAGCTCTTTTTTCTTCGTAATCACAGCCTCATTAATTTAACAGAGGTAAGCCTATTACAAACGTTTCGGAACCTCAAACCATGACTGAAACGGAGACTTTAACGGGCCATCAGCGAAGCGAAAGAATTGTCGAACTTTATGTAAGAATGTTTTAGACATAGGAAATTTAAACCTAGGATTTGAATTTACGCGAGCCCGCATTCGCCATTCTGCATTCATACCTGTCTAAACTGATTCCGCAGAACATAGACTAGAAGCTAAACAGCTTTGGCTTATGCAATAATCTTATCTTAGTTAGGCATGTATGAGTATGGATGAGCATGGTCATATGATAAAAAACCCTGAGGTACTCAAGCAGAAGCTACATTTGATGAAAATGAACTTTGCAAGTCAGATAGGCATATGTGAAGAAATGCAGGTTCTCGATGTAGGCTGTGGACAAGGCAGCTTCACGACATGCATAGCAAAATTGGTAGGAGAAAAGGGAAAAGTTGTAGCTGCCGACATAACAGACGAATACCTAGAAGAAATGAATGAAAACCTAGACAAGTACAACGTTAAACATCTGGTCGATTTCGTTAAAGCAGACGCAACCGAATTGTCAACTGCGCTAGCTTTTCAAAGCTTTGATGCTGCGGTAAGCTACAGGCTGATAGAAGAACTAACACAGCCTCAAAAGATGCCAAGAATAATTGCGGAAATGACAAAACTAGTCCGACAAAACGGAACAGTCGCGCTGATAGAACTAAGTACTGAAACACGAAACGAAGCCGAAGAAAACCTCATAAAACTCCACCGAGACATCGGAGGCGACTACTTTCCAACCCCAAAAGAGATTTTCCAAAACATGAAAAATGCAGGTTTGACTAAAGTTCATGTTAAAACGGTAGAGACCAACATTTGGTATTCGTCTGAAGTATTCTTGAAGGGCGCTGGTAGCCAAGACGAAATCTGGGCAGAGTTAAAAGAGAAGATAATGGAAGAATTGTGGTCTTCTGTGGAAAAACACGGCATGAAATATCCGCCCATCAACTTGTTCTTGGGACAGAAATAGAAAAACCAAAAGTAAACGACTCAGTTGCGATTTTCCGAACTGTTCTTGTTTAAGAAAAACACAGCTGTTTTCTATTCGTCGGACACGACGAGAAGTCTTTCTATTATTTCCCTGTTCCTGACCTCTGGATGGAACAACACGCCGTAGATGCTCTTTTCCTTATGCTTTATCGCTTGCACACAATTCTCAGACTTCGCGAGCACATCAAACTCTTCGGAAAGCTGTAGTGAATGGCTGTGAAGCTCATACGCCTTGAACGTTGAAGAAAACAACGCATTCTTCTTAATTAGACGTATCTCTTTCATCCCTATCTCAAGGCAACCTTGCAAAGAAGAACCAAAAACCAGTCCGATAACCTCCATACCTGCGCAGATTCCTAGAACTGGTTTGTCGCATGTTGTTATCCAACCAAAATCCTCAACATGCCCTAGAAAATCATTGTCTTTCAACGCAGTGCCAGAAAGAACGATTCGCTCGCAACCATCTATGTCTTTACTGCTTAATTCAGAACGATGCTTCACCAAGAAAGGTTGACTTTTCCTAATAACAGAGAGGATGGGCAACACAAACTCGTAGAACGCCAAGGAGTCCTTCTTGAAACTCATGTCCACTACCAGAATCATTTTTTCATCAACCTAGCCTTGTTGATCACGAAAAGTCCGACGTTTTCTTCTGCTCTAACCTCAAAATCCACAACCTCAATTCTCTTCCGAAACATCGGCGCATCCAAAACCGTGGTTTCTATCTCTCCGCCTTCGCCCGAAGGACTTAACCCGTACTGTTTCTCAAGCTCCACCAATTTTACGATTAACTCCTCGTCTATCTCTTTCCCGAGCCACGATTTATCCAGAGGATAAGCAAAAATCCCTGAAATTATAACTTCGAAGTTGCTCTTCACTATTTCTTCCAGCAACTCTTGCTGGTTTCTTTTCCACAAAGGATTAAAACACCACAAATCCAAATTGTGGCATATCCGCTGGATTCTCTCAGCTTGGTAAACTGATTCTATCGCTCCCGTAACGACGCCGTCTATCTTGAACCTTCCCTTGGCTTCTTTTATCGCGGCTTCCAAGTCTTCAAGCTCTTCTTCCCGCCTGCCCTCAGTCGATTTTTGGATCAAAGGTAAACCTATTGCCGTTGCTTGAAGCTTGGTGAGGCTTATGTTTGGAGTGTGAAACATGTAGCTTTCCATGTTTTTCGAAACGATAGAGATTAGGCAAACCACTTCTTCCTTTTCCATGGCTTTCAGTAGAGCAAGAGTGGAATCCTTACCGCCTGAAAACAGTACACCGAGCCGCATAAGCTACTCTAGTTTAAAACTCGTTTATTAACAATCTGAATCACACGAGAAAAAGGCAAAGGAAAGGTTAAGAACGCTTCTAGTATCTGATGTACACTTTGCCGCCTAATGCTTCTACGGAATCCTTCAACGTGTCCAAAGCCTGTCTCAGGTCGTGGTCTACGACTTTTTGCCAGCCCTTAGAACCAGATGGAACCTGTACTTCGATTAAACAACTGTTTCTACTCATACCGACTTCCTCGATGTTCTTGTCCTTGAAAAAATAATCGAGGCGTATGAGACTTTTATATTGTATGAACTTGAAGTATGGATTGTTCATATTCGAAAGTCAGATTCAGAATACACACTTTAACGAAGCTTGTCCAAAACGCTCTTGCTCACATCATCCTCATCAAACTTGAATGTCTCAGGCTCGTCCTTCTTCAAAATCGCTTTTAACGCCCTAGCATCAAGCTCATTCACAAGCCTCAAAACTTCTCTCTTAGCTGACGCAAGATGACGTTTCAACAAAGCCTCATTCTTGCCAACCACCCCCGCCAATGGACACAAAGTCTCAAACTTCAAAAACCACTCAACCTTCCCACTACGAACATTAATGTCAAAAGTCACGGGTCCAGCCACGCACGTTTCAGGCTTCACAGAATGAATCACACATTTCCTCGTTTTGCTATTCCGAAAAACGCAGTACCCATCCGGATGCTCTCTTGGAAAAACGTACTCCTCCTGCACAAACGCGTTCTCAATGGCTATCTTCTTCTTTTCCAGAAAGGCCTCTATAATCGACCTGCGTTCTGCACTTATGGGTGGTCTAGTGCCTAAACAGCAGCTCCAACCTGTCTTGCAGTGACTGCACGTGTCGAAAAAGTCTTCTTGCCTCTTGTCTTTGTTCTCAAAGGACATTGAATCATACCATTTTTAGAAGTACGGCTTATTGTCAATAAGGCTTTTGATAAGCTCTGTATAAACACTTATCGTTGCCTCTTTGAAATCCGTTTTCTGAGCCTTCCGCCGAACCCTTTCACACACAATCTCCGATAGGCTTCCAAAATCTATCCTTTTCTGTATGATTGACAAGTATTTTTTCTCTTCTTCAAATGCATTTTTCCACGCGGTTTTCAGAAGCCACGAGCAGACTTCACGAGCTGTTTGTCCATGCGGATGCTGAACCTTTGCGTTTAGTCCACTTCTCATGATCGAATGAAAATCTTTTGCAAGCAATCGATGAGTCAGAAGCTGAGGCTTTTCCTCCATAAAACCTCTCAGCGCCGCCCGAATGAAACAACTCAACGCCACATCTGACTTGACGCATTCCTGCTCATCCATCAGCCTGATCTCGACAGCACGCCTGTCAAAACGGAAAATCACTCCTCTCGAATTAACCCACTCCACACCAATAAGAAGCCTGTCTGCTCCGGCAGCTTTTAGGTCAGAAGAGTATTTGTCAATAATCTCAGTTTCATATTGCCCAAACGAATTTACATATTCTGGAATCACGTCCCCAGTTACCGATGGCACTTCACGCTGGTTTTCCATGTAAAAACGCAATCGGTTATCTACGTTCTTTCCTAATTTGCCTTCATAAATAGGCGAAGCTGCAGCAAGCGCAGGTAAATAAGCACAAACGGTTGTAAGCATGTTATGCAACAGAACGCCGCTTTGCTCGTCTACATACGGCAGGTTCAGTTGAAAGCTTTGGATGTTAAGCCAGCCGTGCCGTTTGAGGTTGAAGATTTTGCTGTAAGCCTCGTAAATCTGTCTGTGACGATGAGGCCAGACGCCTGTGTCTTCAAGCCTCAGAAGCGGATGCATTCCCGTTCCAAGAAGATGTGCACCATACTTGTGTTGCAAGAAATCAGTAATGGTCACGACGGCTTCTTGCATGTCTTCCTCAAAAGCGATGGGTGATTGAAAGGGTTCGTTTGGTTTAATTTCCATAACGTGCATCTGCAGTTCCTTGCCGAAAGTGAAACGTGGTTGTTGTATGAAGTTGACTATGCGTCCGTGGAAGTCTTTCATGATTTTATCAACGATAGGCATGGCTTCGAGTTCGTTGTTTACTATGGAATATTCGTGTTCTGGGCCTAGAACTTCAAGGGTTTTGTACGTGTTTATTCCCTTCAATGGGTAGTGAGTGTTCTGAAATTTAACTGTAGACGTACGTTAATCTTAAATACATAAGCTGTAATAGCGAGAATTGTTAGTCATCTGGTGTCACATGGGTGCTGGTTGTCTCAAACATCAACCTAACAAAAAACGTACAGTCAATAAAACCCACAACATTTCTCCAATCATCAAGTAAAGGATTCACTCTCAACATCAACAACGATTACCGTTACCTAAAAACAGGGTACTACGTTTCCATGCACGCCGAAATCTTGGGCAACCCCGTGATTCCGTCGAGCAAAAACATAATCGACGCCAACCGCACACCCATCCTTCTACTCAAAGCCAAAAAAGCAGGAATCCCAACACTGCCAAACCTAACAACAGGGTCAATCAAGCAAATCCTGTCCGAAACCAAATTTCCAATAGTCGTTTTCCCTGTCAACCCGTTCATGTACGATGGCTTCAAAGTTGCAAGGAACAGAAGTGCCCTTTACAGAGCAGTTAAAAGCTTAGGAATGAACTACAAGTTCGCGGTGTGCGTGCAGCCGCTCATAGGTGAGATGATATCGGTTAAGTCTATTTTCGGAAAATGCATGCCTGAAGAGTTTGGAACATTATCGAGAAGAGTTTATGAAATCTTTAACATTCCAATCTGCAAGTTACATGTTCAGCGTGTTGAGAAAGAAGTTTATCTGTGTGGGCTTCAGCTTCTGAAAAAAGAAGAGATTTTCCCAGATGATCTAGAAATTATCGCAGAAGAGATTGCTGAGATGTCTAAAACGGTGAGAACTGTTGGCTAGGATAGCTTGCTTCGTTGAAAAATACAATTTCTCAGACCCGAGAGAAGAGAAGGCACTCCGCAACTTCAAAGTTGCAGCTGAAAAAACAGGCCACGAATTCAGCTTCATGTTCAGAGAAAACATCTCGCAAATTCCAGAATACGACGCTGTTTTCATCAGAGCCACGACCGACCCGATGTTCACTTCCTACGTTGTTTCCAGAACCGCGGCAGAACTCGGTTTGAAGGTGGTTGATGACCCTGAATCTATACAGATATGCGGAAATAAAATCCATCAATACGCCCTGTTCAAAAAACATGGCATCCCACTTATCCCGACAATCTTCATAAACAAAGAAGACCTGCACCACAAGCGTCTTGTAGAGATTTTTGAAACCCTAGGAAAGCCTGTTGTCATAAAAGCTCCATATACGAGTTTTTCACGTTACGTGGAAAAAGCCGCTTGCGAAACAAGTTTCCGCGAAGTTGCAAAGAGATATTTCAGAAAGTCCGACGTGTTAGCCGTACAGCAGTTTATGCCAACTGCCTTTGACTGGCGGGTTGGCGTATTAAACCGCGAAATCTTATACGTGTGCAAGTACATGATACCGAAGGGAAGATGGAAGCATGGGGCTAAACGTCGAGGCAAGCCTTCTTTCGTGTGGGGCAGAACCGTAGCGCTCAAGATAGAAAACGCTCCAGTAAAACTAAAAGAAGTGGCATTAAAAGCGTGTGCAGTTATAGGGCATGGGCTTTATGGCGTGGACATCAAGGAAGCTAACGGCGACTATGTAATAGTGGAAGTGAATGACAACCCAAGCATCTACTCAGGCTACGAGGATCTAAGAAGTAAAGACTTGTACGGAAAAATCATAGCTTACCTTGTTGACTAGAAAAGCCAGAAACTTTGAGTGTTTAGTGAACAGATCATGAGCGTCAACCTGCAATTATTGGCATTGCAAGCTATTCCAAGACTTGCCGAGAGATTCAACGTAGAATTGGAAGAGTTCTCAACATTCACAGACTTGTACGGAGCAACACCGGAAGAGTTTCAGAAAGCCTTCGAAGACTGCGGAAAACTACTCGATCACTTTTTCAAAGAATTTCACATTTCATGGTGGGATGTCTATCTAAACTCTGACATTGGTATGGAACGAATGGCATTGACAACCGATATTGACTTAGATAAAGGCGATACGGTGCTGGATGTAGGTTGTGGACGCGGATACTTTACCGTCGCGGCTGCAAAAATCTCGAGAAAGGTTATAGGAATCGATCTTATGAATGGACAAGGTCGCGTTGGGTGGTGGAGTAACTACAGGGAGACAATTGCTAAGTTGAAACTAGAACCCAAGGTTTTGGGTTTGAAAGCAGACGCTCAAAAAATCCCATTAAGAGAAGGCTCGGTAACCAAAGCTGTAGCAGCACATTCGGTCAGAGATTTCCAAGACAAAGAGATTATCCGTAATTCCATTCGAGAAATGAATCGTGTTGTATCCAAAGGCGGCGAGATAGCGATCGTTGAAAGCATGCCTATCGCCAAAAACAAATCTCAAGAAGCGCATCTTGCCATCTTCGAATGCAGACGCAAGTATACTCATTATGAGCTGATGTATTTCACACAAAAAGAACTGTTAGACGTATTCCGAGAAGTAGGAATCAAACAAGTTCAAACAAAAATAGTTGATCACAACCTCAGCGCTACTCCTCCAATCTTTTGCCTCAACACTTCTCTTTTGGAAAAAGAGCAAGTAGAAAAGGCAAAGAGAGAATACAGCAAAGCACTTTCCTTAATTAAAAAGCACGGTGAGAACTCGCCGCCGTCACTAATAGTAAAAGCGACTAAACATGTATAGCGGAAATATCTGTTTTCTTGAAGCCTTTTGTAAGTTGAGAACACTTTAAATTATGATTTCGTTTGGATTGAGCAAAATCAGTGTAACTTTTTTCCAGCCTAACACATGCTTGATTTATTTCTGCTTTAGTAGAGCGAAGCCTTATATCGACTAGTCCTTCTTTTTCACGCAAACGTGAAGTCCATGGGGATAATGGATTTTCTGAGACGGGAGTTCGGGTTCATTTCGGGCAATTACCGAATTCTCATCATAAGCTGGGTTATCATGGACATCGCCATGGAAACACCAGTTCCCTACTATCAACCTTACGTCGAAGCCCTCGGCGGAAAAGAGTTCCCAATGGCATTGGGAATCATCGGTCTCGCTAACTTTCTTGCAATGGCGCTGGTGGCTTTTCCAGGAGGATATCTCGCAGATAAGTACGGAAGACGCTGGCTCATAACGACAATGACCTTTGGATTAGCCTTTTCCTTCCTATTCTTTGTGCTTGCACCTTCTTCGCCCTTCACCTTTATGGGAATAGCTTGGTACGGGTGGCATTTCATCTTGATAGGAACCACTGTGCAAGGTCTCTGCTTAATATATCAGCCTGCCCTTTTTGCGATGGTTCAAGATTCGCTTCCTCCAGAACGCAGAGGAGTAGGCTCTTCATTAATACAGATGATTCATGGAACCTTCAATACACCAGGTCCCGTGATCGGCGGGCTTCTTTTGTTGCAGTTTGGACTGATTCTTGGAATGAAAGTAGTTTACTCCTTTGTGCTTATTCTTTATCTCATTGCTGCAATATGGCGACTTAGACTGAAAGAAACTATGACGAACACTGAGCCGATTCGCTTCAGGTATTTCATCTCTTCGTACCCTCAAGCCTTCAAGGAATGCTGCATCAACGTCTGGAAAACTGTGCCGCACTCAGTGTTGTGGCTGTTCCTAGTTCAGATCATGCTAATGTTTGCAAACGCACAGATCAACGTGATTAACACGTTGTACGCTATCAATCAACTTGGAATTCCTGAGGAACTGTGGTGGATCGTCTTTATTCCACTCTTGTTAACTATGATGGCTGCTTCTATTCCGGTCGGCAAGAGTGTAGACCGCTTCGGACCAAAGATTCCTCTGCTGTTAGGACCGGTCGCGCTTGCCTTTGCAACGTTGTTGTTTGTTTTCGGCAACTTTTTCACTGTGATGATTTCGATGTGTCTTAACGGTTTGGTTTTCTTGCTGATCATGTCCTCTGCCATGACTCTTACCGCAGGACTCGTGGAACCCGAAAATAGAGGCAAGGTGCGAGGGTTTCTCAACTTTATGGGCTACGTTTTCACGGGTGTCGGTATGTTGCTGGGCAACTTTTTCTATAACTTAACTCCTCAACTTCCGTTCTACATAACGATTGGACTGACCCTTCCAATGCTTCTCATAATACTTTTCAAAATACGTGAACCAAAAAATCCAGTGGGTACAAACTAAGGTAAACAATAAAAGAAACTTCGTGCATAGCCTTATTTTGGGGAGGCTTCAAAGGAGGATTTAACCATTGAAGACACCAATATACCTCACGATTATTTTAACGTTCATTATATTGAATGCGTCAACCACTGCAGCAATAAACGTGGTGACAAGCTCACAGGCAAGTTTTTCATTAGATAATTCTACAAAATCATCTGTTAAAGAGGCAGAATCGCAGGATGCCCAAAGCATCGCAGATAGCAAGAACCTTTTGAGGGTTTACACGGCAAGCGGTAAGACTGAAAACCTGACTATTCCGTTTGAAAAATACACGCTTAGCGCGTTCAGTTATGGAAACAACAGCAGCATCTTCATCAACGATCTGCAAGGCGGGGACAAGATTGACGTTCAGCTTAGGAACTACACGTTGCTCTTGCAGGAAGGATACCTTCGAGATGATGATACGGTAAGGGTCATAGCACTTACAGGTAACTCGTTGAAATCAGACACTTACGCGATTCAACCTCTCAACGAACAAGAAACCATCAGCCTGTCCAACATCGTTCAAGGCTTAAACGGAACGATCGTTTCAAGATACACAGCCCTGCCTTACGTCGCAGCAGAAATGCCGTACGAAGAAGTATCTGCCTTTTCAAGATGCAACATGATAAGCCACGTATTCCTCGACAGAAAATGCAAAGTTCGCTTGAGTGAAAGCGTTCCCATAATCAAACCTAAAGAAAAATGGCAACAAGTCGAAGATTACTTTGGTTTCCAGATAAACGGAACAGGCGTAAGAATCGCTATTCTAGACACAGGAATTGACAAGACACATCCAGATTTACAGAACAAGGTGATTCTCGAAAAATGCTTCACGGACGAAGGAAAAACCTCAGACGGGTACGGCCACGGCACACACTGTGCAAGCATAGCCACAGGAACTGGCGCCGCTTCAGGCTACACGTATGTCGGTGTTGCTCCGGGAGCGGTTCTTTTAAACGGCAAAGTTTTGACTGACGGTGGATGGGGCTACGACTCTTGGATCATCGGAGGAATAGAATGGGCTGTTGAACAGAACGCTCAAGTGATAAGCATGAGCTTTGGTAACAGCAACAACGGAGACGGAACAGACCCGATGTCGATGGCTGTGGATTGGGCAACTGACCAAGGTGCTGTTTGCGCTGTTGCCGCTGGAAACTCGGGAGTATGGGGCATGTTCTCGGTCGGCTCGCCTGCCGTCGCCAGAAAAGTCATAACCGTTGGAGCTACCACAAAAACCGATGAGATGGCATATTTCTCAAGCCAAGGACCAACTTTAGACTACCGCCTCAAACCAGACGTGTGCGCACCAGGCGTCGACATCGTAGCCGCTAGAGCCGCTGGAACCTCGATGGGTAGCCCTGTAAACGAATATTACACTACAGCTTCAGGAACCTCGATGGCTACGCCGCATGTGGCTGGAGCCGCTGCGCTTATTCTTCAAGCTCACCCTGACTGGACCCCAGTCATGGTTAAGTCTGCTCTCATGGGAAACTCGAAGATTTTGAACAGCGAGCATTCTTGGAGGCAAGGAGCAGGAAGAATCGACGTTTGCGATGCCACAAACACGACTCTGCTTGTCACTGAACCCAGCGCAAGTTTCGGCGTTATTAAATATGGTTCTTCTACGAACACGACTTTTACCCTATTAAATACTGCAGGTTCCCCGCAAGCTGTAAACTTGTCAACAGCCACCGTGTGCGAGGGTGTTAAAACCGATTACGTTCGCCTAAACGTAAGCTCGCTGACAATCCCAGCACATGGAAGCGCTCACGTTCTCATGACGGTGGGACCCATGGATGAAAATGCTCCAGAAGGATGGTATGAAGGATGGTTTAACGTAACAGGCAAGGTTCACGGTTGCAGAGCGCCGTACCTGTTCATAGTCCGAAGTGTGATACAAGTGAGTATGTATGACGTAGACAACTCGACACACATTGCTGGGTTCGTGGCTCTTGTTAACTATCCAGACATGAGTTTTGTGGGAATAAACTGGCTCGACGCGAGCAGCCCGTACACAAGTTTTTTTGTAAAAGGAGGCAACTACTCAATCTGCGTGCAATGCGCTTGGGTTGAAGGCGGCAATCATGTCGATTTTAGCAGAACATTTATAATGCAAAAAACTTTCTCCGCGCAAAAGTTCTCTACCACCTACGTTAACATAAGTTTGGCAGAAGCCTTCACCAGAGAGATACCCACTGTAGACAGCCAAGGCAAAAACCTTACCATACACACTTATACACAGTATTTCTGCGGTCAAAGTTACCATCCTCTTGGCATACCCATGATGTATTGGAGTACACAGTGCATTTGGAGCGGTTTCGAATTGAACGTGTCAAAACTGACTCTTTATTCAACCGAATACTCTTCCCCAGATGAATTAAGCGAGGATTTCGGATATTACGCTTCAAACGATTTACAGTCTGAAGTCTACTTGGTAAACTGGAAATTCACTAATGTACCTATCCTTCCCGCAGTAATCACACAGGACTATTCAAAACTGGCAAAGTACAACGTTTATTACGACATGCCAGAGACATACCCAGAATACAGTCTTAACACCTGCAATGCTTTCTGGTTTACTTGGGAACACATAGGAGCAATGCAAACATGGGGCTTGTTGCCGAGAAGAGTCCACGCTGGAATAAACGCCACCTTTTACCTTACGCCGACAATCGCTTGGTACTGGGGATACTACATGACAACCTACAGCGGATGGCCATCCATATACGGTCTATTATCTGGACCATTTTGGGGACCCGTTCAACAATGGAGCATAAGGGATTGGAACATGCCGCCGTCTGAGAGGGAAAAAGGAAAACTTGTTTGGGGAAGATTCGACTTCGGACCATACGCTCCAGGAATCAACATCCGCACACAAGTCGTGAACAACCATTGCGTCATAAACCTTGCAGGAGATTTGTGGTCTGGCCTTGACTGGCCGCACCTTATGCCAGACAACTACTATCCCATAGGGTCTCTTCCATACTACATTCTTTATGTAGATGGGCATGTACGTGAGGGAAACTATCTGATGAGATTCGATGAATACGGTTTCGTTTATTGGGATGACCTTTCTTATTCTTGGGAGGTCGAAGGCGAAAGAGCAACACTGCAGATTTTCATGCCGAGCTTAGCCACTATCTCAAAACAAACAATCTACACGATCGACTTCAGCTTAACAAAAAATCAGAACATACCGCCATTCTTTTATCGCTTGTTAATGCCTCTGAAGTACGATCCGAACGAAAACATCACGATCCAACCAAAAATCCCAAGTGTCGTGGGGTTCCACCTCTCAAACATCTCGTTATCTTACAGCTTCGATAACACTACAGTGTGGCACGTTGCCCAAGCCTCCCCCACACAAGCCTTCACCGTTCCTTGCCAGCCTTCAGATCAACTTGCGATCCAAATAAACGCCGAAGATGATGCAGGAAACACTTTCCAGTACTACTCAAACCCCGTGGCGCTTTGCAAGAGAATCAAACTAGACAAAACCACCGTTGGCTCCTCAACAATAATAGAGGCAACCACATTAAACGGTCAGCCGATAGGTGACGTTGCGTTGAGAATTGGCACAACCATCAGCTCATTCTACGCGCCGCTCAACTCTTTGGGACAAGTGGTCTTGCCAACAAGCATAGGCTCATTCAAAGCATGGTTCCCAGAAGTCGGGCTGTACGCAAGAATCCTCGTTCCGAAACCTGATGTGGCCGTAGTAGATATTGTGTTGTCTGCCGATGAAGTGTATGTTGGAAGAACTGTTGATGTTTATGTGACGGTCAAAAACCTCGGCGAATTCCCTGAGAGCTTCTCGGTGAAAGCCTACTGTGGCGTTGCCTTAATTGGGGTGCTTGCTGCGGATGAACTAGAGCCTGCTATGACCACTACATTGACGTTTACATTTAACACGACAGTGCTTGTTCCTTACGTAGACTATGCAATCAAAGCAGAAGCCAGCTTTATCACTTATGAAGCGAACATGACGAACGATGTGCTGGTCAAGGGCAACCTGAGAGCAAGAGCTCTTGGAGACGTAAACGACGACAGGAAAATCGATATACTTGACATCGTTCAAATCGCGGGAGCCTACGGCAGCAGAAAAGGCGACCCGAATTGGAAGCCGTTTGCCGATCTTACGCAGGAATGGGGAAAAATAGACATCCTTGACGTAGTAACCTGCGCATGCCATTACGGAGAAAAATACTAGCAAGACAAGAGCACACAGCAACTTACGGCAGATATTTATCCTCCACGTTAGCATTTGTTGTCTTAGCTTAACGGAGGATAATTAGTTTGAAACTGAAAACTGCTGTTGAAGACTATGCTTTCGCTAAAAGCATGTCTGTGAATGAACTTGTTCTGCAGATGGAGAAAGCATGGGGTTTCACGGCTGGAAAACTAGCAGTAGGCGTGAACATTCTAGAACGCATGAACAACGAAAATGAATGCGTAAAATTCCTCTCCTTCACGGGAAACCTCGTGGCTACAGGAACAAGAGGCGCCTTGAAAGAACTCGTGAAACGAAGACTTGTTGACGTCATAGTTACGACTTGCGGCACGCTCGATCATGACATTGCACGATGCTGGAGGAATTATTACAAAGGCTCATTCGTCATGAACGACGCAGAGCTCCGTGAAGAAGGCGTGAACCGTTTAGGAAATGTTTTGGTTCCAAACGACAGCTACGGCATAATAATCGAGAAAAAGATGCAAACATTGTTTGACAGCCTGTGGAAGGAAGGCATCCGTGAAGTTTCAAGCAGTCAGCTTTGCCGAGAAATGGGAAAACGCGTTTGCAACGACAGCTCAATCCTCTACTGGGCAGCAAAAAACAACATACCCGTCTACGTGCCAGGCATAACAGACGGCGCAGTTGGATACCAAACGTGGCTTTTCTCACAAGACCACGATCTTAGGCTCAATCTACTAAAGGATTCGGGGCAACTTAATGAAACAGTGTTTACTGCGAAAAAGACAGGCGCACTGTTAATCGGCGGAGGAATCTCGAAGCATCACACACTCTGGTGGAACCAGTTTAGAGACGGCTTAGACTACGCTGTATATATTAGCACAGCAGACGAGTGGGACGGAAGCCTATCAGGTGCGCGTCCTAGAGAAGCTGTTTCGTGGGGAAAAATAAACGAAAAAGCAAAAAGAATCATGATTGAAGGCGACGCTTCAGTGATCTTGCCTTTAATGGTAGGCTCGCTTATTGAAAGAATGAAAGGCGCTTAGGTTACGTCTTTGAAAAGCCATGAAAGGTCAGGCGCTTTACGTTTGGCTTTGACTCTTTCGTTAAGCGCGTGCGTTATCAACGGCAAAGCAATCGTGGCGTCACAATAGCAAACTGCTCTTTTTCCTTCAATGTCGATCTTGCCCCAGCTTATCGCCTCTTCCAACGTGCAGCCCGATAAGCCACCCCACTGAGGTGAATCCGTCGTAATCTGAATAGCATACCGATGCGGGTAGTAGTATTCTTTTATTCCTTGGCGAAGATGCCCACTTCTGCCCTTGACTCCTTCATCCATAGTCTTAGGCGAGACTGAAATGGCAAGAAGCTGCGTAAAATCTTTAGGCACACCGCCGCCGATGTAGACGACGCCGACCTCTCTGGTTTTCTCGCCAATACCAACGAACTGGTCAAACTCTTTCACCGAATCCAACACTATAGTGTGTCCTTGGTTCTTAGCCATCAAGAACGCTTCGCCATAAGCGCTATCTACCATCGCAGGTGAAAAGACGGGCACATTGTTTGCCGCAGCCGTGGTGATTATGCTTTTGATGCCTTTCTTGTTCAACCATTTACCGAACAAATAGAGAAGCTCTGCAGAAGTGTAGACAAAATCAGTTTTCACTGACATTAGAAAATCAGTCATGAGCAGCTCCATCTCTCTGTAGTCGGTTTCCTTCCCAAACACGTCATAGTACCTGTTCACGTCATCCTTTAACAGCGCCTGATCATCTACCATGTGAGAACCCTGCCAATACCCAAACCCCATAGCATCCACGATGTCTTCTGAAACGTTAGCCCCTGTTGAAACAAGAACGTCAATGTACCTGTTTTCAATAAGCCAATTAACCATCTTCCACTGTCCAGCCGTGCTCATTGAACCAGAAAACCCCATGACAATCGTTAAATCTTTCTCCTTCAGCATTGCTTCCCAAACTTCAACAGCCTCTCCAAGCTTTCTGCCCTGGTAGGCTGTTCGAGACATTTCTGCCAGAAGCTGGGACACACTTTTCTCCTTAACATCAATACACTCAACTTTTCGCCTAAAGTATTGGTTAGTCATATGATCGCACTCCATTCTAGATTATGTAAGCTCTATATGAGAATTTCTGCTTTGAAGAGATTGTTGTTCATTTAAGAGTAGAAGATCACCATTTACATCAGCACATGAGACTGCAACAAAGCTAATCTAAAGTACGTATCAAAACTTCATAAGTCTTATCATTATATGCGAAAGCTCTATTCAAAATAACTGGTCGGATGCTTCGTTGCAAATGATATATAAAATCAGTTTAGTCCTAGCTGTAGGTTTGACACTTGTTTATGCTTTTCAAAGCTTCTATCCTGAGTTCATGTCGCCATTCTCTAACGCTCTATTTCCCTTCATTTCCGGCGCGGTTGCCATTTCAGCCATTTTCGCCTTGAGACGGTATAGGAGTGGTTCAAACGAGTTTTCGTTGGTTTGGTTCTGTTTTACTGCAGGAATGCTGCTATGGTTTCTAGGAGAAACGGGTTGGGCGTTCTATACCTTCGTACTGGGCACCGAAATTCCTTACCCTTCAATTGCAGACGTTTTCTGGCTAGGCGGGTATATACCGCTTTTAATAGCGCTTTATCTGTACGTCAAAATGTTCGCTTCTGCATTATCAAGGCGAATACTGGGAACGGTTATGGCTGCAACTCTCATTACAGCCATTCTAGTAACAATTGCTTTGATTAACCCGGTAGTAGGCACCGATGAAGATTTAATCACGTTAATCACGGATTTCGCCTATCCTCTACTTGACCTTGTTTTGTTTTCAATGGCGCTCTTAGGCTTGGCTGTTTTCCAAAAAGGGTCATTGGGAAAATCATGGATACTGATAACCGCAGGAATCATATTGAACACAGCAGGAGATTTTCTCTTCGGCTATACAACAGCGCAGAACACCTACTACAACGGGCACCCATCAGAACTTCTGTTCGTTTGGGGATACATAGTCTTCACGCTAGCCTTCTACTCTCATACGAAGGAACTCTAGGTTGGGAGAAAAAATGCCGCAAACAAATGATGATCAACCGAAGCAAATCATCCTCGAAACCGTCGATGAAAGCTTGCTGCTTCTCGGGGAAAGCTCCAGAAAATCCATTTATTTCCATCTTCAAAACATAGTAAACCTCAAAAAAGAAGAAATCCCAAACGATCTCGAAGCGTTCGCCCAAGGTTTAGAAAAAATCTTTGGAAAAGGCGCCACGGTGATTGAGAAGTCGATAGTTAAGAATCTATGCCGAAAACTGGGAGTCGAATACAAAGAAGAGAAAGAGAGCAGCTTTGTTGATCAAATAAACCAGATCATAGAAAATGTGAACCTTGCTGCTCCTGAACCGTAAGGAAACAGAATTTAAAATCTCTACAACAAACCGTAAGGACGAATATCTTTACCGATGAAGATGATTCAGTAATCGTCAAATCAAGCTTTTCAACGAGAATGGTTATTGTTGAGCTTGTATGAGAGACGGAATTAGTACATATATGCATTTAGTATAAAAAATTGCAAACGATAAAAAAATTGACGAATTTTTTGATTTTTAAAAGTTTTTTGTCATGTACCGCACAAACTTTTTATACTTCTTACACCAATGATTGAATACTGTCTTGCTACGACGATTAAAGGACTGGGAAGGGAAAGGAAGGCCATGGATGTTTCAACCATGAAACATAATCTAGCATGTCCTCTTTTCTGCAACAAACACCGTCGTAGTGATTCCGAGCGAATCAAAAGACAGTCTGTTGCGACAAAAACAGGGTTTGAGCAACTTCTGCAAAACCAAACGCGGTCGAAACCATCTAGCGCTCACATTTACAAGCAGCTGGACACTAAGTTTCCAAGCTTAACGGCAGTTTGGGCAATTGCAATAAATCCAATAGCTCAACTCCTGAGCTATGGGATGGCTGTTGCATACACAGCGTTAAGGGCTCCTTTCATTTTTCCGCAAATTGCAGTTGCAGGAATTCTGCCGTTTGCCGCTTTGAGCGCTCTTGCAAAGCTAAAAACTTATGAGAACAATAAAAGCCTACTGAAAACAACCCCACGCATCAGATAAGAAGGTTGCTGTTACCCACAAGGTAACTCCTCCTCTCCCTTCTCGAAAACACAAAAACCTTTTCTTTTACCACTTTGAAGAATTTTAAGCATGTTTGTGGTAGACTGATTATGAAAGGGAAGCGAGAATGTTGACCGTTTCCAGAAAAGAAATGGCAAGAATGATAGACTCGACAGACGTTAAACCCACTGCCACGAGGAGCGACATTGAAAACCTATGCAAAGAAGCCGTTCAATACGGTTTTGGTTGTGTCTGTGTTAACCCTGTCTACATAAAGCTCGCAGCAACAATATTGACGAAAAGAAAGACCAAAGTCTGTTCAACAGTAGGGTTTCCATTCGGCACTTCGTTGCTGGAAATAAAGGCTTTAGAAGCTGCCAAAGCTGTGGAAGATGGCGCAAAAGAACTGGACATGGTTGTAAACTTGAGCTTGCTGAAGTCAGGTGATTACAGCACTACGAAACGGGACATTGCTGCAGTCGTGGATGCCAAAAGGTTGTCTAAGGAAATCGTTGTCAAAGTCATAATCGAAACCGACTGGCTAACAACCGATGAGAAGGTTATTGCTTGTAAACTTGCGAAAGAGGCTGGTGCAGATTTTGTGAAAACTTCCACGGGCTTTTTCAGTAAAGGCGCAACTGTTGAAGATGTAAGGTTAATGCGAAAAACCGTAGGCCCGAACATGGGCGTTAAAGCCGCAGGAGGCATAAAAACATACGCAGAAGCGCTTAGAATGATTGAAGCAGGCGCGAACAGAATCGGCACAAGCTCGGCGACTGCAATAATTAAAGGAGCGCCCTGAACCGTTTACATCTTTTCTGGTGCAGTTATGCCAATGAGAGACAATGCATTCCTAAGTACGATTCTCACCGCGTCAACTAGTGCAAGTCTTGCGCTGCTGGTTTCGGGTGTTTCAGCTTTTATCACGGGCAATGCGTTGTAGAACGTGTTGAACTTGTCGGCCAGGCTGTTCGCGTAGTCAGCGATTGAGTTGGGTTTGAGGAAGTCTGTGGCTTCGATGAAAGTGTCTGGAAAGCTTGCAAGAGTTAGGACAAGTTCGTGTTCCAGTTTGTCACTAAGTAGCGCGTAGTTCGGTTTTTCAAGCTGCCTGTTTGCCTTGCGCAGAATACTGCAGGCTCTGGCGTGAGTGTACTGAAGGTAGGGTGCACTGTTTGTTTCGAAGTTCAGCACTCTGTCCCATGTGAACACGACTGGCTTGGAAGAGTCGACTGCTATAAGCGCGTAACGCACGGCGCCGATGCCGACGAAGCTTGCAATGTTCTGTTTTTCTTTTTCTGATAGCTCTGGAGAGCGCTTCGAAACCTCTTCGTATGCTCGTTTTACCGCTTCGTCCATGGCTTCATCAAACGTGATGTAATGTCCTTTTCTGCTGGACATCTTGTAGCCTGGGAGCGTGACAAGGTTGTAGGCGAAGTGCACAAGGCTATCAGCGTACTTGCTGTAGCCCAAGGCGTACAAAGCTATCTTCAACTGTAACTGAGCGAGATTCTGCTCCATGCCGATGACGTTGATGACTTTTTCAGCTCTTTCGAACTTCCATAACGTATAGGCAACATCTCGTGTCGTGTAAAGCGTCGTGCCGTCAGAACGCGCAAGTGTCAAAGATGGGACTTCGTAATTTTCCCTTAAACTAAGCTTGACTTTTAAATTGAAGTTTTGAACCACTTTTTCTGCGTCAAATTCCAAGACTCCATTTTCCAGATGTACATAGGGAGATTCCTTCAATTTTCGGAAGGCTTCTGTAACGTGTCCGCCTGAAACAAAATCGCTCTCCCAATCCCAAGAATCATAAGAAACGCCTATTCTTTCCAAAGTTTCTTTGAAGCCTTCGAAGCATAGCTGACTAACTCCTCTTACTAGCTGTTTAGCTTTTTTTTCTCCAGCTTCATAAGCGCGATTCAAGATGCTGATCGAGTTTTCTGGGTTTTCATCCTCGCTTGTTTTATCCAGCAGTTTTTCGAAGAGTTCAGGGTATTTTTCTTTCAGTTCGACGGCAATAGCCATCCATTCATCGAGTTCCTTGTTGATCTTAGCAATCTCTTCTTCTGCACCGATGGTTTTTGCGCGTTCAAGTTGCCTCTTCAAACGGTTGATTTCAACCAAACAGCTTGTAACTGTGTAGATTCTGCCGACGAAATGGTCTGGTTTTTCTTCAGTTTTCGGTTTGCCTAGTTTCTCGAAGCCGTAGGCTAGGACTGAGGATTGGCGACCAACATCATCAACATAGTAATGGCGAAAGACGGTGTGCCCTCTGGCTTTGAGTAACCTAGCGATGGTGTCACCGAGCACGGGGTTTCTGGCTTGCCCGATGTGAATCGGGTGGAGTGGGTTTACGCTCGTGTGCTCCACGATTATTCTTGATGGTTTCTCGGTTTTTATGAAACCGTATTGGCTGTCCAATTGCTCGATAGAATTGATTGTTAAATTTGAAAACTCGGCAAAGTTTACGTGAAAGTTCACGTAGCCGCCGCCAGCCGCGTCAACATGCTCGGTTAGAGAGAACTTTGACTTGTCTATAGTCTTGGCCACTCGTTGAGCTATGGTTAGAGGCTTTTCTCCAACATGTTTAGAAAGCTCAAAACACGTTGAACCAGAGGCTAGTTGACCGAAATCTGGGTTCGGAGGTTTTTCAAGCGCCAAGCTTGCGATCGAAATTTCTGGAAAAAGTTTCTGAAGAGCGTTTCCTAGAAGAGTTTCACATTCCAGCCGCAACGTGGCGAACGGGTTCTCCGAAACCATCAAAGGTTTTCTCCAGTTCACGTTTAACAGGTTACCTAAGCTTTTAAGAGACGAAGTTATATTTTAATATGAAATTGCCGCTTTGTCTGCGTGGACGTAAGTGATTATGAAGACAAAGATAATTTTTTCAGAAAAGTGTCTAAGCTATGGGCAGTGGCATGTTGAAGGCCCTGAAAGAGTAAGAAGAGCCTGCGAAATTCTGAAACAAAAAGGCTACGACGTTTTAGCGCCTAAACCAGCGGAAGAAGATGACTTGCTTAGAGTCCATGACACTGATTATGTTTGGAACGTCAAGAAGAGTTTAGTTGAAGACCCAGATACTCCAGCGTACGACAATATTTATGAACTTGCGAGACTTTCGGCAGGAGGCGCGATCTTGGCGGCAGAAACCAACGGGTTTTCTGTCATGCGGCCGCCAGGTCATCATGCGGGACGGAACGGTGCAGCTTTAGGCGCATACACGAGGGGGTTCTGTTACCTGAACAATATAGCAATCGCAGTGAAACGGCTTAACAGGAAAACTTTGATCTTGGACATTGATGGGCATCATGGGAACGGAACGCAAGAGATCTTCGTGGGCGACGAGAAAGTAATGTACGTTTCTTTGCATCGGCACCCGAACTACCCTGGTACGGGTGTGGTTTCTGAGGAGAATTGTTTGAATTTTCCTTTGCCGCCCAATTGTGGAGACGAGGTTTATTTGAAAACTTTAGAGGAAGCTTTGAATTCGGTGGAAATTGGTAGGTTTGAGGTTATGGCTGTTTCAGCTGGGTTCGATGCTCATGCTGGTGATTTGGCTTCGCTTGGTTTAACGGAAAAGTGCTATGGCGAAATTGGAAAAAGGATAGGAAAACTGGAGAAGCCTACGTTTTTTGTGTTGGAAGGCGGATACTCTGGTGAAAATGTGGGAAAAGACATACATCAACTGCTTCAAGGAATGGAAAACTCGATTTAGCAGACTGCTGTTCGCTTTATATGTCTTTGCTCATGGCAAAAAAGAAATCCACCGCGTTTCGCAAGGAGAGTTTTCTGAATTTCCAAATTAAACGTTAAATAAAGCCTAATGTAAGCATAAACGGTTGAGAAGGGAAATTTAGTGAAAGAGACAGAGCTGAAACTGATTGCTGAGCTTATGAAGGATGCTCGAAGAAGCGACAGAGACTTGGCGAAGGCGATTGGCGCGTCTCAGCCAACGGTGTCTAGGCTTAGAACGAAGCTGGAGAAGGAAGGAATAGTTCGAGAATACGCTATGATACCTAATTTTCACAAGCTTGGTTTCGAGATTCTAGCGCTAACATTCGTTAAAGTTAAGAGTGTTCTTGATCCTGATAGAGTTGAGAAGATACACGCGTTCGTTAATGAAAGAATGAAGACAACGCCGTTTGACATCATTATGATTGAAAAGGGAATGGGGTTGGGATATGACGCTGTTCTGGTTTCATTCCACAAAGACTATTCATGTTTTATGGACTTCAGGAATGCTTTAAGGATTCATCATTTACAAGACAATACCACTGACAGCTTTCTGGTGGACTTGAGTGACACGGAACGATACCTTCCACTAACACTATCAGTTGTGGCTAGACACCTGCAATCGAGCAAGGAAGAAAAGAAAGAATAAACATTCATTCAGTTAGTTTTCTCTGTGTCTGATGGGTGGTTATGATTACAACCGATGCCAAAATTATCACGGCTGCTAGCGTATTTCTTGTTGTTATCGGTTCTTGCGCTAGTGCCCATCCTAGAAGCATAGCCACAATCGGGTTAACATACGCATAAGTAGAAACCCTGCTAGGTGAGCACGTCTTCAACAACCAAATGTAACAGGTAAACGCCACAAGCGCTCCGAACACCACAAGATAAACCCAAGCAACTAACGAACGCTCAGACACTAAATCCAACCTAACCCTCATCCACTCTCCAGTAACCAAACTCGCCACGAGCAACAACGTTCCACCCGCAATCATCTCCATAGCCGTCGCCAACAACGGCGAAGACGGAAGCTTCACTGAACGCGAGTACAGCGAACCATTAGCCCAGAGAAACGCGCCGAACACGACTATTACGGCTCCGATTGCGTCAACACTACTTACACCCAAGCTTTCGACTCCACCCGCCAACAGAATCACACCTAAAAACCCCAAAACCAAACCCGCCACAACCCTAACGTCAGGCTTATGCTTATTCCAGAGCCAATCAGAAAACACCATCCACAAAGGCACGGTGCTAACCAGAAGCGAAACCAAGCCCGAAGGCACCCACTGCTCCGCCCACACGACAGCGCCATGCCCACCCATCAACATCAACCCGCCAACAACAAACGCAGTACCCCACTGAGACCTTGTCTCTTTTACAGAACCCCCTCGAAGTCTAACCCAAGCGTACAGAACCAAACCAGCAAGCACAAACCGCGTCCCAGCCATAAAAAACGGCGGAAGCGACTCGATTACAAACCTGATAGCCAGATACGTGGAACCCCAGATAAGATAAACTGCCAAAAATGCCAACACCACCTTAACCCGTAAGCTTACCACACATGCTCCCGCCGAGAAACAAACCATTAACACCCGGCAGATTTAGTCCTTTTGCCACACCCTCAACCAAACAACCAACACCAAACATATTTGGAACCTAATAGAAATTCATTGCAGAAACCTATAGGGGGTAGGTCCGTATTGACCGTTTTAGAGCCTCAAACGAACAACGAAAACTAAGCCCAAAGCCTGAAAAACGATAGGAGCACCCAGCTAAAGACAACTCTACACACAAAAAATCATAAAAGCGTTCAATCAAAATGATTGTTGGCGGGCCCGCTGGGATTTGAACCCAGGATCTCCGGCTCCGCAGGCCAGCATCCTAATCCAGCCTAGACTACGGGCCCTTCTGGAACGAGATTACTATGCTTAGACAATATAAACCCAGATGTTATGAATGTTCAAGACTGCTGCTTCTCTTTCTGATCATCTATTCTATACGAAATAAAACAAAAATTAGGTGGAATGTAGAGCGATCACGCGCTGATTGTGGTTCTTACTTGAATCCTTAGAAACCTGCTTATTCTTCTCTTTTTTCTGGTTCATGCACCAAAAGCAACGCTAGGATAAAGGCAGGAATGATCGATGCTGCAGCAAACATGAACGGCAGTTGAGGCGAGAAATTTTCATAAAGTATTCCTCCCGCAAAATTGCCGATCGCCATGACTATACAGCCAGCGAAGTTTCTGAAGCCGTTAACTTTTCCTCTATAGTCACGAGGAGTCAAGTCTGTCTGCAAAGCGCCAAAAGACGCGTCCATCATCACTTGCGCCGCACCGATAGTAACAAGAGAAACCAAAAGCCAGACAAATTCTCCATGCGCAAACAACAATATTGCAGCGCCGAAAAGCAAAAGAGCCAGCAAAAGAGGCGTTTTACGGTTAATCTTGTCCACTGACTTGCCGATGGGAATCGCCAGAATAATCGTTGTCACAGGCACGATGGCGAGCATCAAACCCCAGACCACCTTATCAATCAACAGTTCATCAACGGCATACACGGACAAGTACAGAATGACCGTAGAGAAACCAAGTTGCGCTATTAGAAGTGAAAGAAACAGGTAGAAAAGAGATCGAGGAGCCTTCTTCCATACCCCAAAACTTTCTTTCATCGCTGCCGGATAACTTTTAAAAAATTCGCTCAAACTGGGCTTCTCTTTGGAAACCACAGTTTCTTTCAATCGGAAAAGTCTCAGAAAAGCCGCAACCAAAAACAACGTCACAACAATGCCATACCCTACTCTCATTCCATCAACTAGACCATAGCTCATGTACAGCAAAGCCGCAACCGCAGGTCCTGGAGTAGTTGAGGCACTTGCTATGAGACTAACTATGCCGAAGCCCATGCCCCTCTGCTCAGCAGGCAGAGAATCCGCAATCATTGCTTGAAGGGCAGGCTGATACGTGGAGTTGCATAACGCCATAATAACGGCGCCTATGAGAATCAAATACCAAGAGGGAGCCACAGCATACAGGACATAGCTTAAAGCCACGCCGAAAGTCATCGAACTGATGATCCATTTCCTTCCAAACTTGTCTGCAAGATAGCCGCCTGGAAATTGCATAGACGCCAAAGCCAAGAACTGGAAAAGCCCTATCGTGCCTAAAATGGTCTCAGTGGCACCAAGCTTGAGAACATACAAAGCATAATAAGCCGTTGGAATCTCCATCGCAAAGTCCACCAGAATCCAGCTGATAATAAGAACGGCATAATTACCTTTTATGAACGAAAACTCTTTCTTAACTCCTTGAACGATGTTCATTGTTTTTCCCTCAGTACATCAAAGGGGCTGTACACACGTGATTAAGATTCTGTGCAAAAGTGACCACCTTACTGACCACTTCTGTTTAAGCTTGTTCTATGCGTTATCGCAACTTCAAAAACATCACATTTAGGGGCTTCTTACACTTGTTAGAAGCTAAAAAATGCAAAACAAAAAGAGAAACTTAATCCTGTTACGGCATACAGCTAAGCCGCTATTCTACAAATACTGCTATTGACTACGATACTGCCGAAAACCGAAACCAACGCCTTGTTTTATCGAAGAAACCAAGCCGTCTTTCAGTTCCTCAAAGCAGGCACTTAAGCGTTTTGCATCAGACTTTGACATGCCCACTTGAACTAGCTGCTTTTCAAAGGCTCGCCTAGTCTTTCGAACACGCCAACCCAACGTAAGATACAGCCAAGATAAGTCAAGCGACATCTGTATCATTCGAGGGCTAGACTTTAGCAACGCAAGAAAAACTGAAGAAGCGCTCATTTTCTCTCATCTTTGTTCTAAAGGGCGAAACGCATGCTATTCGTCTTCCTCTTCTTCCCTCTCACGCTTCTTCTTGTCGATGGCCTCTGAAATTGCCTCGCCTATGTCTCGTCCAGAACCTGAATGCTTTCCTCCACCCATGCCTTTTATCATGTCGCCCAAGCTTGTGAAGGTTCGCATGTAATCTTCCGTCATCTTCACGGCTACTTCTTCGGGTAACCCAGCGTTTTTCAACTCCTTAAAGTATGCGGCTGCAGCTTTGCCCATGTTTTTTCCAGCTTCTTCAGAGAACACTGAAGCAAGTATGCTCTTTATCATGCCGGGAACTTCAGTAGAGATTGCACTGAGAACTTCTTTGACTTCCTCTGCTTCCTTTTTCGGATCTTTACTTTCTTTGTCAATCATGCTTTCACCTCCAAATCGTCTTACACCAACGCGGAATGCGAAATTTGGAAAGCCTCCGCCCTCATTCTATCCACTCTTGCTTTCACCACATTTATATTAATCTCTTCTGCAACCACCCCATCATCTGCATCAGCGTTCAGGTGCGACTTAGTTGTCGTTCGCCCCAGTATGCCGAACAGGTGAGGCGTTTTTGTTTCGTGAAAGTTCTTTCCATGTTGCATATACTTCACCTCAAAACAACAATGGAGTGGTCACTCTAGTTAGGTGTTCTGCGCAAAAGTGGCCAACCTACTGGTCAGCCTCTCCAGCCAGGCTATAAACTGGGATTTGACCCTCTGTTTTTTGCAGGATACCTTGCTTTACTAGTTTCTCCACTCTGCCCCGTACTATGCGTCTGCTGGCTTTGCCTCTCATTGCAGCTACCTGACGGGTAATGGCTGATATGTTCAAGGTTCCCTTCACAGCCAATGCTTGAACTATGCACCGTGAAATCTCGTCCTGTGCAATTGTCTTCTGATGTATGTATTTTTCAGCGCTTTTCAAGCGTGAAGCAACCTTCAAAGGTTCGCCGTACATGCCTATGCCGACTCTTGTCAATTGAAGCGCTGCAGCTAACCCTTCATACTCTGGTTTTTCAAGAATAAGTTTCTCAAGAAGATCAAGTCGGCTGATTATCTGATCGAGCTTCTTGCTCAGTTCTTCTGCACTTGAGGGAGTTTTTTCTTCGTTCAATTCTCTCATGCTTCTCGAAGGCATTTAAGATAATTTTGTATGTTCAAGATTTAAGAGTTGATTACGAACACCCTTTCTCAGTTTTGGTTCAGCGACCTTTGCAAAGCGTCTATCACATTCTGCTTCCCCATCGCAAGAATGTACGGACCAAGTCTCGGTCCTTGCGGAGCGCCTACGAGAATCATATACAAGGTTTTGAAGAAAACCCCCAACTGCAAACCATTTGTCTTGGCAACATTAAACACGGCATTTTGTATCTTTTCTGCTTCGTCTTCAACCTTCAAGACTTCAATCAGTTCTCTAAGGGCTTTTCTCGCCTCGTTGGATAGGCTTACTGCGGTTTCTTTTATTTCCTCAAAATCCTTAACCCAGTTGGACGCGTACTCAATCCGTTGCCTCAAGCCCTCATCAAGTACTTGATTTTTCTGTAAATAGCCGTATCCGCGAAGTTTCTCAGCGATAAACTCGTCTCCACCTTCCTTCGGAGCCATCTTCACAAGGAACGTCATCAGATTGTAGGGCACGTTTATGCTTGTTTTCTTCGGCGGCTTTAACGCCCAACAATACCCGTACAAGCCACGCAGTCTAGCTAGTTCCTTTTCGCTCTTCGCTTTTTTCTTGCCAAAGTATATGTCTTCCAAGTCGCCAAGTTCGTTCATGTAGAACGGCACGTCAGTCACGTCTAAAGCACGAGCTCCGACAAACCGTTTCAGCAACAACAGCATGAGCGACTGAGGCGAACCATACTTGAACCATGTCTGAGGGGTGAAAACTACTCCAGCAGACTTGGACATGCGCTTGCCGCTCTTGTCTAAGAACAACTCGTACTTGGCATGAAGCGGCGGCTCCCAACACAAAACTTCTCGGCAGATGCGGTCGTTCACACGCGCTGAATCAGCCACTTCCTTGCCATAAGCTTCAAACCTGATGTCTAACGCCTTCCAGCGAACCGCAAACTCGCCCTTCCAAGAAAGCTTGCCTTCACCTTTTCTAAAGTCAGCTTCGCCCTTGTGTCCGCAGCCCTCAAGCCACCGTCTTTTAACCTCCATCCCTTCACATGAATAGAGAACCTTGTTTTCTTTAGGCAGAAAATCGTACACTTTGGTCGTGTAAATTCGCCCACAGTTCTCGCACACCACAAAGTAGGGCAAAGCTTCCAGAAACTTTTCCTGCCCAACCTCCTCCTTCATAATCTCGCCAATCTTCTTAGCGTTCAAAAGAATCGTCCTAATCTCTTCGTTAAACAAGCCACTGCGATAGACTTCTGTAGCTGACATGAACTTGTACTCGATTCCGCACTTGTCCAGAGCCTCTCGAAGCAGCAACGTCATGTGCTCTCCATAGCTCTTGTGGCAGCCAAAAAAATCAGGAATATCCGTCACAGGCCTGCCTAGATGCTGTTCTAAGGATTTCGGCATCCCAGCAGGAACCTTCCTCAAACCATCCTTATCATCAGCAAAAGCCACAAGCTCAGAACGGTAACCCTGTTCTCTTAAAGCCAAAGTCACGGCAAAGGACCTAGCGGCATCGCTTAAATTGCCGATGTGCGGATAACCCGAAGCCGCAATCCCCATCTCCGTCCTAATTAAATCTAAATTTCTGCCTAGCTTCCGCTCCCGCGTCACTATTTTCGTAGCCGTCTTATCGTACCATGTACCGTGGCCGATTATCTTCTTACTCATGAATATGTAACCTCACAATCATAGAACAACGTATAGATAGAAAAATGTTTAGAAAAAAAAGGAGAGCGCTACTTCTTCAGAGCGGATGCAATCGCTACTACGGCGAGGACTAGCAGAATCACTACCAAGGAGTAAACCCAACTGAAGCCATAGCCAACTATGAGCCAGGCACCACCAAGCGCTACAAGCAACAGACCCCATGAAAAGGTGCTGAACACTCCACGTTCATATTTTTGAGGGCTACGACCACGCATTCCTGCGAGAGCGATGATCCAACAGCCAGACAACACCATTATCAGTGGCAGAATCAGTGTCCAATCGATGAATGATAAGGGCGTGTAAAGAAGAATGCTGATTATGACTATTATTAGAAAAACGCCTATGGAAAGCAAATCTCGCCTTCCGCCGTCAGACATGTGCGTCAGCTCCTTACGAGGTTTTTGTACCGCATTCGGGACAGAACTTTGAAGATGCTGGAATCGTCTTTCCGCATTTCGGGCAAGCCATCGTTTCGTTTGATGGCGGAGTAATCGTTGTTCCGCATTCAGGACAGAATTTGGATGTTGCAGGGATTTTTGCGTTGCATTTGGGGCATATCACTAACGCAGCGGCTGGCGCTTGCGCTGGACCAGTAGGCGTCATAATCTGCGGTATCAACACCATTCCAGTTCCAAAACCTGCACCAGATGATTTTCCAAGCTCTTCCGCAGCTTTCTTCACTGTTTCCATTCGCAGCACTTCTTCTGGCGCGGCTCTGCCTGTTCTAAGCCAGAACAGACGTTCACGGTACTCGGGCGAGGTGTCGATGCCTTCGAAACGCAGATCTGTCAGCTCCAAACCAACACGCTTGAAATAATCTAGTATGGCGTTTTTGACGAGCACCGAAGTTTCGTCAAGTCTCGTGAAAACCGTTAGCAAATCATAACGCGAAAGTTCATCGATTATCTTTTCATTCAAGAAGCCCCTTAGGTAGTTGTTAACATCTTCGGTTGAGTAAGCGTTTTGTCCGCCGACAACCTCGTTCACGAACAGTTGTGGGCTTTCAACTTTGAACCAGAATGAACCGTGCACTTTTAACGGTGCAAGCTCGGTGGTCTGGGCTTGTGTGCCGTACTTGCCAGCAAAAACTTTCGTTGAAATGAAGATTACTGATGCCTTGAAAGGTTTCTCCTTGTACCCAGCAATTCTTGAAAGCAAGCCAGTCAGCAATGGAAGATTCAGAGTTGTTAAGACATGCCTGCCTGCGTTGAAAACATCGTAGGCTTTGCCGTCTCTGAAGAACACTGCAACTTCGTACTCTTTTACTATTAACTGAGCGCCCCATGTAATTTCCTCGTCTGGGTATCTCCACAGAATGTCTTCGGCTCCTGGGTTTTTCCATTCTATAACTTGCGGCATTCTACTTCACCCCTAAAATTTCCTCTTCACGGCTGTCAAATGATTGTTCAAAATCATCCAACGCTTCTGTTAGGCTTTGAACACGTTCTTTTGCTTTGTCAAATTTCTGTTTCATGATTTCTCCCTTGAACGCAGCAGCCTCATCAACGAATTTGGTCACATAATCAAGAAGTGCATTATCGAAATTGATCATCCTGTCAAGAGCCTCTTCTTGAATTTTCACTACGTCAAAGAAGCCCGAATATCCGTAGGAAGCGTGATTAACCTTCTCTGTGACACGGTCAAGTTTAGCAACAAGTCTATCTAAATCAGTCAAAACATCGAATGAACGGCGGTCAGATAATTTTTGAAAAATGTCTTTAACGTCTTTCTTCGCTCCAGAAAGCTTCAAGTACAGATGGTTTCTGATGAGTTTGTCAGATTCTCTCCGCAATTCTTTCTCTTTGTAACCTCTGAACCCTGGCAACGCTGCAACTATCCGCTCTGAAAGGCGCATCTGTTTCTTCGCCATTTCATAATAGTCTTTTTTCTCTGTCAAACACGTTTTCTCCGTATGTTTATTTTCAAGTTTTATTAGTGAAAAAGAGGGTTGCTTTTAAAGTTTATTTAAAGTAACCCGAAACCTGCTGATGGTATGTCGCCCTTTATCATTGTGCCCGTGGCGCCGTCTAGAAATAGTTGGTAATCTTTGCCTTTATACTCGTATTTGATGAACCATACAGGCGCATGCAAGTAGACCACCTGCGTTACTTTTGTTTCGCTTTTCATCTCGATTATCTTGTCAATATCTTGTTGTGCCAAGAAACGGTGGTTCTCATCGATCTGCTGTTTTGCGATTTCAACAGCTTCGTCCTTGTCGATTTCGCTGTTAAAAACCTTGGCGAAAGCTTCGATCTTTCTAAAATCATACGGAATCTTGCCTTCTAGCGGCACCTCATACTCTCTCGTTGGAAAAACCGTGGCTTTCCTAGCCAAAACAAGCCAATTATAAGTCTTCTCAATCTTTCCCTCTTTAACAACCGCAGGCGTTATACGTTCAAACACGCCTTTGTACGCGCTTGTTACTTCTATTGACACGACCCAGAAAGGCAGATAGATCAAAGTCTTCTCGGTTAACTTTGATTTTTTAGCAAGGTCTTGCGGCTTCAGAAAACCGTTGCGCATCCAATCATGGATAGGTTCCTCGATCTGTGAGGGATCATACTTGTTCAATATCATGGAATGTTCAAACGTGAAAGTTTGCCCTGTTTGAATTACAACCGTGTAGCCGCAGTACTTGCAGGTTGCGAGGATTTCGCCTGGATTAAAAGGCACTGGCGCACCGCAGTGAGGACAGTTTATCTCGTCAACTATCGACATCTGTTTTACGCCTTTTGTTTTTCTCGTTCTATTATTTCTCTTCCCACAATTACGCCTGAAGCCGAAGCTTGAACCAACCCTCTTGTAACGCCCGCTCCGTCACCAATCGTGAACAAGTTGTGAATCTTCGTTTCTAAACTGTTGCTCAAATGAAGCCTTGAAGAGTAAAACTTCACCTCAATACCATACAATAACGTGTCTCTTGAATGTATGCCAGGGCAGATTTTGTCAAAGGCTTGAAGCATTTCCCGTATGTCCGCCAAGTAGCGGTAAGGTAAAACGAAGCTTAAATCGCCTGGCGTCGCGTTCTTCAATGTTGGAATTACTACGCTACGGTCGATTCTTTCGTGTGTTGATCGCCTTCCAGACTCCAAATCGCCTAAACGCTGTATTATTACGCCACCGCTTAGGAGGTTTGAGAGGCGAGCAACGTATTTTCCGTAGGCAATAGGTTCCTTGAAAGGTTCAGTGAAAGACGTGCTTACTAGAATGGCGAAGTTGGTGTTTTCGGTTTTTCTCTCCGCGTAGCTCTGACCGTTTACGGTTAAAACTCCATCATAAGATTCGGTTATAACTTCGCCGTAGGGCGCAACACAGAAGGTACGAACTTGATCGTCAAACGACCGTGAATAATAAACAAGCTTCGGTTCGTAAAGAACATCAGTCAGTTCCTCCATGACAGAAGCCAGAACCTCTACTCTTATTCCAACATCAACAGGATTACTAAAAGTTTTCAAACCTAAGGCTTGCCCTTCAGATTGAAGCCATTCAGCGCCGCTTCTGCCCGGCGCCACGATTACGTATTTACCGAAGAATTTTTCGCCGTTAGCGATTTCAACCCCTTCGACAATGTTGTTCTTTACGATAAGACCCTTAACGTCTGTTTTCGGCCTGAATTCGACCTTGCCATTTAGTTCTTGCTGCATTTTCCTAAGAGTTTGAGCACATCTCTCCGTTCCCATGTGCCGAATCCTTTGACTGACAAGCTTCAACCCAGCCAACGATGCTTTTCGCTCGATTTCCTCTATCTTTTCAGCGTCTTCACCATACACATGGTCTGTGGCTCCGAACTTCAAGTAAACCTCATCAACATAATCCACGAGTCCCTCCAGTTCTTTTGTTGACATGTACTGGTTGAGCCATCCGCCTACTTCGCTAGACAGCGTGAGTTTTCCATCACTGAACGCGCCTGCTCCACCCCATCCAGACAAAACAGCACAGGGGTCGCAGTGCATGCATTCAAACCCGCGGCTTGACGGGCATTTGCGTTGGCTGATGTCCTTGCCTCTGTCCAACATCAGAATCTTCAAATTATCTTTTTCAGTTAGCTCGAGTGCTGAGAAGATTCCTGCTGGACCAGCTCCAACGATGATTACGTCATACTTCAAAGGTTTGTTTCACCTGAAACCCAGAAGTAGATGTAACAACTAGGATATATTTGTAGCGAGAAAGCCAGAGGCCTCGAGTGATTAGAAGGGCTATTGTTGCTTGTGCGGTACTAGACACAGAAACTTTAGCATTTTCGTGCTTGTGTTCTTGAATTGATGCTGTTCGTTAGGCGGAACGAAAACTGCATCGCCAGCTTTGAATTTTCTCTCTTCTCCGCCGCCGAAGATTGCACCTTCGCCTTCCAGAATGAACACTTCATGTTCCCACGGATGGCTATGCAAGGGACTGTGACCTCCTGACTCCATTTCGAAAAGTCTCATAGCAAAGTTTGGAGCACCGATTTCTTTGGTAATAAGCCATCTGACTTTGAGTTTTGAAGCTCCTTCGTCTGCATCTTTTGCGGCAACGTCTTTGTAATTGAGGATTTTCATCGTGTTCACACATCAGATTGATAGCAGCTTCGAACATTAGTCTTTTACGGTTCATGAAAAACGAAATAGTATTCTTCTGAAAGTCTAAATTCTTATTTAGAAATCCGGTTGCTTCAGCAAATAATAAGTTAAACAATTGCCTAAAGACTGAAAGAGTACTTCTAGTGATTGAAAATGAGCAACACCAAACTGTTAAGATGCCAAAAATGCGGAAAAACTTTAGGCTACGTCACCGTGCTTGCGAAGGGTCTAACAGCATTACCGCAACTGCTCCAAGATGTGAAGCTGGTTGCTATTTGTATCGACTGTTTCCAGAGCGCGAGTAGGAGATAACGTTCACGAACAATTATAAGGACCAGCCTTCGAACTGAATAAGTGAAATCGAATGTCAACAGTCGGTCTAGATTTGGCGGGTGTAGAAGGCAGACCAACAGGGCTCTGCATCCTAAAAGGCATGAATGCGGAAACTTCAGTAGTTTACAAGGACGAAGAAATAATCAACAGTATAGAGATAAGCAAGCCTGAAGTAGTAGCCATCGACGCACCCTTAAGCCTCCCGACAGGAAGAAAATCCATAGAACAAAGAACCAACGTTCACCTAAGAGAGTGCGACAAAGAACTCCTGCGAAGAAAGATAAAATTCTTCCCGATCACCCTAGGCCCCATGAGAAAACTGACCACTCGCGGCATAAGCCTCAGAAAAAGCCTCGAAAGCAGACACTGCAAAGTGATGGAAGTGTATCCTGGAGGCGCTCAAGACGTTCTAGGAATCCCGAGAAAACAGCGAGGTCTCGAAAGATTAAAGGCGGGTCTGGAGAAGCTGGGAGTAAAAGGACTAAACGATCGAATCAGCGACCATGAATTGGACGCGGTCACATGCGCTTTCGTGGGCAAATTATGGCTGGAAGGAAGAACCGTTACTTACGGAACTCCAGAACAAGCGATAATAATGCCACAGAACAAAAAACACTAGTATTAAGCGATACACGCTTGAAGAGCCACACGCCAAGTCATGCATTAACCATTACTTCTATATAGCGACAAAGTATATCAAAAAAAGGGGAAAATACAGTGTTTGTTCACACCAGTATCCGCACGAGCAACATGAACAGATCGATCGACTTCTACACTCGCCTAATGGGTCTCAAGCTTCTAAACCGCCGAGAAATACCTCAAAACGACGCCGAGATCGCATTCTTACAAGGCCCAGACGGAAAAGGAGCGAAGCTTGAGCTGACCTTCTACCGAAGACAAAAGAAGTTTATACAAGCCGAGTACGAAGACCGATTGTTCGATCACCTAGCTTTTGAAGTCGACAACATGAAAGAAACCATAGCTAAAATGCAAACCGAGAAAATCACCATCACCGATGAGCCTTTTAGGCTTGGTCCAACAGGACCGCTGATAGCTTTCATAGAAGACCCTGACGGAACCTTGATTGAATTGATCGAAAGAAAATGACTGAATGTATGCCGCCGTGTTCCCACGTTTCTAGAAACGGAATTCGCGAGGAAGAAAAATGACAATAAACCCCAGAGAACGATTATTCACCATAGTAATGAGAATTTTCAGAACACTCCCGATAGACACGGTATTTAGATTCGCCTCATCAACTCACCTGTTCGTGGATTACTTCAAAGGCTTCGAAAAGACAAGAGCTGTAAGACAACTTTTCGGCGAAAGGACAGAAAGCGTACTCCAAAACCTCAAAATCCAATTCTCGCCGCTGGCAGGCTACATGGGTGTAAGCAATGCGGACGGACATATAATAATCAATCCTCGCTACCTTAACAACGGCGACAGAATCGACGTGTATCTTGACATAATCCACGAGCTAGTCCACGTCAAACAGCACATGGAAGGAAAAGAACTGTTTGACACAAACTACGGCTACGCCGATCGACCAACCGAAATTGAAGCCTACCGTCACGCAGTTGAAGAGGCAAGGAGGCTTGGACTGAGCGACGAAAGAATCTGCGAATACCTTAAAACCGAATGGATGAGCACCGACGACCTTAAACGTTTAGCAAAAACCCTGAACGTTGAATGTACACATACCAAAGCACCTTAGTAACTAAGTATCCATTAACAAACCACGTTTCAAGTTCAGACAATTCATGAAACCTTTTGAACCTTTACGCAAAAAGGGTCAACACTTTTGCATACGCGCGCAAGACTAATCCTTTATCGCTTCCAGCAGGCTCATTACGTTCCACAGTTTGACCCGTGTATACGGAGGCATGTTCGGGTCTTGCAGAATCTCGTCCAACATCGAGATGGCGTTCGAGGCTCTAACTGCAGGCGTGTATTCCGTCGTCTGCAACGCGTCCATAGAATCCTTCGCCGCACGTCTGATGTTTCGAGGCGTCGTGTTATCCTCAGAAACCATACCAAGCACGCTCAACGCCTGCTTGATCCTCTCTTCATACTCCTCCAACTTCTTCTTCCTAACCATACCAAGCCACCCATGCCAATCCGCAATAACCAAATTATATAGGTTTTAATACCTATCTACTTTGAGGCTTTAAAACTTGTCGCGAAAAGAAAACGATGACCAACACGTCAAAAGAATGGCAGACCTACTGCGACAGGGCGCAACGCTAACGAATCTAGCTTGCCCCTCATGCTCTTCCCCACTTTTCAAACTTAAGAACGGAGACCTCTGGTGTGGTAAATGCGAAAAAAAAGTTATTGTAGTTAAAGAAGGAGAAAACGCAGCAAAACTACATGGCGCATTGGCGCTTGAGAACCTCGAAGCCACACTTTTGGCGAAGATTCAAGAGATACAAAATCAGATGCAACACGAAGAGAATACAGAAGAACTGATGAAATTGAACACAACGCTTTCTGGATTGTTAGAAAACCTTGAAAAACTGAGAAAAACCAAAAAAGCCTAGGTGGACACACGAATGCTTGGAGTCTACGAAAACTTTCCCGAAAACGTACACAAAATAGTAATTTTTGCTTCCCCGATTTCAAGCAAAAGACTCCAGCAGACAGTAACGGAGATTTTTCACAAACTAAACACTACAACTTTACGCCTAGAAGACATCAGTGCCCCTTCAGTTCCAGAATGCGATGTCATCTTCGAGTTTGGAATAGCAGAAGACGAAAACTTCACCTACTTAGATGAGGAAGAAAAGGAGAAAGTGCAGAAAAAAATACGGGAAAAACCTTTCCAAACTATGGATTTTCTCTGCGTCATTCGCTACTACAGAAAGCAGAATGGAAAGAAGATTCCGTTGAAGTTTGATTACTACATGCTTCGTTTCATGTGTGGCAAAGGCTTAATGGAAATGCAGGTCTACCATGAGAGGGGTTCGATGCATGTGGCTCCTGAAGAACTCATCAATCTAGTAAGGGGAAGAATTAACGAAATGTTCCACAAGAAGATATTAAAAGTTGTTCAGAACCGCTAGTGAACTTTTCCCAAAAACTTTAACACGGTTCTCAAAATCTCTTCTGCAACTGCTTCTACTGATTTGTTTCCGTCTATCCTAAGAAGCTCGTTCCTATCAACAAATTTCATGTAAACCTCTCGCACTTTCCTCTGCGTTTCCAGATTTTCCATCACAGATTTGTCTGCCTTCAACCGTTTAACAACAATGTCGGGATCAACATCGATGAAGATGGCCAAGTCAGGACATATTGCATGCTTGTTCACCGCTTTAATCCAATCTAAATCAAGCCCGGTGGCTCCTTGATAAGCTAGCGAGGAATACACGTAACGATCCGAAACCACAATCTTTCTCTCACTTAGTAGGGGGATTACTTCTTTTTCCACGTGCTCAACACGGTCAGCGGCAAAAAGCAAAGCCTCGACAACACTGGACTTACGTTTTTTGCGGTGTAGAAAATTTTTCCTGATAAACTCGCCTATCTTCCCCCGACTCGGCTCAGCTGTTAGAACCGCATCATAACCCTTTTTCCTGAGACCGTTCACAAGAAGCTTCGTTTGCGTAGTTTTACCACAACCATCTAGTCCTTCAACACAAACGAAAACGCCCTTTGCCATTTCTTCTCCCTTTTTAACCTTGAATATTAGGCATTATAAATGCGAGGATATACTAATAATTGTCTAGAAAAACGGAGAAAACCGCTAATGTCCAGAAACTATTGGGGTGAAATAAAAGACCCAGTCCACGGTTACGTCTACATCACAGAAGAAGAAAAAGAAATCATCGATTCCTTTCCCGTTCAAAGAATGCGTAGACTAAGGCAGTTGGCAGGTTCAGAATATGTCTATCCTGGCGCCAACCACACTCGCTTTGAGCATTGTGTGGGTGTTATGTACTTGGCAGGCGGAGTCACGGAAAACCCGAATGTTTCTCAACGCTTGAACGAAGAGGAGGCAGAAATGATTAGGGTTGCAGGTTTGCTTCATGATGTGGGGCACGGGCCTTTTTCTCACGTCTTTGAACACTTGCTCGACAAAGAACTCGGCAAGACACATGAAGACATGACATACTGGATAGTTTCAAACAGCGAGATAAAAGACAGACTTAACAGAATCGGCTATAATCCAGATGATGTGGGAAAGCTGGCAGTTGGCAGGTTGCACAAGCCGCGAAAAGCCTTTTTGGATCAAGTAATAAGTAGCGCAGTTGACGTGGACAAACTGGACTTTATCGTGCGAGACACGTATCACACGGGCGCAGAATACGGTTACATCGACGTGTTTCGACTGATTCACGCCTTGGACGTGCTGGATGAAAACTTGGCGGTAGACTTGGGCGCGCTTTCAGCCCTTGAATCGCTCATAATAGCCCGCATAGAATCCTTCAAGAGCATATATTTCCATCGTGTAGGAAGAGCCGCACAAATAATGCTCGCCATGGCTATGGAAAAAGCGAACGAAGAATTAGGGTTAACACGCTTCAAAACTCCTGAAGAGTATCTAGTTATGGATGATTACACGGTTTGGACGATGCTTAAGAACTGTAAAAAGTCAAGAGGAATAATAAGTAACCTTGAAAGACGCAGAATGCTCAAGTGCGCTTATGAAAGAACTTTTTACGAGAAAGACGCGGTGGTTTCGAGCATTTTCAGCCGTCAATCTCACCGAGAACAACTGCAAGCTGACATCGCAAAAGAAGCAGGAATCGACACACAGTCTGTAATAATCGATGTGCCCACCGTCCCATCCGTCCCCTATCACCATTCCGTTCTCACGGAAGCTACGGAGATACCAGTTTTCTATAAAACTGAAGACAAAAAAATCCCGCAAAAAATAGGCGAGATCTCGAAGATTATAGAAACTCTCAAGGGGTTCATAAACATTCTCAGGGTTTACACGGATGAGGAAAACCGTGAAAGAGTCAGCAACGCAGCAGCGAAGATTTTAGGCGATGTTCCTTCAACGGCAAAAATATCCTACTAAAAAGGGCTTGAAAATGCAGAAGGTAACTTTAAAAGGAAGACGAATAGTCGAGGGACAATGCAAAGCCAAGGCGTTAGTGTCCAAGAACCCCATAAGCTTTCTAGGCGGAGTAGACCCGACTAACGGTAAAATAATCGATAAAAATCACGACTTGTGCGGAGAACGCATAAAAGGTACTGTTTTGTGTTTTCCGCACGGACGAGGCTCAACAGTAGGCAGCTACGTGCTATATTCTTTGTCAGAAAGAAAACTGGCGCCAAAAGCGATAATCAATCAAACAGCCGACCCAGTGGTCGTGGTTGGGGCTATAATTGCGGACATTCCGATGATCGACAAGATAAACATCTCTCAGATTAGCACTGGTGACATAGTAGAAGTTGATGCGGGCAAGGGTTTAGTCAAGATTGTTAAGCGAAGGGAGAACTAAGTAGGCATGTACTTAACCAAAGAGGAAGAACGCATATACGACGGAGAGAACGGCTGGGCAAGTCAAACGTGTATGAAAATCCTCGTGCGACTGGGAGAACTCTTCAAAGCAACAAAACTCATTCCCATAGATTCTGCGCATGTTTCGGGGGTTTCATACAAGACTTTAGGCGATACACCGATAGAATTTCTTGAAGCGTTAGCTAACGCCGGCGGAAAAGCAAAGGTTGAGGCAACCCTTAACCCTCAAAGCTTCGACCCCGAATATCTTACGAGCAAACTGCCAAAGAATATACGCGAAAAGCAGTTGCTTATCTTGAAACAGTTTGAAAGAATGGGTTTCGCTCCTTCTTTAACCTGTACTCCATACTATTTGAAAAAGCCAAGACGAGGCAGGCATCTTGCTTGGGCTGAATCTTCAGCCGTAGTTTACGCCAACTCCGTTTTAGATGCGCGCACAAACAGGGAAGGCGGACCGAGCGCTCTTGCGGCAGCAATAGTGGGGAAGACTCCGGATTATGGAATGCACAAGACCGAAAACCGACGAGCTAACGTGTTTGTAAACATTGAAAAACCCTTACAAAACGAAATGGAATTTGGCGCTTTAGGAATCTATCTCGGCAGAGTTTTAGAGGACAAGATTCCGTTGATTTGCGGGCTAAGAGGTTCTTCAGAAACAGCCCTAAAGCAGTTGAGCGCGGCGCTCGCAGCAGCAGGCATGACGAACATGTTCTGCAAAGAAAACACGCAGACAAAACCGAAAAAAACAGAGACAATAAATGTGGAAACGAAGGACATGGCGAAAACGGTTGAAAGCCTATCAACCGCTTCAACATCAAAACCAGACCTAATCTTCATCGGGTGCCCTCACTGTTCATTGGCGGAAATCAAACAGATAGCGCAATTATCGAGCGGAAAAAAAATCAATGCGGGAATAGAATGCTGGGTTTGTACTTCACGTTGCGTCAAGGAAAAAGCTGGAGAATGTATCAAAAAGATAGAAAGTAGCGGCGCTCATGTGTTAACAGACATGTGTACAATCGTGTCTTGGACCGAAACTCTTGGGATCAAAACTATAATGACTAACTCGGCAAAAACAGCCCACTACGCACCCACATTGAACAAAGCCGAAACAACCCTTGCACCGCTTACAGAGTGCTTGAAAACAGCTTTTAAGGGATAAGGTTTATTCGAACGAAACTCTAATTTGCAATGGCACCGGGTTCATGGAGCTCCGGTAGTATAGCCCGGTTAAGTATTCCGGCCTTTCGAGTCGGAGACCCGGGTCCAAATCCCGGCCGGAGCATTCACAATTCTTGGTTCATTCTGAGCTTATTTTAACTAAAAAAGCTTAATATGAGTCATTCTGGAAGCATGGTTAAAATCGGAGCACGTCTTTGCTAGTAAAACATAGGAATAGTGCAGCACCGAAATTTCAATAAAGGAGCGTATATGTGAAGAATGTGAATAGCTAGAAAAGTGCAAATGAGTTGATGGGCTATTGAGTGAGAAATATAACCTGATAAAGAAAGATTTTCAGCATATCATTCTGGAAGGTACTGCTTATGAAGTCGGGCAGCAACAAGCAGAAATCCTGAAAATGCAGAATCCAGAAGCTGCGAAATGGTTTGCTTCTGCAGACATTGATCCAAGCAAAATGGGGTTTGACAGTTTTGAGGAACTCCAAGCTTTCTACGAGGAGTATTGTCCCGGAATAACTGACGAAATACTGGGATTCGCAGATGGTTTAGGTGTTAAACCAGACCAGCTTCAACTTTACAACCCACCCATATATCAGCCAGGTAATTGCAGTCAACTTGCCGTCTTATCATCTGTGACTAATAACAAGCACGTTTATGTTGGCAGAAGCTACGAATATCACCATAACGAGAACGATTTTCGTTTGTGCACTCTTAGGATTAAAGGAAAAATCAAGCACATAGGATTCACAGAATTTCTTCTCGGCAGAGATGACGGAATGAATGAACATGGGTTGTGTGTGACTTTTTCTGGGGGAGGCACTTTTAAGAAGCAACCTGCAAGGAAAGGGTTCAACTTCTTCTTGGTAACTCGAGCAATACTAGATAATTGCAAGACAGTAGCAGAATCTGTAGAGCATTTAAAGAAAACACCAATCAGCGGCTTCTGGAACTTCCTAGTGACGGATAAGAACAACAGTGCCGCCTTAATGCAGTTTTTCGACGGCGAATATGATGTACGCCAAATTGACAAGAATCCGAATGAACAATGGCTGTTTTCAACAAACCATTACGTGTTACCAAGCATGGTGCAATATCAGAAATATGCTGGTGACTGGATTCTCAAAAATTCAAAGAAGAGGTTTGAACTAATTGACTCAACGTTGTCACATGCAGCACCAAACATTAGTAAAGAAGGCATCAAGAACCTGCTGTCCAAAGAAATCTACGATGGCGTGTGCGGACATTATTACACAGACTATTTTGGAACCTTATTCTCAATCATCTATGACCTAACTGATTTAAAGGCTGACATCTGCTTTGGTGCACCAACCCACAACGATTGGCAAAAACCATTCTCACTTAACGATCCAGTTGGAGTGAACCACTTTTCAGCGATTCTTCCTGACAAATCAATCAAGCTAGATCAACTGTGGGACACGAGTTAACAAAAAGGGGAAAAAGACAGTGAAATTTGACATTAACCAGAAAGAATTTCCAAGCATTACTCATGAATCAATATGGCATGCAGCTATATTTATATCTCCATTTCGTGAAGTTATACCAACGCATGTGACTGGCAAGAAAAGGGATAATCTGCGCGAGGGAGAAAAAAGCCTCTACCAATTCATCACCGATCTATACTCTGACATGTACGAGAACCCAGAAGCCTATTACCTTCCAGTAGGCGAATACGACAGTTTCATGGAAAACAGAGACAGAAAAAACTTGAGTGACAAGGACAAACTGAAGGAAAGTCTTCTTAGAAACAAGTTTCAGCGTGCAATACAATTTTACCAGAAACTGCTTTTTGAAATTGGCTCAAAAGGCGAGCCGAACGGTGGATCAGATAGCCTCATTATGGACAAAGCCGTTTTGTCTGACATAATAATAAAACATAACTTCAGAATACTTAGGGGTGAACAGGAAAAGCGTGCAGAAGCCCTATCCAATGTGGGCATGAAAATAGATCAATCACAGTCTAAGATGACAGTTTCAAATAATAAATATCCCAAAATGCTCGTAGGTTTGTCGGCTCTCTGCAAAGCGAATACGGGAAAATTCGCTCTAACTAATTTCCTACGTTGCGATTTTAGAGGGCTTGTAGATTCTTTTGAGCCTGGTTTTGATGATGCAATCTCAATTTTGACTGATGGTTTTAGGAAAATGGCAATTGAAATGGATGATTTCATGCGAAGCGTAAACTGCTCGATTTCAATCCAGCCGCTGAAAAACACGACCCTGTTTTCACAATGGAAAGTGGGCTACAGCTTAAAAGGGAAATCTATCTATTCTTTCCATTCAGACATCGATAGTCTAGAAACTTTTGCGTGTTTCAACCACTATCAGAATGTTTCGCGCATGGGATATCTTTTGAAGGAAGAATCAGATCTGCTATATAATTGGTTTGACGCCAAAATCCCTACTAGATTATGTTCATGTCGATACAATAGGTTGGTTGACATAGGCGGACGCAAAAGAAGAATATGCGGATTGATGAATAAGATGGACGTCATAAACCCTGACGTTCATGATTTGCAGAATCTGAAACAGATAATCGAAATCTATCTTGACAAAGTCAGGAAATAGCCCTTTTTCTGCAAGCGGTTTTTGCGCGTGCGCATGCCCCAAATCGTTTATTAGACGTGTGTTAGTGAGTCATGTGTCTCTTTGTTTAGTAGATTGACCCATGATGCATGCGATGTTGCGAATGTGAGATTTGAACCTCTGCCCAATTTAGGTTCATGCTAAAGTGAGAGAGTTTCGAGCTTGCCAAGCGCAACGCGGGGTATTTTTACTAGTAAAAAAGTGTTCCGATCCCGGCCGGAGCATTTCCAAATTCAAGCTTGCTTCTGGCTCATTTTTATTAGAAAAGCTTGGTATGAGTCATTCTGGAAGCATGGTTAAAATTGGAGCACGTATTTACTAGCAAAAACATTAGGAAAGGATGGCATAAGCTTCAAATTCTTCCTACATACCATCAATTTTCGAGTAGAAGTTAACCTTATTGCGATTGAAAAGGCTACGTCTTGTTGGCATTCTCGCTATTCACCTGAAAGCTCGATGTTTATTCTCGGTCATGTTATGGCGGGCGTTAGAGTCTCAACTTGATTTGCAGTGTAGGGATAGAACTTCACCCCACGCGCGCAAAGGCTTGGAATCTCGCAAGCTCCCGCATACGATCACCGAATCAAGCTGCTGGAGGAGATAGAACGAGATAGGCAATACCAAATAGCTGAAAACGCACGCTTGTGTCTACACCGGGACCAGTGCTGGCAGATCGGAGTTACCCATATCCGCCACGACCTTCCATGTGCCGTCAGACTGCTTCCTGTAGACAGTCAGGTACTTGCCACTGTCTTTCACTTTTCTGCCATTTGAGTCCACCAGAGTCACCTTGTTTGTACCGCATGTATACGCGAAATCACCGGCTCGGGACACCTCCACTTGGGCAGTTTCAAAGCTGAGCGAGAATTCAGGCATCGAAAGAAAGACTCGCATGAACTCCCGAATCGCAGCACGACCCTTGACCATCGGTGCTCCGGGCCAGAGTAGGACAGCGTCGTCGGCATAAAAGGATACGTATCGATCCAAGTCTTTCGTCTTAGCTGCCTCCCTTGCCTTATCCTCAAGCTCACGAATAGACTTCACATCGGGTTCTTGGTTATCCATCTTAGTCCCTATGTGAGAACGTGTCATGACGCAATAAAAGCTTTGTCGAATCGAGATCGATCAATCTCAATCAGTAACGTTAGCGTGTGCGCTCGGTGACCTGCGTTTCTTATTCATATCGGGTAACAGCCTTAATGTCAATATGATGGAAATAACGGTTGGGAAGTAGGTTAACTTGTGGACAAACGCAAGTTTTATCCAACCAAGAACTACGGTGATGGGCAGATGTTGGGGAAAAGTTATAGCTGAACAGACAGGAATTCAACGGTTGCTACTGTCGCTATTTCAAGATTTTTGTAGCAAGGTCTTCGCATTGCTTTTCAATGCCTGTGATTCTAGAGGCGTCGTTTGGGTCTCGAGCCGCTACGCTTATTGAACCTCTATAGTCTAGTCCAAACAGGCTTGCGATTGATTTGAAGTAGTCTTCGACTTTTCCCCGTGAAGCAACGCCATCTGCTCCGGTAACCTGTCCAACGATAACGCATGCGAATCTTTTCCCTTTGATTTTTCCATAGAGAGGATACATACGATGGACCAAGTTCATGGCTGACGACGTAGGAGCATCCATATAATCTGGAGAACCTAACACAATAGCGTCAGTAGAGAGCATCTTGTCGTAGATTCCCTGCATATCATCTTTGATGTGGCATGCGTTTGTCTTTTCGCACACTAAACAGCCATCGCAAATCCTTATGTTCCTGTCTTTGAGCATAATCAACTCGGTTTCGACACCTCTTTTCTTAGTCATCTCGATGAGTTTTCTCATCAACCATTCAGTATTCCCTTTCCTCGGGCTACAACATATCTCCAATATCTTCATACTCGGTTCCTCTTGATTCCTGAATTTTAGTCAACCTTTTTTTTAAGCATTTTCCTCGCTACATTAACCATAGGACCCTCTGGATCTCTGATAGCGACCTATCGAGGTCCCAACTACCGGTGGAGAACAAGACTTTACCCCAACCAACACTGAACCGAGAGTTTGAACGTCGTCCTGACTAGAGTTCTATGGTAGCCCGGGATAGCTTCAAACTCTCACCAAGCATATACCAGACATATTTTTTGCTAGTAAAACCGTGTTCCGATCCCGGCCGGAGCACCACTAAATTTTAGTATACTCTGAGGTTGTTTTGAAAGCTCGTACAGGGTCAAGAGTGGAACTTCTGGACGAGTTCTTTTGTCCAGCTTCGGATGGCGTTCCAGTCTCTCGTGTCGTAGATTCCGGGTTGCGTTTCTTTGTATGCAGCTTCTATTTTGGGCTTGTCTACTTCCATGGCTTTTTTGGCATACCACGGCACTTTGTTGTAGTTGTAGACGCCTCCGAACAAGCCAAAAGCGACGGGATGCAGACTGTACTTGGCAGCTTTCTCTTCAAGGTATCTTTTTCTGGCCATCTCAGCTACGTCAGGTTTTCCTTCGTTTAGTGCCTGAGAAGCGGAGCCACAGCAAACAAAGAGGGCTAGTTTCTTTCTTGCCAACTCCTTCTGAAAGTCTTTGAGGAACTTTTCTGGTTCGCCTGTCCACCTATTGAAGAGGATTCCACTGCCAACGATGATGAGGTCATATTCGGTTATGTCTCTGACCTTTTCTTCTTTGGCGTTGACCACTCGAACGTCCAATCCTTCTCGACGCATGACATCTGGTGTCTTCCACGAGAATTCGTGAATAGGCTTGGTGCGCTTTCGCAGACGAACATGATAATGGACACTGTGGAGAGCCTCAACAAGGCTCAACGCATGTTCATCGAGGCTGAACAATATGGATGGGGCTTGGCAGAAGGTCACGTTCCTGAACTCATGGGTCCAATAATGAATGAACAAGCCCTCAAAGGAGTAGAACTCAAGTTTCTCATTCCTGAAAATCTTCTCTCTCCAGATATGAGCCCATCCGCAACGGCAAGAAACATCGAAGCAAGAGGCCTCACTGACATCCCAGCAATCATCGCATTAACTGAAAAAGAAGCTGCCGTATGCTTTCGCCTCGTTGGAGGACGGATGGATTACGCTGGCTTTCACGGAAAAGACCCGATATTCCACAACTGGGTCAAAGACCTGTTTCTCTACTACTGGGACAAAGGAAAGCGAGCCTGACATGCCTTTCAAATGCAGAAGATATTGTCCAAATATCAACCTGTCCACGGTGTGATGATATCCCAGTTGCTAGCACAGCCTTGCCTATTTTAAATTTCGATTCGCCTCTTCTTTCGAGATGCCCCTACCCTAACTGGAAAAGCCTTCGGGCAATCAGGATCAACCATATAGCTGTAAGCACGAGAGAAATGAGCGAGAGGAGGAGACCTATCGTCCCTACCGTAGGCGGTACTAACATCAACATGCCCATCAGGACTCCAACGTAAACGGTTACTCTGCTAAAGATATTGCTCCGTAGCATAACAGCTGAGATTATCAAGAGGACAACCCCGCCGAGGACGTAACTAATATCAAAAGCAGTACCATTATAGATGGTGAGCATCACCTGTCCTGCAGCAAGGAACATAGATTTCTGTGCATCTGTTGTCGCAGTCGCGTACTGATCGCTGAGGGAAAGCATAGTGAAGGTCGCTTCCCTCGATACTAGATATAGTACTATTCCTACCAAGGCAATAGTTAAAACGATTGCCATGAAAGACTCATTGCTTCGTCTGAGGGCAGCGTAGAGGGCAAGATATACTAGGATTGTCAGAACATTGATAATTGTTAGCAAGAGATCGAGATCTAAGAGCCCAAGGATCTTGTTGTTCTGAAATAGCGTGAAGTAGTCGATTACCGTGTTAGGTGGTGGATAAGCGACAAAGATAAAGCTCTGGATCAGAGTAAACACCACAATAATCAGAGCAGCCGCTCCGGCAACTCTGTAGAGACTTTTCCAGGCGGAGCTTGCTGTTTCGGTATCAGTAGCCCGATTCGTCAATTCCATTCATCTCAAAGGAAATATCAATTTTTCAATTTATATAATCTTCGTTGATTCTAGCATGAAAAATGATGTATCGACGCGAATGAATTCCATCCGAGAGTTTGAACAATGCCCTGACTAGGGGTCAAAGTAGCCAGGAAGAGTTCCGAACTCTCGCCAAGCACATACACCATGTTTTTTACTGGTAAAATCGTGTTCCGATCCCAACTGAAGCACTGCAATGCAAAATCAAAGACTTTGGCTTCGGGTTTTAGTTTTTGCTGACTAACGCGAGTATTCCCCCTGCGATGGGCATTGTACTAACTATAATGAAAACAAGATATCCTAGCGGGGAAAAGCCAAAATATGGCAGAAGATTTGAGATTAAAAAAACGTAGTAAAATGGAACAGGAGCAAGACTGAAGATCAACACCATTATTCCGCCTAAAGTGTATTTTCGCAGAAGAATTAGTAAGCCACCGACTGACAGTAGCAATGCGGCGGCAAATATAAGAAAGCCTATAGGAAAAAGCATAATGTTCGCAACGAAGATTTCAACAATTCCACTAAGCATGCCCATTACTCCACCTGCCAAAACACGCCGAGGAATAGGACTGCCAAACTTCTTTCCAAAAAATTCACGCACCACTGGCTGCAACGCCAATAGCAGCACAGTGATTCCACAAATGAAAAAGACAACGAACAAAACCAGTGCTGGAAAATATGCTGTAAATACCTGAGGAGCATCAATAGAAAAAAGCCAAAGCCTACTTGCATAATAGATCTGCGGAACACCCGACAGTAAAAGTAAAGCGGCCTGCACCACTGCTACTGTCCAGCCCCAACCTTTTCGGGCACTGAGCCCATCAAATGAAACAAACCCCAGAATCGCAACAACAAGGTGAACTGGCCAGAGTAGCAGAACGGAGAAAGCTCCGAATTCCTCATCGAGAACAAACAGTAAGAGTGAAACTGTTGCCATGATTGCAACGCCGAGTTCTAGAAAGGCAAGAATCGATACTGCCCTAGGTGCTCCTGAGAAGTTCTTCGTTTTAAGGCGCTCCTCTTCTTTCCAGGCTTCTATCGCTTTGATGGAGACCAGTGCCTCTTTCCCTGCATCAGTTAACGCATACAGACCATCTTCTTGCACTCCAACGAGATTTCCGAGTTTCTTAAGATGATGATCAAGATTCCCGCTGCTATCAACACCCAGCGTCCTCTTTAAAGACGCAAAACTCGATGGCTGCTTTTCGAGAATCTTCAGGATTCTTATTCGAACCGGATGCGAAATTGCCTCAAAAAGCGCAGCTGAATCATCCATGCATATTCACCCAAGGATATCTTGTTGACACCTGTAGATAATTCTTCCACCATTGACCAATACCCGAACAAAGGTCAACAACAGTTGACACGCATTGGCTACGTCAACACTGTGAACCCTCGCCAAACTGACAACCATACCGTGGACGCTAAGGTTAAATCTAAACGTATTGTCCAAGCGCGGAAAGTTCAAGAGAATGCGCAAAACATATCCTTGACATTCTTAACTTGTCAAGTTTGTTGTTCGATCTCGCTAAAGAACACAGATTCTGACTGGTTTCGCGGTTGTTTTGACCGAAAAGAGTAGTAAGGCTTTTCTAGTTTACAACCTAACCAACAGCACACTATCGAACAGAGGTCAAAACATGCTGAGAGCACGAAAGAAGAAGCTTAAACCGTTGCCTGAACTTATTTCGCTCGACGGAAAAAACGCGTTGATCACCGGAGCTGCCGCAGGCATCGGCAAGGCAATGGCGTACAGGTTTGCAGAAGCAGGCGCAGATTTGATGCTTGTAGACATCGCTGAAGAAAAACTGGAAAGCACCAAGAATGAACTCTCGAAACTGAATACAAGAATAACCACGTTCAAACTTGACCTTTCCAAAAAGGCTGAAATAGACGACTTATGGAAAAAATTGAAAGGAAAAGAACCAGACATACTTGTCAACAACGCAGGAATATATCCGTTGAAGGATTTTCTGGAACTGGACCAGACCTTCCTGCAGAAAGTTGTCGACATCAACTTGAACGCGACTCTCTGGATGTGCCAACACATGATAAAAAACAGAATGAAACGTGGAGGAGTAATAATTAACGTGGGATCCGTCGAAGCAGTGATGCCGTTCAAGGAGGACCTCGTACACTACGACATAAGCAAAGTCGGAGTCATCGTGCTCACAAGAGCGTTGGCAGCAGAATATGGCAAACACGGTTTCAGGATAAATGCTCTGATACCAGGAGGCGTCGTTACTCCTGGAACGAAAAGCTTGGCGAAGGAAGTTCTGAAGTTTAACATCGGCGTTGTTCAATCAGGTATAGAATACAGGCAAAGGCTACCTATGGGCAGGTTGGGCGAACCAGACGAGATTGCACGCATGGCTTTGGTTCTTGCAAGCGACTTAGCAAGTTACGTACAAGGAACGTTAATAGCGGTTGATGGCGGATTCCTGTCCGCCTAGTCTTGATTTCCAGCAAGATGCACTCAGGAAGCTATTGCTGGAAAATTCATGTTCCTACTAAGTTGGAGCACTATTCTAGTCAGGTCTAGCTTTCTAGCTTACACGGAAGCTTAAAGCTCATAAGTAAGCTACGTCTATCACTCTCTTCAAGAAAAGGCGAGTACAAAATGACGGAAAATTTGTCGTCAAGCTACAAGAAGCTGATGGAGAAAGCAAAAGACTTGATTGTGTTCAACTCTGCCCAATCCGTTGTTTATTGGGACATGGAGACGATGATGCCACCGAAAGCCATCAAACTGCGAAGCGAACAGTTAGCCTTGCTCAGCAGGTTCGAACATAAGCTGAGTACAGACCCAGAAATAGGAACATTGCCGCAGAAAATAATGCGACACTCGGGCTATGACAAGATGACGGCAGTTGAGAAGAGAAACGTGTACTTGATAAAGAAAAACTACGATGAACAGACGAAGCTCCCAGAAGAACTTGTTGCACAGATTGCAAAGCAGCGAGCTATAGCTGTTGACGTCTGGAAGAAAGCTAAGGCAGCAAAGAAATTTGCCATGTTTAAACCTGAACTGGAAAAGCTTGTTGAGTTGCAGAAGAAAGCTGCAGAAATCTTGATGAAAGTGAAGAAAACCAAAACACCTTACGACGCGCTGATAGACATTTTCGAACCAAAAATGACGGCGAAATCAATCACCAAGGTTTTCGACGAATTAAGAGAAGGCTTGGTTGCTACGCTAAAGAAATGCGAAGCTGCACCAAAACAACCAGACCCAAGTATCCTCAAACACAAAGTTCCTATTGACGCCCAACGCAAAATCGCCGTAGCCCTCGCTGAATTCGTACAATATGACGTAACCTCAAAGAATTCAGGGGGAAGAATTGATGAAACTGAGCATCCGTTTACAAACGGATACTACGATGACGTCAGAATAACCACGCACTACTACGAAAACATGTTCGCCTCATCCATGTTCTCAGTGCTACACGAGGCTGGACACGCAATGTACGAACAAGACCTGAACCAAGAATGGATGTACCAGCCAGTCGGCACAGGATGCTCTTCAGGCATACACGAATCACAGTCACGCACCATCGAAAACATAATCGGTCGATCACGCGAATTCTGGGTCTATTTCTTACCGAAACTAAAGAAACTCACAGGCAAAGCACTTGCAGACGTACGCTTAGACAAATTTGTCCATGCAATCAACCAAGTCAAACCCTCGAAAATTCGAGTAGAAGCAGACGAAGTCACATACGGCTTACATATCATCGTAAGGTTCAACATCGAACGTGACTTGTTCGCCGATAAGATAACCGTAAAAGAGTTGCCTGAAATCTGGAACCAAAGCTACAAGGATTATCTTGGAATAAAAATTACAAACGATTCTGAAGGCGTAATGCAAGACACACACTGGGCAAGCGGCTTCTACGGTTACTTCCCAAGCTACGCGTTAGGCAACATATACAGCGGACAATTCCTTGCAACAATGGAGAAAGACCTGCCGAACTGGCGAGAACGACTCTCAAAAGGCAACTTCACAGACGTAAAACAGTGGCTGACCAAAAACGTGCACAACCCGGGCAACCTCTACGACCCAGCAGACTTGATAAAAAGGATCACGGGAAAAGAACCGACTGTAAAACCGTACCTAAACTATCTTAACACGAAATACTCAGAACTCTACGGCTTCTAACCCCTCTTCTCTTTTCTTGTAAGGGCATACAACCTCAAGAACAGCCACACAAAAAAGCTAACGATGACAAGAAAAATTCCAGCCCATCCGATTAACGCATCGTAATAGTTAGCGCCATACAGAAATAGAACAACCCCTACCAGCGCAGCGAGTATACAAGCGATCTCCTTCCAAGACATGCACGAAACTCCTTAAGCTGACTTAACCCTTTTACATTCTCAGGGTATATAGGTTTAACGATGAGAACGCCGAACAAAAAGGGCTCGCAGAATCGAACCTCAAACACCGACACTGCAGTGCCGACACTTAACTCAATTATATCAAATTCACCAAATCTCACAGAAATGATCAGATTCTGTCGATAATAGAAGCCTTTTTGCGCAAATACCCGACATAATTATGCTTTAGCATATCAAAATCCTTTACAGCAAGCACAATATCCGACAGTTTTATATACAACTTGAAAATCATATTCCTAACTAGTGATTAGTAATGTCGGAACATGAAATGAAGAAACCTGAAACAAAAGAAGATTTCGTCAAAATACTGACGGAAGCTGCCGAGAAAGAAATCGAAACAAGAAGTCGCTTAACAAAACGGCCGCCAAAACCGACAGTTTCTGGAACAGCTTCGTTCCTGAACATACACCGAGACACGCTGTACGCTTGGCTTAAAGAGTTTAATGTCGATTTTAAAGAGGTAGCCGACACTGTACCGACAACTTATCAAACGGAAACCATCGGTACTTCCGGAAAACCTACATACTTGATTGGTGAAGCACTGATAGGAGAAGGAAATGAAGTCGCCCACATAGATCTATTGATGGGTGACAAGGACGGCCCTGTCGGAGAGTCTTTTGCTGCTGGCATGTCTAATCTGTCTGCTGGGCACACGCCGTTGTTGGCTGTCATAAGGCCTAACCTTCCACCTAAACCTCACACTTTGCTTGTGCCGAAAGTCACTATCAAAAACCTAGAAGACGTAGGCAAAATCTTTGGTCCTGCTCAAGCTGCGGTTGCGAAGGCGGTTGCTGATGCTGTCGAAGAAGAAATCATCCCAAAAGACAAAGCAGATGACTGGGTTATTATTTGCAGCGTGTTTGTACACCCGAAAGCAACGGATTCCCGCAAAATCTATCATTACAATTACAGCGCAACCAAGCTAGCCCTCAAGAGAGCTATGACAAAATATCCGTCACTGGAGAAAGTCTTCTACGATAAGGACAGGGCTAAACATCCGATAATGGGGTTCAAAGTGCCACGACTGTGGAGACCACCGTACTTGCAGATTTCGCTCGACGTGCCAGATTTAGAAAGAACGAAGAAAATTATAGCGCAAATCCCGAAAAGCGACAGAGTAATACTGGAGGTAGGAACACCTCTAATCAAACGGTATGGAACCAGAGTGATCAGCGATTTAAGAGAGGTAGCGAAGGACGTGTTCTTTGTTGCAGATTTGAAAACGTTGGATGTTGGAAAGGTTGAAGCTGACTTGGCTTATGATGAAACCGCAGACGCTGTGGTTGCTGCTGGGCTGGCGCCAGTGGAAACGCTTGACTCTTTCATTAATGAAGCAAAGCGGCTTGGAATATACGCTGTCATCGACATGTTGAACGTGGAAGACCCACTCAAGAAACTGAAATCCATCAAAGAGTTTCCAGACGTAGTCATACTGCACAGGGGAATCGATCAAGAAACAGGAAGATCACATGGGCTGGAGATTATTCCAGAGATACGACAAACGTTCAAGGACAAAAAATTCCTGATCGCAGTGGCAGGTGGAATAGTCCCTGAAACAGCGAAAGAGGCCTTAGCGAAAGGTGCCAACATCATAGTCGTCGGCAGGTACGTTACACAATCAAGGGATGTCGAACGTGCTGTGAGAGACTTTTTGGAGACAACGCCTGAAATGCGGGAAGACATAGATTTGTTCAGGGTACATGTGGAATAAGAGTTTCGAAGCCCGGTCATGGGCAAACCTCTCTTTTTTGCTTTTATGCGAAGAATTTGAAGAATGCGTAGGCTAGAAGGAAAAGAACGCCGGCTGTTACGAACACGTAGATGAAGCCGGATGCTCCAAAAGCCTGAGCGATGAATGGGCCGATGAACGACCCAAATGCTCCGCCTATGCCTATAAGAACGTTGAACATGCCTGCTTTTCCTGAGGGAATAAGTTCCATAGAAAGAGAAAGTGTGTAAACCAGAAACATGGCGTAAGCAAAACCCATCAAGATTAAAACTGCTGTGGCTAACGACACATTAAACAGTGGAATCTGTATGACCGCAATTAGAAGAAAAGCAAGCAAGCCTCGAAACATCGCGGTTCTACTTATGTTGGCTTTCCCTGTTTGCGGGTTCGATCGGCTTCCAGCAAGAAAGTACCCTGCAACTGCTCCGCCCGAGTTCAAAACGAAGATTGCAAAGACGAGGCTTTCAGGTAATCCTGCGGATGCGGTGATGTTGGATATAAAGATGGGCATGGGAGTGAAAAGTATGCTTGTGGCTAATGAAAAAAGAATCAGTCCACCGCAGAAGGCAGTCACGTTTTCTCGCCGCAATCTTTCGTTTGAAGAAAATCCATCGAACATCCTAGACGCCAAGAACACGCCGCGCGAAGCAAAATCCACACGTTTCTCTATACTTACTAGGCCTCTTTCAAAAACCAAGAGAGGATCAGCGACGAGCACCAAAGATATGAAGAAAGCAATCAAGTTCAAGACCCCGCATAATAACAGCGTGTTTACAGCACCAAAACCACAAGTCGACGTTAAGAAACCCAACAACAAACCGATAAGCCACCCAGTTTCAGTCAAGCCTTCATAGAACGCATATTTTCTTTCCCACTCTTCACGAGAATACAACTCCGCTATCAGAACGTTCTTCGGTGCTTCGTGTGCAACATGAAAAATCGACAGAACAATGTACAGAGCTATCAGCAGGCTTATACTTGTTGTGAGAGTGAAAAAGTAAAGTATGATTGTTGATGCCAGAAAAGAAAGTAGAATGTACCGTTTGTAACGCCTTGTCTTATCACAGACGTAACCCCAGAAAAACGAGAACGGAATTGCTGCAAGCAATGCAGCCGCGGACATTATTCCTATGTCAACCAACGAACCTCCAACAACATTGCTTACTATGTATAGTGGGAGAAAGATGGATAATAAGCCAAACCCCGTTTCGTGGAAGAAGAACCCCAATCGCCACATGGCTACAGAACTTTTCGAAAGTATAATAAAACCTTTACTTGCCTCAAGCTTCATTTTCTCTTCATTGCCGTGCTCGTTTTCATAAATCCTTAATAGAGAGATATTCAACTTTCATACCACTACTGGAGAGTCCATCATTAATGGCTAAATTCAAAGTGATCGTTTCAGACCCCGAGGCAGGAACTTCAAGCATCGTCGAGCTTGAAGAAGCACGCGCCGCTCCTTTAATAGGAAGAAGAATAGGCGAAGTCATAGACGGAACGATAGTAAACCTGCCGGGGCACAAAGCGCAAATAATGGGTGGCTCGGATAAGGACGGCTTCCCGATGAGACCAAGCGTCCATGGTGGTGTCCGTCGAAAAGTTGTGTTAAGCGGTGGTGTAGGCTTTAACCCTCAAAGCGAAGGGGTTAGAAGACGCAAAACAGTCCGTGGGAACATTGTCACTGATGAGATTGTGCAGATAAACTTGAAAATCACGGAAAAACCGAAGGATGCAGTAAGAGAAACAAAGAAAACAAGAGAAAAGAAAGAGGAAGCACCAAAAGAAGAAACAACGCCAGAAGCCAAAACCACAGATAACACCGCTTAAGCTTTATTAACTCGCACAGTTTTAATCCATCAACAATTCGTAAACTAATTATGGAAAAAAGAAAAATGAGCACCCCGAAACGTGCCACGTTGCCAAGTCAACCCGAAGTAAACATAGGAACCATAGGTCACGTTGACCATGGCAAGACAACACTAGTGCAGGCTTTGACTGGTGTTTGGGCTTCAAGACACAGTGAAGAACTGAAGAGAGGCATAACGATCAAACTGGGCTACGCAGACATGCCTATTTATGAATGCCCAAAATGCGCCCCGCCCAACTATACAACACAACCAACCTGCCCGAAATGCCACACAAAAGCAACCTTCATCCGTGCAATCAGCTTCGTAGACGCACCGGGGCATGAAGCTTTAATGGCAACGATGCTTTCTGGTGCTGCGATAATGGACGGCGCCATACTCGTTATAGCAGCGGACGAGCTGTGTCCTCAACCCCAAACAAGAGAACACTTTGAAGCGGTCAACGTCATAGGCATAAAGAACATAATCATAGCACAGAATAAAATAGACATCGTTGACGAGAAAAGAGCCCGCAAGAGTTTCGAAGAAATAAAGAGCTTTGCCAAGGGCTCAGTTGCTGAGAATGCGCCCATAATCCCCATTTCAGCACAACGTGGCGTAAACATAGACGTTCTTCTTCAAGCAATACAAGAGTTTATACCTACGCCAAAAAGAGACGAAACAAAACCCCCACTAATGTACATTGTTCGCTCCTTTGATATTAACAAACCTGGAACCCTCGTTGAGAAGCTAGAAGGCGGAGTCATAGGAGGCACAATATTTCAGGGAAAATTTGCAGTGGGAGATGAGCTTGAGATTCGTCCTGGGATACCCGTCGAGGGAAGAAACACTTACAACCCGCTTTTCAGCGAAATCGTCAGCTTACACGTAGGCGAAAGGGATGTGAAGGAAGCTCACTGTGGTGGGTTGGTCGGCGTGGGAACGTTGCTGGATCCCTCGTTTTCGAAGGCTGATGGGTTAACTGGAAACATGGCTGGAAAGAAAGACATGCTTCCGCCAACACAGTCAGAGTTGAAAATGGAAACTCATGTTCTTGAGCGCGCCGTCGGCACGAAAGAATTGATGAAAGTTGAAAGAATAAACGTGAACGAAAGCTTGCTTCTGCATCTGGGTGCAGCGATAACTGTAGGAAGAGTGACTGGAATAGGAAAAGACACGGCAACGCTCCAGTTGACGAGACCTGTTTGTGCCCAACAGGGTGCAAGAGTAGCCATAAGCAGGAAAATCGGCGGCAGATGGAGACTCATAGGTTACGGAATGATAAAGTAAGATGCCTCTGAAGCCTAAACTTGTGAAGGAACCGCTCAAAATAATCTTGGACTCTAACGCGTTATTCGTTCCACTTCAACTCAGGATTGACATTTTCGAGGAATTGAAGTTGCTCTTGAACGCAAAGTTTGAACCGGTCTTGCTTTCGCCAATCCTGGAAGAACTTAGAAAACTCGCAAGAGAAGGCAGTGTAAAAATGCAAAAGGACGCTGGTTATGCTTTGAAGCTTGCTGAAAGATGCAGAGTGGTTCATTTGAAAGAGCCTGCAGGCACTTCGACTGATGACGCCATCGTCAAAGTGGCTGCTGAATGGAAAAGCCCCGTTTTCACGAATGACAAACAGCTCAGAAAGAGGCTAAGAGATATAAATGTGCCAGTAATTTATGTGAGACAAAAGTCTCGATTAACGATTGATGGGAGGTTATAATCCCTGTTTAAACTTATAACATTAGAAGACACGATTCGCATTCCGCCTGAAACCTTCGGCAAACCCCTAGAAGCCGTGGGGCATGATCAAGTTAAAGCAAAATACGAAGGAGTCGTTGACGAAGAACTAGGTTACGTCATTGCAGTAACAGAGGTTAAAGTAAGCCCTGTCGGCAAAATAATCCCAGGCGACGGCGCCGCCTACCACAAAGTAACCTTTTCACTCTTGACGTTTTATCCCAGAATCCAAGAAATCGTGGAAGGCGAGGTTGTAGAGATCGCGGACTTCGGTGCCTTCGTGCGCATAGGCCCCATTGACGCATTGCTCCATGTTTCACAGCTTATGGACGACTTCATTTCTTATGATGAAAAGCAAGGCGTTTTGTTGGGGAAAGAAACAAAAAGGAAACTAATGAGCGGAGACCAAGTTCGCGTTAGGATAACAGCTGTTTCACTAGGCAGGTCAGGAAGCTCTGGAAAAATCGGCGTAACAGCAAGACAGCCTTTTCTAGGCAAGCTTGAATGGATTGACTATGACCAACAGAAAATGAAAGAATCTGGTGAGAAGAAAACAGCAGAAAAAGTGGAAGCGCCTGAGAAGAAAAGGTGAAGAAAATGAGCGAAAAAGCTTGCACCAACTGCCATTTCATAACCAAAGAAAACGTCTGTCCAAAGTGCAGGTCGCCAAGTTTAAGTGACGATTTTGGCGGCCTACTAATAGTGTTTGACCCTGAAACCTCCATAATAGCAAAAAGCATGAACATCAAAGATAAAGGACGTTACGCATTAAAGGTCAGATAGAATGACCATTGCCTACAGCCTTACGCCAGAATTGCGTCAAAAGCTGAAAGAACCTATTGGCACGCTGATTCGTGGTTCATTTGCTGAAACAACAAAGCGATTTAAGAAAATGATTGAAGAAGAGAAACCGCCGTTTGTGATTTCTGTTGGAGATACGGTTTCAAAAAACCTTGCAAAATTCAATGTGATTCCTCAACTGGCAATCGTGGATAACAAGTGTATGAGACGAACAGTGAAAGAACCCGTTCGTCTGGCACTAGAAAAAACAGTTCATGTCAAAAACCCCCAAGCAACAATAACAGCCGAAGCCATCACAGCCATCCAAGAAGCCCTAAAAAGCAATATACATGTTAAGATGGTTGTTGATGGCGAGGAAGACTTGCTAACGCTAATAGCCGTCTTGTACGCCCCTGAGAACACTTTCGTCTTGTACGGACAACCGTACGAGGGCATCGTTGTTGTCAGAATTACTTCCGAAAAAAAGACTGAAATTGCGGAAATTCTTAAGCAGATGGAGACGGGTTCGAAAAGCTAAATAAGAAGGTATGGTATGAAGTCAACACCGCAGGCGAAAAAGGGCCATGAAAGTTGAAATAGTCTCAGAGAAGGAAAACCCGTTATTGAAACGCAAAGAAGTTCAGTTTCGAGTGGATCACGATCAAACCGGCAGCACACCACCGAGGCTGGAAATTAGAAACGCGATTGCAACCACGTTGAAGGTAACTAATGATCTGGTTTTTATCAAGAAATTCACTACAAAAACTGGGACAAGCATAGCCTTTGGAATCGCAAACGTCTACGATTCTGCTGAACAATCGAAGCTCATTGAACCCGACTATATTGTTAAGAGACACCTTCCTCCTCCTGAGAAAACCAAGGAAGAGCCAAAGGCGGAAACAGCAAAACCAGCAACAGTAGAAGAAAAAGATAAGCCGAAGGAACAGCCAAAAGAAGAAAAGAAGTGATGAGGAATGCCTACTAAAAAAGAGAAAGAAAAAGAAAAACTGAAAGAAGAGCCCAAGAAAGAGGCACCTAAGAAGGAGGAGCCGAAAAAGGTTCCAGAGGCGGTGCCAGAAGAAAAGGTTGAGGAAAAACTCGAGAAGAAAGAGAAAGCGCCGAAACCAGTGAAGAAGAAGAAAGAAGAGAAAGGTATTTTTACTCTATACAAGATTGAAAGCGACAAAGTTGTGAGGCTACGCCCAGTTTGTGAACGTTGCGGACCTGGCTATTTCATGGCGGACCATGGTAATAGGTACACTTGTGGGCATTGCGGTTTCACAAAATACAAGCCTGCTCAACAACAAACACCTTTAAATCATCCCGCGCAGTGATGTTTTTGATGGTTTAGATGATAAGAGTAAATGTTGCCGTTACAAACGTTTCTGCAGAACGTTTTCTGGACATGAAGAAACCTTTTCCTCAGGTAAACATTAACACGAACCTCAACTTGGTAGGCGTGGAGAGGGTGGAGGATTCGTTGGAGGTTCCGTTTGTCTTGACGATTAGCTATAATCCTTCTGTGGCGCAGATGAGCCTTAAAGGAAAGGCTTACGTTGTTGGTGATAAAAGTGAGCTTGACCAGATTTACAAAGAGTATGAAGATAAGAAGCCGCCACCGCCAATCATTTTGCAGTCGATCTCGAACGTTGTTTTCTTGGAATCCGTGGTTATTTCCAGAACATTGAATGTTCCGCCACCAATACCCCTGCCACAGATAGGACAGGCGCAGCCGCCTGCTAAGAAAACGTCTGAGATGGACTACAGCGCCTAAAAAAAGCCTACTTTAGTGGAACATACATTGAGGAACGAGAGGCGCCGATGCCTGGAGTTCCATGCCTTACGGGCTTGTTGGTGATTGCAAACTCTCCTAGGCTGTGTCCGATCATTTCAGGCTTTATTGCTACTTCCACGAATTCTTTACCGTTGTGAACTTGAATTGCAACGCCGACCATCTCGGGCAGAATGACCATGTTTCGCACGTGTGTTTTGACTTTGGCAGTGCCTTCTTGTTTGAGGGCTTCGCGTATTTTTTCAAGCAGCGTCCGTTGTTCAGGTTTGAGACCGCGGTGAAGGGTTCTTCTCTGTCTGGAAGGAAGTATGGTGATGAATTCATCCATAGACATGCCTTGCAACTGATTGAGCGTGTACCCGCGGTATGCGAATTCTTTCGGCATTTTTTCTCACTCTACTGGAACCATCAAGTGCTATAAACCTTCTGCTATGCGGGCGCTACGACCACTCTTACTTTTCCGCCCGGCACCTCTTGCAGCGATCAAACCAACCTTTTGTCCTGGTGGAGCGCCATGAGAAGTCGTAGTAACTTTTCGCGCGCTTCGTTTACTGCTGCCGTACGGATGCACCGCGGCGACCATAGCTCTTCCACGGGTTCTTGGATACTTGTGTCCCTTCGCTTTCATCCAATGAAACTGCCCGCCTGCTTTCAAAAAGGGTTTCTCGGTTCTGCCCGACGCTGAGACAATGCCTACCGTTGCCCTGCAATGGTCGTCTATGTATTTTGATTTTCCTGACGGAAGTCTAATCATGGTTCCTTGGGATGTGTGTGCGACTACGGTTGTGTATGCGCCTGAAGATTTTGCAAGTTTGCCACCGTCGCCTGAGCGAAGCTCAATGTTACATACCATCGTGCCTTCAGGAATTTTTCCTATAGGCAGAATGTTGCCCACCTCAACTGAGGCTTTTCCGCCCAACTGGATTTTTTGACCAATATGTATTCCTTCTGGAACCACGGTGTAACAGGTTTTGCCGTCTTCAAAGCGTATTAGAGCAAGTGGCGCTCCTCGTCCAGGATCGTGGACAAGGTCTTGGATGAAACCGTTAATTGATTTTTCAAAATAGTCTTTCGGCGCCATCGATAATGGATATTGTGCAGGGGCTACTCTTTTGTTGGTTGAAGCCCTGAAAGTGGAGCCGCCGCGTCCACGTCTTTGAACACGAATTCTCTTTCCCATCAATCAGTCCCCATTAATAGTTTAAAGTATTCCAAGTTTGATAGCTACATCAGCGGCTTTGTAGTCAGGATGAAGTTGCACGAAAGCTTTCTTTTCGCCTTGTGGCGTGATCAGAACGTTGACTCCTTTCACTTTAACTTCGTACAATTCCTCAACCGCTCTTTTCACATCACCCTTACTTGCTTTTAGGCTGACTATGAAAACAAGCTTGTTTTCTTTTTCCACCATCAAGCTTGCAGATTCGGTCATCAACGGGTAGACTATAACTTCATAAGGGTCCATTATGCTTCCTCTCCTCCGCCATAAAGCTCATTCAGTCTTACAATCGCGCTGTTTGTCCATATCGCAAGCCTTCCGGGATGCGTGCCTGGCGCGAGCATTTCAGCGTTCAGGTTGTTGACTGTAACGGTGTCGACGCCGACTATGTTTTGTGCGGCTTCCATTATGCCCTTGTTCTCGTTTATTATGATAAGTGGTCCTACTGCTTGTTTCATTTTTCTGCCTCTGGCTTTGCCTTTTCCAGCGCGGACTTTTCTGCTTTCTTTTACTCGGTAGATTTCCGCTAATATGCCTAGGCGAATGAGTGTTTCTTCGACTTCTTTGGTTTTCTTTAAGCCTTCCAGCTCATCTGTGACTATGATTGGAATCTGCTTAATATCTTCAATCGAATGCCCTCTTGCAGTCACGGCTTCTTTTGATGCAGTCGCTGCTATCGCCGACATAAGCGCCAAGCGTTTTTCTTTCTTCGGAATTCGTTTCACGATTTTCTTCTCAGATGTCGGCGGAAACGGTAAGCGTCCTCCAACCATTCCCGGCGCGAAAGCCGCGGTGCCTCCACCGCCTTTGATTCTGGGCACTCTTGCTATGCCTGAACCCGTGCCTCTGGATTCGGCTGTTGTTCTTTTTCCAGCCATGTAGTCTCTGCCTTGCGGCTGGAACCTGCTTGATTGTATCGCGAGAACCGCCCGTTTTATGACGTCCGGCCTTGAAGGAGTTCCGAAAACTGGGGGAAGCTCGATCTTCCCAACGGGTTTTCCTTCAAGGTTGAAAATCTTTACGGTTTTCTTGGCCATCGTTTTTCACGACTCACTTTCCTTGCGGGGATTCTAAGGATATTAACGTGATTTGGGGCGGTTCTTCCGGTGCGTTTCTCGGCATCCGCGCGGGGTATCGCAGTCGTATGGAGCGTTTTTCTGGGCCTGCTATGGTGCCGTCTAGGAGCATGTAGGGTCCTTTGATTTCGCCGTACCGTGTGAAGCCTCCTTTTGGTGTTACTTCTTTGCCGTCTGCGCCTATCTTGAGGATGCGTTTGTTGTATTCTGTTCGTTGATGGTGCCCCATTTGTCCAGCTCTTGGAGTGCTGTAGGTTACGTGATGAGGGTTCCATGGGCCTAGGGTGGCGATGCCTCTTTTTGTTTTTCTTCCTTTAGCTTGGAGTATGGTTACTCCCCAGCGTTTTACGGGTCCCTGAAACCCTTTTCCAGTTGACACAGAGGCCACGTCGACGTACTGTCCGTCCTTGAACATTTCTGCAGGGGGCACGGTTTTTCCGAGTAAGCTTTTTGCGTATTCGAGTTGTTGTTGGTTGGAGCCTCCACCTATTTCTATCTCAGCAACGTCAGGTTTTTTCTTGGGCATGCTGGCTTGTCGGGGTTGAGTGATGGCTATGATGCGTATGTTAGTCACTTTGGTTAGGTTTTCCTCGATTTTTTTGAGGCCTTCTTCTGTCTTGAAGCCTTCTGGAATCGTGAAAACTCGTTCTAGGTCATCTGGTGGGTCTTTAAGCCAAGCTTCTGTTAGAGTGTGTAAGCCGTACGGGGTTTTTGTGTAGGCTTTTATGGCGCAGACGAGCATTGGCGGGGTTTCTAGAACTGTGGCGGGGCGCATGACTTCTTTTCCGAAGTCTGGCGAGCGCTTTCTATCTTCTATTGCGAAAATATGGGTCATTCCCGCCTTGTAGCCTATAAAACCTAATAATCTTGGGGTTTCTGCCTCAATTTTCGGCCAGAAACGGATTCGAGCCAACAGGTGTTTGGCGCGTTTCCTAGGTAAGTATGCGAGCGAACCGTGTCTTGGTGCGTGTGTTTTTCGGTGTCCCATTGTTTCTCCGCTTCGCGTCTTCTAGCAATGAGAACGATAAGTTATAAACATTACCGTTAAGAGGTTATGTTAGTCTCTTTCAGAGGCTTGGGCTTTTGGTTTTGGTGGTGTTGATGGGTATATGTGAGTGGTTTTTTAGACCCCCTATGTATAGCGTGTAGTGTTGAATAGGGTAGATGTTTGTCTTGTGTTGGAAAAGTTTTGTCCGACGACTTGCGTTTTGTGTTGTTATTTTTTTGGTTGGGGGAGGGCTTGCTCGAAGTGACCTACCCTCCCTTATTTATAGATTGAACTTTTAGTTGTG